>Ga0209577_10006275_pt1 | contig 11002 bp, 12 predicted proteins | sample GraSoiAngelo_109_FD_185874 | JGI IMG/M metagenome (GOLD analysis project Ga0209577, IMG submission 185874) | Grasslands soil microbial communities from the Angelo Coastal Reserve, California, USA - 14_0903_12_20cm (SPAdes) (version 2) | ecosystem: Environmental > Terrestrial > Soil > Grasslands... | reverse complement strand
GTCGACGCCGGAGCCCCTGGCGGCTTTCTTTCCCGTCGGGTACAGGGCCCAGCCGCGGGTCGAGGAGGCCACCCTGCGCTTTCACATGGAGCGCGTCGACCCCTACCTTGGCCGGCCCATGCTCTCAGCCCTGCAGGGCGTCTTCGCCGCCCGCCTCGGGGACCGCACCCGCTCGCTCGAGCTCTTCGAGCGGGGCTTCGCCGACTTCATCCAGGAGCCCTTCCGGGAGGCGCACGAGTTCAGCCGCCGGCGCTTTCCGGACAAGCCGCCCTGCGGCCCCTTCATGGCCAACCTGGGGGGATTTCTGATGAGCTGCCTCTACGGCCTTCCCGGGCTGGAGCTCGGCCAGGGCGAGCCCGCCACCTGGTGCGAACGTCCGGTGGTCCTGCCCGAGGGCTGGGACGCGATCCAGGTGGAGCGCCTCCACGTCCGCGGGCAGCCGGCGTCCCTGCGGGCCCGGCATGGCGACACGCGAGCCCGGCTGGAGACCTATCCGGGCTAGCGGTCGGCGATCGCCCGGCAGCGCTCCTTCCAGAGAGTGAGCCGGCGCGTGTACATCTCGGCCTGCCGCCGCAGTCCCATGGACGGCGCCGGCTGCTCGGCCTGAAGCCGGACGGCGAAGGTCAGCAGCTCGGCGTAGGTCCGCACCCAGCGGAGCGCCTGCTCCAGGTCGCGCGTTTCGGGGTCCTCTTCGTTGAGGACGGTGTCGTCGATCAGGGCGAATCGGGACGTGCTGACAGCCATGATCCTCCCTCGGCTCCTTAGTGGCGCCGTGCCCTTTTCCCTGCCAGCGGCAGTATACGACCGAATGTGCAACAAGCGCAACAAGATTTCTCGGAGTGTCGCGGCCGAGGCAAAGCTGATATTACTGATATCAATGCGAGAGCTCATCCCGATCGCCCTCAAGGCCCTGGTGGGGGGAGCCTTCGTGGTCGCCTTCTCCCTGGTCGCCGAGTCGGCCAGGCCCAAGACCTTCTCCGGACTCTTCTCGGCAGCCCCCTCCATCGCCCTGGCCAGCCTCTTCATCACCAGCCTGATGAAGGGTCCGTCGACGGCGACGGCGCAAGCCGCGGGCATGCTGCTGGGCAGCGCCGGCATGGTCGCCTACTGCCTGTTGGGTATCTTCACCGTGGGCCGCATGCACGCCCTCGCGGGCTCACTCGCAGCCTTCCTCGGCTGGCTGGTCGTGGCCGGCGGACTGGCCCTGGCGTTCATCCGATGAGCCGGCTTTCCAGCCTGCCCCGCCTGGGGCGGGAGCCCGTGGGGCTCTCCCTGGAGAAGATCCGCGAGGTGAGTCTCAGGGAGACCGCGGTCCGGTTCGCGTTCGGCGCCCTGGTCTCGGCCGTGGCTGCGCTGGTCGCGCTCAGGTTCGGCCCTCACGTGGGCGGACTCTTCCTCGCCTTCCCCGCCATCCTGCCCGCCAGCCTGACCCTGATCGAAAAGAAGGAGGGGAACGAGAAGGCCCGGGCCGACGCCGAAGGCGGGATCGTAGGAGCCATCGGACTGGCCGCCTTCGCCCTGGTGGCGATCCTGCTCCTTCCCCGGACCGGCTCCGCGGCGTTGCTGCTGGCGCTCGTGGCCTGGACCGCCGTCACCCTCGGCCTCTACTTCGGGGCCCGCGGGGCGGGCTTGCTCCGCTGAGCGCTGTGGTACGGTAAGGCTCCGCGTCCAGGGAGGAGGGATCGCCGTGATGGCGAAACGCGCCGGCTCCGAGTATCCGCTCTATCTCAATCTGCTGCCCGGCGAGGACCCGCTGACTCCTTACGCGGAGGATGCGAGGCAATGGGTCACGGTCTACAGCGAGCTGGCTGACTTCGTGAGCCGCTCCCTGGCCCGGCTTGCCGGCGATGGGCGCCTCGCGGTGGCGAACGCCGACCGCGACCAGCTGGAGGCGCAACGCCTGCATCTCGAGTCACGCCTGGCGTTCTGGCGGCAGCGGGCCTGGGGACTGGGCGGGGTCGAGTTCGACGTCGAGCCCCGGCGGTTACGTCACCACGGCCGGGAGCTGGTATTGACGCGGCGGGAAGCACAGCTGTTCGCCTTCCTCTCAGCCCATCCGGGCCAGTTCTTCACCGCCGAGCGGCTGAAGGTGGAAGCCTGGCATGCTCCGTATCTTTCCGAGGAGCAGTTGCGCAGCTACGTGGCCCGCTTGCGGGCCCGGATCCGGGAGCTCGAGATGCCGAGCTCGATCCGCTCCGAGCCGGGACGCGGTTACGCCCTGGTCCTCGAGCCGGAGGCCTGAGCCGGCGCCGGCGTGAGGTAGGTGCGGACGGCCGGCACCCCTGGCACCGTGGCCGCGATCCGGTCGGCGGCCGAGGCCACGCCGGCCGAGGAGACCTGCCCCAGCAGCTCGATCCGGCCCAGCACCGCCCGCACCCGGATGGCCTCGCCACTAGTGCGCGCATCGTGGGCCAGGGCGCGGGCGACGGCCGCTTCCAGCTCGGGGTCGGTGAGAATGCGGGTGCGCACCTCGAGCACGCCCTCGACGGCGCGAAGGCGGCGGACCGCCTCCTCGACCCGCCTCGGACCGGACAGGTAGCCCTCGACGAAGACCCGCTGGGCTTCGATCCGGATCATCAGCGTGCGCAGGAAGGAGACGGATGGATCACCGGCTTCCACGAGGGCCTCCTCGACGCGCTCCCGCAGAGCGTCGTCGGACAGCGCCGGGGTGAGGGAGCGCCACTCGTCCCGCCGCAGATCGGTGACCAGGGAGCCGCCCCGGCCGCCCTTGACCCGGCCGTTGGTGAGCAGGCGCCGGTCGGCCAGGCCGCGACGGACGACCAGCCACTGGGCGACGTGATCCAGGCCCGGGCAGCGGGCCTCGTCGAGGCGGCCGAGCAGGCGCCCGTTGTCGGCCTCCACCGGCATTCCCTGAACCAGGTCGACCTGCTCCGGCGGGTACTCGGCGCGCCCGATCGCCTCGCGCATACGCGTAGGCATGCTACCGCAACCACCGTAGCCGGATGGCCCGAAGGACCGAGCCGGAAGGCGCCGGGCTGACGTTATCCATACAGGAGCAGGAGATATGGCTGTTGCTCATTCGATGCAGCAGATCGCGCCCCACACCTGGACCTTCGAGGCCCCGGCGATCCCCTTCGCGCCCATGAAGGCGCACTGCCGTTTCTGCCGGGCGCAGGTCGCCCTCCTCCGTCCCGAGGCGATCTCCATCCAGACCGGCAACTACATCGTCAAGGGGGAGTGCGAGCGCTGCGGCGGCGAGGTCCTCCTGATCGTCAGCTAGTTGCGGCAGTCGCGGCACTCGCCGTAGAAGTCGAGCGTGGCGTGGTCGACCCGGAATCCGCGCCGCCTGGCGATCGTTCCCAGCAGGGGCGTGACGGCAGCCTCGTCCAGCTCCTCCACCGAGCGGCAGCTGGTGCAGATCAGGTGGTGATGGTGGCCGGGCGCGCACCAGACGTAAGCTGAGACGTGCCCCGGCCGCTCCAATCGCTGGGCCAGTCCCGCGTCGACCAGCATGTCGACGGCGCGGAAGATCGTAGCCCGTCCGACGTAGGGGTGGCGGCGGCGGACCTGCTCGTAGAGCTCCTGTACCGTCGCCTCCTTGCCCGTCCGGGCCAGTGCATCGGCGATCGCCAGCCGCTGCGGCGTCAGCCGCTGGCCGGCCCGCTGGAGCGCGGCGCCAGTCTCACTCACACCCAGATGATACTCGCGCAGCTGATCGCCTCAGGCGGGCTCGAACCCTTCCTTCGTCCAGTGCCCGAGCCGGTGCTCGGTCTCGTGGTAGAACCAGATCAGCTGGCGCTCGCGCGCAGCCTCCTCCAGGAAGGCTGCCTTGCGCTCCATCGACTCCAGGGGGAAGAGGTCCAGCGCGCTGACCCAGTTGATCTTGAGGAAGGCGGGCATCAGCAGGAAGTCCCCGGTGAAGACCACGGTCTGCTCCTGGTCCTGGACGTAGACCGCCTGGTGGCCACGGGTGTGGCCGCCGGTGACGCGCACCCGAACCCCCGGCGCGACCTCGGTGTCACCCTCGACCACCCACAGCCGCCCGGCCTCCTCCAGCAGCCGTAGGTTCTCGGGCTTGTAGGACGGCTTGCTCCGGGGATCTGGCTCTCGCCAGGCGGCCAGCTCCTGCGCCTGGACCACGTGGCGGGCGCGTGGAAAGAGTGGTTCCAGCTCGCCGTCGCGGCCCGGGCTGACGAGCGCTCCGCAGTGGTCGAAATGCAGGTGGCTGAGGACGACCAGGTCGATGTCCGAGGTCGAGAGGCCCAGTTCGCGCAGCCCGGCCGGTAGTCCGGGGTCGCGCTCGTAGCCGTAGATGGTGCGTTCCTTCTCCGAGAGCTTGGGCCCGACGCCGGCCTCGACCAGGAGGTTGAGGTCGGGCGTGCGCACCAGCATGCAGTTGGTCGCCATCGGAATCCGGTTGCGTGAGTCCGGTGTCTTGATCTTCTCCCACATCACCTTCGGCACCAGGCCGAAGACCGCTCCGCCGTCCATTCGCCACTGCCCGTCGCTCAGGCAGTGGAGCTGGAACCGGCCGAGCCGGTGAGGCGGAGCCGCGATCACGCTGGCTTGGGGGTGAATCCGTTGTTCACGAACTCGACGATGTCCTGCAGGGCGGTCCCCGGGCCGAAGATCTCGGCCACCCCCATGCTCCTCAGCTGCCGGGCGTCGTCCGCGGGGATGATGCCGCCACCGAAGACGACGATACCCTGGGCCCCGCGCTCTTTGAGCAGTTCGAGGATGCGCGGGATGAGGGTCATGTGCGCGCCGCTGTGGAGGCTGACGCCGATCGCGTCCACGTCTTCCTGGATCGCCGCCTCGACCACCATCTCGGGGGTCTGGCGCAGTCCGGCGTAGATCACCTCCACCCCGGCGTCTCGCAGCGCGCGCGAGACCACCTTCACCCCACGATCGTGGCCGTCGAGACCGACCTTGCAGGTCAGCACGCGGTAGGTCTTGCGGCCCGCCTGGCGCGCGCCAGGCTCAGTAGATGCTTTGCTCGCGGTAGACACCGAAGACCTCCTTGAGGGCGCCCATGATCTCGCCTTCGGTGACATAGGCCTTGACGCACGCGATCAGCGAGGGCATCAGGTTCTCACGCCCGCTGGCCACCGTCTTGAGCTCCTCCAGCCGGATCTGGACGCTGGAGCCGTCTCGCCGGGCCCGCAGTGCCGAGAGCTTGTGGACCTGGGCCGCTTCCGTCTCCGGCCCGATGCGCAGGGTCGGCACCGGGGTGTCGTCGCCCTCGCGGTACTCGTTGACGCCCACCACGATCCGCTCTCCGGCCTCCAGCTTGCGTTCGAACTCGAAGGCCGCGTCCGCGATCTCACGCTGGAAGAAGCCGTTCTCGATGCAGGCCAGCACCCCGCCCTGCTCCTCGATCCGGTCGAAGTAGCGGCGGGCGCCAGCCTCCATCTCGTCGGTCAGGCGCTCCACGAAGTAGGACCCGCCGAGTGGATCGATGGTGTTGGTGATCCCGGTTTCGTGGGCAAGGATCTGCTGGGTGCGAAGCGCGATCTGGGCAGCCCGTTCGGTGGGTAGCGCCAGCACCTCGTCCATGGCGTTGGTATGCAGAGAGTTGGTACCGCCCAGGACCGCCGCCATGGCCTCGACCGCGGTCCGGCTGACGTTGTTCTCGACCTGCTGCCGGGTGAGTGAGACGCCGGCGGTCTGGGTGTGGAAGCGCAGCATCCAGGAACGGGGATCCCTGGCTCCGTAGCGATCGCGCATGATGCGCGCCCACAACCGTCGGGCGGCGCGGAACTTCGCGATCTCCTCGAAGAAATCGATGTGCGAATCGAAGAAGAAGGACAGCCGTGGAGCGAACTCATCGACGCCCAGCCCGGCCGCCATCGCGGCCTCGACGTAGGCCATCCCGTCGGCGAGGGTGAAGGCCAGCTCCTGGACCGCGGTCGAGCCCGCCTCCCGGATGTGGTAGCCGGAGATGGAGACCGCGTTCCAGCGGGGCATGTGCCGGGCGGCGAAGACGATCGTGTCCACCACCAGGCGCATCGAGGGTTCCGGAGGGAAGATGTACTCCTTCTGGGCGATGTACTCCTTGAGGATGTCGTTCTGGAGGGTTCCCCCCAGCCGGTCGAGGCTGACTCCGGTCTTCTCGCCGGCCGCGATGTACATGGCGTAGAGGATCGCGGCGGGTGAGTTGATGGTCATCGAGGTGGTGATGCTGTCCAGCCGCATACCGTTGAGCAGCGTCTCCATGTCCTCCAGCGAATCGATGGCCACCCCGCAATGGCCGACCTCGCCCCGGCTCAGCGGGTCGTCCGAGTCGTAGCCCATCAGGGTCGGCATGTCGAAGGCGACCGAGAGGCCGGTCTGGCCGTGGGCGAGCAGGAACTTGTAGCGCCGGTTCGTCTCCTCGGCGCTGCCGTAACCCGCGAACTGCCGGATGGTCCAGGGCCGGCCCCGGTACATGGAGTGATAGACCCCCCGCGTGTAAGGGAAGTGACCGGGGTAGCCGAGCTTCTCCTCGTAGTCCCAGCCGGCCAGGTCCTCCGGGGTGTAGAGCGGCTGGAGAGGGACGCCGGAGATGGTGGCGCCCTCACGCGGGGACTGCTTGCCGCCACGGTAGTGCTCCTCCCATTCCTCGCGGATCGTCTTCGTCCTGCGCAGAGCCATCAGCCTGGACCTCCGTCTCTGGCCACCTGTGCCAGCACCTCGCCCGCGAGCGCGTAGGGATTGACCGGACCGTTCTGGCCGGCCAGCTTGCGGGCCACCGCCGAGTCACCCTCCAGCACCGACTCAGCCTCTTTACGCGCGCGCTCCGCGACGAGCGCCACGATCTCCTGTTTGACCCGGCGCAGGCGCCGGCTCCTCAGCTCTCCACTCTCAGCGAGGTGGTCGCGGTGTTTGCGGATCGCCTCCCAGAGACGATCGAGTCCATCCTCCCGGGCGGCGGAGGTGAGGATCACGGGAGGCTGCCAGCCCGGTTTGCGCGCCAGCGCGAGCGCGTCCTGGACCAGGCGGCGCGTCCGCTCCGCGCCGCCCAGGTCCGACTTGTTGACCACGAAGACGTCGGCGATCTCCATGATTCCGGCCTTGATGCTCTGCACCGCGTCGCCCGACTCCGGCATCATGACCAGGACGGTGGTGTCGCAGATGGTCGAGATCTCCATCTCCGACTGGCCCACGCCGACGGTCTCGACCAGGACCAGGTCGCGCCCCGACGCGTCCAGGAGATGGATCGCCTCGCGGGTGGCGGGGGCGAGGCCGCCCAGGTGGCCGCGAGCTCCCATGCTGCGGATGAAGACGCCGCTGTCGAGCGTGTGGCGGGACATGCGCACCCGGTCGCCCAGGACGGCGCCGCCGGTGAAAGGGCTCGACGGGTCGACCGCCAGTACTGCCACCGTCCGGTCCTGCGCCCGGACCACGCGCACCAGCCCATCCGCCAGCGTGCTCTTACCGCTGCCGGGAGGGCCGGTCAGTCCGACCAGGTGCGCGTGCCCCAGGTGTCCCTGCAGCCTCGCCACCAGCGCCGCGGCCTGCGGATCGCGATCCTCGGCCAGGCTGATCGCTCTCGCCAGGGCGCGCACGTCCCCAGCCAGCAGGTCACCGGCGAGATCCATATGGTCTTCATTCTGCCACGGGAGAATGAGCGAGACGCCGCGTCAGCGGTGGCGAGCCAGGGCGCGCGGCGAGCAGGCACGTGCAAGGCAATTCGGCCGCATTGACGTTTGCGGCCAGGCCGCGCGCGGGCCGTCCGCGAGCCGCAATTCGCCCGGTAAGTACTGAACTTAGAACCAGGCTGGCGGGGCTGTGGTGTCGAAGTCGAGGTCGGCCGAGACCTGCAGCGGAGTCGGCGGCGCGGGCGTCGGCGTGGGTAGCGGCCGGGCGCCGGCCGTGGCGGTGGCTGTGCCCCGGGCGGTGGCGCTGGCAGCCGCGATGGGGGTGGGCGTGGGACCAGGCAGGACCGGCAGGTAGAAGAGCTGGAAGTGGCCGGCAGGGCCGACCGGCGCGAGGTAGGCCAGTCCGTTCCCATCGGGGGACCACGCCGGTGCCGCGCACAGCTGTCCGTCCACCAGCACGGTGGCCGGCCCCAGCGTCGCGCCGTCGAAGCTGGCGATCTCCAAACGTCCCACCTGCTGGCCGCCGCTGCAGATCATGGCGATCCTCTTGCCATCCGGGGAGAGAGCAGCCTGCGAGCAGCTCTCTTGCGGGGTGGTCAGCGCCTTCCCCACTGCAACGGTGAACGGCGCCCGCTGCAGCCAGAGCTGAGAGTAGGAATGCCCCTGCGCGTCGAAGTTGTACTTCGTGTAGAGGAGCCCGCCGTTTGCCAGTGGGAGCGGATGGACGTCGCCGCCCGAGAGGTTGAACGGATCAGTCCAGCGCCGGGCCCGAGACTGGGTACCGTTGAGCGGCATCGCGTAGACCGCCAGGTCGACCCGGTGAAGGTTCGACGGATCCTTCGGATCGTAGCTGTAGAAGACGTTCTGGCCGTCGGCACTGACCCGGGGGAAGAAGCTCCAGTGATTGAAAGAGGTATTGCGGTTGGCGTTGTGGGTCAACTGCTTGATCACGTGGCCGTCGATGTCGAGGAGGTAGAGATCGGATTCGCTCGTAGTGCGCTGGACGGCGACCAGGTGATTGTGGTCGAGTGTGACCCCGGGCTGGGTCCAGCCGCCCGAGGCGATCTGGGTGAACTGGCCTCCCTTGAGCCGGAAGATGCTGCCTCCCTGCGCGATGAACATCGTGCCCGGAAGGAAGAACTTGGGCTTGGTATGGCTGGGGAGGATGGCATGCGCGGTGATCTTCGGCGTGGCCTTGAGCGTTCCCAGGTAGCCGTAGACACCAAGGCCGAAACTGCCCATGAGCAAGAGGAGCACAGCGATCCCGAGCCTGCGAATCAAGGGAAGTACTGGTGTGCCATGGGAAGAATCAGATTCCAGTTGGGGATCAGCGCGCTCTGCATTCCTGCCGAGGTCTGGATGTCCCGACCGTACGTGTAAGGGCTGACCAAAACGATCTGCCGGATGTTCTCGGTCTTGATGCTGTTGGCTACCGGCAGCAGCTCGCGCAGGCGTTCCAGGCTCATCGAGGTCTTCATCTCTCCGCTCAGCGTCTGGATCAGCACCGGCAGATCGGCAGGCCCCAGATAGCGTGCCTTCGCGCGCAGGGCGAGGAGCACCTGCTGCTGCCGCGCCGAGCGTCCCAGGTCGCCGTAGTAATCGGAGTACCGGCTGCGCACGTACTGCAGCGCGTGGACTCCGTCGAGGTGCTGGGCGCCGGGCATCACCGCCACCCGCTGGTACCCGAACGGGTTGTTGGAAAAGATGTCGTTCGGGTAGTAGTCGTCGAGCACCGGTCTGGTGGTGACAAGGTCGACTCCACCGGCCGCGTCGATCATCCGGATCAAGCCGAGCAGTCCAACCCAGATGTAGTCGTCGACATGGACGTGGAAGTTGCGCTCCACGGTGGCGATCGCCGCGCTGGCTCCGCCTCGTGAGTAGGCCCAGTCCATCTTTCCGTAGCCGCCGGTCGAAAGCGGCACCCACAGGTCACGGGGGACCGACAGCATGGTCACGGCGTGCGCCGCGGGGTCGACCCGGACCAGGATCATCGACTGGGTCAGCGGCGCACAGCTGCTGCACTTCTGGTCGTCGTCGGAGCCGAGCAGGAGCACGGTGAAGGGCGCCGTCGACGAGGCGATGATCGGCGCCGGAGTGCTGCTCGACACGATCAGCGGGTCCGGCTTCTGCCCGGTCTGGGTAGCGGCGGCGGTCAGGACAGGGTAGAAGTAGGCAAGCGCTCCCATCGCACCCGAAAGCACGAATCCGGCCATGACCAGGAGCACCCCGGCGACCGAAATGAAGCGATGCGTACGCCGATTTTGCGGCCAGCCTGCCCGGCGCCACGCCGAGGCCCTCTGGCGATACCGTGGGACGTTCACCTTCTCAGCCCGCCCAGTCTAGCGAATGGTTCAGCTCGCAATATGAGACGTTCTTACAATGGGCGGATGGCCGCCAAGGTTACGGAGGCGCGGCTGAAAAGGCGGCCACGGACCGGCGCGCCGCGGGCGCGGGCCGGATGTCGCGGCTGCTGATCCGCGACGCCTGCCTGGCGGACGGACGTTCGGGCCGGCTGCAGCAGGGCTCGGGCCTCCTGGTCGAGGACGGTCGGATCGCCGCGATCGGCCCCACGGACAGCATCGACCCGGATGGTGCCGAGGTGATCGACGGCGGAGGCGCGACCATCGTGCCGGCTCTCGTCGACGCCCACAGCCATCTGACCATGCCCGGAGGCAGCCACTGGATCGAGCGCGGAGATGACCCGTCCGAGCGCCTGCGCCAGGTCGCGCGCGACAACGCCCGGCGCCTGACCGCGGCCGGCGTCCTGTGGGCGCGCGACGTCGGCTCCCCGGTCGATCCCTCCAGCGGGCGCGCGGTAAGCCTGGCGGTCAGGGAGGAGCTTGGCGCGGCGCGCGGTATGCCCTACATCCGAGTTGCCGGCACCTGGCTGGCAAGACGCGGCTACCTAGGCATCACGGTCGGCGTCGACGACGGCGACGGCCTGCTCGCGGCCGCGCTGGAGCAGCTCGACCATGGCGCCGACTTCGTCAAGATCATGCTCGACGCGCCCGAGCGCGGGCAAACCTCGCCCTTCAGCGTCGACGACGTGCGTCGGGTGCGGCTGGCGGTTCATGCGAGGGGCGCCCGGATCACCGCTCATGCCACCATCCTCGACGGGGCGCGGGTCGCGGCAGAGGCTGCGCTCGACTCCATCGAGCACGGGATGGAGCTCGACGACTCCGTGGCCCGGACCATGGCGCGCAACCACGTGACCCTGGTCTCCACCCTTTCCGTGCTGGCGAGCTGGGAGACCTTCGCCCGGACCACGAGCATCCCGCGCTTCGCCAGCGAGGAGGGGCGTGCGGCGCTCTCAAAACGCCGGGAAGGAGCCTACGCGGCCATCGCGGCCGCCAGACGCGCGGGCGTGGCGATCGCCACCGGATCAGACTTCGGCGGGGGGCCGGTGCGCGCCGGCCACCTGGCCTGGGAGGTCCAGCTGCTGGTCGAGGCCGGGCTCGAGC
>Ga0209577_10006274_pt1 | contig 11006 bp, 14 predicted proteins | sample GraSoiAngelo_109_FD_185874 | JGI IMG/M metagenome (GOLD analysis project Ga0209577, IMG submission 185874) | Grasslands soil microbial communities from the Angelo Coastal Reserve, California, USA - 14_0903_12_20cm (SPAdes) (version 2) | ecosystem: Environmental > Terrestrial > Soil > Grasslands... | reverse complement strand
TTTATGAAGCTCCCTCGCCCTTGGCTGCATACGCTCTGGTTCTCTCTCTGGATAAAGCCTCTTGTGGACTGCTTTCAGCCCCTTTTTTCTGTATGCATCTGAGAGGGTTTTTGGATGCATATGTATGTAGCTCTTGGATGCTCTGAGTGTATACCTGCTTCCGGCTTCGCTTTGGTATGTAGCTCCTGGGTGCTCCGAGTGCATACCCGCTTCTGGCCTTGCCCTGGTATGTAGCTCTTGACCACGAGAGATACATCTGCTATGCTCACGGTGGGAGTGCTTCATACCCAGGAGAAAAGAGATGACCAGAGCTTTTGTCTATCAGATTCGCTCTTTGCCAGAAACCGAGCAGACCTATCTTCTGGAAAGAGTGGCCGCCTCCGGAGATCGTCAAGCTCTCCCCTATGCTCAAGATGATCCCAACTGGATCGCTCTTCTCTCTCGTCAGACCTCCTTCCGCTTCTTTGGCCACAACGGCAGTTTCTCGGCACAGCTTGAACGGCATACCAGCCAGCATGCTGAAAAGAGTGGCCGCAAGCCCTATTGGAGTGCCTCTCGCAAGGCCTCTGGTGTCCAAGCCAAGACCTACCTTGGTCATGACCTCACGCTTGCGGCTCTTGAGGCGGCAGCTGCTCGGCTGCAGGTCCGTCTCAAGCAGAAATTGGGGCTCTCTGATGAGCAGACGCTTCGCACGACTCGGCCTCCAGGGGTCAAGAGTGCAGAGCAAGAGAAAGTTACCTTTCTGCTGGATCAAAATCAGAAGAAGGATCAGGTCATCAGAGATCTTCAACAGGAATTGGAAAACAGAGACCGTGTCATTGCAAATCTCAAACACGAACTGGAAAACAGAGATCGTGTCATTGCCGAGTGCAAAGAGCAGCAGAAAAAGCAGGCCAGACAAAGGAGACCACATGGAAGAAAGTCGTAATCTGTAGGCCTTGCCGGTCGGCATGCTCTTGCAGAATGCCTCTGTTTCGCATTGAGAGACCCGAGAATGCCTCTCTCTGGATGAGAATAATAAAAGGGGATATACCAGCTGAGGATATCCCTGTTTTGAAGCTCTGAAGAACGGCGGCTGATTTTGCAAGTGAATGGACTTCTGGACATATGACTGTCTCTTCTTGATATTCCAAGTTACTCTTCCCGCTCAATGGTTAGAACTCCACGCCGAGCGTTGATTTCTACAGCGGTTCGAGAGAAGATAGAGCCCCCTTTCTTGAAGAGCTGTAGGCACGGGCTTGCTCGTCCTCATCTGGGACAGCATAGCCACAGTGACGAAACCATCCAATGGTGTCAGAAGATGTAACAGTAGCACAAGCCTCTTCAATTGCATCTTGGAGATGGGTAAGAGAAGCAGATGCTCCTTCCTGGCTCATCGAGATTCCAGCACGCGAAATTCTGCGACAGGTCTGGATACAACAATTTTATGTAGAGGGAGAAAAAGTCCATCACAGATCAAAGGATACTATACCACCAGTATCGAAGCTTATAGTATCTCCATATGATGGAGATGCACGTATGAGTGTCAAGCGTGATACAGAATGGACTGGATATAAAGTGCACTTGACCGAGACGTGTGATGCTGATCTCCCACATCTGATTGTGAATGTAGAAACGACACCAGCCACAACGCAGGATATGGAGATGACTGGTGTGATTCATCAGGACTTAGAACGCAAGCAATTACTGCTAATAGAGCATTTTGTGGATACTGGTTATGTAGATGGAGAACATCTTGTTACTTCTGAAAAACGCTATGAAGTTGATCTAATTGGTCCAGTGGCACAAAATGGGAATTGGCATGCAAAAGACATACAAGCTTATGACAATAGCAAGTTTTTGATTGACTGGGAAAACGAAGTTGTTACCTGTCCAGAAGGTAAGCAAAGTAAAAAATGGACGGCAAAGCAAAAAAAGGACGGGAAAGAGGAGATTCGTGCTCGTTTTGGACAAACAGATTGTAAAACGTGTCCTGCTCGGCAACTGTGCACTCATGCAGCAGTGAATCCTCGCCAAATTGTCCTTCGTCCGAAAGAGCAGCATGAGGCTATTCAAGCAAGAAGATCTGAGCAAACGAGCAAAGAGTTCCAAAAACAATATGCTAAACGTTCTGGCATTGAAGGAACTATCTCACAAGGAATTCGGGCGAATGACCTTCGTGTTTCTCGTTTCTTTGGGAAAGATAAAACACACCTTAAACATATTTTTACTGCTGTTGCGATGAATGTGACGCGCCTCTTCAGTTGGCATATGGGAGATACACCTGCTATAGCACGTATATCAAGTTTTGCTTCCATTGCTGCTTAAGCTATTCGCCAACGGAGTCCTTATTTGAACGGTATTGGGTAATAGCCTGGTCGATGTCTTTTTGCACTCCTGTCTTCAAAGATATCCTGTGAGATGTCCAAAAATGCCCCGACATGTCCCTGGAAAAAGTCGTTCGATTTGGGTATATTTGTAATGGTTACTTGTTGTGAGTGATTTGATATATATTCTAAATGCTTTATGAGAAAAAGGAACTTAATTGTAGATTTTCTCATAGAAGAACAGGTGCATCGAGTGATGGTCCAGCCGGAACTGGTCATTTGCAGCTCGTATGCACCACCTCTCTCATAAGTTGCTTTGTGAAAGGAATAAGATGATGCCGAAGTTTGGTGCCCATGCCTACACGTGGATTGGTGAATGGGACGACGAAACAGGACAACATGCTATCCTGCAGGCGGCCAGCACAGGTCTTGATCTGCTTGAAATACCTTTATCAAACCCAACTGATTTTCATGCTTCCACTGTCAAGCGACAACTCGCTAAGTACGGGATTGAGGGGGTCTGTACACTCGTTCTGCCTCCCCATGTGCACTTGCCTGCTAAGCCTAAGCAAGCCTTGGCCTTTCTCAAACAGGCCCTTGAACAGGTCGATGCCCTTGGTGCGACTTTTTTAGGAGGGGTGCTTTATGCTAACGTCGGGACGTTGACCTTGCAACCGCCGACAAAGGAAGAACGTGAGCGGTGTGTGCAGGTGCTCAGCGAAGTGGCTGCTGATGCCGCAAGGCGTGGTATTACGTTGGGCATCGAACCCGTTAATCGCTACGAAAGCTATATGTACAATTCCGTTGCCGATGTGCTGACCCTTATTGAAGCGGTTGGTGCTTCCAACATCACGCTGCATCTTGACACCCATCACATGAATATTGAAGAACAAGGCTTCTTTGAGCCAGTCAAACACGCTGGGCAACGCCTCTCTTATGTTCATGCTTCAGAGAGCGATCGTGGACTCGTCGTTGGCAAGGGGAACGTGCATTGGAACGAGTTCTTTGCTGGGCTCGCTGCTATCAACTATCGTGGACCACTTGTCCTGGAGTCTTTTGCTACGGAGGCCCCATCGATGATTGCTGCCGCCTGTCTGTGGCATCCGTCACCCTACACCCCTGACCAACTCGTTCGTGACGGGATCGTGTTTCTGCGAGAGGAAGCGGCGAAGGTTGGGTTGCCATAAGAGCCCTCAGTTCGAGAGCTAGATGAGCTAGGGCTAGGATTCTTGCAAAAATCTATCAGAACGTCCTTTTAGGAACTGTCTGAGATTATGAAGAGCTTTAGGAGGAACCTATGCAAAGAAGAGTCTACGGTGGTATCGAAGGTGGTGGGACGAAGTTTCACTGTATAATCGGCACAGATCCAGATCATGTGCTTGCAACTCAGAGTATCCCGACAACTGATCCTCAGTCAACGCTTGACGCAGCCATTCGTTTCTTTCAGCAAGCACTGAAAGACTATGAGCACATCGAACTCGCTGCGATAGGAGTAGGAGCATTTGGACCCATTGACCTTCATGCAGCCTCCTCAACGTATGGCTACATTACAACGACGCCCAAGCCTGATTGGCAGTACACCAATATTGTCGGGATACTGAAAGATCGCCTGGAGGTACCAGTCGCTTTTGATACCGATGTGAATGCTGCCGCCCTCGGTGAGTATCGCTGGGGCGCGGCACAGGGAAGTGATCCAAGCGTCTATATCACAGTAGGAACTGGTATCGGGGGCGGTATCTATGTCAATGGTGCGCCGCTGCATGGCTTGATTCACCCAGAGATGGGCCATATCCAGCTCCCCTGGCTTGATCATGACGACTTCTCAGGGATTTGTCCCTACCATACCCACTGCTGGGAAGGCATTGCAAGCGGCCCAGCTATTGCCGCTCGTGTCGGAAAACCAGCACAAGACCTCCCACCCGACCACGCTGTGTGGGAGATTGAGGCCCACTATCTGGCACTGGCAATAACCAGCATTCTCTATATCACATCACCCCATCGCATTATCCTTGGCGGCGGTGTGATGCAGCAAGAGCATCTTTTCCCGCACATTCACCACTATGTGCAGAAAACGTTGAATGGGTACTTGCAGCATCAATCTATATTGGAGGACATCGCGTCCTTGATCGTGCCTCCAAAGCTTGGTTCTCTTGCTGGCATGCTCGGTGCTCTTGAATTAGCACGGCTTGCTGATGCGCAGCATACAACCTAGTCACTCTATAGGTGGGGTAGCGCTACACACAACAGCTTGAGGAGCTGACGGAGTGAGAAAGCTGCCGCGAGCTAAGCTGTTGTGCAAGGTTCATACCCCTTCTTTGGCTGCTTTTTTGCTTGCTGGAGTTTCTTTGTCGTGACGGTGGTGGTGAAGACCGCGATACATTTCATGGGCAGGTCGAGTTCAGGAAAGCCTTCAAGTATCAGTGCGTCCTCCGGGTCGGTCATGACCTGAGCTACTTTCCTCCACTGCTTGACTCTTATATAGACCGCGTAGGGGGTGACGACTGGTGCTGGTGCGGGAATCCCTTTGGGAAGTGCAGGGATGGTGTTCACCTGCAGTATTGTGATGACACATGGTCCCCGCTCAATGACTTTGTCTGGTCTGCCTACAAGCGTGATTTTCATGGGGCCTGTCCCTCCTTCTTCTTGGCTTGCCGTTTGGCTTCCTGCTGCTTGTTTGAGGTGACGGAAGTCACAAACACGTTCACGGCTCTGGTTTGCAGATTCATCTGGGGATAGCCTTCAAGGGTGAGCAGGTCCTGTGGGTCGGTCAGGGTTGTCGCAATGGCTTTCCACTGTTTGGATCCAATGAAGACGACATAGCTCGTTTGGCTCTCTGGTCGCTCTGGCAGTCCTCTTGGCAGACTTGGGCTTTTCTCCGACTGCAGGACGGCTGTCGTATAGGTCCCCTTGTTGGCGTATGTGCTCACTTTCCCTCTCAGTGTGATTTTGGCTGTGGCCAGGGCCGTGGCTGCCTGCAGTTCATCGAGAACGGCTCCCCGATCCTGCCAGTGTAAGGGTAAGGAAGGACTGGGAGCTTTCTGTTGGGGCTTCTGGTCTGGTGTGCTCTTTTGAGATGCCGCCCTTTTAAGGGTCTGGCCTTCCATTGGCTGGCCGGTCGTGGAGACCAGATGGAAAAAGACGCCTCCTGCTGTCCGGCGACGTGAGTGATCAGGCACCATCATCCCCCCGTTGGCTTCGATTTCAAGGGTCTTAGTCAGAAGGGCTCTAGTTTGTGTTTCTCCTAAAGCCTTCACGATCTTGACAATCTTCCACAGAACATGAGGCTCTCTTTCATCAAGTTGCCTGGCAATCTGTTTGGCTGTCTCAAGCTGGGATGGCTCAATATGGGATTTGCGCTGTCCAGTTGATCCTATTGGTTTCTCTACTGGTTGCTCAGTTGCCTGCTGTGTTGATAGGGGCGTCCTCTCTGGTTCTTGCATCGCTTCCTCATGCTTGGTCCGATAAAAGACGATCAGTGGCCTTATCATAAAAGCCTCTCTGCTGGCTGTCAACGGATCTCTTCTCCCTTTGGGAGAAGGGCCCTAGTAGTCCTTGGCAGTTCGATTTTTGCGCTGCTTTGGCTGCTTGCGCTGCTCTTGCTGATCAAGGATCTGCTCTAACCACTGTCGGTAATTCAGTTGCGTTTGGCGGCTCTGCTGCTGCTGCTCATAGGTCTCACGCAGATGCTCGATCATATCCCAGACGCTGATGTGGGTGGATAATGGCTCTTCTGTGCGTAGGTAGATCAGCTCCTCAAGGGAGAAAGCAAAGGCATTTTCCAAGCAGGTGAAAAAATAAGGGATGCGATTAACGCGTCCATTGGTGTTGGTATGCTCACATCCGCGCAGCTTCTTGGCGGCTTCTCTGGCCTCATCAAAGAAAGCCCAATAGAGCCTGTCCTGGAAGTACTCCAAGGTCTGGGCGGCGGTAAAGTAAATCTTAGCGGCTCGGGTGACATCGGAGGCAATCAGATGGGGGCTGTCATATTGCTGGGCATACTCGGTCATCTCTTGGACCAGCTGGGCAGGGATCTCGCGGGCTGGCTTTCGTGGGGCTTGTTGCTGCTGCTCTTGCTCTTCGGCTTGATCCTTGCCGCCGGAAAGCTTGTGATGATGCTCGGCGGGAATCCCTGCTGCTGCCGCGCCGCGCTTCTGGATATCTTGCTTCAATTCTTCTTCGGTATAGCCCAGTTCTCTTTCTGCTTGTTTTGCCGCCGCCGCGCCTTTCTCTTCTGGGCAGGGTGGGGGCTTCGGTTTCGAGAAAGGATCGTGCTTACATGATGGATTCGTTGCATGCCCTGTTGGAGCTTCTTCTTCTTCGTGAGTGTTTCGTATAGCCGTGACGGCTATACCACTTTCCTTCCCAGCCGTCGAAAGATTCGGACCTATATTACTAGTTAGATTCTCTTCTGTAATTACTTTTCGATATAGTGCACTTTTATTTACAGGCCCATTTTCACAAAAGTGCACATCTTGAACATCCGTTCTCCTCTCCTCTACTAACGTTAGCTGCTCCTCATAGTAGTCACGCCGCTCTCCCCGTTTTCTACCTGCCCGGTTCCACACCATGAGACGTCGATAGTTCTCAAACTTGATCAGTCGCTTGATCAAGGCATCATCCTTCAGAATGAGCGAGAGATTCTCTTGCTCGGGGGCCAGATACTCTGGCGAGGTAATCCACAGGTGATAGTTATGGGCTGTATCATACAAGCCTCCGAAATCTTTCACTGTCACTGCATGATAGACCGTTGTTCCCTCTTTGTTCTTGAAGGCCATCCGCTCTCGTCGTTGCCTGAGCCATCCTCGTTCCTCCATCGCTTCGAAGTCCAGATAGATTTTTCGCGCTTTGGGTCCCACCCGTTCTAACATCCGCTCTACTGACACATAGCACTCTTTGCCTGGCGCTCGGTAGCCATCTGCTATTCGCCACGTTCGCTCTAGTGCTAATGGCGCTATCTTTACAATAATACTCATAAGATACTGTTTCCCTGCATATCCTGCAAATTCTGGATAGATATAGTCATTGAAATAAAATATCTGATTCTGTTCATTATTCTCGTTTGTAGTCTCTTCGGCTATATGAAGCGCTTCCATTTGGTTTTCATTTGTCTTTTGGATAACATTTGGCTCTTGCTTACTATTTGTTTCTTGATTGACTTTTGTCTCTTCGATGGTATTTATCTGTACAGAATTTCTTTCTGATGCTATACTACTCATAAGTATTCCTTCTAAATTTACTAAAATTTAGGGTAAAGGAGCGGCCTTTGTTTGAAGACTTTGGGGCCGCTTTTTTACGCCCTGGATTTCTCGTGTACTCTCCCTCGTTCCAGGGCTAACCGATAGAGAGTCTAAAGCACTTTCTGTTTGGTCTGGTATATCTACCGCTGAGTGCTTATCTTACAGTATCAGATACTATTCTGACTAGACTTGATTTGTCTAGGTGTTAGAGCCAGCATACGATATGCTCAGGATAGACATATTTGAGGCCTTGCTCAACAAGACTGCAGATGTCTCTCTTAAAATTGTGGTACCCTTGGAATTCTTCAATCTCAAGGATAATGAAACCCTATTCGAATGCTCCAAACGCTCCAAAGTCTTTGACTTGCCACCCACGATTCTGGAAGATGAGAAGTTTTTCCTTTAAGCGAAGAACATCTTCATGAGGGGTTGGAAGAATGACAAGATGACGGGTCACTGGATTAGAGACTGTTTCGTTGGTTTGGGAATATGGTATAGTTGGATGCTGCATGAATTGTAAACTCCTTTCTGCAGCTAGAGGCAGGGCTTAACTGCCTCCCCTTTAGGTTTCTGATAGTGGTTGAGAAGCAAGTTTTGTGACAAGTTCCTGTCTGGTCAAGCTCCCTAACTTTGAAAGTGGGCAGATGTACCGTTCAGTATATATTTTTCCCCGTCTACGCTTGGCATACACGTATTTTGTGCGGCTTTTGTAGCGGGTACGCTCTTTGTAGAACCATCCTTGCTCGTGCATGATACGAGAAGTCTCTTCCGGGGTCATATCCATACCTGCTCACCTTCTCTATATGAGGGTGCATAACTAGTATAGTGTATGAGGGTGCATACTGTCAAGGTATATAAGAGGTTAGTCATTGGGTCTGGTCTGAAGGAGTATCTTAGTTTATATCTCAATGCTATGGGTCTCGTCTCTATTCTCTGGAAAAATGCCTATTTTCAACTTGAAGAGGTATCTAATACACCAATGAAAGCTATCCCATATCGCCTCCAAAAATTGAGGGTTTGGTGCTGTTGTTCAGGTGTCAGGTAGTATTGTTGCTCCCACCCCGTTTGGGTCGGTACGTTGTGGACCTCGGCTGCAAGGCGCTCCTTGACCTGATCTTTGCCAAGTCCTATCAAAATATGGCTTTTGAGTGTTGCTGGCCTGATCCCGTATTGGTGGGCAAAATTGGTAATGGAAATGCAGTCTGGTGGCAGAGCATACTGTGATCTAGGCATAGGCCTGTTCTCCTGGTATTTACTTGAGAATTTGTAGGTCTTTCAGAAAATCCTTCTCAATTCTATGCTTTCTCATTGAGAAGTTGAAAGGCTTTCTCGAGATACATATCGAGGCCTTCGCGCAGTATTCTGCTCGCTGAAAGTTTTCGGCCTGTCTTTTGCTGATAAAGGTTCTGTAATTCTTTGATGCGGTCTTTCTGATCAGGGTAGATCTCGAAGCTATAGCGCTCTGCACGGGGTGTCGTAGTCTCTTCTACTCCCTGACGTAGCTCCTGTAAAACTGTCTTTTTTGATATGTCAGTTCTTGCATTCAGCTTATTTGTATTCCTTGATCGTTCGCTTGTTTGTTCGGCTTTTGTCTTCGCTTTAGGTATTCGTTGTTTCCGTTCCCAGTCTTTGTTCGATTCTTCTGGCACACCTGTATATTCGCCTCTTTGTTCGGTATCAGAGTTCGCCTTTTTTATTCGTCTTGAACTATCGTTTTCACCCCTCGTTTCTTCCGTTCCCCTTAACCGTTCGGTATCATTATTCGGACTTATTGTATCTATCATACGTTCGCCTTTTTGTTCGGTATCAGAGTTCGCTTTTTTTATTCGTCTTGATCCATCGTCTTCACCCCTCGTTTCTTCCGTTCCCTCTAACCGTTCGGTCAAGCGTTTAGTGTCATTATTCGGTCTATCCGTTCTCTGTACTCCTTCAGTTGCGAGGATATCTACAGGTATGATTTGCTGTCGCATATCAAGCGGGTTGCGTTCTTGCATTTTGTCTGAGAGCTGTCGTTTACCTGGTTTTGGCATAGATCACCTCTGCGAGTGCAATATAATCTTTTGTACTCTCATGATTTGGTGCATACTGAGAGATAGGCTGCCCTACAAGTGATGCTTCTATAAGTTTGACACTGTATTTGATCTCCACTGGTAACAGATATTGAGCATAATTTTTTCGTACTTGCTCGAGAATAAGACGAGCAATATTCGTATTTGGCTGTACCATATTGGGAACGATTCCGAGTATTTCAAGGTGAGGGTTCAAACCATTCTGTACCTTCTTTACATCTTCTAGGACTTGGGTTAATCCCTGCATAGCAAGATAGTGAATTTGGAGTGGAATCAGTATTCCATCTGAAGCAACAAGAGCACTCAATGAGAGAAACGTATGGCTCGGCTGGGTGTCAATGATGATATAGTCAAACTGGTCCCGCAAGGCTGCAATCAGTGGTTTCAAAGCTCCTATCTGGGTTGCAGTCATGCCTACAGCTGTATGTTTTAGATCGTCGTTTGCTGGAAGGATAGTTAACCCATATTCAGTCGTGATAAGTACATCTTGAGGCGCTACATTGATGTCAGTAAAGAGTGTATGAATAGAACGCTTTAAGGTGAAAGGATTAATGCCTACGCTAATCGTTGCATTGGCTTGGTCATCCAGGTCAATTAGAAGGGTCTTTTTGCCTTGGAGTTGCAAGGCAGTAGCAAGATTGACAGCAGTTGTTGTTTTCCCGCTTCCACCTTTGCGTAAGGTAACACTGATCACTTTTTTCATTTGCTGGATCCCCTCCCAAAAAAGCAATGACAGAGATAGAGAATAGACATATTGTAGCAGAAACGAACGGGTGGAGCGAACGGTTATCTGTTCGGGCTCATTTGGGATAGGCAGCTTCTCGTTGTTGAGAAACTGTGCATGATGGGGGAGTGTGTTTCTCCCCGTCCGGTATGGAGTATTCTCCTTTCTTTTCTGGACAGAGTGTCTAGACAGAGGGAAGAGTGTGAGGGTTCTTTCTTGAGGGGGATAATTATCGTACTTTTCACTCTCTATTTTATTTTTCATATTTTAATATAATTTTCATATTATAGAATACATAAACGGATTTATACCTAAGGTTTTTTGGCCAAATTCGTCAGGAAGCAATAGGAAAAAAGTACTATACATTTCAACTGCAATTCTGGACATGAGTTCAAGTTCTCAAGAGACCTGATCAGCTTCTCGTTGTGTAGCTCAAATGCTGGGAAGATACCTACTCGTGGGAACCACAAAAAAACATATCCTTCAAAAAAATGTTCAATAAGTATTTACGTTAACAAGGAGCAGAAACAAAGAAATGAGGAAAGAACCTGACTAGTTCCTCCGCTGGTTTCTTGCTATCGGGTTTGGGGGAGACTTGGTGATTAGCCGGCTCAATCAGCAGGTCTTGGTGGACAACTAATGGTGTTTAGTTCAGGCTCTGTGGGTGTGA
>Ga0209577_10006273_pt1 | contig 11006 bp, 11 predicted proteins | sample GraSoiAngelo_109_FD_185874 | JGI IMG/M metagenome (GOLD analysis project Ga0209577, IMG submission 185874) | Grasslands soil microbial communities from the Angelo Coastal Reserve, California, USA - 14_0903_12_20cm (SPAdes) (version 2) | ecosystem: Environmental > Terrestrial > Soil > Grasslands... | reverse complement strand
GGGTGGACGAGGAAGCCCGACACGACATAGGTCAGGTAGACGACCCCGATGCTCAGCAACACCCTTTCGACGACCGGGTAGCTGCCCCTGACCACCAGCAGCCAGATCACGATCGCCGCGATCGGCACCGAGACGTACTTGGGGACGCCCAGCAGCTCCATCCCGGCCGCGATGCCGGCGAACTCGGCGACGGTCGTGAAGGCGTTGGCGACCACCAATAGGGCCATGGCGAAGGTGGTGCTGCGGACGCCGAAGCGCTCGCGGATCAGGTCGGCAAGGCCCTTGCCGGTGACAACGCCCATCCGGGCGCTCATCTCGTTGATGACGATCAGGCAGATCGTCACCAGCACCAGCAGCCAGAGCATCTTGAAGCGGAACTGGGCACCCGCCTGGGCGTAGGTCGCGATGCCGCCGGCATCGTTGTCGGCGTTGGAGGTGATCAGGCCGGGCCCGATCACGGCCAGGAGGATGAAGAGCCGGCGCGACCGGCGGAGGCGGGCGATCACGAGGTGGCCTCGGCCGCCTAGCTCAGCTTGGGCAGGCGCCGCTTCACGCCCTCGGGAAGGACGGCCTCGAGCGCGTCATCGACGGTGACGATGCCCCGGAGCCGGTTCTCGGCGTCGATGACCGGGAGGGCCATCAGGTTGTACTTCGCCATCATCGCGGCGACCTCGTCGCGGCCTGCCTCGAGGTCGACGGTGAAGATCTCGCGGCGGATGAAGTCGGCGATCGGCGTCGACGGCTGGGCCACGATCAGGTCGCGCAGGGAGAGGACGCCGTTCAGGTGCTCGTCCTCGTCGACAACGTAGACGTAGTAGACGTGCTCCGCCTCGGGCTCGAGAACGCGGAGTGCCTCGATGCACCCCTGGGCGGTCAGGTTCACCGAGACGGAGACGAACTCGGTGGTCATCAGGCCGCCGGCGGTGTCCTCGGGGAAGGAGAGCAGCTCGCGGACATCGGCGGCCTCATCCGTCTCCATCAGCTCCAGGATCTGCCGGGCCCGGTCCTCGGACAGATCGGCGAGGAGGTCGGCCGCCTCGTCGGGGCCCATCTCCTCGAGGATCTCCGAGGCCCGCTCGGCGTCCATGTTCTCGATCACCGAGCGCTGGTCGTCGGGCTCCAGCTCCTCGAGTGTGTCCGCCGCGACCTCATCCGAGAGCTGGGCGAAGATGGCGCTCCGCTCTTTGGCCGAGAGCTCCTCGACGATGTCGGCCAGATCGGCCGGGTGGAGCTTTGAGATCCGCCTGCCGGAGATCCGGAGCCGGACCGCGTCCGGCCCGCCCTCGCCCTGCAGCGGCTGGACCACGTCCCAGGAGACCAGGACCATCGGCAGGTCGCGGCGGAAGAGGCGGACCAGGCTCTTGCCGAGGCCTTCGATACCGAGCCGGCGGAGCAGCCCCCGGACCCCGATGTCGGCGCCGACCAGCATCATCTTGCCGCCGCTCTCGACCAGCTGAAGGTCGTTGACGCGAACCACCCGCCGGCCGTCGGTGTCGATGACCTGCTTGTCGAGGACATCCCTCCCCAACCAGACGTCGGCCTCGTTGGCGGCCACCCGGGAGGTGCTCTCGGCGTTCTGCCTCAGGGCCACCTCCCGCGCGGCGAAGGTGCGGACCTGGCTCCAGGGGACGACCTCGCCCCGGCGGCGCGAGACCACGATCCCGGTGACGACCGGATAGGGCTCGATGACGGTGGCCGTGACATCCCGCACCCGGCCGACCCGGCGCTGCTCGACGTCGACTACCTCCGCGCCCAGGAACTCACTGAGAAAGACCATCCGCGCTGCCTCCGCTGGTGGTGTAGCTCCGGCACTCTAGCACCCGCGCAGCACCCGTTTTTTGGACCCCCTTTGCGTCTTGGCGGTGAATTGGGGTTGAATTCACCGGGGACACCCCCTAGAATGGCCGAGTCCGCCCAGGAAACAGCCAATTTCTTTACTCAAGGAGTGTGACCTTATGGCAGTGACCGGATATTGCCTTAAAGACAAGATGAATGTGGAAATCAAGAATCCGCAGAACATCACCATGAAGAACGGCAAGCCGGCCATCACCGGCACCTGCCCGAACTGCGGCACCAAGATCTTCAAGATCGGCAAGAGCACCTAGCGGGCTCGGTCGATATGGAAAGGTTCGCCTAGCCGGCGGACCTTTCCCTTTCCGGGCTAACTCTCCTCGGCGATCTCCTCCTCCATCGCGCTCAAGAGGAGCTCGGTGGCGGAGATGGCCTCGTCGACTCCCAGGATCTTGAAGATCCGGACGTTGGCCGGGTTGTTGACGCGGGCGATGGTCCGCTTGACGTTGAAGCGCTTCTTCGCGAGCTGAAGGGCGACCAGGTTGTCCTCATCGTCGCCGGTCACGGCCAGGACCACATCGGCGCGCTCCATGCCGGTGGTGCTGAGGAACGACATCTCGTCGCCGTCGCCGGTCAGGACGACGCTGCCCAGCTGGCTGCTCAGCCACTCGGCGCGGGCGGAGTCCTTCTCCAGGAGCAGGACCTCCTCGCCACGTTCGAGAAGGTCGCGGGCGAGGTAGTAGCCGACCTTGCCGCCACCGATCACGATCGCGTACATCAGTCCTTCACCAGGATCTCGTGGACGGTTTCGGTGCCGCTCACGGTAGGGCAGATGACGCCCAGGCCGAGGGACTTGTAAACCTCGTAGCGGATGGGGTCGTAGATCCGGCAGACGACCTTGGGGACGTTGAACACGTGCTGCGCCATCTGGGCCGACATGATGTTGCGGTTATCTCCGTTGGTGAGCGCGCAGAACGCGTCAGCCTCCTCGATGCCCGCCCGCTTCAGCATGTCCTCGTCGATGCCGTTGCCGAGCAGCGCGGTGCCCGGGAAGTTGTCGCCCAGGCGGGCGAAGGCGGTCGCGGACTGATCGATGACGGTGACGTCGTGACCCTCGTGGGTCAGCTGGAGGGCGAGCCGGGCCCCGACCCGGCCACAGCCCACGATGACGACCTTCACGAGCATTGGATTATGGCGGAATCGGTCGGCCCGGTAGGATTTGACCCGGCCATGCGCTTCCCGTTCCGGTTCATGGGCATGCTGTCGGTGCTGCTGGCGGTCTGGATCGGGTCCTACGTCTATCTGCACCCGGTGCGCGATGCCTTCACCATGGCCCTGGAGCTGCTGCCGGCGGTTGCGCTGGCCGGTTTCGGGCTCTGGGTCCTGGTGCCGCACCAGTTGAGGCAGCCCTGATGGCGCACAAGGGCGAGGCGAACCGGATCATGATCGCCTTGAACGGCCACGAGATGGACGAGGAGACCGTCCGGATGGCCTGCCGGATGGCGCCCAAGCGATCGGGCGTCAAGATCTACGCCGTCCATGTCCTGGAGGTGAACCGCTCGCTTCCGCTGGGCGCGATCATCGAGTCGCAGGTGGAGCGCGGCGAGGACATCCTGGCCAAGGCCGAGCAGCTGGTCGGCGAGTTCGAGCTGGACTGCGAGACGGAGCTGGTCCAGGCCCGGGACACCGGGCCGGCCATCCTCGGCGAGGCCGAGGAATGGAAGGCGGACCTGATCGTCATGGGCCTCCCTTACAAGCGCCGCTTCGGCGAGTTCAACCTGGGCAAGACTGTGCCCTACGTGCTCAAGTTCGCCGCCTGCCAGGTGATCCTGTTCCGCGAGCACCTGGAGACATAGCCGCTACCGGTCCGCGCCCCAACTACCTGGCTCGGCTCTGGACGGAGCTCGGCCGCACCGGCGAGTCGCAGGACGCCTTCATCCGCCTCATCATCCTCGAGCGGCTGGTGAAGTCCGCCATCCTGGTGGTGCTGGGCCTGAGCCTGCTCATCCTGGGGCGAACCGGGCTGCTCTACCAGTGGGCGGTGGCGGCCGACCGGGAGCTACTACTGGGCGCCGACGCGACCTTCATCGGCCGCCTGATCGATCGGCTGCTGGTCTACGTGGGGTTCTTCCAGCACCAAACCACGATCGCCCTGGTGGTGATCGCCTACGCCGCCGTCGAAGGCACCGAGGGAATCGGCCTGGCCCTGCGCCGGCGCTGGGCCGAGTACCTGATCGTGGTGGCGACCGGCCTGTTCATCCCCTACGAGGTGTGGGAGGTGGTCCACAAGGTGACCCTGTTCCGGGTCGGCGGGCTGCTGCTCAACGTGGCCATCGTCGTTTACCTGGCCTACCGAAAGCGCCTCTTCGTCGGCGTCTAGCTCGCCGGGGCCCGCGCTACCGACCGGCGTCCAATCTCTCGGCGAAACGGTCGGGGAGCTTGGCCTTCCGGATGGCGGCTTTGGCGCCTTCCCGGTCATAGGGGACGCGCCGGAACTCGACGGTGCCGGCATGGCGGTCCCAGATCGCGTAGCTGGCGTCCGGCACTCCATCCCGCGGCTGCCCAACTGAACCCGGGTTGACGAGTTCGGTGCCGTGCAGCTCGAACGTTCCCAATTGGTACTCGTGGACCAGCTGGCCGTCGTCGCGCCGGAAGATGCCCGGCACGTGCGTGTGGCCGTGGAAGCAGATCTTGCCGTCGATCAGGTTGAGGTTCGCGTCCGCGGTCGGGCCGTCGAGGATGTACTCGTAGATGTGGTCGCGCGGGCTGCCATGGACAAGCACGATCTCGTCCCCGATCTGGTCACAGTCGGGCAGGCTCTGCAGCCAGTCGAGGCGATTCTTGCCCAGGTGGGCGACGGTCCACTCGATCGCGCGGGCTGCATCCTCGTTGAACCACTCCAGGATGTCGACGTCGGTGCAGGCCCGATCGTGGTTCCCAACCAGGGTCGGCCAGCGCTTGTCCCGCACGTGGTCAAGGCATTTGTTCGGATCGCCGCCATAGCCGACGACGTCGCCGAGGCAGATGACCTCGTCGAGGGTCGGGAAGTCGGCCATCACCGCCTCCAAGGCCTGCCAGTTGGAGTGGATGTCGGAGATGACGGCGAATTTCATGCCTGGCTTCCGTAAACGCGAAGGTATATGTGGTTGAACAGGATGGCGATAGTAGCCGCAACCGGGATGGCGATGAACATGCCCAGGATCCCGGCCAGGCTGAACCCGGCCAGGAAGGCGACGATCACCGCCAGCGCAGGGAGCCGGACGGCATCGCCCATGATCCGCGGAAACAGGAACTGGAGCACGATGTTGGTGATCACCAGGTAGGTGATCCCGACCACGATCGCCCTGGCCGGGCCGTAGCTGAGCGCGACCAGCTCGATCGGGATGGCTCCGATCCAGGGCCCGATGAAGGGGACCAGCGCGCTGATCCCGGCCGCCACCCCGAGGGCGAACGCGAAGGGCATTCCCTCCAGGAAGAGCGCCACGCCCACGGCCACCCCGATGATCAAGCCGACTGTGAGCTGGCCTCTCAGGTACGAGTAGAGCATGGACTTGACCCGCGGCCAGATCTCGTCGAAGTCTTCGCGATAATCGGCGGGCACGAGCTGCCGCACGAAGTGGCTGATCCGGTGCGCGTCGAAGCTGACCAGGAAGGCGACGATCAGGGTGAGCAGCACCTGGAGGAGGATGTTCAGCGCCACCAGGCCGATCGTGAGGGCGTTGCCAAACTGCCCGAGCAAGAACTCACCCGCCTTCTGGTCGAGGTTGCTTGCCTGGCGGGTCAGATCGATCTGAAAGCCCACGATCCGGATCGGCTGGCCCTGCACGACCTCGAACTGCTGTTGGACCTGGGCGAGGATGTGCGGGGTCTGCTGCTGGAGCTGCCCGATCTCGGTGGTGAGAAGGGGCACGAAGACTGTGGCGACGCCGGCGAGGACCAGGAGGAGGGCGGCGAAGATCACCACGATCGCGATCGCCCTGGGAAGGAAGGTGGCAAGGCGGTCGACCAGGGGATTGATGAGGAAGGCCAGCAAGGTGCCGAGGACGAAGGCGCCGAGGGTGTCGCGGATGAGGTAGATAACGCCGGCGGCGATGACGACAGCGGTGATGCCGATGCCGACCTGAAGCTCTCGACTACCCCGCCGGCGGGGTGGCAATTTGGGTTGACCCGACGACGTCCCGGCCTGATTCGTTAGTGCCTCAGTCACAGTCAAGGCTTAGAAGGGCCGGCCGCCTCAGGCAGACTCTGACCCGGCTTGTGAAACCAATGCCGGGCGCTCGCGGGAGAGGAAGGCGGTTACCAGGGCCAGGCAGAGGAGTCCGCCGCCGAGGACGCCGTAGGTTGTCTGCGGTCCGAGAAGTTGGATCACGAAACCACCGACGGCCGCGCCCGCGATGACCGTCACCTGCGTGATCGCGAAGCGGCTGCTCATGATGGTTCCGCGGTTGCTGCTGTCGCTAGCCTCCATCAGGGCCGTCACATTGCCGACCGAGTAGATGGGATTCCCCGCGCTGGCGACCAGGAGGAACACGCCGACCAACCAGATCCAGGGACTTACCGCGATGCCAAGACTGAGCACTCCCGTGAGCGCCAACCCCTCCGCCACCGTGCGCATGGTGCCTATGTTGCGCATCCGGCCGACGATGACGCTGCCGATGACGATTCCAGCCGCGAGCATCACCTCCAGCACGGTGTAGATCCGCGGCCCATCCACCTGGGATCCGTGCGCGAACGCATACGCGAGCGTGATCAGCGTCGGCAGACTCATCCCGATGAAGAAGGCTCCGGCGCCGGCCACAAGCAGGTGCGTCCTGGCGCGCGTGACGGCCCAGGTACGGCTCAGACCGCTCCAGATCCCGGCCCGCTTTACGCCGCCGCCAAGATCGCCAAGACCGAAGATCAAGAGGCCGGCGACCAAGAAGGTCAGACCATCCGCCACGAACAGCCAGAGCTGGCTCTGCGTCAACCAGATGACCGCTCCAGCCACTGCGTATCCCCCCGCGCCGGCGATCATGCCGGCCGCGCTCAGGCCTGCGTTGGCAGGGCCGATCTCTCGTGGTTCGACAAGTTCCGGCAGGGCAGCCTGGCGTGCCGGCTCGACTATTGCGTTGATCGCCGCAAGCAAGAAGAGGATCGGGAAGATGACCCATACCTGCCTGGTAGCCAAAAGGACGAATGGCGTTGCGATCAGCATCGCTGCACGAAGCAGCTCAAGGATGACAATCAGTGGCGCTCTCTTCACACGATCTGGCAACGCACCCGCGGCGCCGCTGACAAGAATCGTTGCGACGGCTTTGACTATGTAAGTAGCGGCGACCGCTCGTGGATCCCTGGTAATCGCGTAGACGCTGACGAGGCTGGCTACTGTCGTCATCGGATCGCCCAAGCTGGAGATCGTCGTGCCCAACAGAAGACGTGCAAAACGCGGTCGGCTCCAGAGCAACCGAAGCACACCACGCTGCGTAAAGGCGGGCGCTTCCGGCGTCGCCGGCATCGGCAGAAGCGGCTGCGCATGCAGCTGCCTCAGCGCATTGACTACGATCGGGTCGTACCAGGCTCCGGCACGAGCGGTGATGTCCTCGACAGCCTCGAGTACCGTCATCTTGCTCGGCCGGTAGATCCTCGCGGTGGACACGGTGTCGAATGAATCGGCCACGGCGATGATCCTGGATCCAAGGGGGATCTCGTCGCCACGCAGACCCTGCGGATAACCGGATCCGTTCCAACGTTCGTGGTGACCACGCACCAAGGGAGCGACTCTGGCCAACGCGGAGTGTTTCGCAATCATGTCGGCCCCGATGTCGGGGTGGCGCTTCATGATTTGCCACTCTTCATCGGTGAGGTGTTCGGACTTGTTCAGGATGTCGTCGCGAACACCAATCTTGCCGAGGTCGTGCAGCGCACCAGCAAGACGCAGCTGCTCAATCTCCCGTCCGCTCAAGGCGAGTGCGTCCCCGAGTTGGGCGGCGAGGTCAGCGACGCGCTGCGAGTGCGACTCGGTGTATGGATCACGAGCATCGAGCGCTTCCGCGGCGAGTCGCAGAGTCTGCAGGCGCTCAATGGTTTGCTGCTGCGCATCAGCCATGTTGCCACGAATGGCTATGAGCACTCCGAAGAGACTAAGCGCCATGACGGCTCCTTCAAGTTGATGGTCCAGAAGGAGCACCAGCGCACCGCCAACGTACCCCATGATCATCATTGACCTGATCGTCGTGAAGCCGACGTTCTCTATCAGCGTTTGAATCATGGAGGTGCCCGTCGCACCGCCCACCAATCGCGCTGTTAGGGGAAAGTTGATGCAGATGACCGCCAACGTGAGAACCGTGGTCCTCAACGGCAATGCCCAGATCTCACCGAATGGGATTGGGAGATATGTCACCAAGAATGACGGCAGTCCATACGCGATAGCCGCGTTTGCGTTGTTAAACAGGAAGCCCCACCAAGATGTCTCTTTGCCGGGCCGGCGGCCATCGAATCCTGTTAGCCACGCCACGATAGCGACCCCGGCGCCGGGAAAAAGAAGCCCGGTTGCCACCAGAAGCGGCGTAGTCACAACGTGGACGCCCGTTGACCAACGGATTGGGAGAAGAATTGCGAGCTGCGTACCTATCGCTAGGTAAAGCAACGAATGAGATTGACCGGCCGGTAGTACCAGGTGGCCGGGATGATCAATACGCCAAGCACGATGATCCACCCTACGTAGATCCGTGTGGACCGATCCAAAGACGCGAAGGCGCGCACGGCGCGTGGATGTTAACAGTCGGTCAGGCGATCCGAGCCGTCTTAGGGCATGCTCTCGCGACCCCTATGTCGGCCCCAGCCAGGAAGGGCTGCCGGGGCCCGACGACTCACCCTGCTAGGTGATGGAGCCGGCTACCAGCGCCAGTCGCCGAGGATCTGCGGCCGTGAACTGGTTGTGAACAGTCGACGGAGCACCTTGATCATCAGTTACCACACCTCAATCTGTATTTGAGGCAACCCCCATCCGGCGGCCCCATTGGCAGTCTGCCCACTGAGACCGGTGGTAACGATCCCTAAATTCGGGGAGGGGGGTCTCCACAAAAGTGGGGATCGAGCCTAAAGGTCGGAAACCTTCAGCAATCGCAGCTTAAGTGCAAAGCCGATTGCGGCCGCCCGATTGTTGGCGTCCAATTTGCGGTAAATATTGCGGATGTGAGTCTCGACCGACGCTCGTGCGGTGCCCATCTGGATTGCGATCTGCTTAGTTGCCAAGCCCTGAGCCATGAGTCTCAACACATGCATCTCAGTCGGCGTAAGGGCGACGCGGGCTGAGTCGGGATCTGGGACATAGTCGGCTGCCTGCCGGAGGATCTCTCCTAGCATCCGGCGCGGTACAACCGTCTCGTTCCGAAGAGCAACCCGTATGGCCGTGTGCAACTCTGCGGGACCCGATTCCTTCAGTGCGTACCCGACGCAGCCCGCTTGCATCATCCGGAGAAGATCGTCGCCTGCGTCCGACACCGTCCAGGCCAGCAGGACGAGTTTCGGTGCCAATGCCTTCAGCCGCCGCGCTGTTTCAGCCCCATCGGCGCCCGGCATTTCCACATCCAATAGAACCACGTCCGGTTTCGTGCGACGGACCAATGCGACGGCCTCGTCGGCTGACGAGGCTTCGCCCAGCCATTCAAGATCGGACGACTCTTGAAGGATTGCCTTGGCGGCTATCCGGGCCAAACGCCTATCGTCGACCACAACGACCCTTATCGGGGCAGACGCATCTCCGGCTGGCACTTGCGGGTGACAGGTTAACAGCCGGGATGGAAAGTGGCTGGTAGCGATGGTACGATCCCGCCCGGGATGGTGCGAGCCAGGAGGGGCCCTGAGAGTCCACGTCGGCTGACCTATCTGGTCCCCTTTCAAGAGCTCTTTGTGGCCGTCGCGGCGGCAGTCCTGATGTTGGCGGGCGTTGAGCGCGTTACCAATCCGTTGGTCCTTTTCGAGAAGACACTCTTCTGTCTGCTGCTCGTTCTCTTCTGTTCTGCCTTTGTAGTCAGGCTAGATCGTGGCTACCTACGACTTACAATGATCGCAACGCAGGTGTCAGCAATGGTGCTGCCTGCGCCGCTGGCTGGCCTCATGGGCCTCGTAGCAGGTCTCCTTTGGATCCGCCACGGCTCCACGCCAGGCCTTCGGTACTTTGGAACGAGCGCGGGCATTTTCTGGACTGTCTCTGGTGCGGTAGTCCGGATTTGGGTTGGGTCTGGATCGCCGGTCCGCGAAACCGTCGGCTTCGTGCTTGCGGCTCTGTCAATGACTATTGTCAACTGGATCCTTACCCTGTTGGAATTGTCCGTTCTCGGCGGCGAACGCGCGACCGCAATCGCGCGGAGGGCCTTCAGCAAGTCGTTTTTTGCAGCGTTCCTCTACTTTGCGTTGGCTGCAATCCTGATGGCTAACCTCATGGATGGTTCGCCACGCGGCTACCTCCTTGCTGCTGTGGTGGCACTGCTCTCGGTGACCTTGACCGAAACGATTGCTGGTCGGCGATCACGTAGTGCACTCGAGGCGCACGTGGCCGATAGTCAGCGCTATCTTGGGTACAGTCGCGCGCTCGAGGGTGTGGTGCACAGCCTTCGACATCAGCTCGCGATCACCAAAGGTTATGTCGAGGACGTCCTGGAATCCAGGCTTCAATCGGCCACTCGCGCGCGCGTCGAGAGCGCCAAGGCATCAACCAACGCGGCCCTCGCGATGCTGGATCGTTTGCAGGCCAGTGCCAGTCCTAGGGTCGTCTTTTCGGACGAGTTGGTGAACTTATCCGACATCGCCGGTGCCGCCGTGGAGTTCGTGCGTGGGATCGCTGCCGGCCAGAGAACCCGGCTCGAGATCAGCGGTCAGCCACGGCCAATTTATCTCCGCGGTGACCCAGTCTTACTTCGGGATGTGGTTGCAGCCCTGCTGATCAATGCCTTGCAGGCCGTTGGGCACGGCGGAGTTGTGTCGGTTTCGGTTGCGGTTCGCCGTGGCGGACTTGGCGGCCTGAGCGTTTCCGATAGCGGACCGGGGCTCAACGAGGAGCAGCGCGACCACCTCTTTGAGCCGCACTACACGACCAAGAAGCACGGTACCGGCATGGGATTGTTCACCGCCTTCGGTGTGGTGCGCGAACACAGAGGGCATCTGGTCTACGAGGGCGACGGTAAGAAAGGCGCCGTTTTCACGGTGCTGATTCCGCTCGCCGCGCCTTCAGCCAA
>Ga0209577_10006270_pt1 | contig 11011 bp, 10 predicted proteins | sample GraSoiAngelo_109_FD_185874 | JGI IMG/M metagenome (GOLD analysis project Ga0209577, IMG submission 185874) | Grasslands soil microbial communities from the Angelo Coastal Reserve, California, USA - 14_0903_12_20cm (SPAdes) (version 2) | ecosystem: Environmental > Terrestrial > Soil > Grasslands... | reverse complement strand
CGGTGAGGTTCGGCAATTGTCTTTCGAGATTCGGCAATTGTTTTTCCACCAGTTCCTGAATGCGGCGGCGTTCCGCATCGGTCAATTTAGAGGGAGCGGGGGCGATTTCTTCCAATGGCGGGGTGGCGGATGGTGAAGAAATCGGAAGGGCCTCCTCGGGCGCAGCGGTAGCAGCCGGTTTCGAGCCTGGTTTTGGCGTCGGAACCGGAGTTGATCCGAGCAACCAATCTACGATCCCACTGGTCGCTTTCGCTCGCGTTTTGTCAGTACTGCCAAAGGTTCGTTCGTAGCGATAAATTATGTCGACGATCTTATCGCGCGCTTTGACGGTGTATTGGGGTAATTCCTTCACCAGATTCGAACTCTGCATTCCAATCGCTGGCACCAGCCAAGTGCCGACGGCGACGAGTGCGAGTCCGGCAATCGTAAAAAGCAGGATGATCGATTTCGTGCGACCAAGGCCGTTGGCGGCCATTCGTGTGACAACCGGGTCAAGCAAATAGGCAAGGATGGCCGCAATCGCGACCGGAATTAGGATCGGTTGCAAAAAACTGATCACGTTCGCCATGATCCAGATCGCCGCGACGAATACCAAAATGAGAAAGCTAATAGCGAGCGCGCTGACCGCGGCCCAAATGGCTTTACGCTGCCACTCCGCCGGATAACGCGTGCCCCGAGCCTCACTCATGGTTTCGCTCCAGTCGGATTGGTTTTGCTGACACGGGTTTTTTGGGCGTCGATTTTTGCCGCTAGATCCGCATTCGATGGATCGAGTGTTTTCGCTTTCTGCCACGATTCGAGTGCTTGGGAGACACGGTTCAATTTCAAATAGACGTCGCCAAGATGTTCGAAAACGACGGCGTCTTCGCGCGGCAAATTTTCAATGGCGCGCTTTAAATTTTCCAGCGCCTGATCGTATTTTCCCTGACGGTATTGTACCCAGGCCATGCTATCGAGGTAAGCACCGTTCTCGGGATCGAGTTGAAGTGCGCGCTTGATGGCGTCCTCTGCTTCGTCGAGGTGACTATTCTGCTCGGCCCACATGTAGGCGAGGTAATTGTAGGGCTCGGCCGCGTTGGCCGGATCCATCGCGATGGCTTTGTGGAAAAGTTCCGCCGCTTTATCATAGAGCCCGGCCTCTTGTGCCGCCGCGCCATACTCAACGTAAAAGCGGGGTTTCAAAAAATCAGCCTCGGCATTCTGCGCTTCGTTGAGCGCTTCTTCGAACATGACCACTGCCTCTTTCGCCTTTTTCGATTCGCGTAGTGCAATCGCGAGGTAATAGGCGAATTCGGGAGCATCGGGATAACGCCGGCGCCCTTCGGCTAAAACCGAAACGGCGCGTTCGCTCTGTTTCAGCGGAACGAGCAATAATTCCGCCAGCCGCAAATATGTCGCCGCGTGATTTGGATTGATGAGCAGGCTTTGTTCGTAGTTCTGCGCTGCCTTCTTGAACTCCGCATTCGCTGGATCGGTTTGATTAGCACGAAGCAGGGCGCGCGCTTCGTCATCATGCAATTGGGCTAACAATTCGTAGGGTTGATATTTTTCGGGATGTTCTTTGATGATCGCTTCAAGCGTCTCGACCGCGCGGGCCCGTTGATTTGTTAAGACAAATCCGGTCGCCAGTTTTTCGCGGACATTGGCGTCGTCAGGTTGCAACTCAAGGACGCGCAAATAAAACGGAAGCGCTTCTTTGATCTGCTGAGTAGAGGCGAAGTAATCGCCCACCTCCTTCAAGACGGCAGCGTTATTTTGCCCTTTGGCGGCCGCCTTCTTAAAAACATCGTTCAGACGCGCGGTTTGTTCCGGATTCGGGTTGACGTCTGGTTTCAAAATGACCGAGCCGTAAAGCCGGCCAAGTCTTGCCCAGAAGGTCGGATCGTCGTTTGGCATTTTGGCCGCGCGATCGAGAGTTTCGAGCGCCCTTTTTTCATCGCCGGCGGTGAGATGGATCTCAAACAATCGCTGGTAGCCATCAATTTTCCGCGGATCCAGTGCGATGGCTTTGTTGGCGAACTCAATCGCTTGATCGACTTTCTTCAAATACTTGGCGTAGATAAAAGATAGCTCCAGATAAGGCTCGGGCGCTTTCGGATGCACCTTGGCCGCATCTTTTAAGACATCGATCGCACTCGGATAATCATCGTCTCGCGTTAACAACGCCGCCACACGAACCGCCAGCTCGATCTGCCCGGGATCGACATTCAGAACCTGGCGATAGGCTTCGAGAGCTTCTTCCATTTCGCCGTTCTCCTCAAAATCGATTCCTTCAACAAAATGGGCGAGGGCCTCGGCCTTGTGCTCACCCTCAATGCTCAGATTCAAATCTCGTGCAGGAGACAGGGCCAGCGAATCATCGGTTAGATCAGTTCGTTTCGGCCCCGGGTGCGCCGCAGTTGCCTTTTGCGATCGAGTAGATGGTGCCGGTGCAGACGAGACTTTCCCGATGCCGCATACCAGCAGAAGCAGCGCAAGATAAGCTGCCTGCTTGCGCGTAACCATCATCCTTCCTGAATCTACCGTGCCGGTCTAGCGAGGCAAACCGCCGGTCGTCGCCGTTTACGACTTATAACGCAGACGCTTCTTATGCCGATTCTCCTTCATCCGCTTGCGGCGTTTGTGCTTGGAGATTTTAGCTTTGCGTCGTTTTTTGAGAGAACCCATAGCGGGAAGATTAATTTGGCGTGGCCGTGAGGCGAAACGCAAGCATTGCTTGTGTAGGATGGCAAACAGTTTCGCCAAACAAATCGCGCGGTCATTTTTCGAAAACCAACACCATTACACCAACTAAGAGTAGAAGCGATCCCATCACCAGGCTTTCATGGCGCTCAAACCAACCAAGTCCGATGCCGCGAATTCCGAGTAAGGCCAGCCAGGTGAATACCAGCATTCCTGCAACGGCGGCGGTCGAGAGAATAAGAGTGAGAAGAGCAAAACCGCCCCAGCCGAATCGAATTCCCGAAACGTAAATCGGCAGAAACGCTTCACAGGGTGAGAAGGTCAGCATCGCAAACAGGCTGCCAATTGCGACCCAGTCGGAAGTGCGAGTGGGCGAAATATCCGGCGCACGAAAATGCGCCAGTGATTCCTTCAATTCATGCTCATGCTCATGCTGATGCTGGCCTTCCCCATGACCGTCCTTCGAAAATAAGTGAGTGTGGCTGTGAGCATGGCCGGTAAGCTGTCGCCAGACGTAGAATAGACCAAGGCCGATCAGCAATGCTCCCGCTATTCGCGGGAACCACGTGCCAATGCGCGAGCTCAGGGCGACTCCAAAAATGGTTAGGATTAAACCGAGGAGCGCAGTGGTGAGGACATGGCCAGTGCCGGCTAGTGCGGTAATTAGGAGTGTTTTGGAATGAGTCCAGCGTTGCGCACGACCCGCGGCCACGAAGGGCAACCAGTGGGTCGGAATCGCTGCGTGAAAAAATGCGACCGTGAATCCGGTAAACGCAATGGTGGTGAGGACGGTTTCGTTCATGCCTTAACCAGGTGCGTTTAATCGGGCTGGTGGGATTTGAACCCACGGCCTCCTCGTCCCGAACGAGGCGCTCTACCAAGCTGAGCCACAGCCCGCGATGTGCGGCCGCGCCCGCGGCGGCCAGCGGGACTATTTCGCCTATTTATTTAAGGATGGCAAGGAGAGACGGTCACCTCCAGGCAAAACTGAGACGAATAAGCAGCAAACTAGAGTATCTCGATCATAACAACCTTGTTTTTAACTAGATACAGCTGAACTATCTTACGCCTTTACCACTGAGTCTGGGAGTTCCGCGGCATTCTCTTTGCTATACATATTATGAAATCTATAATATACATAATCCGTGAAACTAACTCCCAAAGATCACACCTCGGGGACAACGCTCGTTGAAGTCCTCGTCGCCACACTCTTGCTTGCCTCCTTTTTCGCATCCCTTTTCGAGGCGAACGCAGTTTGTCTGCGGTTTATCGCTGCGAGCAAGCAATCAGTCGGCGCCATCGAGGCCGTCCAAGCTCGCGCCGAAGTTTTCCGTAACCTCGCCTTTAGCGATCTCACCACGACCTCCTATGTTCAGAACTCTATTCTGAACAACCCGGCGAACACGTCCGACTTTGCTAAATCCGCCACCGAAGTTGTCAAAATATCCGCCTATCCTACGGCGAATGGCGTTACTCAAATAACGCGGGCAATGGGCGGCACAGTCAATCTCGATTCTACCGCCACGAGCCTCGGTTCTACGCTGGTCAAAGTGGACGTTTCGCAGTCATGGACCCAAGTGCTCGGCGGCCGGCAACGAACCGAACAAACATCGCTCATTATTTCTAACGGCACAAAGAAATGAAGCTAACGCACCGTTCTCACCAATCTGGATTTACCCTTGCCGAAATCTTGACGGCCATGGCTATCGCCGTGGTCATTTTCGCCGCCATTATTACAGCCTCGCTCGCGATGCAAAAGAGCTTTAACGCGGTAGATCATTACTTCGCCACTCATATCCAGCAGGTTCGCATTATCGATTATCTCAACCGTGATGTGAAACGGGCTCTTATCTGCACGACATCACCGGATCAACAAACGGTTACATTGACCATCCCGAAATACATTATTCAATCAGGCGACTCAGAGGCTGTGAGCAACCCATCCCTGGTTGGTGCGATGCGGAGTCCGACGATCTCGACCACGACTAGCGGCGTCCAAGTGAACTATGGGACGACGACGAGCACCGTAGTCTACTCAATCAACGGTGCCTCTATTTTGCGCACAGAAGATGGTGTAGTCACGACCATTGCCTCCAGCACGGATCAATTAGTGCCAAGTACGACCGATGCGGATCTTGCCAACACGGAAAAAACAACTATGGCGGTCACGTTTCAGCCGATTTTTACCAGCGGGAACGTCGCCGACGAACGCACGGGGACAACCGTCTTTTCTCTCGCTTATCTCCGAAACAAACGACGCGGATAAATTTATGAAAGTATCATTCATTCCAAACGAGCGAGGTAACGTCCTTCTTTGTGCTGTTTGCACGATTTTTGTTGTCTCGCTGATCGCAGCCAACGTGCTGCTGAATTGCACCGCCCGCTATAATCAGGCGTCAAACCAGGTCCGTTCCTGGAATGAAGCTCTGTATGCGGCGGAGAGCGGTGCTGACATTGCCTACAATGAGGTCCGAAAGATAGCTTCTAGTCCCGCCAGCGCCTTTGGCGCTAGCAATGGTTGGACAACTTCCGGCACCACCTACACCAGCGGGACGACAACCTTTGGCACGAATGGTCTGCGCACGAGCCAGACGGTGGACCTCTTTTACACCGATCCGACAAGCGGTAATGCCTGGTATCGTATCCGTTCGAAAGGAATCTCACCTTTGCAAGGATTGAAGCGCACCGGAATGGATGATCGCTTGAGCAATGGAAATAGGTTCGCTGCTAACGGGGCGACTCGCGGGGACGGCGATACCCTCCTGCGCAAGATAGATTTCCAATATGATCATTTCACCGCCACCTATGGTCCGACCGGGGATGGAACGAACAAAGCAATCGTCGCGGTCTCACCAGCGCCGCAACTTAGCCGCCGTATTGAATTAATCGCTGCGCCAGTCGGACCGTTCGACGACGTTGCGATCAAAGTAACTGGAAATTTCTATGGTCTTGGATCGGCGGCCTATATTGACAGTTACCGATCCAGTGCGGGGCCCTATGACGCTAGCGTGAAAACGAATCCTTCCGATCCTCGTTACGTGGATTCGCAAAGCGGATCGGTACAAATTGACAACGCTACCGCCACCGTCATGGGAGACATCTACGGAAACCTTTACACCAATGGCGGAACGACCACAAAGAAAACGCTCAACGTTCACGGTACCATCGACAACAATGTGCCGTTTACGCTGGACTCGTTCTCAATACCGACCTACTTACCTGCGCCTCAAGCCTCACCCACCAATATAAACGCCAATACTACAGTCACTCCTCCGGCCGCTGGAACGGCCCGAGCACCGACCGTGTACTTGCTCTCCAGCTTCACCAAAAAACTTACTATCGACCAAAATGGATCATCGCAAACTTACGTGGCGATCCACCTGACAAGTGACTTTACCGGCCAAATCGATGTGAAGCCTGGCGTACACGTGCAGTTTTTCATTGACGGCAACGTCGACGTTAAAGCAGGTGACATTGTCAACGAGACTGGTTACGCCGGGAACATGCAATTTTACAGCATTCCTCCGGCCGATGGATCGTCCCAGCATATCAACATCAATTCGCCGGGCGATCTTGTGGCGACGTTTTACGCCCCGGGCGCAGACTTTACCATGAACGGTAACCCGGATGTGACCGGAGCAGTTATTGCCAAATCGTTTTACGGCAACGGCAATACCAGCTGGCATTACGACCGGTCGCTCGACAGCTTGGGTGACGTCACCGATTACCGAATTACCAGTTACGTCGAAGACATTCGCTAAATCTCGGTAAATTCCCGTGCGGGAAAAATCGGTTGACAAGGGCGCGCCAACTTCCGACATTCACCATTTCCTGTTCGTCGCGATGCTCGGCTCTCGTCTTTTCGCTGCTCCCATTTCGTCCCGCCCACCGACGATTCTCCAGTTCCCGGCGGAGCCTACCCGCGCCGTCCACACCTTGCGCATTATGACGACTCAACTCTTGCAGGAAGCCAGCCAGATCATTCCTAACCCGCAATTGCTTATTAACGTTGTATCCAAGCGCGTGCGTCAGCTTGGTCTGGGGCATCGGCCAATGGTCGAGACTGGCCCGCGGGCCTCGCTTACAGACATTGCTCTTAAGGAAATCATTGCCGGCAAACTCACTTTTGAAGAGCAGAGCGCGTCCACCGACGGCGTCTGATTTTTCGCCACCATCGCTCGGTTAATGACTACCGAGACGATTCTCAACCGCAAAGCGCTGCGTGATTTTCATATCCTCGAGCGCTATGAAGCCGGGCTCGAACTCAAAGGCAGCGAGGTCAAATCGATCCGGGCCGGCAAAGCCAATATCAACGACGCCTTTGCGCGCATCGAGAATGGTGAGGCCTTCCTCTATAATGCCGACATCCAGCCTTACGAACGTGCAAGTCACGAAATTCCGTCAGCCAAACGAGTGCGCAAACTTTTGCTCCATCGCGCCGAAATCGATAAGCTTTATGGCGAAACCCAGGTAGGCGGCCGCGCTCTTGTCCTTCTTAATTTGCATTGGAAAAATGGAAAACTGAAAGCCGAGATAGCGGTCGCGCAGGGAAAAGTGGCGCGTGATAAACGCGCCGATTTGAAAAAACGAGCGACTGATCGCGAAACTGCCCGCGAAGTCGCGCGCTTCAATCGCAAACACCGATAGGTCATCTCCAAGCAACCGCTGAGGGATCGCGATGCAAATTCTTTAAAGTAATTTTCGGGGATCCTTCGGCTTCGCTCGAATGACGATCTAATTCATGAATGCTCAGCGGCTCTTCGTTGCGCTCGATTTACCGGACAACATCGCAGAATCCCTGGTCGCGCTCGATCCGCATTATCGGGGCCTGATTTTTACGGCTCCATCGCAAATCCACCTCACTCTCGCGTTTTTCGCCGCGGTCGATCCGGAGACCGGCAATTTGCTCAAGGAAAAACTCGCGGCCATCTCGTTTCGCGCATTCTTCCTCCCCGTGATGGGGCTGGGCACGTTTTCAAGAAATCGCATGCCGCACGTCCTCTGGATCGGCGTTGGGCAGGCGCACCCGCATCTTTTTCAATTACACAAGCGGGTCAACGAAGCCGCCCTCGCCTGCAATTTGCCGATCGAGGAGCGGGCGTGGACACCCCATTTTACCATTGCGCGCGGCCGAGGAATCTCGCCTGCGTTGATGCAATCGTTCCTAAAAAACCATCGCGATTATGACGCCGGAATGATTCACGTAGAGGAATTCCACCTCTACCAAAGCATCTTAACGCCCGCTGGTCCGACACACCGTCGCGAGCTTACGATCGCCGCCCGTTAATGGTATCAGTGCTGGTCGGCACCATAATGCCGTCCCGCATTCCGTGGATTAACTTCTTGTCCGCCGGCACAATTGTCGTTAGGGCGCCGCGCAATTTTACCCGGCCGTCTTCAACAAAATAGTACGGACACAAACGGACCCGTCCTTTCATCGTTCGCACCTCGCCGCTTTCGCCGTCGTAATAAGGGTGCTCGAACAAGCTGCCTTTGTGGAATTGCTGCAAAATCGTTGGCTGTATCGCAAAATTGGTCAGCGCGTGGTCGATTCGTTTTTCCCATTCGCTGTGCGGCAAATCCGCGCCGAGCGCCACCCCGCGACTGCCCCAACCCAGCGGTGAAAATCCGCTCACTTTCAGAAGCAGGTCGCGCTCTTTCTGACTAAACTTGGCTGCCTCGCGCCAATCGTGAATCTCCAGCCGCGGAATCACCGCGTGTTGCGGCAAGGGCGCCGGATCCAGCAACCAGGTGTAAGGGATAACTTGCTGCAATTTCAGAAAATATTTGTCGCCCAGCTCGCGCCGCCAGAATTGCCGCAACGGCTTGAGCCAGAAGAGAGCGAACCACATTTTCTCCTCCAGAAACGGTTTGAGCGGCGGCGTCACCTGCATTTTTCCTTCAACCGCCGATCTCAGCAGCACCTCGATCTTCGGAATGTTCGGTAGATCGAATAACTCGAAGAATCGGTAAACATCGCGGCCTGGTTGTGGCTCATAATTCTCCGCCGGCACAACGCGCCACTTCGACATTGGATGTTCGATGTTGGCCTCCGGCTCCGTAGAGCCTGCGGCTCGGAGAGATGTTCGATGTTGGTTTAATTGCGCCGCCAACCACTCCATCTCCGGTCGGTAGGTCGCCGACTCTTCCGAAACCAGAATATCGCCTCCATTTGGCAGAACCTTCTGAAAACCATCAAGCATTCCCTCTTCGCCGCCGATCACATCCTGGCCGAGCGCCGAGTAGGTCCGATTTAACCAAGCGGTCAATCCGATTCCACCCGGGACGGAATCAACCTCCGCAATGATATAACTCTTCTCCGTCAGAATGAGGTCGGGCCGAATAACGCGCGGTAACGCGTCGCGAAAAATTTTCTGGCGCGATAATTCGACCAGTTCGGCCGGTTTCCCGGCATCGAGATATTGCGCGATCCATTCCGGCTGCTTCCCCCGAATGCTTAGTTGATAAAGCTGATTACATGCGCGTTGGAAAACGAACAAGCGATGCCCGAGTTGCTCCAGCTCGCTTGCAAATTTCTCTGAAATCCCAAACGCATCCGGAGAAATCAGCCAATCCTTGTCCGCGAAAAGGCTCTCGGATGGTAGGGCATGTCGGATGGCATCGAGTTTGTTTTCAACCGTCGCAATCATCGGCGTGGCAACGTTCAACGCGCTCAGTGAGAATGACAAATCGCGACGTCGTCATCCCGAATGAAACCACCCGTCCGGCTCGGACCGAGGGATCCGCCGCGCAATCTTAAAGCTAACTTCTACGGGGTGCCTCGACTGCGCCCGGGATGACGTGCTCAACGTCCGCTGGCGAATTTCTTCAGCGCCATCTTCACTAATTCCTCCGCCGATTTTCCGGCGCCTTCGCGTTCCTGCAAATTGCGCACTAACTTGTGGGCGTCGATCTGCTTGTAACCGAGCGCAATCAACGCCAGCACCGCTTCGTTCGCCTGCTCCTGCTCCGGCGTCGGCGCATGCGCCGCGCTCGCCGCTTCCCAGGCCGCCGCCACGCCGACCCTGTCTTTCAACTCCAGCACCATTCGCTCCGCTGTTTTCTTTCCCACACCGCTTATCTTCGAAAGTGATACGACATCGTTGTTCACCACCGCTGCTTTGAAATTGTTCACGCTCATTCCGCTCAACACCGCCAGCGCCAGTTTTGGCCCAATCCCGCTGACGTGGTTGACTAGCAGGCGAAAAAGGTCGCGCTCCAGCGCGCTCATGAATCCGTAGAGAATCTGCGCATCCTCGCGCACGTGCAGATGCGTGAGAATTTCAATCGGCTCCCCCACCGCGGGAAGTTTATCGTAACTCGAAAGCGGAATAAAAACCTCGTAGCCAACACCACCAACATTGATCGTCGCCTGCGTCGGCAGCGCGTGCGCCAGGCGGCCATGAAGAAACGTGATCACGGGTTTCGTTGAAGCGTTAAACTGATAAGGCGATGAAGCGATTCCATCATCGGATGCTCAGCCGGTTCAACCCTTCAATGCTTTAACGCGTCAACGCAAACTGTTGTAGGAGGCAGGTGCCGTTCCTTCCTACTCTGGCTTGAGCAACATCGTCAGATCAACGCGCCGCCCTTTCGGAATGTTAAATCCTCTTGCGCGATAGCTCCTCCAGGATGCATCGATGTTCGGAAAAAGCTCCGCTACCGATGCTGTTGGCAGCACAATAAAACGCGATCCGCCGCGACTCATGAATTCACTGGCATCCTTGCGTTTTAGCGGCGTCATAAATCCGCGGACCTTATTGCGAAAGTACCAAACCAGACTCGGTTCGGTAAAATCGACGGCGCCAAATTCCATTTCCGTTTTCAGATCAGGCCGGCTATCACGCGCAAGATTGTAACTTGGAAAAAATCTTGCGAGAAACGGGCTAAAGAAAAGCGCAATTGCAAGATAAAGCGCAGTCATTACGATCGTACGCCCTCGCGCAAGCCTTAAAGGCTCGAAACGCCGCGCAACCAAGAGCGCCAGCAACGGAAAGGCCGGCAATGTGTAATGGGGCAGCTTGGTCTGGACGAACGTGAAAATTCCAAAAATAATAAGCGCGCCAGCTAACAAGAATTGGTCGGTGTTGTCACGATGTGCCCGCAGGTTTTTCCAAAGCGCCGGCAGTTCGATGGACCAAGGAAAAAAACTGGCGAAGACAGTCAGAAAATAAAACGGCAGCAACGCCAGATACATCCAGACGGATGATGCGCCATGCCCTTCCATCGTTGCGACTGAGCGTTCGACCACGTGCTTTCCAATCCCGACCCGGAAAAATTCGCCGTGCGTACGAACAAGCGCCGGAATTCCCCAAAGGCAGACCAACAC
>Ga0209577_10006269_pt1 | contig 11013 bp, 8 predicted proteins | sample GraSoiAngelo_109_FD_185874 | JGI IMG/M metagenome (GOLD analysis project Ga0209577, IMG submission 185874) | Grasslands soil microbial communities from the Angelo Coastal Reserve, California, USA - 14_0903_12_20cm (SPAdes) (version 2) | ecosystem: Environmental > Terrestrial > Soil > Grasslands ... | reverse complement strand
GCCCGCCGGAGGAGAGAAACGCGTTGCCGGCCGCGATGTCCGGAGTTTGGGTGATTTTGAGAAAGGGACCGCAACCGGCTGAATTAACGCATCCGTTAGTGCCGACAGGGGTGAAGCTTGAGAAGGTTGAGAAGGTGTTGTTCCCCGAGGGCGTGTTGAAGTTCGGATGGTTCAACACATTGAAGACTTCCCAGCGGAGCTGGATGCTCAACCGCTCGTTGATCTTCGTGGTTTTATTCAGGTTTGCATCCCACTGGACGAAATGCGGCCCGCGGAAGGCATTGCGGCCGCAGGTGCCGATGGTGCCCGGCGCCGGCGTTCCGAAGACGGCCGTCAAGTTGGTAATGATAAAGCTGTTCGGATCACTGTACTGATAGCGGGGAGCTACAAGGCAATCGGGCCGCGGATAGCTCTTGTCCTGCCCTGAATTATCCGTCCCTGTGCTTTGCAGGACTGTGAAAGGACGCCCGCTGGCATAACTGGCGACGCTGCCTATCTGCCAGCCCGAAGTCAACCGAGGCAATGCGGACACCTTGTGGAAGTCATAGGTGATGCCCGTATTGAAGTTCCGGCGAACATCCGTGTCGCAGGGGCCTTCGTTGCTCGACGGGTCGTACGGATTCTCCTTGATCGGGAGAGTGGCGCCGCCACCACGATTCACCGAGTTCGAGTCAATGCAGTTCGACCAGGTGAAATTTACGATGGAGTTCAGGCCGTGCCAGTCGCGCTGCCGATAGGTGAATTGCAAGGCGTTGTAACGCGAGAAGCCATCATTCGTGAGCTGGTTTACGTACCTGAAATCTGGGAAGTCCGTTGCAAAGGGAAGCGCACAAGCCCCGCCCTTGATCTGGCCCGAGGCGTCGAAGCAGCCGATTGGACGAAGATTCAAACTGCGAACCAGGAACTGATCCGTACCGTGTTGGCCGAAGTAGCCCACGCTGACCACATTGTTTCGGAACAGCTCATGCTGCAGCGTCATGCTGTAGTACTGGACGCGCGGCGTCTTTAAGTCCGGGGTCACCCCGAAGATATTGAATGGGGGCGTGGCCGTGGGGTTGGGACCGTAGGTCGGAAAGCACCCCACCGCCGCACCGAGGCACGAGCCCGCAATGCCGCTGCCGGGTTGTGGGCCAAAGCACACCCAGTCAGGCGATGCGGTATTGACCGCAGGGTTGTAGCAGGTGTTCGGTCCGAAAGCCTGAAAAAGTATGTCATTTGGAGTGACATTCGTCGTCGTCGCATTGCCATCCGCCGTGACCGAGAAAACGCCTAGGTTCTCATTCGTAAAGGCGCCGGCGCGGGCCCCATGGAACGAGTAGGGCGCGCTGATGGCCGCGAAGTTGGCGACGTCGTAGACCATTGCGTAACCAACCCGCAACGACGTCTTGCCATTGCCAAACACGTCCCAGGCGAGGCCTGCTCGCGGGCCAAAGTCGCGCAGATCGAGGTTATATAGACGCGGGTTACCCACCCCCACACGGACCAACCCCGGCGGAGCATTACCTGGAGGACAGACCGTTGGCTCCGGCGCCGCGCACGGATAGAAGTTCGACGCGATCTTGTCGGCTTCGCCGAGGGCTCCGTTGATCTCCCAGCGGAGACCGTAACTGATCGTCAGCCTCGGCCGGACCCTCCATTCATCCTGGAGAAAGATGCCCATGGAGGGCTGGTAGAGATGGCGGGAGGTATCGCCAAAGGAACGCGCGAACTCATCCATTCGGCCAAGCAGCAATTGGGTAAGAAACGTCGGATAGTCAGTCTGGAAACTGCTTATCGATGACCGCGCGCGGTTCCGCAAGCTGAACGTAGAGGCATAGTCGTAGTTGCCGCCGAACTTAAAAGAATGCGCTCCCTTGACCCAGGTGAAGTGGGTGGACGCGTCGTAGTTCTGCGTGGGGCGAGTGCTTAGTGGGTAGCCGAAAATGCCGCCGATGTTGCCAGCAGTGACGGAGCTCGCATAAACAGGGGGAACCCCAAAATCGGCCGGATCCAGGGGGCCGGTATCAATGCCCAGGCTTAACGGATTGACCTTATTGTTGGGATCCAAGATCTGCGCGTAGCGATTCCAGTTGAACCGAACGTCCAGGATCTTGTTGGCGGAAATCGTGTAGGTCCACCCGAGCCCGGCCACCTGCACCCGCGTCGGGGCAATGCTGTTGAACCCCGCGGGGGAAAGGCCGCTGCCGGGAGCCGGAGATATCGTGTAGCCGCCAAGGGGCGCAGACTGCAGGCTGTCGGCAAAGACATAGCGGCCGGTGAGCTGCATCTTCGCGTTCATCTTGAAATCAAGCTTGATCTTGAAACTGCTCAGTGAGTCCGTGTTGGGGGAGGCGATGGTTTGGCTGATCCCGCCTGTGGCCACGGCCAAGTTAGCCGCAGCGGGAGTACAAGATACGATGGCACGTGCACCATCCGAGCAAGGGTAGTACTTCAGCAGCGCCAAGCCCGCAGGATTGAGCGGCAACCCGTTGGGGTTTATGGTGGGATCGGAGAAATTGGCGAGCGCCTTGGCCAAGTCGCCCTGGGTGGGGATGAGTACTTGGTACGGCTCCAGGGACTTGTTCCTTTGCCCCTCGAAGTCCGAGAAAAAGAACAAACGGTTCTTCACCAGGGGGCCACCGAACGTACCGCCATAGTTGTGGTTGTGGTAAGGCGTTGTTTGAGTTGTAAAAAAGTTCTTGGCGTTGAGCCAGTCGTAGTCGCCGAAATAAAAGGCCGTGCCGTGGAAATCGTTGGTGCCGCTCTTGAGAACCACATTGACGGCCGCCCCGCCCTTCACCCCGTATTCCGCCGAGGGGAGCTGCTGGACCGAAAACTCTTCGATGGAGTCATTGCCCAGCACGGAGGCGGGAATTCCTAGGACACCGGGCTGGCCTACGACCTCGCTGCCATAGAACCGGTCATTGTTCGGCATGCCATCAATCAGATAGTTGTTGGAGGTGGTTCGCAAGCCGCTGATGCTAACGTCCAGGAAGCCGCCGCCCGCCGAGCGCTGCACGCCGGGGGTGATAGCCAAAATAGACTTGAAATCGCGGCCTTCGCTGGGGAGATCCACGATGGCTTTGGTGTCTACCTCATTCGTAACACCCGGAGAGTAGTCCACCAAGGGAGCAACGGCCTCGACGTTCACTGTCTCCGACTTCTGGCCAACCTGCAACTGGAAATCGACCTTGAGCACGATGCCAGCTGCTATCTCCGCTTGACGGACTTCGGTCTTAAAGCCTTGTACCGACACCGTAATTTTGTGGAGGCACACGGGCAGATTTGTCAGACGATAGGTGCCCGTTTGCGTCGTAGTGACGACACGCGTTGCGTTTGTGGCCGTGCACACAGCGGAGATTTGAGCGCCAGGAACGGCGCCGCCGCTCTGGTCGGTCACAGTCCCGGTGATCTCACCGGTGATGATTTGGGCCATCAACGAGGAAGCGGAGAAAAGAAGAGCTAGCGCGAGAACCCTGAAAATGCAAGTGCGCTGAATTTTAGACATGTCGTCCCACCCCAAAGCAGTTTGTGACCCCGGTCACGGAAGAGTGTGATTTATCCGGGGATTCTATGCCCATGCGGTTTTTTGTCAACAAGAATTCATGCTTTGTAAGAGCTGGAATCCGGTGGAAGACACGATAAAGCTATACAGGTATGCCGTTGCTTCGGTTGCCGAATTCCGGGAATAGCTCCGTGGCCTCCAGCTCTTGGCGAGTGTTGGGGCGGTTTGATCTCGGTGAACTATTCTTCGGGCATTCGGGGGTGGCACTTGCGCAACACGGAGATCATTTGCAAAAGCTAATCTGCTGCCACGGATATCCACTTAACCTAAACGGCATCCAAATAGGAAGGGTCCAGGGGGGACTCAAGGGGGGGACCCAAGATTGGCACAACAGAAAACAAGAAGCGCCCATATCCATTACCATCAGCACCTTCGGTGCCGCGCCGCCGTCCGAGGGTTCGGGGTTGCCTTCTGCCCGCGTGAGGTTTAGGGCATTTCCGCCTGATTCTTCAGGCTATTACCCGATTGTTATTAACAGCCTTTTCGCAAAAATGTAACACGACTCTCATTGGACAGGAACGCACTTTGAGGAGGGCGAAAGGGTCTGTGGTAGAGTCCGGCCGGGGAAGCCGTTTAAGCTCATGTTCTTCTTACCTTCAACTGTTGTCCCGCCCCTGACCGCGTTGGGAAGTGCCCCCCACCGCTGCACGTTCAGCTATATGGCGCCTGATGATGGATAAACGCGAAGGCAGAGATGCGTGCGTTTTCGGGGAGGTTTCTTGCGGTATGGGCCGGGTGAGCGGAGAAAGAACACCAGGTTTGCCCAGTCAAACGCGGTCACCCAGCACCAAAAAAAACAAGAACGGATTCGTACGGAGAAGCGCGAGTAAGAAGGAATCGCTGTCGCTGAAGTCCTTTTTGCAGTGCACATCTTCGGGAGCGAAGCAGGCTTTCCGTGTTCGCATGTGCGAGAGCCCGTTAATGCGTGTCGCCAAGAAAGGCGCCGGCTGCAGAGCATGAAGTCAACGGGTTCTGGGCGGAAATACGGGAAGAGGGAGCATTAGCGATTCTCCAGCCGGAATGGGGCAGCGAATGAGTTATTTCGAAACAGAAGGCAACTCAACATGCGTCATGACCTATTCTCATGACGGATTTGGACTCGGACACCTGAGAAGGAACACTACTATCGCTTCCGTTCTCGCCCGCCAGGTCCCCGATTCGAGCGTACTCATGTTGATCGGGTGTCCCTCGGGAGCGGTATTCAAGCTGCCGACGGGTGTGGACTTTATCAAGCTCCCTTCGGTGATCAAACGCAACACGGGGGTCTGGCTCCCAATGCGCTTGCGGATCGGGCTGGAAAAAACGAAGGCCCTGCGCGTTGCCACAATCCAAGAAGCTGTTCGAGTGTTTCACCCGCAGGCGCTGCTCGTGGATCACGTTCCCGTGGGCATCTGGGGGGAGTTGCTTCCTTCTCTGCAAATGCTGAAAAGGAGAAGCGACGCGCCCACGATCGTGCTGGGGCTGCGGGACATTTTGGATGCTCCGGAAGTTACGCGGACACTCTGGGAACGCGATGGAACTTACGAAGCGATTCGCCGATACTACGACGAAATCTTCATCTATGGCCACAAGGAAATTTTCGACACCGGCGCCAGCTATGGATTAGACGGCGAGTTTGCTTCGAAACTGCACTACCTCGGATACGTTTGTGAACAGGAGCCGTACAAGAGCCAGCAAGAGATGCGCCAGGAGCTTCAGGTTGAAAACAAATTAGTAGTGATAACCGGAGGGGGCGGAGCAGATGCCTTTCCCATGATGTTGGAGTGCATGAAGGCTTTGCAGGTGTTGGGAGGGAACTCCGGTTTGGAAGTCATCTTTATAACCGGGCCCTTGATGGAGGGCGGGCAACGCGAGCACCTGCGTGAACTAGCAAAGGGGCTCCAAGCCCGGGTGCTGGTCCACGTAGACGACCACTTGAGTTACATGAACGCCGCGGACTTGGTCGTTACCATGGCGGGCTACAACTCTCTGTATCAGCTTATACGGCTGCGCAAGAAGGGACTGGTCATTCCGAGACCCGGCCCGAGCGCAGAGCAACAAACCCGTGCTCGGCTTTTCGCTGAGCGGGGCCTCGTCGATGTAGTGCGACCGGGAGAGCTTTCTCCGAAGAGATTGGCCGAAAAATTCATGGACGACTTGGAGCGAACGGACTATCCACTCTATGACCCAACCTTTGACACAAACGGAAGCCGGAAGGCGGCAGACCGGCTCGCTGAGCAGCTCACCGCAACCCGCGTCTCGTCCACAGCTTGTTATCGGGAACGCGGCCAAGGCGACACTCGGATATATCGTTAGCACCCTGGCCTCGTCTTTCGCAGACGTTCGTACTGACGGAGGTGCTGGAGCTTGAAGGGCGCGGCGTCCCGCTGCGCATATTCTGGATCAAAGAACTAGGTCACGAGCCAGTTCACGGCGGATATCGCGCGCCAAGCAGCCTATGGAGCTGTCTTGGCGAGTTCAGAAACGACCCTTCGAAACGCCAGGAAGGCAAGTGAAGCTTTCACCTGGGGACGGGATGTTGCCCGTGTCGTCCCAGTGGGTTCGACCGAGATTACTTCGAGAAGGTCTGGGGCTCGCTGCTTGAGGAAGATGTTCACCTTGTAGGTGGTACAAATGGCTGCTGGAGAGTATTCACAACCGCGGGCGGAATGGGACCCGGATCTTCCCACGCTTCGCGGTGCGCTTGACCCCGCAGAATTGACCAATTGCCTTTACCCGATCGCGGCCTCTCTTTGGCGATCACGGCGCGTAAAGGTTATTGGGACGCGGTTAATCAATTGGCGCAAAGGCAGCAGGTACACCTTCGAAATTACCGCCACCACCGAAACGGGCTGGCACAACCTTATCGGCAAGGTTTTCTCCCAGGAGAGTTACAACGTTTTTGATGCCATGAAAAAGATCTGGCAGGTGGGCCTGGACAGGGACTCGGAATTTGCAATTCCCGAGCCGTTAGCGTACGTCCCGTCGCTGCGGTTGCTCATCCAAGAGAAAGTGAGCGGCAAGCCTGCCAAGGAGGTTTTTCTCGCCGGCAGTCCGGCGGAGCGTGCCGAGGCCGCGGAGCGCTGCGGGCACTGGCTCATGTGGTTTCAAATTCTTGCCCCTCAGCAAGGCAAAGTTATGACGGTTCGAAAGTTACTGAGGCGGAGCGAAAGCAGGTTGCGCCAGATCGTGGATGCAAAGGTTCCCTTCGCGAGCAGGGCGGAAGAGCTCTTCCAGCGATTGTTGGTTTTTTCCTCGATGCTGGAAGGAAACAACTGGTGCGCGGGGCACGGCGACTACTCCCACTACCAGGTCCTGTTTTCCGGGAAACGCACGGTGACCTTCAATTGGGACGGCTATGACACCGCCGATCCGTGTCGTGATGCGGCCAGATTTGTTGTTTCGCTCGAACGGCTTGCCCTGAAGGAACTTTCCTCCATTCACGACTTGGACGAAGCGATACAAATATTCCTGAAAAGCTATTGGATCTCCAAGCATCCGAGGTTTGCGACGCGATTAAGTTTCTACCGAGCCGCACTCTACTTACGGGCGGCTAAGCGGGACGTAATCAGCCGCAGTTCGACAAGCCTTGAGAGGGCACAAATCATGTTGGACGCCGGCATGCGCGCTTTGGACGAAGCCAACGGAGGCGGTAAAAATGCCTGAATGAGACAATCTAAGCGCAGTGCCAAATTCCATGGGCGCTCCGTCATCCTTGATGCGTGCGAGTTCGTGGGTCTTGTGCACTTAAAATGGCGCGCGGAAGAAGACAATCAAGGCCCCGTTGCTAAATCAGGAAGCATGTGAGACACACAGAATGCAAAAAAGTTATTCATCTTTGATGGCGAAAGGAGTACTCAAGAACCGTTGTTGGCCTAGAAACGGGCCGTTCCAGCCAGTCACATCGTATGGACCACAGAAGAACGTCCAATTTCCCTTCAAACCTGGGACTGCTTTGACGGTCACAACCGCGAATGTACTCGGGAACTTGTCCTCTTGCCCGAGAAAGCACTCACCACGACCAAGCGCCTCCGTTTCTCTGCGAAATCGAAGGAGGACGAACAACGTGGATGCCTCTACGGAGCCACCGCGAATGGCAGGAAAGAAACGCCATTTTCGAATTCGATCCATCACAGATGTAAGAGCTAGGTAAGCTAGGTCCCTCGATTGAATTGGGGAAATCAAGCCAATATCTGTGACAGCACCCTTGCCTCCTATATCTAATCTCAAGAGGATAGGTTCAGGCAAGTTGTCTGGGTAACTTGCTAGCTGCAGGTATTCGGCGGGCGCCTGTTCGAGGATAGGGTCTGTACGCGCCTTCCCTGCACGGCTTGTATCCAGTCGACCATCACTCCGACGGAGATCTATGACCGATACTTCCTCCTTAGCCGGGATTCTGGTTGTGGTTAGGAGATTTGTTCCGGAGAGATCGAAAGCTTGACCTGACTGTATAGGCGTTTCAAGCAGCCCACGAAAAAAATTGCGAATGTTCGCAGGAGTGCTCTCACCTGGTTGTACATCGGCTTGAAGAAGTATGGTAAAAAGTGAATGACCCTGTTCGTCTTCGTAATTAACTAACATTCTTATGCCCGTTATTGGTTTTTGCCCCGCGTTCCGGAGAACTAACATACCGTGTATTTCGGGACGGAGTGAAAGGGAATGGTTCATAACCTCAAGCTGCAAGTCAGACGGTAAGCTGAGCGGAAGTTTTATCAAAGGACACGGTTCTGTGGTTGAGCCAACCCGATGCGCGAATGTCCCGCCCGGGTAGAGTAGTAGAGAGGTAAGAATCAAGCTTTTTATTTTTCTCATATACTCGACGTGCAGCGAATAGGCATTCTAGCCGATCCCGTAAGATATTTATTGCCGCCGCATATATTCTATTTGACGGTGGATAGAGGGTTGATCATGAATCAGCTCCACGATAAACGAAGCCTCAATAATGCTGCTGGAAGCACAATAATCGGCATTAGGACGTCCACTCCTCCCCTACCGATTAGGCTCGGTGAGATGGAGGTTGCCGCGGGTGGATTTCCTATGGGATTGAATAGTTGAGCAGAAGCTTCGGACGCAAGACAGAAAAGCGAATTGGTATTCGCCGTGTTCGAGCACGACGCCGAAGACGTTCGCTACTCTCTGTCGGGAATATGCGACGGCCCAGGATCACGCGATTTGACGGCTTTTGTTGAGAACGTGATGTCTTCACGACCAGATTGATTCTTCGTTCTCTCCGACCACAAAAAGAACGACGTCAACAAGCGAGGAAGAGATGAAAGACACTCCAGAAATGGAAGAGGAATTATCAGACAGCGATTTGAAAGCGATGGAGCAGCGTTATCCACGTATTGCTCCGTGAAGCGGACGAAGGAAAGTGAGGCGGCACGATGAACAGCAATCTGAACTACCTACGCAATGCCAAGCGCGAGCTTGACATCAAGCGGAAAGCACTCAGCAGTCCCTGCGAAGTTCCCAGAGCCTTGAACCTTGCCCGGAATTCCGCAAAGTGAGCGCAGCAAAATTCGTCGTATCTCCCAATGCACTGACGACACCTGCCTTCGTTGAGTTCTTTTCGCGAATGGAAAGGGAACTCGGGGATGATCCGTCGCCTGCTTAATCCGGCTGGTCATGTATTCCAAGGTTATTGCTGCGATCCAGGTTTCAATCTTAGTATGATTTTGCTGTGTTCACCTGATTGACTCGCCTGCTCATGGAGCTTTATTCTTCGCGGTGAATTAGCGTTCGATTCGCCCTCAGACCTCTTTGACAATTGGCGGTGAAGTTCGTCGCTAGCGCGAAGTATTCCCCTCCCACCAGTTGCGGAGTTTGATCTGCCTAGCCCACAGAGCGACTCGTGTGTATCACGGTCCGCCGGGGAGAACTAAAAATGCGTCTATTCGGTTCGTGTACCTTCTTCATTCTGGCTGCAACGGTCACTATTCTCGTGAGTGGGGCTGACGGCTTTGCGCAAGACTCATTCACGGGGGCCCGCAGTTTTTCTTGGCTTCGGCGCACTCATTTGAGTCGACCTGCCAAGGTAGAGGCGGAAAGTTCCCGTTCGACCGGTTCGCCAACCCGGGACGCCCAAGCCGTGTCGCTCGCCAATTTACCTGTGGCAACCGATTTCGACGTTCATACGGTGGCCGTGTCTTCCTTGCCTTCAGCGCCGGAACGCAAGGTCAGGCCTGAAGTGGAGCCAGCAACTCTGCGCTCTGCCGCGCGGCCTTTTCTGCCGGTCGGGCCAGCAACCCGGCCACGCGAAACTCCGAAACAAGGAAAGATTTGGTACGGGTTGATGGTGGTCAGCCACAGCGGCGCGATGTTTGACGCGTGGACCACGCGCCGGGCGGTGGCTAATGGCTACGGGCAGGAAGCAAATCCTTTCCTGCGGCCGTTCGCCAATTCGAATGCGATTTACGCCGCAACGCAGGCAAGTCCGGCGTTCATGGATTTTCTAGGCAAGCGCATGATGGTGAGCCAGAGTCCGTGGATCAGAAAGTTGTGGTGGGTTCCACAAGTGGCCGGAGCGAGCCTTTCGTTCACTGCTGGCGTTCGCAACATGGGGTTTGTGCGTTAAAGAGAGGAGCGCGGGCCGATTGCAGCAGGAGCGTGGCGGCCCGGGGGTAGTCGATCCGAGAATAGCAACTCTTTCGTCGGCTAGGGGCGCGGCTCGGCTATGGGGCATGCCATCATCAATCCTTGGACGTACCAGAAAATACCTGAAGATCAGGCATATCCCCCGGTGGCGCGCCGCTCGTAAGCAAGGCCTTCAAGGATGCTTTCGGTGGGCATGGTGTTATCGGCGGGCAGGGTGAGCTTGGGTTTGAGACGTTGGAAAATTTGCTCCGCCATTCGAACGCGCACGCTGTAGTCCAACTCCGACCGGCGCGTTAAAAACGAATCGATCAGCGCACTTTCATCAGCAGTCAGGTTGGCGGCCCCAAGAGGAGCGAGAGACGGACTGCTTGGTGCCTGAGCTGTTTGCCAAACAGGCTTCAGTTCGCCAAACGAGAATTCGCGCACGACCAGGGAGCCGGCCACCAAGTCGCCGAGCCGCTTGTTTTCCTTGGTGAGGAGCGCGCTCGCTATGCCAACCGCATAAAATGCAGGCAGCCAATCGACGATTCGCAGCAAATTCCTGGCGATGGATTCCGCCGCGGTAAGCGGACGGCCCGAGTCTTTGATTACCCGAATCCCAGCTTTCCTTTTGCCCGGCGTCTGCCCATTCCAAATAATCTCGAAGAACGAGAAGTAGCCGAAAAAAAGCAAAAAGTAAAACAGAACCAAAAGGGCGAACCCCCACATCCCGGTTTTCGGCAAAGCCGCTTCCAGAGCTCCAATCGCCATGGTGCCGCCGATGCCTACAAGGAAGCCGACCAAAACCTGAATCAGCGTGTCCAACGCCAAAGCCAGAAAACGGCTGCCGATGCCTGCAATCGCAAAATCGAGCGAGGTTTGTTCCGGCGTTTCAATGGTAAGCTTCTCGGTGTAAG
>Ga0209577_10006268_pt1 | contig 11013 bp, 9 predicted proteins | sample GraSoiAngelo_109_FD_185874 | JGI IMG/M metagenome (GOLD analysis project Ga0209577, IMG submission 185874) | Grasslands soil microbial communities from the Angelo Coastal Reserve, California, USA - 14_0903_12_20cm (SPAdes) (version 2) | ecosystem: Environmental > Terrestrial > Soil > Grasslands ... | reverse complement strand
AATGCCTGCCTGTTGCGCCAGGGTCATGCCCCAAATAACATAAGCCGTCATGAAGTGATCGCTGTCGCCGTCTTTCCACCAGCCCCAGCCGCCATCGGAATGTTGGAAGTTGTAGAGTCGATCCAGGCTCTGTTTAGTGATCGCGTCGAGCTCACTCAGATCATGTTTGCCTTTCGGATGAGTTGCCGCCGCGGTTGATTGTTCAATCCCGCCGAAAATCTTATTCATCGCGGTTTCCGGTTTGAGTCCGAGATCGCGCAGCGTTTTGGCGGTGATCGCGGCCGGCAGAAAGCGGCTCATCGTCTGTTCCGTGCAGCCGTACGGATAGTCGATCAGGTACGGCAGCGCGTCGAGCATCGTGGTCGCCATACTGGGCGCGACCTGAACCGAAAGCGTGGTCGAGTCAGCGCGCCGTTCCCTGGGAATGTCGAGTTTCACCGTGACGCTGTCACCGCGCATCTTGCCTGAGCGTGACACGAATTTCTCGATGCCGTGTTCGTAGACTGTGTAAGTCTTCGCCATCGCGTCGGCATATTTCTCGCCGCGCGCTTCAACCTTTAGTTTTGCGTCTCCCGCTTGAGCGACGTTCACCAGCCAATCGACGCGCGCCTCGCTGTTGGCTTTTACTTCGACGGGCGCTTGCTCGCCTTTTACCGGCTTGCCGTCAACGACCAAACCTGAAACTGTCAGCCCTTCGGCGTGCAGCGAAGAAGCAACTCGCATGGGCTGATCAGTGTTGTTATTGATCACGCCCGAAACGGTAACCTGATCCCCAACGACAAAGAAGCGGGGCGCTTCAAGCCGCACGATCAGTGGTTGTTTGGTTCGCGTCGAGGTGTTGCCGATGCCGAACTGATTTCCCGTGGTGACGACGCGCGCCGTTGCCGACCAGGTCGTCAGCGAATCAGGATATTTCACTTTCACCGTGGCGGCGCCGTTGTCGTCTGTCTTAATGTCCGGCTGCCAGAGAATGGTCGAGCGAAAATCGTTGCGGACCTGAACCGCGGGCTCCTGGCCTGGCGGCGGTGCCGGCGGCGGGACCCTAGCGTTCCGAGAGCCAATAAAGGAATCAGCAACGACGGGCCCATTCGTAACGACCACTGACTCGGCAGCTTTTGCGCGACTCCCACCGCCAAAATTCGCATAGACTTCTGACATCTGGAGCGTACCCGAAGCTCTTTCTTCTTCGTTTCGGAGCACGTCTTTGTCGTCGCGGCCGGCATATCCCGCCTGCAGGCGCTGTCGCGCGGTTATCAGATCGTCGGTCAAGCGCTTGTCCGTGCCTTCAATCAGTCGTGCATAAGACTTTTGATTGAATGTGCTCTGCGTTTGAACCGTCTGCGCGCGTTTGGTGCCGTAGTAGAATTGCCGCGGGTCACCGGCGTAATCCTGCTGAATGTATTTCACCGACTCATCGATCAAGCCCAAAGCGATCTCTGCAGAGACAGGCTTGCCGTTCACATCTCGAGTAGTTATCTGAAGCGATCCTTCTTCCCGCGGCTGGTATTGCTCGCGGTCGGCCTGGACGTTTACTGAGAGAAACTGCTGCACGGGCGGCACGACGACTTGCTTGGTATCGACGAACATCTGCGCATTGCTCACCATGGCCGCATTGAGATAAATGTTGGGCACATGCTTTTCCTCGATCGGCAGCTCGATGAGTTTCGCCGTCCCGGTTACGTGGACAAGTTGATAGCTGTACAGATCCTCGCCTTCGACGCTGAACAGAACATAGCGATCGTTGGTGGGCACAGAGATCATCACCGGCGCCGTCTGGCCGGCGCGGAAAGTGTCTTTGTCGACGACGATTTCGACGCCTCCCGGACGATAGCCAAGTTCGGTCGACGCATTGGTTGCTACGAAGACGGTTGTTTCAGCTTTGATCGGCGCCAGAAAACGATCGCGCCTGGCACTACCCTGACTGCTTTCCCAGGTTACTCGATAATAGCCATCGCGTTCGGGAATGAAATTCAGCTGAGCTGAACCATCGCTGTCGGTCCTGATGGTTTGAGTGAGGATGTCATCGTGGTGATAGCCGCGATACTTGATTCGCCAAGGTCCCTGGCCCTTGGCGGGCGCCGGTGGAAATGATTTTTCACGCAGTGCGCGCAGCTCTTCGCCTTTCACCTCACGCCCGTTGGGATCGAGCCAGACTTCGTCCCAGTAATCGCGGGTGACTTTGACGGTGCCCTCAGTCGCAACAGGCTGTTCATTCGCGTCCAACGCTTTAATGTCGACGGTGACCTTGTCTTTCGGCCGATAAATATTCCGCTGCGGGCGAGGATAGACATAGTAACGTTGCCGCGTAACGCGCACCGTATCACTGGCGATGATCTCGCGCCGCGATGAATCAGTGACGCGGGCTTCAACACGATATTGGAAATCCTGGTTGTAGTTCTCGCGCGGCGTGTCGAAAGTAAGGGTAGCTTTGCCGGTAGCATCGGTCTTGATCGTTTCGCGTTTGACGGTTTGCCCCTGACCGCCATAGTAATAACGCCGCTGCTGCTCGATATCGTCGTAGTACCAGGCATAATCATGGTGTGGGTACCAGTAGTGATAGAAAGGGTTCTGATAAACGACGACTTCGACTGACGCATTACTAACAGGTCCGCCGAAATAGTAGTCGGCCTGAATGTTGACTTCCACCTTCTCGCCCAAACGAAAGGACTTTTTCCTGCCGTCTTCTTCGGGAGTTTTCACTGACACTTTGAATTCGGGCAGTTTGTATTCTTCCAGCCGGAATAACTTTGCGTCACCGATGTGGTTGGCGCGGCCCTGGTCCCAGAACTGTATCTGGTATTCGCCAAGCGGCAATTGTTCGGCCAACTCCAAAGAACTCCAGGCGCTGCCAAAGGCGTTGAGGGTCGCCTTCCCTTCGCTCACCTTGGTGCCCTTCGGATCATTGATCTGATATTCGACGACTTGATTAGCGGGTGTTGAATAGACGCCGTCGGCGAAGCGGCGCGCGATGAATTTCCACTGGACCGTTTCCTTCGGCCGGTATGCCGGGCGATCGGTGAAAGCGTAAATGCGCCAGGCCTGATCGTTGCGGTTATAACCATTCGCATAGCCGCTCGAGAAGGCCTGTCGATCGTTACTGACGGCCGCGGCGAAAAGCGTGCGATAGCCATCATTGCCTTTCAGTGCGAATGGCGCCAGGCCATCGTGGTTCGTTGTCTGCCGCAGTTTGCGCCAGTGCCACTTATCGTTGATGTAGTAACTCTCCCACAGCGCCACTTCGGCGTTTGCAATCGGCGCACCCGTGACCGCGTTACAAAAATAGATGAGCGCCTGCTTCGACGATGATTTGAGGACGATCGATGCGTCGGTAATCATGACGACGTCGCGCGCAGACAGCGAGCCACTTTTCGCCTCCAGCAGATAAGCACCGACCGGCAGCTTGCCTTCGATGCGCACCTCATCATTGACGGGCTTATGGTCGTCTTTGTCTTTCAGATCTCTCGACCACGCTTTGACCGGCGGGCGTCCGGCCGTTTGCAGGTGCCGGATCCAGTTGCCGTCCGCGTCACCTTCGCCTTCTTCTTCGCCGGCGACTCTCGTGAACCGTACGTCCTGAGTCAGATCGACTTTATAGAGCGCAAACTCAACGCGTTTAAGGTTGCGCGCGCTCAAAGCGAACTGAAGTTCAGAATCAGGAAGAAAAATGTTGGACACACCGACGCTGATGGTTGGCTCGGTGATGTTCTTGATTTGTTGCAGGGCTTGATCGTAATAGCGCGTTTCGCCTTTGACGAAATCCCTGGTCAGACGCCGATATAGATCGAGCGCTTTGACATAGTCAGGCTCCTGTTGCCATTGGCCCGGGGCAATCTGTCTGACCGTGCCGTTATTGCTCATCCATCCGGCGTAATAGAAGAGCGCGTCGTCGTACCAATCAGTTTGTTTGCCTGATTTGAGCGCTGCTTCAAACTCGTCCGGCACGCGCTCACGTGCTTCCCAATCACCGCCGCCGGTAACACGCATCGTCATGGCGATGAGAAAGTGCAAATGCGCCTGGTCGTTCTCTCTGGCGCTGATCTTAAGAGCGTTTTCGAGGATATCGAGTGGAATGTAGTTGCCGTAATAGGTGTAGAAGTAACCCTCGTTTGCTTGCTGAGGCTCCGCGGCTTTGAAAACAATCTTGAGATAACGATCGCGGGCGCGATCGATCTCGCGCTGACCGGCCCACCAGTCGAGTGCCTGCTGGTAATGCGGCCACGCCCGGCCCCAGTTCATCTGATTTCGTCGCGTCCAAAAGAGATCGGCGAGTGACTCATGAGACTCTGCCCACACTAGATCGCGATCATCTTCCTTGTCGTTCGCGCGAATCAGTTCCTCGAGTTGCTTTTGAGCCTGATCAAATTTCGTCGTGTCGGATGTTTCGGTTCCGGCTTGCGCGCGCCATGACGTGTCGGCCAGACGGAATTCGGCCCAGCGGGCTTCCGCCGGAGGCAATCTGACTTTGTTCACGTTGGAATAAATCTCGTTGGCACGAGCGTAGGAGCCGGAAGCGTATGCTTGCTCAGCTTCGGCTCTGACTTGTGAATAGTCCGATTGCTGGGCAAACACGATCTGAGATCTGAAGTGTGAGACGTGAAGAAGGAGAGCCAGCACAGAGACTGAGGCGATCGTCAACGCAAGGGAGAATGCAGTCCGCAGTGTCGAGATGATCTTCATTGGTTTGGGTTAAATTGTATTCAGTCAATAATAAGTTCTCTTGGCGGCGAACGGACGAGATGCACTCAGTCTATCCTTCTACGGACCAGGCACCTTCCGCTACGAAGTTGGCCCTTAGAACTGACAACCACGCTCTGGAGTTGCCACCGGTTCCGGTAAATGAACGACCCAGTCACAACGACTTGCGCGAAAGACGTGGGGCTACGAGCAAGGTTAGTCAACTGACCGAAGTACTTCACCCACAGACTACCGCATACCTTCTGAGGGTTACATAATGGCCACTCAATGTTGTTTATCGTAAGCTAATGCGAAGAATGGTCCGGGGGCAGGAGTTGAACCGGTGAGATCCGCTAGCATGTCCAGCAGCGCTTTTGCATTCTTGTACACTTGATTAGTTTTCAGTTCTTCAGTCTCAGCGCCCGATATTTTGATGCTGCCGCGGTTCTTTCTCAATCTCGTTTCTACCGACAGATCAAGCGACATGTGCGGGCCGGAAGCTTCGGCGCCACTGATTGATTTCGAGGTCAGCAACTTCCTTTCGACAACCAGTGTTTCCAGTCGCTTCAGCTCGTCGTTCGTCAAATTGTATTCCTGGTGAACGGGCTTCTTGCGTCTGCTGGATTCGTCGTACGTGAGCACACCGTTCTTCACGCTCACGGTCTTTGTGATCGAATAGGTGTCGCGGCTGTGCTCAGTACGAACTTCCGAGATGGCGATGTAAAGCTCCGATCGCTCTAATTGAACTGCCGTGGCCCTTGGCGAGCCAACGCATGCCGCCAGGAAAACGATCACTGCGGTTGCTGCCGTCTTGCTGGAGCGATGCCACGTTCTCATAAAGGATTGAAGCCACTCAACGGATTGCCGAAGGAGGCATCTGTCTTGTAGGCGCTTGCGATCCCACTGCCCATCCTGATCGCCGATGATCTGCGCCGGAACGACGATGCGGAGCGTGCCCATGTTGTTCTGCTTACCCCCGTATCGACGATAAGAGTTGTGATCCGTCGCTGACTTGCTGCTTGAGATCCAGCTTTCTGTCAAGCGAAGCTCATGGGCATTTTGTTTCGCCCTTAAGCTTACCGTCCTTTACCCTAGCCACGCACTTATTGGCGCAATCCTTAGTGAGATAGTCCAATAGATCCTTATCTTTGTAGATGGCTTCTTTTTTCGGCGGACGCCCGGCAGCTTCGCCTTTTGGCGATTCGAGCCAGATGCCGTAGTGCGCATCGAACTCCGGGTCGGCCTCGAGGCAATAGTTGTTACAAGCGAATCGCTGAGCGTCCTCGGCCGTTTTCGTTGGGCCCCCGGTGTAAGTCTTGCCTTCATAAGTGACCTCGCCGGTGCACTTCTCTTCCGACGGCGAAGAAGATCGGCACGCGATCACCACGCTTAACAACAGCAGCCCAGCGACCAACGAGCCGCTAAGCTTGACTAATAATTCTCGCGGAGAAATTGTATTTCGTGTCCTCATCTTTGCCGTCTCCTTAAACGTCGGAAAATGAACAGTAGAACGCGGAAGTTTCCAAAGTATTGCCGGCCTCGTTTACCCGAACAGATCGTAAGCCGCCACCTGCTTCTTGCTCCGCACATCGATCACGTAACGATGTCCAAGGTGCGGCCCGGCCCATCTGTCATAGCTCAAGGTGAAGTTGTTCACCCATTTCAAAGAGTCGATGGGACGCGTAACTTCTTCCAACTCCGGCTCGCCGCGAATCTCATAAATTCTGGCGGGTCCAGTGTAGTCGTCAAAATAAACGCGGTGCGCACAGCGTTCATGCTCGTCTTTACTCTTAAGCGGCACACAGAGAAGATATGCGGTATGTTTTCTGTCGCGAGTGAAAACCTGCGACACGGTCCAACCTGGCACAGGTTCCATCGCGAGGTCTGGATTGGCCTTGACTTCAACCACTGACAGAATGTTGGCCAACTCTTTATTCACTTCTGCCCGCACCTGAGTGGTCGAGCTGCTGACACCCGACCTGGTGAAGCTGCATACGATGAGCGCTATGGCAGGAAAAAGAATTCGTCGATTAGAAAGTTTTCCATGATGACTGAACATTTCGCTACGTCTCCTTCTAGTGAAGAAAACCTTGCCACGGATTAATGCCACGCCAACGCTTTTATAAGCCAACCAAAGAAAAGTATCCAGGAAATCGCGAGCAGGAGCACCAGGATGCCGTTGAGCACGATTCCCAAAATGGCGAAGCGTCTTTTGCGCTCCTTTTGAAACCCGCCCGCAATGCCTATCACCAGACCTACAAAGTGAATGATCGGTCCACCAAGCCCGCCAAACATGATGACGATGAGGAAGATTTCATCGTCCTTTTGATTGTCAATTCGGCCATAGCCTACAGCCGGGATCGCAAGTAGAAGGAGCAAAAGCAACGGAAAGGCAAGCGCGATCAGGAAAGAAGCGATCCCCAGCTTCGAATGTGACGGGAGAGCAAGAGATGAATGCGGCCATGCCATGATCGGCTTATTTCAACGTGACGTTCAATGTATAGCTGTTGACTCGCTTGGCTGTCTCCGTGGTGCTTACGTAGATGCGGTACTCACCATTTTCTTTAAGCTTCACTGTCCATCCATACCAGAAGTCCTCATCCGCATCGGTTGGTATGACCGACTTCCGATCAATGCCTAAGATGTCATTGATGATGACGTTTCCCCGGCTTGGACTTAACTTCAGCGTGAGCGTTTGTCCCGCTTGGGCGTGCAGCGAGTAGCCCTTTTTTTCAGGGTTGCAATTCTCCGCTTCAGCTTTGCATCGCAGCAGCAACGTACCCTGCAACACAGTCGTAGTCCGGTCAGGCGGAAACTGGATGGCTTCCAGTTTGTCCCTGGCGCTTTGGGCAGTGACCGACGGAGAAAGAACCGCAGTGAAACTTAAGAAAACTAAAGCCAGGATTCGAGCATGTCGTTTGGTCATCATCAACAAACCTCCTTCGCTAGTCGGGCGTCAACGAACCAGAACAACTAATTCTTAGTCCGGCTATCCTGGACTCCAACTCGTGCCGTCTTCAAAGACGACGCGCTTCATTTTGCATTCGACCTTTGTTGTGCCCTCTGCCACGGCATTCTCGTCAACATCGTAGGTCTTGCCTTTTTCAATCGGCTGCTGATGGGACTTGACGATGTTCTGCCAGAGGAAGGTCTCGGTGGATACTTTCCCTTTTTGGTCAACCAACTTTACTTCGATATCGACCTGACTGATGGGCTTGTCGGTGCTGACTTTGACGCGGTAAGAAAAGTGCGTCTTGTCCGCAGAGAGGCCGAGACAGGTGAACTCAACTGGATTCCCATCCGTCTTCGCGCCGGCAGTCGTGGCGGACGTTGAGCTTCCCTGAGTTGCTTTCTCCGAGTTTCCGGCCGCAGCCTGATTCCCAGGCGCGGAGGAATTACCGGCGTTTGAGTTTTCTTGCTTCGTGGCGCAACCGGCAAGTAGGACCACGCTCGCAATTACTGAAATCAAGAGTTTCATGAGTGTCCTTTCTGTTTTTTTTGGTGTCTCCAAACTTCTCGGTCTTACATACAAGTCTTACCGAAACGCGGATGACGGCGCTTCGTCGCCTTCGCCGGTTCTGGTCGTGACGGCGCCGACCATCGCCATACCTTTGAAGTGCCAACAGTCCACGCTCCAAACGGGCACGATGCCGTCGCGGTTGACTCCTGTAGTGCACCACAAAGCCGAATCGCGATACGCTTCGGGCGTCTTGAGCACTTTGCCGCCCACGCCATAAAGTTTGTAGCTCTTCAAGCGCTCGTTGTAGATGCTGAGCTTGTCTTCGCTCAGAACGTTTCTGAACGGTTCGTACTGCGCTTCTTCAGCCGCAGTCAGATCGCCGAAAACTTTCTGACCTGCGTCGCGAACCGAAACGCACATCGCGCGCGCCTCAGTTATCGTCATTTTCCCTTTCTGAGTTTCTACCACCGTGGATCCAGCCAGCCCTTTCGACAATGCTTCGTCTATTTTCTCGATGCACGTCTTGCCGTCCTCGAACGCCTTCTTTCCGTCCTGCTTTGGGTAAAGGCTATCGTCGGGCTTCCAGCCTACCCAAGTCGTAGCCGAGTTAATGGCATCGTCAAGATCCCTTGCGACCTTCTGGGCCATTACCAGGGCCGTAACAGACAGAGCCATGCAGAGCAATGCTGCGGTTGAGATTTTTCTGAACATTTTCTTTACCTCCTCTTAGCGGTTGTGGTTTCTAACGCTGCGTTTACGCCTGAAATAGCAAAGTGGCCAGGACCGAATTTATTGAACTAACGCACTTGGCTCTTAGTGATTAACGTCGTTCGAATCATTACAGGGCTCGGCCGAGCCGTCGCACGGCGGCGGAGCCGGATACAGAAGCGAAGTTCTTCCGGTATCTTTGTCGATCACTTCAAGAGTCGGAATCACCCTCGCGCGGTCTACCGCGTCTCCGCCGCTAATCGTAGCTGTGGCGAAAATCACGATGCTACCTCGGTCCGGACGGTCAGGAGGGAAATCGGTCTCTACAGTGTTAGCTAAGTAGAAGTCCTTCTTCACTAGGTAGTCCTTCTCCGCCAATATCTCTGGCTCTAACAAAAGCCTTGGCCCGTCCAAAAGCACGGGGCGAGTTTCGCGAATCTTCAGATTTACCTTGACGTCTCCGTGGCTGGGAATCTTCAGCGCGTTGAGCCGTACGGCCTGATTACGAGCAACCGTCACCAGACCGAAGTTAATGACGCGCGTCTGGCCCAGCGGTGGCCCCGTTTCCTGAGCCTTCATTAATCTTGCTCCGAAAGACAGGCCGGCGACTGCGATCAGCAGCGCCGAAATCGCGACCCACCTGCGATGCCTGGCAATTAGAGAGTTCTTGAGTTTGTACATGATCGTTGCTCCTTCATCAGTGAAATTTGGTTTCGTACATTAATTGGGGCCACAGGTTGGGCCACCCAACGCCGACTTACTACCTAGAAAGTTTTGGCAAACAGGATTGAAGTGATTCAAGTATCCGTCATCGACCACCGAAAAGACTAAGGCACATCTACGAAGTAGCCGGAGATTGCGAACTGAACATCACCACCACCTCCGGCAGTATTGTCGCGCTCGGCAAATCCAACTACGTCCGTGCCTGCATCCGCGTACCAGCGCATGTCCTGACTAGCGACAAAGTAATCTCTAAAACCATTGCTACCTTGCGCGTTTATCGTTAAGTCATGAGGCAATGGCTGGCCGCTGTTGCTGTTTTGCAAGCGCGTCGTGATTGCTGTTTCTATCATCTTTTGGCCCGCCAACATCACGCCAAACACAGAAACGTGCTCAATGATCAGGCGTTTTCCGGCTGGTACGGTCGTAATTGTTACGGCACTAATGACTCGACCTCCGTCAACGAAGGTATTAGACCCGTGTGCCTGGAAGGGTTGTCTTGCCGGATTATCAGCGTCGCGCACAGGCAGCGGGTTTGCTGTATCGATCTTTACGGTGTTATTCACGGCGTCGAACTTCACGGTGTTGTTTCCTGCGTCGAGCCCAACCACGGGCGTGCCATTAATGGCGACACTGCTTCCTGCAGCGAGGCCAACGGTTGGCGTACCGTTTATGCCGACGCTGCCGGTGACAGGCAAGGGAGAACTGGCCGACACGGGCTGCGTGACCGTCGTACCCACAAGCCTTACATCCTGCGGGGCCGTGTTCTTTTGTCCAACGCTGGTGCGCGGCGTGACGAGAGCGATGAGGCCGAGCAAAACAAACAATCCGGCAAAAGCGATTAGTGATTTCTTGAAGCTGTACATGATCGTTTCCCCTTCGTTAGTGAAATTTGGTTTCATAACTTCTCGGTCTTGGAGCGCTCTATGTGTCCGACAGCGCCGGCTGATGTGGATGACTTCTCTTGCTCACACTATCGGGGACAACTAGAATAGGGCGGTCAACACGGGCCTTGGGCGAATCGTCTTTTCGGTTCGCGCAATCGTCTTGATTCGTGTACCGCAAAAGCTCCAGGTACTAGTTATTCATTCTCCCGTTATAGAAGGCGGGAATTCACCGGCAAAACTGGCATCGGGCGCAGAAATTTTTGCGGCTCATAAAGAAGCACTCCCTTGCACGACGCCGGCTGCGGAAGAAGTCCCCGATTTGACGCACGAACAACATGGCAGCTAAGAGTTCCCATGACGTGACCGGCCTGCTCCTGGCCTGGGGCGAAGGCGATCGAACGGCTCTGGACCGCCTCATCCCGCTGGTTCATGATGAGCTGCACCGGATGGCCCACCGTTACATGAGCGGCGAGCGCGAGGGCCATACTCTGCAAACGACGGCCCTGATCAACGAAGCATATCTGCGCCTGGTCGATTCCGGGCGGATGCATTGGCAGAATCGCC
>Ga0209577_10006267_pt1 | contig 11014 bp, 8 predicted proteins | sample GraSoiAngelo_109_FD_185874 | JGI IMG/M metagenome (GOLD analysis project Ga0209577, IMG submission 185874) | Grasslands soil microbial communities from the Angelo Coastal Reserve, California, USA - 14_0903_12_20cm (SPAdes) (version 2) | ecosystem: Environmental > Terrestrial > Soil > Grasslands ... | reverse complement strand
GCCGCACAGGCGCTCGACTTCCTAGCTCCGCTGAGGACTTCAAAGCGCCTGCAATCCGCTCATGCAGCAATCCGATCTGTGAGCCCGACGATGGACAAGGACCGAGTCATGTACGGTGACTTTGCGCGCATCGCGGACGTAATCGCCGCCAGGAAACTCGTGGAGTCGTTACTCTAGATTTCGTCCCGACCATTCACCTCAACAAAGCAACTGATTTCATAAAGACGTCGGCTTTCCCCTCGACTGAATCTTGTCTAGGGGCCAACTACGGGCGGACTGGGCGGACCGTCATCCTTTTTTCTGGCAACATCATCGTCTTGCCGAGCAGGCGGCTTATTTCCGTCGCCGCCGATGGCGCGTGTTGCAACCGTCTTGCCGGTCGTCTTGCGCAACTCTCTCAGAATATCCTGCCGGTCGCGTCCAGCGTAATCGCGGGCAAAGCGGGTCAGCGCTTCGGTGACCACGTCATGGTGATGCAGTTTATCGAGACCCGGTTCGCGAGTGATATTGAGCCAGAGGCGATGAATCAGGTGAACGTCTTCGGACTTTATGGAAGGGGTATGGGGGCCGATACGGAAGGTGTCGACCTGCTGATCAGGGTGGACAATTTGGACGACGAACTGGCGCTTAGGCTCGGGAGCGGCCTCCCAGGCGCGGCCTAATTCGAACGCCTGCTCCTGCGCGGTCATCTTGCTGGAGAGGCCGGAGATCACTGCTGAGGATTCGAGATTATTTGCGGTCTGCACGATTGCCGACCACACATCACGCGCCGGCACCACCAGCAATGACACATGTTTGCCAAAGCTCTCGGCGATGTTCACCGCCCGCGAGAACAACTGTTGCTCGTACTCGCTGAAAATCTGCTCGGTGGAGAGATCGTAGGCGGCGGCGCCGAACTGGCTTACCCGGGCCGACATCACGACAATGTCCTGCTCTTTGGTGTCGATCCGCTCCAGCGCCCACTTCAGGTGGTTGAGCGTGTTGTAGTCGCGAACCGTGACGAGCACATTTCCGGGGCGAATACCGAGACCGCCGCGGTCGACGGTGTCCCGCTGGAGCAACTGAAAGTGCTCCTGCAAATGCTGCTCCGCTAGCGCGTGCTTATGACGATTGGCACGCTCGGAAATGGTGAAGATCAGGAAGAATGCGGCGGCGAATCCGACGCCTGCTTCGGTCGCCAGGGACTTCGTAAACAGATTCACGATGGCCGTGGAAAGCAAGACCAGGAATACCGATGCCAGGCCAACCGGAATTTCACGGCCGGCGATCTGAATGTTGGGTGGAACCTTCCAGCCGCGTTCGCCCTTGTACTTGTACCGTAGCACGAGCATGGCAAGGCTGTTGAAGGTGAAACTCCAGATCACGCCAAAGGCGTAGGCTTCACCCAACCAGTACACGTTTCCGCGACTGGCCAGAATCGTAAATAGCTGGAGAAATACGACCAGGTTGACGATGCGATAGGTCGTGCCGAAACGCGGGTGGGGCTGACGGAACCAGTCGGGCAGGACTCCGTCTTCGGAGACTCGATTCAGGACGCCATTGGAGCCGATGATGGCGGTGTTCACGGCGCCGGAGAGAATCAGGAATCCAACCACTACCACGAATGCGCGAAACGCGAGGCGCAGGATTTGCGGGCCCCATAAGTACATGGCCAGGCCGGCGATCAGGTTGTCCTTGTAAACAGGAACACGCACTGAATCTGGGATGATCATCACGAACAGCAACGCGGTCAGGCCGGTAAAGACGAAGCTGTAGATTGCAATGATCACGGCGGCGCGCTTCAGATTCTTCAGCTTGGGATGCGCCAATTCCCGGTTCACCTGGGCGAGCGATTCCTCGCCGCTCATAGCCAGGACAGAGTGACCGAAGGCAATCAGAATCCCAAGCAGGCCGAACTTTCGCGCCAAGTCATGCGCGAGATCGGTGTGGTTGAGAAAACCCAGAGCCTCGTGACCGAATTGCAGATTGTGCCCGGTTGGCAACGGAACAGGCTGGTAGCCCTGCTTCAGCAAAGTGATGGCCGACCAACCTAGCAGCAGTACGACCATCACGGTCGTGATCTGCATTACGCGGAGCGCTTTCTCGCTGGATTCCTGAATTCCTTTGGTGTTTTGCCACCAGAAATAAATGGTGACTGCTGCGGCAAAGACGACTGAAGTCCAGTTGACGTTTACGTGAGGCGTGCCGTGGAACATGGCATGCACGGCGCGGGGAACCCAGCCATGTGTGTCCAGGGTAACGAAGACATCATTGATGAGGCCGGCGATGTACTGCCCGGCAGATACGCCGGAGATTGGCCCGGTCAGGATGTAATCGAACATGAGGGCGGAGACGCTCATTTTGGCCAGGGTTCCGCCCAGAGCTTCTTTCACCACGCGGTACACGCCGCCGCGGACAAACATCGAGCAGCTCTCGACGTACACTGCTCGGACGGTGAACGAGAACAGCATGACGGCAACGATGAACCAGGGAGCGGACTTACCGACTGCTTGTTCGGCGATGCCAGCGGCGTAGAAGGCGGACGACCCCAGGTCGTTCAACACGATGGCTGCCGCCCTCCAATAGGAGATGAACGTCAGCATGACTGACGTGGCGACAACGATTCGGACGCGATTTGATGGAGTGCCGGGCTGGTAGGACGATGCCATTAAATAGCTGATTCTTCAGTATGGGTAGAATCGCCAGAGCCTATGAGAGTCTCAAAGTCCTCAATTCCGGTCAGCACCAGCACGATGAACGAGCCGATTGCACCGATCGCGAACATGCCCTCCAGAAGGCGAATTCCGATGGTGACGAGGATCCCCATACCGAATTATGTTAGCTGATACGCCGAGTGCGGGATAGAGCGGGAAAAGCACCTAAGTCTTTGCTGCTGCGGGCCGCGAAAGAGCTTCGTTTGTTATCCTTCCCCAGTGCGGCGGATTCACAAGAATGCCTGGCTTCTTGTTCTTCTCTCGGCTGTCCTACAGATCCTAATCTTTCCACTGCCCAATCTTTACATGCTTTGCTGGATTGCAGTCGCGCCATTGTTGGCGGCGCTTCTGCGGGCCCAGCCTCCGGATACTTTGCAATTATCGGAAGGAACTAAGCTCGTTCCCGCCAGCCCGCTGCAAGGGTTTGCGCTCGGTTATGTCTGCGGAATCATCTGGTATGCGGGCACATGCTATTGGATTTACAACACCATGCGCCAGTACGGCGGCGTGAACGCTCTCGCGGCGCTGGGAATTCTCATTCTTTTTTGCCTCTACCTCGGCATCTATCACGGCGTGTTCGGTTTGATTGTCGCTTTGCTTGCTGGAAAGAATACGGCAGGGCGGCGGACCCTCGTGCTCGCTCCATTTGTGTGGGTGGCTGTTGAATTAGCTCGAACACGCATTTCGGGTTTCCCCTGGGATCTGTTAGGAGTGACCGAGGTCGACAACATTCCATTGGCGCGGATCGCAACTGTAACCGGGGTATATGGAGTTTCGTTTGAAATCATGGTGGTCAACGTGGCAGTGGCGGCTGCATTTCTGTTGCATCGAGACCGCACTCGGCGGGAAAGGCGCAATTCCCTGCTGCTGGCATCGGTGGTTGCCATCGTAGTGCTGCAAGTGGGCACGTTGGTAAATCCTCCGGCCTTGCCCGCTGATCACGTGGCTCGACTGGTGCAGCAGAACATTCCAGCCGTAGAAGGATCGGATTGGACGGAAGAATATTTCAAGACCACTCTTAAGGATTTGACCTCGATCAGCCTCAGCACACCGAATGGTGAACGAGCGAGAAAGCGCGACCTGATCGTGTGGCCTGAGTCTCCGGCTCCGTTTTACACGACTGATCCGACGTTTCGTGAGACGGTAAGCAATATCGCGCGTGAGTCGCAGACGTGGGTGCTTGTCGGGAGTTTGGGAATTCGGAATGCCAGCCAGACGCCGCAGCAGGCGACGGAGGTCTATAACTCTGGCAGCTTAGTCAGCCCGAACGGCGAATGGGTGGCGCGCTATGACAAGGTCCATCTGGTGCCTTTCGGGGAATATGTTCCCTTCAAGCGTGTATTTTCATTTGCCGGCGGATTGACAAAGGAAGTCGGGGATTTTGCGCGGGGCACGTCGCGTGCGCCGCTTGATGCAGGCGGGACGAAGCTGGGCGTGTTCATCTGCTATGAATCGATTTTTCCGGATGAAGTGCGGCAGTTCGCCGCTTTCGGAGCTCAGGTTTTAGTGAATATTTCTAACGATGGCTGGTATGGTGACAGCGGCGCGTACGCGCAGCACTTGAGGCAGGCGCGCATGCGCGCTGTGGAGAACTCGCGCTGGCTACTGCGCGACACGAACACCGGGGTGACCGCCTCGATTGATCCGTATGGACGAATTGTGGCATCCGTGCCCAGGAAAGTGAGGACAGTGCTCGACGCTCCATATGCGCTTTCGAACGTCACCACGTTCTATACGCGTCAGGGTGACTGGTTTGCTTATCTATGTGCGATAATTTCTGTGGCGGGGCTGCTGACGCGCCTTTTGGAACGGAGAAAAGTAAGCCGCTAATTCTTTGCGACGCTCGAATTGGGAAAGATTTTAACCGCAGAGCGCGCCGAGGTTCGCAGAGGACACTGAAAAGATCTGGTGTCGTCTTGATGTGGAGGTCAACATGGTAGAAGAACTGGAACAAGAGTATGCAGGGTTGAAAGATAAGGTACGTGACCTCCGGGAGTACCTTTGACGCAGGAAAGTTGCGTCAGCAATTAGCCGAGATTGAAAAGCAAGCCGCTGATCCGAATCTCTGGTCGAATCCTCAAAAATCCCAACAGGTAATGCGTGAGAAGAAGCGCCTGGAAGAAGGGTTGTCCACTGAGGCCGAACTGATACGGCGCAGTGATGACATCTCTGCTTACTTTGAGCTGGCGCGCGAAGGCGAGGTCGTGGATGGCGACCTACGCCGCGAAATTGATTCGTTGCGCGAGCTGGTTGACCGGCTTGAGACTGAGACTCTGCTGTCGGGCGAAAATGATGCGCGTAACGCGATTGTGACGATTCATCCTGGTGCCGGGGGCACAGAGTCGCAGGATTGGGCTGACATGCTGTTGCGAATGTACCTGCGCTGGGCGGAGCGGCAAGGATTTCAGACAGTTCTCTACGATTATCAGCCGGGCGAAGAAGCGGGACTGAAATCAGCGACGTTTGCGGTGAATGGAGAGTACGCCTATGGGTTGCTGGTTGGCGAAATCGGGGTGCATCGACTGGTGCGCATTTCGCCGTTTGATCAAGCCAAGCGGCGGCACACGTCGTTTGCCAGCGTCTTTGTTTCGCCGGAAATTGACGACAGCATCGAAGTTGTCATCAAGCCCGAAGAAATTCGCGTGGACACCTACCGCTCGAGCGGCAAGGGTGGACAGCACGTGAATACGACGGATTCAGCCGTGCGCATCACACATATTCCGACGGGGCTGGTCGCGAGTTGCCAAAACGAGCGTTCGCAGCATAAAAATCGCGAGCGCGCCATGAGCATGCTGCGATCGAAGCTGTACGAATTTGAGATGGAAAAGAAACGAGAGGCCACGAGGAAGATTGAAGATTCGAAGCTCGACATCGACTTCGGCTCGCAGATTCGGTCATATGTGCTGCAGCCATATCGGCTGATTAAGGATCACCGAACCAAGGTTGAAATTGGAGATGTGGACCGCGTGCTGGATGGGGATCTGCAGCCGCTTATCCGGGGGTATTTGCGGATGAGGCGAGGAGAGAAACAGTAGACAGTATCTCTCGGGGTTAGAAAGGTTTTTTTTTGGCGATCTTTGCGAGTTTTTCTTGGCGAACTTTGCGGTAGAAGGTCTTTAACTCTTCTTTAACCGCCGAGATTCGCCAAGTTCGCCCGAAGTTCCCAAGAACTGCTATCAGAGTGTCGCCATTCGTGAAGCTTATGCAGCGCCGGTCCACGGTCTCTAAAGTAACCTTACCACCCCTCAAAAAGCTGGCAAACGGGCGCCCACTGCGTAATCCTGTAATGTAATTGCCCCTGGGAATGCCTTCATGCCGCGCATGATCGATCTCATCCGCGTTTCGGCCTTGCCATCGAATGTGATGCAGGCTGCTTCGAAGGGATCGCTCTCTGTGCCGGCAAACGAAATGATCGAGATCCTCGTTTATCTTGCGACTCACAACAAAATTTTCGGGCAGCAGGCGCAGCTCACGCTGGCAGGGTGGGACGAAGTTGCATCGCGGGCAGTAGCTGCAGACCCAAACACCGCGAAGGAAGTGCTCGATTATATGGTCTCCGCGAAGAACCTGCGTCCGGCGTTGCTTTCGGCCTTGCTCGAAAATCCCTCGGTCAGTCAGCAGGCTTTGGTCGACCTGGCAGAATCGGCTTCGCGCGACGTTGTCGAGATCATGCAAGGCAGCGAACGCGTGCAGAAATCTGCTGTGATTCTGGAGGCGCTCAAGGGAAATCCCCACGTGCCTCCGGCAAAATTAGACACTATGCAGGTTCAGAAGGAGCCGGAGCATGCGCTGGCTGCGGCTGCCGGTGCAACGGCCAGCCCGGCTGTTCCGGCCGTCACAGTCGTGCTCGTTCACCTGAGCTCAGCAACTGGACCGCTGCTCCCTTTGTCCAGCGTTGAGCAGCCTGGTGAAGACGACATCCTGGATGAGGACATCCTTTCCTATCTGAGTGAGCATGCGGGCGAAATTTCTGCGGAAGGCAATAAGGAGTTCCAGCCCATCGGCGGTTTTTATGATGAGTTCGTGCCGGGATCTGACAAGGATGTATTAGAGAGTGAAACTGCACCGCCTTCGACAAGTTCGGAAAAGACTGCGGCGGCACCCAAGAAAGCGCCTGCGGGTAAAAAGCAACACTTGAGTCACGAGGAAGAACGTGGCAGCGCGTTGCAAAAAATCTCCAAGCTGGACATTAAAGGGCGCATCCAGCTCGCCATGAAAGGCACCAAGGAAGAGCGCTCGCTTCTGGTTCGAGACGGGACAAAGGTGGTGGCGCTAGCGGTCCTGGAGTCGCCTAAAATCAGCGATGCCGAGGTGGAGAGGTTCGCGACGCAAAAGAATGTGCTCGAAGCTGTGCTTCGCGCCATTCCGATGAAGCGCCGTTTCGTGAAGAACTATGCCGTAGTCCGCAACCTGACGTTCAACCCGCGCACTCCGCTGGACGTTTCACTTTCGCTGATCAAACATCTGCTCATCACGGACCTGCGGCACCTTTCGGGTAACAAAGAAGTGTCAGAGACTGTCCGAAAACTGGCACTGAAGATGTTCAAGCAAAAATTGGAGAGCGGCAGCAAGAGAAGCTGAGCCCCAGAATTGGCGGCCGGAACTGGTCTTCACCCGGACCATCCCGCTAAAATCAACGCATGGCGTCAATTCCTCACTCTGACCCCATCGCGGACCTGCTGCGACACGCCAAAACTATCGCCGTCGTCGGACTCTCCAACAGCCCGCTGCGACCCAGTCACGGCGTCTCTGCCTATATGCAAACGCAGGGATACAGAATTATTCCCGTGAATCCGCGGATTCACGGCGCATTGGGGGAGAAGTCGTATTCGTCGCTTCTTAACGTTCCCGAGAAAATTGACATTGTGAATGTGTTTCGTCGTCCGGAGTTTGTGGATGAGATTGTGGACGAAGCGATTCAGCTCAAGGTTCCAGCGATCTGGATGCAGGAGTCGGTGATCAACGAGAGCGCAGCAGAGAGGGCGCGTAAGGCGGGAATTTTTGTAGTGATGGATCAATGCATTTTGAAGGAGCATAGGGCGCGGTTCGGATAGTTCGTTTCCGCCCTGGGCGGCCGACGTATTGGGGAATTCCTGCATGCGGGTTGGGCGCCCAGACGATATTGTGGAAATATTCAGGCTTTGATGAAGATCACGGTGGCGTCGTCCTGTAATCCGGCGCCGTTCACGAACGAGCGCACATCTTCGAGAATGCTCTCGGGCGAAGCATTCGAACTGACCACATGACGTTCGAGCCGTGCCGGCCCGTACTCTTCCTCGGAAGCCTCGGCTGCCTCTGTAATACCGTCGCTATAAAACACCAGCCGGGAACCTGGGGAAAGATCAATCTCAACCTCAGAGAAGCCGCCCGCCGCCAGTCCCAAGGGCATGCCGCGATCGGTATCGAGAAAACGCGCACCGTTGTTGGTGACCAGCAGCGGACGCAAGTGGCCGGCGTTAGCAAAAGTCAATTTCCTGGAGGCCGGATCGAGCACGGCATAAACCATGGTCACGAACTTGCCGCTGGGAAAGTCCTGGACCATTAGATCATTCAGGCGGGCAAGCACTTCGCCGGGGCCGCAACCGGCTTCTGCGAGCGAGCGCAGCATTCCGCGTGTTGCCGACATTAAGAGCGCAGCGGCGGTGCCCTTGCCAGAAACGTCAGCCAGCACCAATCCCCATTTGCCGTCGCTCAACGGAATAAAGTCATACCAATCGCCGCCAACGGCGCCCGCGGGAATGCTCAGTCCAGAGATAGCAAATCCCGGAACATAGGGCGAACTCTTTGGCAGAAGCGCCTGCTGAATGACGCGAGCTTCGTGCGCCTCGCGACTCATGCGCTCGCGCTCCTGGCGCTCACGCTGGAACAGGCGCGCATTCTGCACGGCGACAGCCACGTGGTTGCACAGCGCTTGCAGAAGCCGGAGTTGCTCGGGCGGAAAAGCATTTAACTCAGGATGGGAAGCCGTAAACACACCGACCAATCGGTTATCGACCACCAGCGGGATGGCTACTTCCGACAGCGTCGACTCCTCGCACGCGATGTAATAGGGGTCCCTGCGCACGTCAGGTGCGTAGCGCATCTTGCCGGTGGCGGCCACATGGCCGACCATGCCATCTTTCCCGACTTTCAGAATTTGCCCTTTTTCATGAGTCGTGCAGCCGCAGACACCGGCGAGAATTAACTCGGCGCGCGGTTCATCGTGCAGATAGATGTTTGCTTCCAGGCACCCGAAAGAAGAGGCAATCTCGTGGACAACTTTGTCGATGAGCTGATCGAGATCGAGGATGGAGGTAATCTTCTGCGCGGCTTTTTGCAGTCTGAGCAGATCTTCGACTTGATGGAATTGCAGGTCCCGCGTAGCGAGGTGATCCGGGTGCGTCGTGGGTACGCTCGTGGCCATGGTTCCTCGCAGTGATCCACCGCGGTGCCGTCAGAAGGGACGGCGTTTCACCAAAATAGATGCGAGGCTACTTGCCTAGGATTCGCTTTTATTGTCTTCAGAACGCTTGCTCGCTCGCGAGCGGATGCGCTTAATCTCCTCGATGCGCTCGCGAATTCGCTTCTCGATTCCTTCAGTGGTGGGATGGTAATAGACACGGTGGTGCAGATTGTCGGGGAGACAGTGCATGTCAGCCACTTTATCTCCGGTGGGAGCATTGCGAAGATGCAGCGGGACCGGTTCGGCGGCGGTGCGTTCGACATCCTGCTGCACATCACTGTAGGCGGCATACAGAGCATTCGATTTTGGGGCAACGGAGAGATAAACAACTGCCTGCGCAAGCGCCAGATTGCCTTCGGGCATGCCGATAAAATCGACGGCATCGCGAGCGGCCATGCAAAGCGATAGCGCAGTAGGATCAGCCAGACCAATGTCTTCGACCGCCATGCGAACGACGCGGCGCGCGATGTAGAGTGGATCCTCGCCGGCCTCTAGCATGCGGCCCAGCCAGTAGAGCGCAGCGTCGGGATCGCTGTTGCGCACAGACTTGTGCAGGGCGGAGATGAGGTTGTAATGCTCCTCGCCGGCTTTGTCGTAAAGCAGGACACGTTTTTGCAGCGCGTCTTGGACAATTTCGTCGGTTATCTCTGCCCCGATTTCTTTGCCAGCATGACTGCGCGCGAGCGAAGCGGCAACCTCGAGAACGTTGTAAGCACTGCGAGCATCGCCGCTCGAGTAGCTGGCGATCTTCTGCAAAACCTCGTCTGATGCTTCCAGCTTCATCGTTCCCAAACCGCGTTGTTCGTCGGCAAGAGCGCGGCGCAGGAGGGCCACGATCTGATCTTCAGTCAGAGGTTTCAGAACATACACGCGACTCCGGGAGAGCAGCGCAGAAATAATTTCGAATGACGGATTCTCAGTCGTTGCGCCGATCAGCCGGATGTTGCCTTTTTCCACGTGGGGAAGGAATGCATCCTGCTGTGCTTTATTGAAGCGGTGTATTTCGTCGATAAAGACGATTGTGCGCGTGCCATATTGGCGCGCACGCTCGGCGTCCGCCATGACCTGCTTGATTTCCTTGATACCGGCCAATACTGCAGAGAATTGGATGAAGTCGGCTTTGGTCAGGTGAGCGATGATTTGCGCCAAGGTCGTTTTTCCAGTGCCCGGAGGCCCCCAGAAGATGAGCGATCCGGTATCGTCGCGCTCGATTTGTGTACGTAACGGCTTGCCCGGGCCGACGAGATGCTCCTGACCGACAAATTCGTCGAGCGTGCGCGGGCGCATGCGATCGGCAAGCGGGCGGGTGCGATCGTCTGGATTTTCAGCGCTCGGGATGGGTTGAAAGAGGCTCACAAAAATCACTTCACCACAGAGGCACAGAGACACAGCCTATGATCGGAGCAGTTCTGAGATCATTGTTTTTCTTCATTTTCTCTGTGTCTCCGTGCTTCTATGGTGAAAATCTTCATTCTCTTTGCCTCGATATTTCGTACAGCACAATGCTTGCTGCGATGCCTGCGTTCAGCGATTCCACTTTAGAGGAATGCGGGATGACCACTACTTCGTCCATCTCTGAAATCAGGTCGCGCGGAAGCCCGCCCCCTTCGCTGCCGATGAAGATGGCGAGTGGGCCTGTAAGCTTTGCTTCGGGGAGAGCGACGCCTTTGTGCGACGAAGTTGCGATCAGCCGAAGACCTTGCGCCCGCATTGCGCCCAGCGTTGCATGAAGCTTTGTCCGCGCGACGGGTACGCGAAATACCGATCCTGCCGACGCCCGGACTAGCTTGGAATTAAAGGGGCTGACAGTGCCTTCTCCAAGCAGCACGCCGGCTGTTCCAAAAGCCTCGGCCGAGCGCAGGATTGTGCCTAGGTTCCC
>Ga0209577_10006266_pt1 | contig 11014 bp, 6 predicted proteins | sample GraSoiAngelo_109_FD_185874 | JGI IMG/M metagenome (GOLD analysis project Ga0209577, IMG submission 185874) | Grasslands soil microbial communities from the Angelo Coastal Reserve, California, USA - 14_0903_12_20cm (SPAdes) (version 2) | ecosystem: Environmental > Terrestrial > Soil > Grasslands ... | reverse complement strand
AAAGGAGTGCGGAGAGTTGGCTTCCCGCCTTACCGCTGGCATCGGACACGAGAGAAACAAGTTTGCCGTCGAGTCTTGCTTCACGAACCAGCAGGCCCGCCGGAACCGAGACACGCACCCAGCCGTTCTTCAAGACATCGACGGTCAGACTCGCGCGGCCGGAAGCGAGTTCACCGTTGATGCGCAGGTCGTAGTCAACGCGCGTGAGCGTGGCTTCGACGGGAGGCGGCTCCCGGTCTCGCTCGATGGGATACGCCTTCGCGTGAAGAGTCCGGTATTCATCGACGGGCAAGACGACCCAGCCCGGCGAATGAGCGGTAGTTTGTCCAAAGGAGCTGGCCGCAGAAATAGATACGAGAGCAAGCAGACCAGCACAGCAGAGTGGCAATCTGGGCCCTTTTTTCACGGTGTGAGTTGCTCGAATTCGTGCGGGCATAGAAGTAGCCTCCTCATCTTCAAGACGGACGAGCGAGTAAGTTCTTTGTGCGACCCGGGGGCGGAGCGTGCTATTGACCGGATAGGATGGCGCACTGCGCGAAGATGGTTGTTCCATAGAGTTATTTCTTCAAAAGCGTACGGCCAAGACATACGACTGTCGGTACTCTGCTATAGAACGGCGAGCTGATTTTTTCTTGCAGGGCTTGCTTAGCGAAGTGGGTTTGAATCAGGCGCAACTTCGGTCCAAAACTGGCAAAGTCCGGATGAGGTGGTCCGCAAAAGTCCTCGCCGCGCCGCTGCCGGACGGTTTGTCCAAGATGCGAGTCGGAGTCCCGTGTCCGCACCTTTGAAGCTCCCGTCCTACTGAAGGAAGCAAGATCCGGAACTGCTCGCTTTCTTTTGGACTTCTTGATACCCACGAGGAGGGACACCTCTAGCCGAACCTCAGCACATGTAATTTCAATGTAATTTCCCCTTGACAGCCCAAGTCGGGAGATGTATTTAACCAATAGGTTAATTATGGTATGACCTCAGATCGCCTCAGCACCACCTTCGCGGCCCTCGCCGATCCCACCCGCCGCGCCATCCTGACGCGCCTAATGTCCGGGGAAGCCTCGGTCACGCAACTGGCCGAGCCCTTCGAGATCAGCATGCCGGCCATCTCCAAACACCTTAAGGTGCTGGAGCGCGCGGGACTGATCGCGCGGGGACACGAGGCACAATGGAGGCCCTGCCGCCTGGAGGCGGGTCCGCTCAAGGATGTTGCCGATTGGGCTGAGCACTACCGGCAGTTCTGGCCAGAGAGCTTGGATCGTCTGGATGACTATTTGCGAGACGTACAGAATAAGGAGAAGAAGTATGGCTACAGGAAACACGGCGACAAAGGAAAAAGAGCCTGAGCTGGTGCTCACGCGAGTCTTCGATGCTCCAAGAGAGCTTGTGTTCAAGGTGTGGACCGATCCAAAGCACATGGCACAGTGGTGGCGTGCGCACGGATTTACGAGTCCGGTTTGGGAGCTGGATGTGCGGCCCGGCGGAGCGATCCGCATCCACATGCGTGGCCCATGGTACCGTCTATCCGATGACAGGCGTTTGTCGGGAGATCGTTGAGCCCGAGCGGCTCGTCTTCATCAGCGCTACGCTGGACGCAGAGGGTAATCCGCTCTTTGGGGTGCTGACCAGCGTGACCTTCGCCGAGCAAAGCGGTAAGACGAAACTAACGTTGCAGGCTCACGTCATTACAGTAAGAGGACCGACAAGGCCGCCCCGTATCTCGCGGGAATGGAAGCGGGCTGGACCCAAAGTCTGGAACGTCTCGCCGCATGCCTGGCGACGGAATTAAAGGAGCAATCGTCATGACCGAAAAGCACACGCAAGATTCTCAACTCCAAGAAGCCCTCCTGACCTTCTTGCGCGACTTGAAATTCGCGGTCCGCTCGCTCTCTCGCGTCAAGGGGCTTGCGGTCACCGTGGTGCTCACGCTGGCGCTGGGCATCGGCGCTAACGCCGCCATCTTTAGCGTGGTGCGCGGCGTGCTGCTGCGGCCGCTTGTCAATCGCGACGAGGATCGCCTGATCTACATCCGCCAGAGTGCGCGTGGCATCGGCGCCGACAACGCTGCGTTTTCCGTGCCCGAAATTCAGGATCTGCGCGCGCGCGTCAAGACTCTGAGCGCGTTCGGTGACTTCTCCACCATCGGCTTCACCATGGTAGGCCTCGGCGAACCGCGTGAGGTCCGTGCGGGCGTCGTCGGCGGATCGTATTTCGAGGTGATGGGGCTGCACCCAATCCTCGGCCGGCTGCTCGACGCGCGAGACGACGGCCCGAACGCGGCCGGCGCGGCTGTACTGACCTATCGTTTTTGGAAGACCGGGCTCAACAGCGATCCGACCGTGCTCGGCAAAACCGTCAGACTTGGCACGCGCTCTGCCACCGTCGTCGGGGTGCTGGAACCCTCGGTGCCTTATCCCGCAGAAACCGAAATCATCGCCAACGTGGTGACAAGCCCCCATCATCTGTCGGCGACGATGGTGACCGGACGAGTCCATCGGATGACGGAACTCTTCGGCCGCCTCGCGCCCGGCGCGGATCTCGAGTCGGCGCGCGCCGAGCTGCGTGCCGTCCACGGGGCGATCACTAAAGAACATCCGGAAGCGTATTCGGCGAAAGCGGACTTCCGGATCGACGCCGTGTTGATGCGTGACCAGATCACTTCGCGCGCGAGGACGGTGCTGCTGGTGCTGCTCGTTGCGTCGGCGCTTGTCTTCGTCATCGCGTGCTCGAATGTCGCTAACCTGATTCTCTCGCGGACGGTTCGGCGCGAAGGCGAGCTGGCGGTCCGTGCGGCGCTCGGCGCAAGTCCCGGCGCGCTGCGGCGAACACTGCTGGCCGAAAGCCTGCTGCTGTGCGGCGCGGGCGCGACGCTAGGAGTGCTGAGCGCGCGGCCGATGGTGGCCATCCTGGCCAGGTACGCCGCGCGCTTCTCGGTGCGGGCGCTCGATCTGACCGTGGACTCGAGTATGCTGTGGGTCGGCACGCTGCTGGCGGTCGCCGCGGCGGTGCTTTTGGCATTTGTTCCGCACCTGCCGTCGGCCGACACATCGAATGGATTGGGCCTATCGAATGGCAGTCTGCGGATCACCGGCAGCACCAGTCGCCGGCTACGCGTCTTCGCCGTGACACAAATCGCCGCGTCCTTCGTGCTGCTGGCCGGCGCCAGCATGTTGCTTAAGACACTGCTCGCGCTGCAGGCCGCGCAGACCGGCCTCGACACCCGGCACGTACTCGCGATAAACGTACCGGCGATTTCGTACGGACGGACGCCCGATCAGATCACGGCTTTTTACAAAGAATCCATGCGGCGCATTACGCAACTGCCCGGCGTGGATCGCGTCGCCTTTGGCATCGTCGTTCCCTGGCGCGACGCCGGCAGCTTTGGTCCTGGCTTCGAGTTTTCTGCGGACGGCCACGTGCGCGCGCCGGGCGAAGAAGATCCGCGCGCGCAGTTGCGGACAATCTCGCCCGGATTCTTTGCGGCGCTCGGCGTCCCGATGATTGCCGGACGCGACTTCAACGATTCCGACCGCCGAGGTGGCGAGTCGGTCGTCATCGTGAGCCAGAGCCTGGCGCAGCGGATGTTTCCGAATCAGGATGCGGTCAACCGCCACATCATGTGGACCGATCCGGTGATGAAGTTCATCGACATCAGCACGGCGCCCCGGCGCATCGTCGGCGTCGCGGCCGATGTGGACGACGAGCACGTGGTGCCGGGTCCGGCCCTGACCGTATACCATCCCTTCGAGCAGCAGGAGGTCTGGGGAGGCCGCCTGTTCGTTCACGCAAGCACCAATCCGTACGCGCTGGTGACCCCGATCACGCGCATTATCCGGGACATGTCCGTGGACCAGCCGGTCGAGCGCGCGGCGACACTCGAAGACGTCCGCGCAGAAGTGCTCACGCCGGATCGGTTGAATACCGTGGTGTTCGGCGGCTTCGCAGCCGTTGCGCTGGCAATTGCCGTGGTTGGCGTCGCCGGTGTGCTGGCGTTTTCCGTCAGTGGGCGGACACGCGAGTTCGGTATCCGGCTAGCGATTGGATCGCAGCCGCGGCATCTCCTGACCGGTGTCATCGCCGAGGGCGTCGTGATGGCGTCGGCGGGCGTCATCGCAGGCGCGGTGTGCGGGTTCGCGTTGGCGCGTCTAGCAGGCAGCTATTTCCTGGACGTGCACATGCCGGGTGCCGTGCCGGTAATCGGCTCGGCGGTCGTGCTGTTGGCCGCCGCGGTCGTCGCGTCGGTCGTGCCGGCGGCGCGCGCCGCACGCGTCGACGTCATGCAGGCGCTGCGGTCGGATTGATCTCCGGACTTCAGATTCGCGTGCCGGAGTGTGCAGCGACGACGTGCTGGCTCCAGGCAGGTCGGCTCGAGAACGTCACCGGACGGGTGAAGCGCTATCGCCGTTTCGGGGAGCATGACGCCATACCGGCGCAGTCCCTGATTATACGGTCTGGCCAAATTGCTGAGTCCGCTAATCACCCCCGCGAGACGTTCGGCAGTGATGGACTCGGGTAGCGGGATGGCGAGAGTCGGACGTTGGGTTTGCGCATCCCTCCGCAGTAACGTAAGCGTCATACTGCAAATGAATTGGTTCCGAGCAATAACGTAATCCAGGCACCGCGATCGCTAAAGTCAAGGAGCGGACCGCCGCTTCGGTCCGACGACTTCAGGGCCATTTAGAATTGGGCCTAATCAGAATTGGCTGGGTCGAATTAGCGTGAAGTGGTGTCTACTCATTTCATCCGCACTTAGCGACGATTAGCGTGATGTCGTCCTGCTGCTCATGAGAACTGAACTGCTGAACTTCATCAACAACCGAGGTTAGCAGGACCTGTGAGTGCAACTTGACGTCGGCGTGATTATAAGGCCGAAGCCTGTTGATTCTGGCCTGCCGAGCTCTGTTGCCAACTGCAGAATAGTCGGCAACTCTCCCGAATTTGGATTGTGGAAGAGTAGCCTGTCAATCGCCAAAGAGCCAAGGCGGATCTCATCTGGCGGTTACACGACACATCGGGATCTGGCTAGCAGTGAGACCCGCTCGCTTGAAGTTGCCGCCTATCCGCCCAATGGACGCCGATCGCCACGGCCGGAAGGTGGTTGCCGGATTCTAATCCGCTATCGAATTGTGGATCGGTCGGGTGTAGTTCGAACGGACGAAGCGTTTCAGTACCACGGGGTTTCAATCCTACTAACATCCAGGCCTTGAATGTGGACTGCCCAGGTCAGTCTATTCTTCATCCATGGAATAGAGGCCTTTCGGGTTTTCTTCTCCCCTAATTCAGGTGTTTCCTGTAAACAATTTTCAAGTGTTTCCTGGATTTACGACGGCGGGTATCTGTCCTAGAAGCCAGACCAGGATCAATAGGGCCATCCAAAGCTACTTCACTTTCGCTGAAGTGGCCCGCCATCATTCAGAGTGCAAAATCTGGAGGAAACGATGATCAAACGTAAGGAGGTGGTCAGTATGAAAGCTCGATTGCATTTTGGTCTAGCTCTTGGGCTCGCGTGCCTGGTGGGTATGTTGGCTCTGCCCGTTCGGCACGGCTCGGTCTTGGCCATCAATGGCTTCAGCATGAACCAGGAGCTTCCGATGCCCGCGCGTTCGCCAATTGGGCCCACGGGCGTCGCCTTTATCAATCGCGCGCTGGAGCCGAGCATTCGAGTCTCCCCGTCCCCAGACAACACCGTTTACGTCTCCAGTATCCGCGGCGTGCCGGGAGGCGTAGACCTTTGGCGCTCCTACGCTCCGATTGACGGCGGGCCGAACATGGACGGGACGTATGACTTCAAGTATGAAGGCCAGCCAGACGGGTGCGGCCTTGCGGCCTTCGGCTGCTCGTTTGTTGGCCTTGCTGAGGGCGGCGGCGACGTGGATATTGCCGTCAACTACCCGACCAGCGGGATCCCGAATCTAGCCCTGGTGAGCCTGACGCTGGCGCCGGGAGTCACCGGCACGCATTCGACCGATCGGGGTGACACCTTCAGCCAACCGAACCCGGCCGTCGCGCTGATTCCGGGCGACGACCGCCAGTGGATCGACGGGTTTGGCAACCAGAACGTATACCTCAACTACCATGATGTGGCCACCTTCAGCATTGACGTCCAGCTTTCGACGAACGGCGGGAGGACCTATCTCGACGCGTTCGGCGAGGCAGTTGATCCCCAAACGTTCCCGGCTGCGGGCGGAGTGCCGGCCACCAACAGCGCCAACGTCGCTGGGCAGATCAAGGTAGACCGCTCGAGTTGTCCAAGCCGCGGAAACCTCTACTCGATATTTGTGGCTCCAGACAGTGCAACGGAAAACCTTTCGGGTCAACCGCTCCGTAGCGTCTACGTTGGCGTCTCGACCGACGCAAAGTTGGGCCTGCCCGCCTTCACATTCACCGACTTCAAGATCTTCGCCGGCCCCGCGGGTGGCCAGAATCAGGGAGCGGTCAATCTTTTCCCCGCCCTTGCCGTGGATGACCTCGGGTTCGTCTACGCGGTCTGGTCGGACAATAGCAATATCCTTTTCTCCTCTTCCTCCGATCAAGGCACGACCTGGACGACTCCCTTCCAGGTAAACTCAGGTACGACGATCGGCAACGCCAACGTCTTCCCCTGGATCTCCGCCGACGCCAATGGTCACGTAGGTGTCGTCTGGTTCGGTGATGATCGATTCGGCAATTCGAACGACCGCGCCATTCTGGAGCCGGGACACCCGGCCTCGCAGGGGGCCCCTTGCAATTCTGGCGCGACTTGCATGCAAGACTGGGCGCAGTGGAACGTATACTACGCCGAGGCCTTCAATGGTCATGCTCTCGTGCCAACGTTCATACAGAGCGTGATCAGCGATCACGTCATCCACCGCGGTACGATCTCAACCGGGGGCCTTGGTGGTGGAGCGGACCGCAGCCTTGCCGACCTCTTCCAAATCGCCTTTGACTCGCAGCACCGCGCTAACGTCGCCTTCTCTGACGATCACCTTGTTAACATGGAGGTCGGCCCGGACAACGGTCCTGATAACCCGACGAGCCGCCGTAAGATCCGGGCAAATTTCACCCACCAATTAATGGCGAATCCGAACATCGTCACGACGGGCACCTGCGCCGGACCGCCAGCACCACCGCTGCCGGGAGCCGAGAAGATCACCGGGGGCGGCCAGATCGCTTCTCAAACGACTGGTCTCACTGCCAATTTCGGGATTGTCGCGATGAATGACAAGCCCAAAGCATCACTTTCCTATCACGACGATGGCGCTACAGGTGGGAGGATCGATGTGCACAGCACGAACACTAGTGTGCCCTCGGTCACTTTCCAAGGCAAATGCGGGACGTTCAAGGGCGATGCCAAGGTGAACCAGAAGCTCGGCTACACCTACACTGTAAACGCCTGTGATAATGCGGAATCTGGTGCGGGCAGGGACACGTTTTTCATCAGCGTAACCGGTCCAAATTTTTCCTATAGTAATGGAGGGTCCATAACGAGCGGCAACATCCAGATCCACAAACAGTAGCGTGGAGAAACCTCGCGCCGAGAATGGAGGGCGGGTTCAGCCAGCCCTCGTCTCGGCAAAGCGGAAGCTACACCCTCATCATGAAACCAGGGCACTTCAAAGCTCGACCGCCCTTTATTTCGACCGTGGAGCTAACTTCTCATCTATCGAAATGTAGTTACTTAGCAGTCCGGGAGCCGACGACTCTGCTCTTTCTCAAAATACCTCACAGGTTGCGGCCAGGCGCATCAGATGTCCATTTTCGAACGCTATTCTCTGAGTTCGAACAGTTTTAGCTCGGGTTAGTCTTGCGACATCCGCGTAACTTCATGCAAATCAAAGACTTCTTTCGCCCGGTTACTTGGTACGCTGCCTGCTGTGACTAAATTGGGCAACCCCTGAGGACTGAGGCGCTTCCGTGTTGAGTGTTGCACAGGGTCTTCGCTGCACGCTTCGCCAACTGGCAAAATCGTCAGTTTTCACCTCTGTTTCTATCCTAACTATCGCGCTGGGGATTGGAGCCAACACGGCCATCTTCAGCGTGATGAATGCCGTACTCCTCCATTTTCTTCCGGTCCCGAATCCACAACAGCTCGTTTATTTCCATTTGAAAAATCAGCCTCTGAGCACCTCGCAAACGGGCTACGGCGACATGTCGATGTCATTGCCGGTCTTCGAAGCCATGCGCATTCGGCAGGAGGTTTTCACCGATGTCATCGGTTTTGCTCCGCTGGCCTTTGAGAAAGTAGCCGTGCGGATCGGCGCCGAGCCGGAGGAAACCCTCGGAGAAATGGTGAGCGGTAATTTCTTCTCCGGCCTGCAAGTCCAGCCAATTTTGGGGCGCGGGTTCACACTGAAGGACGAATCAACTCACGCGCCTATCGCCGTCTTGAATTATGCATGGTGGAAGAGCCGATTCGCCGGTGACAAGGACATCCTAGGCAGGACAATCTACGTCAAGGGCATCCCCTTCATGATTGCAGGCATCGCGCCTCCTTGATTCAATGGAGTGGATCCAGTCCACTCGGCCATGGATTTCTGGATTCCGCTGCAAGTGCGTCCCGAATTAAATGCGTGGGGAACGCCGTCGACCGATCATACTTTGTATGGGTCGCAAAACTGGCTGGCCATGCTAATGCTCGGCCGCTTGCGGCCCGGAGTCTCGCCGCAACAGGCCCTGGCGCAACTAACCCCGGCGTTTCAGAATGCGCTAGCGAACGCCTCGCCAGTTGATCCCCACGAACAGAGGCCGCAGCTTGTTCTTTCGGGAGTTCGGGGTGTAGAAAATTTGCGAGATGATTACGAGCACCCGCTGCGGTTCCTGATGAGCATGGTGGTGCTGGTCCTGATCATTGCATGCGCAAATGTTGTCATGCTGCTGCTGGCGAGAAATGCCACCCGGCTACCAGAGTTTTGTTTACTACGCCAGGCACTCGGAGCCAACAAGCGCGCCCTTTTTCTGCAAATGCTCAGGGAAAGCATGCTGCTGGTGGCGGCAGGCGCGGCACTAGGCTGGTTCTTTGCAGGAGCGGCCACGCAAGCGCTCACGGTCTGGTCTGGCGTGGACATAATTATTGAACCAGATAGACGAGTCTTGTTGTTCACCTGCGGTGTCTCCGTGGTGGTCGCCATCGCGTTTGGGTTGGCGCCCATGGGACTCATTACTCGGCTTCCGTTGAATCTTGCGTTGCGATCGAACGGCGGGGCGGCTGGCACGAGGCAAAACCGTTTGCGGGGACGCAAGCTGGTGGTGGCGCTTCAGATTTCACTCTGCATGATCCTGCTCTGCGCGGCGGGTCTGCTGTACCGGACGTTGCGGAATCTGGAATCCCGCGACCTTGGCATGCGCACCGACGGCCTGCTCGTGTTTGGAATCGGCCCGCAGTTAAACGTCCATACGGATGCGGATGCAGTCCGGTTTCACACCGCGCTGTTGAATCGCATGCGCGCCTTGCCGGGCGTGGATTCGGCAACGGTTATGGAGGTGCGCATCGGCAGCAGAGGCAGCGACAACGACGGCGTCCTTGTGGATGGGCAGGATCCCATGCCCGACCGCCCGTTTGCCGGCGTGCGGGCGAATTTTGTCGGATCCTGTTTTCTGCACACACTCGGAATCCCCTTGCAACTCGGGCGCGACCTCGAAGACCCCGATACCGCCGATTCACGCAAAGTCGCCGTCGTCAATCAGGCCTTTGTTGATCGCTACTTGTCGGGCGTTTACCCCCTGGAACATCACATCGCACTTCTCGAGAACCGTAAGGTCCAATACACCATCGTGGGCGTTGCGGGAAACAGCCGCTATACAAGTGTTCGCGAAACCGAGCGCCCGATGGCATATTTCCCGTTCACGCAGACGCGGGGGGTACTGGACATGCAATATGAATTGCACACTCGCGGCGATCCTAGGATGCTCATCCCGGAAGCCGCGAAGGTGGTTCACGAGATCGATCCCAATCTGCCGCTGCAAAAACCCATGACGCAGCAGGCTCAGTTTGCAGAGACGGTTTCGCAAGAGCGCCTCATTGCAAATTTGTCCCTCTTTTTTGGTGGACTGGCCGGGTTTTTGGTCGCGATCGGGCTTTACGGAACGATCTCCTACGGTGTCAGCCAGAGAACCATGGAAATCGGTATCCGTATGGCTATGGGCGCACAGCGACGAGAAGTGCTTTGGATGGTTTTGCTGGAAAGCTTCTCCGTGGCTGCCTTGGGTTTTGGCATTGGCATCCCTGCGGCCCTTGCGGTAGCCACGACTTTGCGTTCCATGCTGTATGGTTTAAGCTCCAGCGACCCTCTGACAATTCTTGTTGCGTTAGTTTGCATCTCCATGGTCACGTTGGCAGCTGCATTTTTTCCGGCCCACCGAGCTGCGTCCATAGATCCTATGCGCGCCTTGCGTATGGAGTGAGCCCGTGCAGTCCCGCGAGGGAAAGCGCACATGCGGTAGCCTTGTCCCCGTTCACGAATGTGCAGCCTAACTGTTGATTCTGGACTCGGAAATGGAGTTCCAGGTAGCTTGCAATGCTCGGGCGTCTTGAGTTTTTTTTGATTCCGGGCTCAACTCCGCTGCTGTCTGGAAAATGGGAGCAGGTCAAAGGAGCCCCTTTTTCCATCATTTTCCAATTCGGCGTTGCCTTGTCGTGTAAGTGCAACCGTTCCAGCTAGTTAAGCTTATCTAGAGGAAGCTTGGGCATCCGTTCTGCCACTGAACTACGCTCGCTCGTTTCTCTGGCTTGTTGACCATACTTTGTCACCTTCGTCCTGCGCCTGGCGATATATATGTTGTAACGATTATCGTGATAACGCATCTAAGAATAGTATGACAAGAATGAGCACGGTGGCTGTACCACAAACGGCAACCACTACCTGGAATCTCGACCCGGTCCATTCCGTGGCCGAATTCAAGGTCAAAGGCATGATGCTCTCCAACGTCAAGGGGCAATTCGCCACTATCAAGGGGGTGTTGACCTTGGACGAAACCGATTATGCTAACTCTCGTGTCGAGGCTTCCATCGAAGCGGCCTCCATCGACACGCGCGACACCCATCTGA
>Ga0209577_10006264_pt1 | contig 11014 bp, 14 predicted proteins | sample GraSoiAngelo_109_FD_185874 | JGI IMG/M metagenome (GOLD analysis project Ga0209577, IMG submission 185874) | Grasslands soil microbial communities from the Angelo Coastal Reserve, California, USA - 14_0903_12_20cm (SPAdes) (version 2) | ecosystem: Environmental > Terrestrial > Soil > Grasslands... | reverse complement strand
GTCTATTCCTATCCGGCTGAACTTCGCGCCGGAAGATCCGTCGGCGAATTCCAGCGGCTCATTCCAGCCCTGGCGTGTGCAATAATCAGGCAACTCTGCCGCTTGATTGTCTGTTGTTTGTCGATCTGTCGAGACTCGAGGATAAATTGCAACTTTCATGCTTCCTAGAACGGCTGAAAGCAACGGGAATCATTATTAATCGTGCTCGATGTCGCGCACGGACGGTATTTGCCGATCGCATTGGTTAGCGCCGCGTCGGCACCGAGAATAAGTGCCTCCGCAACGAATGGGCATTTTTGGCGAATTCTTCAGACGCTACCATTGCAGTTAGAACAGATGCGATGAGACACGCGAGGACGCGTTGGGCGGCGATTCTCACCACCGCCGAATGCTCTCGACCGAACGATTTCAATGAGGAGGGATTTACATTATGGCGAAAGGAAGCACACCCTCAGCGCAGAGATCAATTTTCATCAATGCTTCTGAGCTGCTGAAGCAAACACTCCAGGAGTGGTTACAAGACAAGGCGCCGCAATTGGGCGCCGCACTCGCTGACAACATTTTATTCTTCTGGAGGAATGCTTGGCTCTGCGGTTTCCTCCGTTGTGTGACGCCGTGAACTCTTGCTACTTTCGTTCGATGGACTGGCTGCGCTCTCTGAAGCCGATTCCTCACCGGCCGGCGTGTTTGTCTTTTCAGTGCGATGTCGTGATGTCCCAACTCGCCTTCGGCCTGCCGACTGTCGCTCCTTCACGTGATGTTCCGCGCGTCGCTCTCGGAGATGGCAGGTTTGGATTTTCTCGCCGAAAACGGGAGAAAATTCGGTGGCAGCTTCAGACCAAAAGGGCCGATCCCCGAACAGAAAATCGCCCAAATGGAAGTTTCATCGTCCCGTGGATCGAAAGAGACGGCTAACTTCATTCGGGCATTCGATCCATTCTTATGAACAAATATATCTGTCTGCTCTCCGGCATCGCCCTTCTCGCGGCTTGCGAGCAAAAGGAAACCACTGTCGCTAACCCGCCACAGGAAAAAAAGGAAAGTAACACAACAATAGTAAATCCGTCCCCGGCGACCTCAAAGAAAACCGAAAAGACTGAAGTCAACGTGAACAAATCCCCTTCTCCGTAGCAGCGGAGTCTTTTCGTTTTCAGGTCGCCCGGGTCGTCCATGCACGAGTACGGTGCGAGAAACGAAAAGTATAATCGAACTCACCCATTCACGATACGGCCGCCATTTGGGTGAAGTACTTGGCCGGTCATGTATGAAGAATCCTCCGAGGCAAGAAACACGAAGCTGGTTGCGATCTCTTCGGGTTCGCCGGCACGGCCGAACGGCGTGTCCGAACCGAAAGTCGCGACCTCGTCAGGTGGAAATGTCGATGGAATGAGCGGTGTCCAGATCGGACCGGGCGCAACGGCATTTACGCGAATATGTTTATCGACGAGCGCTTGTGATAGCGAGCGCGTGAAAGCGACGATCGCTCCTTTGGTCGCCGAATAATCGAGCAGTTCCGGACTGCCTTGATATGCGGTAACAGATGCCGTGTTAATGATGTTTCCACCTTTTCGGAAATGCGGTATGACGGCTTTGGTCATGAAAAAGAATGAAAAGATGTTTGTGCGAAAGGTTCTCTCCAGCTGCTTCTCAGAAATCGTGGTAATGCTCTCTTGCGGATGCTGCTCAGCCGCGTTGTTCACAAGGACATCGATCTTACCGAATTTATCGGCAATTCGCTTAACCGCTTTTTGACAGAATTTTTCGTCGCCGATATCGCCATCGATCAGCAAACATTTTTTTCCCTGCTCCTTAACGAGACGCTTCGTCTCTCCGGCATCTTTATCCTCTTCTAAGTAGAGGATCGCCACATCAGCGCCTTCCTTGGCGAAGAGAACCGCGACCGCACGGCCAATCCCGCTATCGCCACCCGTAATGATCGCGACCTTGTCTTTAAGTTTGCCGCAACTCATGTAGCCGCGAGCGCCGGAATGCGGCTGCGGTCGCATTTTATACTGCCGGCCGGGGCGCTTTCGTTGATGCTGAGGAGGACGAACTTTTTTTTCTTTCGGCATAGTGAGAAGGATTCGCCTTTGAGGCGGAGATTGGCCGGAGAAACCTGGTTTTATTGCAAGAGTTGCAATGCGTCAGGCATGTTTCCGGCACATGCTCTTGATTCGGGCAAATTTATGGACATTTGAAATAGAGTATTTATCGAATAGATCGCCGTTGCATTTCGTCATAACTATTATGAAAAAGCTAATATTGAGTATCGCATTGGCAGTCGCAGCCCCGTTTGCGTGGGCGCAGGTCTCCGAGACCACTACTACGACTACGACTACGACTGAGGGCAGCGGTACAATCACCGAGTTCACACCCGGTAGTTCGATTATGCTTAATGAAACCAGCGGTCCAAGGCATTATCGCTTCGGCAAGCACGTTGTCTACGTGACGCGAGGCGGTAGAGAATTGGACGAGGCCACCGTGAAAACAAAAGTCAGAGTTGGCGTACCGGTCCATGTTCATTACGTCACAGAGGATAATGACATGGCGGTCGATCGCGTGATCCTCGACGAGGATTAATCGTCGAGAGCGACAGTTAACATCCGCGCCTTTTTCCGCTCTGCCGAAGGAATTACTGCGGAGCGGGAAGGCGCGTTTTGTTACTCCTTGACAGATCCGAAAGCTACCAGTCTAGCCGCTGACGCTTGCTTTTGGTTGCAGGATGACCAGTGCGGATGGTTTCACGGTGATTTCGATTTCGCTGCCGACTTTGGGCATTTGCTTTTTGCGTGGCCAAAGCTCGTCGTCAAAGTGAAGCGTCGATCCTTCCCAAAAGATGCGTAATTGACGGAACCTTCGAATGGGCAACGGAAATTCGTGCTTTTTCCCTGCCAGCCGCGCATCGAGATGATCCATGAGAAGGGACCGATCACGCTCGCGCGCACACACAAAATCTAGTTCGCCATCTTTGGTTGCGGCCCGCGGTGCAAGATAAAGCGCGGGACCGACCGAGCGAATGTTCATTGCTTCCCAAAGAATATAGTAGTCAGAAATATCTTTGCCATCGATGTCGATTCTGCATTGCTGTGCTGGATAATCGTGCAACAGACGGCGCAACAATGAGACATGGCGTATCATTTCTTGTTCTTTGGAACCATTTTTGAACTTCTTATCTTCATGCTTGGCGGCCCGAACGTAATCCGCCAAAAGACCAGCACCGCCGGCCTCAAAGAAATATCGCTCCCCCCATGATCCTCGCGCGACCCCAACGTCAAAGGCGCGTTTCTTTCCACCCTTAAGCCGCGCCATAATTTCCTTGGGCGAGGCTATAAAACCGAAACCGAGAGTGCGCGCGAGATTATTGGCCGTGCCCAGCGGCACAATGCTCAATGGAATGCCAGTATCGATAAGTCGGAAGGCGACTTTTGCCACCGTGCCATCGCCGCCCGCCGCGATTACGAGGTCGGTGGATTTTTTCAGAGCTTTCTTGTAATCGCTTTTCTTGGTGGACTGATAAATTGCGTGATGCCCTGCTTTGGCCAGGGCCGCCATCAACTCTTTTTTCCCATGCTTGGCATTACCGGCCTTCGGATTGTGCATCAATGTGACTCGCATACTCTGTTGTCCGCAAAGTATTCGACCAAAACTGACTTGACGCGCGTTTCATAATTAAAGTGAAGATGCGAATTCTCATCTCGAACGACGACGGCATCTACAGCCCGGGCATTGTCGCCCTGGCGAAGGTCGCATCGCGGTTCGGTCAAGTGCGCATCGTCGCCCCCGATGTCGAGCAATCATCAATGAGTCACGCCATCACTTCATCGCGCCCGATTCGTTACAAGCGAGTCACGATCGACAATTTCGAGGCGTATCGCGTCAACGGCACTCCGGCCGATTGCGTCGCCCTCGGCACCCATCATTGGGGACATGTGGATCTTGTACTCTCTGGGATTAATCTCGGGCCGAACCTTGGCAACGCTTGCTGGCATTCGGGCACATTGGCCGCGGCGAAACAGGCGGCGTTACTCGGAATCCGCGGCATTGCGTTCAGCACAGCAGTAAGCGAAGGCAAAGAGCCGGATTTCGCGCCGCTGCAGGCCTATGTCGCGAAGGTACTCGATTTACTCCTGGAACAAAAAACAATGTGTCTCGTGAATGTAAACTTGCCTGAAAAACCGAAAGGCATTCGCTGGACGCGCCAGGCCGTGGGTCAATACGATGGCAAAGTCGTTCCCTCTAAGGACCCGATGGGTCGTCCGATTTTCTGGTTCACCGTCAAACCCCTCGACGACGAAGTCGAAGGCACCGATCGATGGGCGTTCACTAACAACTGGGTCTCGGTTACTCCACTTCGTCTCGATCTCACCGCTGAAAAAGATCTCACTCGTGCCTTGTCTCTTCGGCACACGCCAGCGCTGAGCACCAAACGCGAGCCGATCCGACGCACGCGCAAGAAAAGACAACAGCGAAGACTGGGCCCGGAGTAAGCATTGTCTTTCTGGTAGGTTCGGATTTGCTTAAGCGAAGTTAGCGACTTCGTTCTCGCACCTTCCCGATCCACCTCTTCAGTTGCTGGATCGACATAAAATTAACGACTCGTTCGGCAGGAATTCGGGCGCGCAGCGCTGCCGCCAAGCCAAGACAAATGAATTCGAGTTGCCAAGGATGATGCGCGTCGGTGCCGAACGAGATACGGGTTCCTGCCGCACGCGCGAGCTTGAGCAAGCTCACGTTCAAATCCTGGCGATCTGGATAGCAATCAATTTCTAATGCCTTGTCCAGCTTCGCCGCTTCCGCAAAAACTCGTGGCCAGTCCGATTTCAAACCGAGTCGAAAATTGTAAATGCGCCCGCGGGGATGACCAAGAATTTGGATATGCGGGTTGCGCAATGCGGCCAGATATCGCTCAGTTTGATCTTCAGTTGTTCGCAATGAGGAGTGAAACGAGCCAAGTACGAGATCGAGCCTAGCCAATGATCTCGGATTCATGTCTCCGTCACCGTGCGGATTCAAATTCAATTCGATCGATCGAAGCATGGTCACTCTGCCCGCTGCGCGCGAGATCGCTCTGTTTGTTTTTCTAATCTCAGATTCTTGCCGGCGCAGTGCCCGTTCGTCGATGCCACCGGCAATTCTCAATCCTTTCGAATGGTCAGTGATTGCGATATATTCATATTCGCGTTGGGCAGCTGCGCTTCCCATTTGTGCCACGGTGCCGGAACCATCACTCCAGCGCGTGTGCATTTGCAGATCGCCGCGCAAAAGCTTGGACCATCCCGTCTTTGACGTGAGCAAAAGTTTCGCATCTGCGAGCGCCAAAAAATCACGACGAATCGGTGGCGGCTTTCCTCCCGTGGGAGCAGGGCCTTCTAGCCAACGCTGGATGCGTTTTGCTATAAAAGGCCCGATCGCGCTTAACTCGGTAAGCTGGCGGTCTTGCTTAATGAGGGCCGCTGCGTTTTCCGGCCAAAACAGAGCATGGCGCGCGGCACGTCTGAAGGCACGGACCAGAACACCAGACTCTGCTTCAGCCTGCTGCGCCAGAAATTCAGCAAGCTCCCCATTCGTTAACATTTACAGTAATTGCCGACAATTAAACATGAGCCAGCGGTTTCTCGGCAGGTCCGGCAATCACTTCACCGGTCGGTTTAAAGCGCGAGCCGTGACAGGGACAATCCCAAGTGGACTCGGCCGAGTTCCACCGTACCAGGCATCCCATGTGTGTACAGACCGCCGAAACCTTCTGCACCTGCCCGTTCGTGTTGCGATAAGCGGCAACTTTTTTCCGGCGCGACTTTATGATCGTCCCCGCGCCCGCTTTGAGTTCGCGCACCGAATCCCCGCCCGAGCGCGCGAGCCTGTCTTTGATCAAGTAATAGGGATAATCTTTGTTCTCTCGGATATAATTCCAGGTGGCTCCCTTGATCGTTGTTCGATCGACAGCAAACAAATCACGCCATGGACTCTTTCGTCCGGTCGCCCAATCACGCGTCATGATCGCAGAAACGGTTCCAAAAGTAATGCCGTTGCCGCAAAATCCGGTGGCAATAAACTGACCCTCGGCGTTCTCTCCGATGTATGGCAAGCCATCAGGAGTGGAAATGATTTGCCCGGACCATCGATGCTCGATGTGCGCTGCCGGCACGATTGTTTTCAGTCTTGCTAGTAATCGGGCATAAGACTTTTCCGTTCTCTTAACTTGGCCGGTCTTATGATCTTCGCCCCCGAAGATCGCGTAATCGAAACCTCGGCCTCGATCGATGCGGAGATAATTGTAAGGATCTTTTGTGTCCCAAAATATGCATTCTGGAATAACGTTTAGAGGAGTACGCGCCCTAAGAACATAACTGGTATAAAGAGCGAGCTTTGTTTGAAAAAAAGTTGCAAAGGTCACGCTGGCTAACCCTACCAACGGATTGTTTGTCGCTATGAACAGACGGTCAAAATTAATCCAGTGCCCGCGCACTCTTGCGCGGCGTTTTTCTGGATCGAATTGGGTCGCCGCGCTTTTTTCAAAAACATGCGAACCCGAGCCGACAATTCTGGCGACGAGGTGTCCAAGATATTTCCTTGGGTGAAACTTTGCCTGATTGGCAAAACCCACGCCGGGCAAGTTAAAATAAGGCACCCTCTTGAGATATATCGCATCAAAGCCGAATTTGCTCGCTAGTTCGGCGTCTTTTTTGAGAGAGGAAATATCTTTCTTGGAAAATCCATCGACGGAGACGTGCAGGTACGCTGGCACGCGCTGGAATTCGCAGTCGAGCTGCTCCTCTGCGACGATGTTTTCGATTTGATCGATGGCTGCTGCACCCGCATCCCACGCAGCCTGTGCATGGTCGTCACCAAAATTCTCGGCTAATTCATGCAGCCTCACATCAGTCACGTAAGTGAGATGGGCGGTTGTGTGGCCAGTATCGATCGTTGCTACTCGTTCGCGCTCAATCAAGATGACCTTCAATCCTGCTTTCTTCAAAAGATAGGCCGTGGTGATTCCGGTAACGCCCGCGCCGACCACAAGGACGTCCGCGTTGAAATCCTTTTGCAGCACCGGGAATCGTCTGATTAGAGTACTGTCGATCCAGAAAGAAGTTCGTTTCATCCCTAGCTCGTTCGCGCCCGGTAGGCATTTTAGCCGTTAATAGGAAATTTTGTTGTCACGTGAGAGTGTACACATCACTCGTGCAGCAAATGAAAACGATTTCAAAAATTTGTGACGCGCGCATAAGGTGCGTCGTGCGATATGATTTTATATGGCACAACAAAAAGAAATTATTTCGACGATCAACGGTTTGATCGAGACGCTCAAGGATGGTCAGAAGGGCTTCAAGGAAGCCGCTGAGGCCGTGAAAGATCCACAGCTCAAGTCACTCTTTGATCAGTATTCGCAGCAGCGTTCGCGGTTTGCGACCGAGCTGCAAAATCAGGCGAAGAGCTTGGGTGAGGTGGAGCCCGAAAAAACCAGCAGCGCCGCAGGTGCAATGCATCGGGCATGGATCAACTTGAAATCCGCTGTTACCAGCGGAGACGACCACGCGATTCTTGCCGAGTGTGAGCGAGGGGAAGACTCGGCTGTCAACGAATACAAAGAGGCCTTAGAGAATGGCCTCACCTCGTCGTTGCGCGACATCGTTTCGCGGCAGTACCGCGAAGTCACAGCTGCGCACGATCGGATAAAAAATCTTCGGGATACTGCGAAAAAGAGCTGATTCAGCGAATCGAATAACCTCGCTGGCATGCGCGCTGATCTGCATCCAGCTCCGTGAGCGAGCGCCCGGCGAAGAAAAAGAGACGCGCCGCTACCTTATCATCATGCGAAATAAGTTCATATGAAAGCCAAGGCTTTTTCCGGCGAGAACGTGGCGCTGAGAGACGGCGAAGCAGAACAACGCAAGGACACTATGTCGCGACAGTCAAATGATTGCGACATCGGCAACTGCCATAGCAGGAGCGACATTGTTTGGAACTCGAGGTAATCTATGGCGCGGCCAACCCCCAATTGATTTGCCGGCCAGCGCGATAACAACCAAATCAGAACCGCCTGATCCAAATCGTGGGATAAATTACCATCTAACTGCGGTCGCCCGCGCGATCTTTCTTAAAAGGGGATTCCATGCGTTTAAACGATAAAATCAAACAAGCAGCTGCCACCGGATATATTTTGCTTTGGCTCCTCGGGATTCCGATTCCGATTTTATTGCTGATTTTTCTGCTACGGGGTTGTACATAAGCCGCGTAATCCTTTGGTCAGTACAAGATTGGACACCCGGCGTAGTCGCATATCGTTTCGGGTCAGTACAGCGAGATCAAAGGCGCGCACGATCGCCTCAGAGATCGTCGAGACGTCGATAAAAAGGCGGCTTGAACTAATCGCATCCGAGCTGGCAACGTGCTGAGGCTGGTGCCTGATTGAACTGCGGCTTGCAGTTGGAGAAGGGCAACGACGGAGATCCCGCCGCTCCGGTACGCTGGGTTCAGACACCCCACAGCTTTTGTGGTATTGCACGATTTGGTTAAATGAAAATTCGAATGCGGCCAAAACGGAAATTCAAACGTTCGGACCGGATTGCACGCATTTTGCTTTGGTTTCTCGCAATCTCCATCGTGTTTTCGATAATCTATTTGCTCCGCGGTTGCGCATGAACGGTAGTAGAGAATAAAGGGCTGGCGAAGACATTTTGGAATTTCTTAGTTACGCTGTGGAGGCTCGCGGGCTGGACCGAGGAGCTCTCACATTCATTCAGATCTCTTCGATCAACGCGTCAGAAAAATTGAGAATAACAATAGCCAATCCATATCTCATAAAAAGCAGCGTACGCAAAACGCACCTTTCCGCTCCACCGATCGGCAGAATGGAAAAGGCGCGTTCGTCGGTAAACTGGGTTACCTCTTAATCTTCGTCGAGGATCACTCTATCGACGAGCATGTTGTCGCCTTCGCCCATGTAATGCACGTGGACAGGCACACCCACTTTGATTCTCGTTCTGACGGTGTCTTCATCGAGGACCTTACCGCTCTTGGTCACATACGTGACTGTCTTGCCGAAGCGATACGTTCTCGGCCCACTGCTTTCCCGCAGCACAATTGTGCTCCCCGGTGTAAACGAAGTGATCGTGCCACCGCCTTCAGTCGTGGTCGTGGTGGTCTGCGAGACCTGTGCCCACGCGAACGGAGCCGCGACCGCCAAGGCCACGCTCAATAGTATTTTCTTCATTGATTTTCCTTCCTGTTTTTAGCTTTGACGGACGACGCAAATTATTCGACTTCAGAGGAGTAGAGCAAAACGCGCCGGCCTCTGCATCTTATTTCGCACATGCGAACCCGGATGGATGTCAATTTGATGGTAATCGCGGTAGTGCTTCTCGTGACTCGAGTGTGATGCGCATCTGGGCGTTGTTGACTATCCCGATCGATTGATGCCGGCCTGTTTCTGACAAAAGAAACAACCAATCTTCGTTTGAAAGGCGAAACCGCTGTATGAACAGGCTAAAATTCAAAGGCAGTTGGAATGAAGCGAAAGGCAAATTGAAGCAAAAATATGGTCAGTTGACCGACGATGATCTTACATTTGTCGAGGGAAAGGACGATGAATTGCTGGGACGTCTCCAGCAGAAACTTGGCAAAACAAAGGAAGTTCTTCGCGCTGAAATTGAGAAGCTGTAAGAGGCTATGTGCTTAAAGAACAGGCATCCGCCCGCCGCAACCGCCAGGGGCAAGATGGGAAACAAAAGGGCGATGAAAAGGGTAAACCGTTAAAGTATGCATCGAGCGAATGTACGCCATACGGCATTTTCAATACTCGTGTTGACCTACCCACTGCACCGCGAGCCGCGCCACTTGCCGCGCGTTCTCTAAGTTGAGTTTTTCTTTAATGTGGGCACGATGTGTTTCCACCGTCTTCGGGCTCAAGTGCAGCATTTTGGCAATGGCGCGGATTTCCTGGCCTTTGCCGATTAGCTCGAAAACTTCCAATTCGCGGTCGCTCAATCGTTCAACCGTACTCACATTGCTCTCGCCGGGTCCCTGCGCGAACTTCGCGATGACCGTGGCGGACATCACCGGACTAAGGTAAGGGCGTCCCTGGAATACTTCGTGAATGGCGTTGACGACGTTAGCGAGCGCTTCTTGTTTCATGACGTAGCCCTGTGCGCCGGCCCGAAGCGCGCGCAACGCATAGAGCGATTCGTCGTACATGGAGAGAACCAACACGGGCAATCGTGGGAATTCGGCACGGATGTTTTTAATCAGCTCAATGCCGTTCGTGCCCGGCAAGCTAATATCTACAATCGCCAGGTCGGGGTTCACTTTGCGCAACACGTCCATGGCTTGCGCGGCGGTCTCTGCTTCGCCACATACACAGAAGCCGTCGCCGGAGTTGATCAATTGCTCGAGACCTTTGCGAAAGAGCGGGTGATCATCGACAACGACGATCCGTTTCGCGTCAACTGCTTCGCATTTGGCAGTTTGAGAAACGGACTGGCGGCGTTTCATTTTGGGTCGGGTAGATGACAGGTCACGCGCGTGCCGCCGTTTGCCTGCCGCGTCGTCTCCAGACGTCCCCCGACAGCTCGGGCGCGATAGTTCATAATGCGAAAGCCCAATCCGCGGGCTTTGTTTGGTTCCTTGGGCAGGCCGACACCGTCATCGGTTATGCTCAAGACGATTCCGGTTCGCGATCGGGCCAAATGAACCACAATTTCCCGAGCTTGAGCATGCTTGTTGGCATTGATCACGGCTTCACGCGCGATCAGATAGAGGTGTGCTGCGGCAGCATCATCCTCGATATCAAACGGTTCTTTGATTTCCAGCCGGCAGGGGGTCTTCCAAATTTTGCGGTCAACCAAATTTTGCAGCGCGTATAAGAACCCGGCTGAATCGACATCGGTGCGATGCAAACCACGAGCGATATTGCGAGCATCATTCGCGGCCGCGTTTATTAACTCGGCGATTTTTTCGATATCATCGACTTGGAAAACACGATGATCCTTTAACCGCAGCGCGGCCGCCTTTGCCA
>Ga0209577_10006263_pt1 | contig 11015 bp, 6 predicted proteins | sample GraSoiAngelo_109_FD_185874 | JGI IMG/M metagenome (GOLD analysis project Ga0209577, IMG submission 185874) | Grasslands soil microbial communities from the Angelo Coastal Reserve, California, USA - 14_0903_12_20cm (SPAdes) (version 2) | ecosystem: Environmental > Terrestrial > Soil > Grasslands ... | reverse complement strand
ATCACGATCATCAACCAGTCTTTGTGCCTGCGCAGTGCCTTCATCATAACGAAAACAATTGTAATGGCGGCCTAGCTCAGTCGCAAATCTGTAGCCGCCGCTCTGCGGACGGCAAGGCGCCGGACAAAGATGTTTCATCAGCGCGGCGCTTCGCACAGCGAAGCGGCTACAGTGCGCCTGCTGTTTCCCGAATCAGATCCCACGCCGTGCGGAGATGATCTTCTGTCGTGAGCACGTTACCGAAGCCAATTCGCATCACCGTTCGGCCGTACAATTTGGTTTGCGTGAGATAGGCGCGGCCTGAAGCATTGATTCGCTCCACGAGCTCGCTGTTGATTCTATCGATGCGATCGATGGAGCCGGCCCGCCCTCGCGCCGTTGGGCCCGGGCGCGGCGACGGCGCCGCGGCTCCAACAAACCGAAAACAAACCACCCCCATCCTGACGGGCGCAGTGAGCTCGAATCGATGGTCGCTCTTAATCCAGTTGGCGAGCAGCTTTGCAAGGCGGATTTGTTCGCGCAGACGCGCCACGATTCCATCGCGGCCTAACGAGCGCCAGATCACCCACGCCTTGAGTGCGCGAAATCTCCGGCCCAGCTGGATCCCGTAGTCCATGTAGTTCTTTTCCCCTTCGATGGTGTCGCCGCGCAGAACTTCCGGCACGAGGGTGAAAACGCGGCGCAAACGTTCGAGGTCGCGTACGTAAAGCACACTGAAATCGAGCGGCACAAAAAGCGTCTTGTGCGGATTGATCACGATGGAATCGGCCATCTCCCAACCTTCGCTCACCCATTTGTATTCCGGCAGCATCGCGAACGCGCCGCCGTAAGCGCCGTCGATGTGCAGCCACATTTTTTCTTCCTGGCAAATCTTTGCGATCTCAGGAATGGGATCAACGTCTGCGGTGGACGTAGTGCCCACAGTGGCAACGACGGCAAGCGGGTGAAAACTGTCTTGCCGGTCTTGCGCGATCGTCTCGCGCAACAACGCGACGTTCATGCGAAACTCGGCATCGCTTGAAACGCGGATCACATTTTCTTCCCCGATCCCAAGGGTGATTGCCGCTTTTTCGGCTGCGCTGTGCGCTTGATCGGAAGTGTAAATGCGAAAGCGCGGCAGATCGCGATTGGTCAGGCCAAGTTTTCTGGTGGATGGCGCGGTTTGTTCGCGCGCGACCGCGAGCGCATGCATGATTCCCACCGACGCCGTGTCGTAAACCACGCCGCCGAACTCGTTAGGCAAACCGAGCCATTGCCGCAGCCAATCGATAACGACGGTTTCCAATTCAGTTGCAGCCGGACAGGTGCGCCACGTCATTGCGTTCACGCTTAACGGAGCGCTGAGAATCTCGCCGAGAATTCCCGGCGAGGTGGTTGTCCAGCCGAAATAGCCGAGAAACATCGGATGACTCCAGTGCACCATGCCAGGAACGATCAGGCGATCCACGTCGCTGAGAATTTTCTCGAACGGCTCGCCGTCTTCGGGCGGTTGCGCCGGAAGCTGCGCACGAACTGCGCCGGGTCCCGCCACTGCGGGATTAGGCGCGACGCGCAACGACTCGATATTTTCGCGAAAATCCGCGATCCAGTCTGCGAGCTTATGCAACTGTTTGCGGAATTCCTCCGGCGGAGTGTCACCGAGCGATTGTGGATCTTTCATCGTCTTTGTAGCCGCCGCTCTGTGGGCGGTACCGACCAGGACATGATTAACACATCAGCGCCACGCTTCCCACAGGGAAGCGGCTACAGTTAAAAAGCAAAGCCGAAACTGAAATGGAAGGCGCCGAAATCTTCGCCTGCGCGCGGATCGGGATTGACGCCGTAATCGAGGCGAATCGGGCCCACAGGCAGCTTGTAGCGCAAGCCCGCGCCTATGGCGTAGCGCATATTGTTGAGACCAACATCTTCCGACGTCGGCAAAAGATTACCCGCATCAGTAAATATGGCGCCCTGAAGTTCTCCAAAAATCGGAAAGGTGTATTCGACATTAAACACGGTAAAGAATTCTCCGCCGACAGGATGACCATGATTATCGTGCGGTCCAAGATCGCGTTCGCCGAAACTGCGCACGGTTGTAGCGCCGCCATTGAAAAAACGTTCGTCGATCGGGATGGCCGTCGCTTCGCCGGGACCGCTAGTTGTAAGCGAATGGATCACCCCAACGCGCGCGCCGAATGCGATTGAGGACTGCCTGAACCACCGCTGGAACAGCGTGCCCGTCGCTTCGTCTACCACTACACCCGGCGTCAGTGGCTTCGGTCCAAAGGGAAGATAGTAACCAACGCGCATAGTTCCGCGAATGTATTCGATGTCACTTCCTAATGCGCTCGACGCCACATCCAAGGTATTACCAATGAGGAACCCACGCGGATTGACATACGGACTCTCACGCAGATCAAGCGTGTTAGTGAGTCCGATGGTGTCCACCTGATACTCCTTTGGCCCAAGAAGAAAACTCGGCCTGATCTCTGAGTCGGTTATCTTCACGTGGCGCGCCGAGAAATTCAGCGTCGCCTCGTCATACTTTGAAATTTTGCGGCTTAGCTCCAACTTTCCGCCCAGTTCAAATTTTGTGTATCCATCGTAATCGAAAGTGAAGGCGAACGCTCGCGCGGTGAAAACAAAGTCTGTGTCGAGAAAGAACGGATCCTGATAAAGAAGTTCACCTCTGTAGCTGCGCTGCGAGACCTCGATCGTGGCAGAACCCGCACGGCCAGTGCCGAACAAATCGCGATCGCCGGCCTGCACACCGGCAAGCGCGCCCTCGTAGGTGTCGAATCCAACCCAAAAACCGAATTCCTTGCTCTTGGCTTCCTCGGCTGAAATGTCGAGCCGCAAAAGATTACCATCGATCGGCACCGGCTTGATTTGCAGCAAATTGAAGAGGCCGGTCTTCATCAGAGTGCGAAATCGCTCATCGAGAACATCGGGGCTATAGGTCTTTCCGCTAAGCCTGGTAAAGCGTTTCCTCACAAAACTCGGATGCAAACGCTGCAATCCATTCACGGTCACCCCATCAAAGTGATAAACCGGTCCAGGAGAAACTACGATTTGAACCGGTACGCGACCGTTCACCGCCTCTTCAGGCGCGCCAGCGGCTTCTACTTTCACGTCGTAATACCCGCGCGCTTTGTAATATGCCTGGAGACGGCGCGGAATATCCTCTACGCGTACGTCGGTGTAAGGTCGCTGCAGCAGATCAACGATCTGTCCGCGGAGCGCCTCCGCACCGTAAACAGTTTGCCCGGTAAATGCGATGTGACCGAAAAAATATTGGCGTCCTTCGCGAATCGGAACGACGACGTCGACCTCGGGGCTTTGTCCCTCGAATTTGGAACGCGGCGGATCGACTACCACATCCAGAAATCCTTCCGCGACATAAAAGCGCTGTACCAGCTTCGCTCCCTCGTCCATGTCGGCCGCCACGAAAGGTAATGTTTTCTCCAACCGCGAGTAGCGCTCGCGCGTCGGCCCCACCAGGTACTCAAATAGTTTGTCCGCAGGCTCTCGCGTATTTCCGTCAAACACGACCTTGTTCAGCATGAATCGCGGCCCTTCGATTATGTCCAAACGCAAACGGTTACCCGACTCGATGACGTAACGCACGTTCACCTTCGCATAGCCGTGCTTTCGATAAAAGACTGCCAGGAAAAACGCGAGGTCGTCCGCTCGAGCCGGGGTTAATCCAAAATCTTCGACCGTGGTGATCTCTTCTTTGAGCGCCGAGCGCAACTGTTTGTCGTCGAAAGCCTGCTGACCGCGAAATTCGATGATGCTAGCGTGCTTTGCGCGTTTCTCCTGCTCTTTTACAACTGCTCGCCGCTCTCTCTGTTGCTCCTCCGGTCGAACGACATCGACCGCACTCTGCGCTGTCACTTCAAATGCGAGGGCCACGCTTCCAACACAGAAAAAAACCCTGTATCGCATCTTAGGACCTATCGAAAACGAATCAGATATTTAACTTTCCCCCGGAAACTGCCATGAACCCCGACATCGCCAGTAAGTACAAGGTTGTCATTGATTTTGAATCGCACGGTGGCTTGCTGTTGACCGGTTCGCGGATCGACCGTGCCCAAGTCCAGATCCAGCTTGTTAAACACCGTGTTGCTCTCGGTTGGCTCGCCTTTTTTGACAATTTTGCGGTAAAGCTGTTGCACCAGTAACATGGCCGCCCGGCCAGCCAGAACGTTGCCAGTTGAAAGCTCCCGTCGCGTCGCGCCAGTCGCGATCAACGAAATGATCTCCTCCTGGGCGAGCGGCGGTTCACTCGTGAAAATCGCCTCCGGTGAAAGTAAAGTTCCGTACACGTAAACGCGCACCGTATAATCGCGGATGACCGATGCGCCTTGCAGCTCGATCCGCGGATTCATTGGATCGTCCTGGGTAAAAGTGAGCAAACCGCGCATGACATTCAACCGGCTGAAAGGCAACGTCGCTTCCACATCTTCCATCTGCACCACGCCTTGCAGGGCCGGACGGAACCCCGTCCCTGTCAATTTCAGATCAGTAGTCGCTTCGCCGGTCGCCAGGTTCCCGCGAATCAGCACAGGATCTTTCGTTTTGATTGCCACGTTAAATTTCCAGTCACGCAATGGAGGGACTGGCAGAGAAAACAATTCAGGGCGTTCCGCCGGTGCTTGGGGTGCGGGTCTGCCCGGCAGCCCGATGGGTATGAGATCGATGTTTTTCAGGAACTTGCTGTTTGTCAGTGCGACGTTGCCGCTAACTGTCGCCGCCGCGAACGGCCCAGTTATGGCAACGTCCGCGTCAGCGCGAACGGTGAGTGTATCGTTTCGCGCGAGTAGCACGCTTTGAGCTCTGAACCGTAAGTCCAGAGTCGGTGTAATGAGTTTGGGAAAGGTCATCCGGCCGCTCATTGTGAATGGTCCACCTGCCACATCGCCTCCGAACCGATCGAGCGTGACCTCGTTATCCCTGAAAGTTATCCGCGCGTTGAAACCTCCGACCGAGGGAATGGTGGCATTGGTGAAACGCGCGACATTCACCGTCATATCCCCCGCCCCACTTAGCACGGGGTGACCAATTGTACCAGTTACATCAACATCCATTCCAAGCTCGCCATCCAGTTGCGCAAGGTCGGGAACAAATTGACGAACAAAATTTACGGACGTGCGAGGAACGTGAGCTTTTGCAGTGATCGGTGTGTCGTCCGGCAATTTCCCGGCACGCGCAATTTTTGGAATGTCGAGAGGCATGCTTCCAGTTATTTCCGCCGGCTGAATTCTCGGCTGTTGCAGTTTCCCCGAAATGGTCAGCCGGTTCTGCGCGGCGTGCGCGCTCAACTCGAAGGTCGCCGGCTCCATTTTCGGCCAATATTCATTCCGTAAATCCCGCATCTGCATGTCGAGCCGCGCGCTCAGATCGGCGACGGTTCCGTTCGCCTCGAGCCTCGCATTTATGATGCCGGAGGTCATCGCTTTGATTCCGAGGTCATCGAACAACCTTTTCAGATCGAGGTCCTGAGCCTGAAATGTCGCAGACACTTTGCCAGACGCCGGAATCACAGCAGCCTTGGTCCCAAGATTCCTCCACACAAACGGCATGGAGACATATCCGGATGCGAATTTCGCCTGGCCCTGATCAAGTTGAATCTTGTCTATCTCGAGCGTGTCGCCTTTCGCCCGGGCAATCGCTTGAAAATCCATGTTGCCGGTGGCGAAAGACATGATCGGCACATCAAAACCATCCGGCGAATAGAACCCATCGACGTTTGCCTGCAACGATTGCAAATTCCCATAGCGCCCCTTTTGCAATGCCAGGTTCAGCTTCCCTGAATTTTTGAACGTTTGCACATTGCCGCTTCCTTCCCAGCGCAGGTTGATCGAGCCCGCCAATTCATTCTGATTGCCGGACGCGCGAAGCAGCGGCTCAAGCGTGGCCAAGTTCGCTACGTTTGCAGAAATCTTGCCGGAATAATGATAAGGTCGCCGCAGATTCAGCGTCCCAGTCGCGTTAACGAAATCGGTATCGTTCAACGCCGCGCTGAAATCGTTGAGGTAAATCGCGCTGTTCGAAATCGCACATTGACTGCTGAGTTGCCGGAAAACCAAATCCCGCATCCTCAGATTTGCCCCGGATACCCACATCTGTCCGGTGGCCGTCTCTTGTTTCCATTGAATCTGCGCCGCTAGTTGCAACGGCCCGCTCAATCTATTTGGAGAATCAGCAACCCAGAAGTCCCCCGCTTCAGGCGCATTCAAGGCAACATCCGCCTCCGCGGGCTGCGAAGAAAATTTGCTGACCTCTGCCGGCAACAGATAGCGACCGTGAGCATTCACTTCATTTTGTTTTCGCCGCAGATTTAATCGGTCGAGGCCGAGAACATCATCGCTCGAGTTGAGCGAGCCTTCTGCTGAATCGACGACGTAGTCCCGGTAACGTATTCCCGCTAAATTGAACTCCATTGCGGTGCGAAGATCTGCGAACCATGGTCTTTTAGTATCGCCGCGCGCAACGCCCTTGGACGCGCGCAGTGTACAGTTCAGCCTGTCAACGATTCCATCTTCGAATCCAACCGAGTCTGCGTTTACGCCCAGGGTTGCCTGTATAGTGGCGTTGACAATATCTATCCTGCCGTTGAACTGGGCCGAGCCGGACAACCCCACAGGAGTTCCCACTGTCAATCGCTCCAGATCCGGCGCCGAGCCGGAAATTTTGAGATTAGCCGGTGTGCGGCCAAAGTCTTCGATTTTGGAAGGCAGTTCGATTGCTCCGCGCAGATGCAGTTCGTTCGTGTCCTGAAGAATGTCGGCCGATCGCAGAATTCCCCTGCCTTGTTCCGCTGAAATTTCTACGACAGCGCGACCAAGATTGAGTTCCGGACGATGCACATCGCTCATCCGCAGCGACAGCGTTCCGCTCCAGGTGCGCGGCTGATCGATTATGCCCGAGCCATCCACGGCGAGGCGCTCAATTTCGCCTGAAATATAATTCTCCGGAAAGACAAGGAATTTGTTTAGCGATTCCCAGGAGACGTTCTCCGCCACCACATTCAATTTCGCGTTTAGCGAAGATTGCGTTTCGCCTAACGTCGCAGATGCTGATAATTGACCGCGGATCGTGCAGTCGAGACCAATTCCGAGAATATTCCCGTCAATCCGCGAGGCATCGATATTTAGAAGGTGAATCTGCTCTTGTTCGTCGAGCAGAACATCACGAACGATTAAATTCTTGTTTATATATGATGTTTGGCCGGAAACTGCGGCCCAATTATCGCCGGACGGGAGTTGCAGCGTTACAATTCGCAGCACACCGGGATGCCGCGGGTCCAACTCAAGATCGATGCCTTCCGCGACGAAATCGTCCGGCTGATTTCTGACGATCACCGTCGTTTCGGTCGCGCGGAATCGTTCCGGGAAAAATCTCGGCAGTTTCAGGTGCGGTTTTGGCGGGCGCGTTCTTAATGGCGCCTTGGACGGATTGAATACAATCCGTGCCGACCGCATCTCCACGTTATCGAACAGATGGGAGATACCGTGCCGTGCGAAACCAAATAGATTGTAATCGACATGCAGCTGATCGATGTCGATCGATTCAATCGCCGACGGTCCAGTTGGGAACGCATGGACATTGCGCGCCGTGAGACGGGTAAAAGGATTTCCTTCGAGTCGGAAATCCATCTTTAGGTTTTGCTGGGCTGCGTACCGCAGCGCGATATGGCGCCCGATCGCCAGTAGAGTTGGCCGATGAAAAATAATCAGGGCCGCCGCGCATATGGCGATGCCGACCATGACACGACGCCAAAGCCGTCCATCGCGCCGCGTCCTTGACTGATCTTCTTCAGTCACGCAGCGACTCTATTGCCGCCACACCCTAGAGCAAAGAGCAAACACCGCAGTCGCGGCATGGCTTCGTACTTAGCAATTGCGCACGAAGAGCTCTCGCGTGACGCTTTCGCCGATGTTTGTAGGGCGTCTGTGTCAGGCGCCAACCGTAAGATAGCGTTTCACAGAAACGCCCTACAACTTACGAGGCCATGAATCCTGACAAGCTTTTTGATTATCTCGAGGGCCGCTTATCCCCGGACGAGCGCGCCGCTTTGGAAGAGCGATTGATCTCGGATAAGCAACTGCAACGCGAACTTGCAATGGCGCTACAGATTCACACGGGAATGCGCGGTGACTCTCGCGAAGTGGTGTTGCCACCCAGGCCGGATGTAACTGAGCAAGGCCGCAAGATGGCGCTTCGGGTAGGAACAGCGTTTATCATTCTCATGACTGTCAACGTGGGATTCGGTCTCTGGTTAATCGTCAGGCACGAAACGAAAAATCCGAATCGCACGCTGCTTGAAACCCAGATGCGCAAGCAGATCGCAAAATCGATCGAGCGCGCAGCGGCGACACTAACGCCAGGGCCGAACGCTTTAGGGATAAGCGAAATTACCATCCCAGCCAAAACTGGGAAACTGGACGCTGTCGCCGATCAAGTTGTCACGATCGTTTCCCAATTCGGCGGTTCTGCTACAAAAGGACTTGCGGATGGAGGCCGCCTCAGCATCCTTGCCGATCTTCCATCGAATCGCGAGTCGGAATTCCGCGCGGCAATCGCGTCGGTTGGCGGGCAAGGGCCGGGGTCGACGACCCCGGCTACAGCGACTGTCCCGCCCACACCGGAAAAGAAAAGTTTTGTCGTGCAGATTGTTGAGGCAGCATCGAAATAGGTTTACCCCGTGAGATAATATTCGATGGACAAATGGGCAGCACGGCGATCTATCTCACGGGGTAAATGATTGCAGTCACGTTTGCTTTGCCGGCGGAAAGCTCGGAATTCCTGCGGCGTCTCCGCGATAGAACCGGCGCTGAGCGCAACGGCCTGAGAATCGTTCGCGGCAACATGGCTGATCAAATGATCGAAGTCCTTCATACCGGCGTCGGGGAAAAAGTTTGCCGCCAACGGGTCGGAAACTTTCTCCAGCATCAGCAATTCGACATTTTGATGAGCACAGGATTTGCAGGCGCACTCAATGATGAATTGCAAGTAGGTGATCTTCTGCTGGCGAGGAATTTTTCGACGATTGACCCGAGCGAGAGCAACTCCTTTCTTTCAAATTTGCAGATTCATCGAGCCGATCTGTTAACCGTTCATGGGTTGATCGATTCGCGCGAGGAACGAGACAAAATCGGACGCGCATCGGGCGCAGCCGCGGTGGATATGGAGACGGAATTCATCGCGCGCGCCTGTGCTGAGCATGGAGTTCCTTTGCTTTCGCTCCGTGTGATCACTGATACACCGCGTAAGCCTTTTCCTGCCCCGATGAAAGTATTGTTCGATATAGAGCGGCAGCGAACCGATCTCCTGAAGTTTGGGACATTCTTTCTTAAACATCCCAATCGCGCTCCGCGCATGGTTCAGTTCGCGAGAAGAATTGCGCACGCACGAAAAATTCTGGCGAGCGCACTGGTTGGCTTGGTGCGCAGCATGGCAGGTAGCGGCTATTGACATCAATGGCCAAGGCGGTCCGGGGGAACCACCCCCCACCAAAACGTCGCGATCATTGACCAGGCGTTTGACACAAACGCCTCTACAACGAGCTCCTGCGACGCGGCTACATGTTTCGCGCTGGCTCGATGTGTACGAGCACGTCCGCGACACGAGGATTGTTTTGCTGGATCGCGGCTTTTACGCGGTGTGCAATCTCGTGGCCTTCATGCACGGAAATGTTGCCGTCCACTTGAGCGTGGAGATCGACATAAAAATCGAGTCCCATTTTTCTGGCGCGGCATTTCTCAACCTCGACAACTCCCGGGACTGAAATGGCGACCGCGCAAATCGCCCTCACAATTCTGGCTCGCGGTGCCGTGTCCATGATCTCGTGGAACGCTGGGAGCAAAAGCCTGACCCCGTTTGCGCCAATGACAGCACAAGCAAACAGCGCGGCCCAGTCGTCAGCACTCTGCCAACGTTCACCGCCAATGAGCGCAGTCGAAATTCCGATGAACGCAGCGGCAGAAGTCAGCGCGTCACTGCGATGGTGCCATGCATCCGTTTGCACCGCTGTGCTTTCGAATTCTTTGCCGACGCGGTTGACATAACGAAACAAAATTTCTTTAACCGCAATAACCACCACAAGAATGGCGAGCGTGAAGGCAGCCGGTCCATGATGCGGCGTCAGGATTTCACGTACGCTTTCGATCGCCAGACCAATCGCCGCGACAAGCACACCCAGTGCGACTACGATAGCGGCAATGGGTTCCGCTTTCCCGTGACCGTACGGGTGCGTTTGGTCTGGAGGCCTCGCAGCGACGGTCAAGCCTCCCCAAATTACAATTGAGCCCCCTATATCGAGTGCGGACTCGATGCCGTCGGCAATCAGCACGTACGCGTGGCCGATTATCCCGGCGGCAATCTTTACAGTCGCGAACGCGACGTTAATCACTAACCCGAGCAGCGCGACCCGCGCACCGGTCCGCCAGACGGACGGACTCGTCCCGTGGCGAGTTTGCAGATTCTTTCTAGAGGCGTGAGCTTGGAATGCCATCGATGAGCAAAAATATAAACGCAGCTGTTTATGATACACACGGAAATCCGGCGGACGTGTTACATGTTGAATCGCGGCCATGGCCGACGCCAGCCGAAGGTGAAGCCGTTGTGAAAACGCGCGCGGCACCGATCAACCCCGCCGACTTGAACCAGATCGAAGGAAAATATCCGGTCCGAGCAGAGTTGCCGGCGACGCCCGGATTCGAAGGCGCGGGAGTGGTCGCCGAAGTTGGCACAAACGTGACGAATGTCGGCGCGGGTGACCTGGTAATCTTGCCGCACAACGTCGGCACGTGGCGGGACGCGATTGCTGTCAAAGCCGAAGATTTGGTTGTTGTGCCTGCGAGAATCGAGCCCGTAAACGCAGCAATGTTGAAAATCAATCCGATGACTGCGTGGCGATTGCTGCATGATTATGTCGACTTGCAAAAAGGAGATTGGCTCATCCAAAATGCAGCGAATTCCGCTGCTGGCCGCGCGGTAATTCAAATTGCGCACGAACTGAGTTATAAAAC
>Ga0209577_10006262_pt1 | contig 11016 bp, 10 predicted proteins | sample GraSoiAngelo_109_FD_185874 | JGI IMG/M metagenome (GOLD analysis project Ga0209577, IMG submission 185874) | Grasslands soil microbial communities from the Angelo Coastal Reserve, California, USA - 14_0903_12_20cm (SPAdes) (version 2) | ecosystem: Environmental > Terrestrial > Soil > Grasslands... | reverse complement strand
CGATGTGGCCCGACACGTTCGGCCTCGCGTGCTGCGCGATCGAGATGATGTCGATCGTCGGCTCGCGCTACGACCTTGCGCGCTTCGGCATGGAGGCGTTCCGCTCCTCGCCACGGCAGGCCGACCTGCTCATCGTCTCCGGGCGCGTCGCGCACAAGATGGCGGCGCCGCTACGGCAGATCTACGACCAGATGCTCGAGCCGAAGTGGGTGATCGCGATGGGCGCGTGCGCGAGCTCCGGCGGGATGTTCAACAACTACGCGATCCTCCAGGGCGTCGACCGCATCGTCCCCGTCGACATCTACGTGCCGTTCTGCCCGCCGCGGCCTGAGGCGCTGATGGAAGGGATCATCCGCCTGCACGAGGCGCACCTCGCCGGCGTCCCGCCTGCGTACGAGCGCAAGCAGGTAGCGACGTGAACGACTTCGCGAGGGTCCCCGGCTACGTCTCGACGACCGAGGCGTACGGCGAGACAACGGTTGTCGTCGAGCGCGAGCAGATCCGCGACGCGTGCACATACGCGCGCGACGACCTCGGCTTCAACCTGCTCAGCGACATCGTCGCCACCGACTACCTCGGCTGGGCCGGCAAGGGCGTCTCGGGATACATCGGCACCGCGACGGGACGCGATCTCAACCTGCCGATGACGCAGGGGTTCCAGGCGCTGCCGGACGTGAGGCCTGCACGGTTCTCGCTCTCGTACCACCTGCTCGCGCTGCGCCAGGGCGCGCCCCGGCTGCGGTTGCAGTGCTGGCTCGAAGACGGCGACCCGGTGGAGAGCGTCGTCTCCGTCTGGCCCGCCGCCGACTGGCTCGAGCGCGAGCAGTACGACCTCATGGGCATCCATTTCGAGGGCCATCCGAATCTCGTGCGCCTCCTCATGGAGGACGACTGGGAGGGCCACCCGCTGCGCAAGGACTATCCGATCGGCGGCGAGCCCGTCCGCTTCTCGCCCGCAGAATGACCGCAACGCTTCCGCACGTCGGCCGCACGCGGCGCTGGCCCATCGTCGGCGAGCCGATCTACGAGGGCTCGCGCATCCCGACGCGCGTCCCGACCATCGTCGACGTCCCGGCCGCGCTGCGCGAGACCGACGACGTCATGCAGGTCAACTTCGGCCCGAACCATCCGTCGACGCACGGCGTGCTGCGCCTCATCGTCGACCTCGACGGCGAGCAGGTCGTCGGCCTCTCGGCGGTGATCGGCTACCTGCATACCGGCTTCGAGAAGAACATGGAGCAGAAGACGTGGTGGAAGGCGATCACGTATCCGGAGCGCATCGACTACGTCGGCTACCAGAACAACGAGCTCGTCTTCGTGCTCGCCATCGAGAAGCTGCTGGAGATGGAGGTGCCGGAGAAGGCGACGTGGATGCGCATGCTCCTCTGCGAGCTCAACCGCATCCATTCGCATCTCGTGTTCCTCGGGACGTCCGCGCTCGAGCTGGGAGCGATCTCGATGTTCTGGTACTGCTTCCGCGAGCGCGAGACGATCCTCGACCTGTTCGAGCTCGTCGCCGGCCAGCGCATGCACACGCGCTACTTCCAGGCAGGCGGCGTCGCGGAAGACGTCCCCGCCGGCTTCTTCCCCGAGGCGCGCAAGTTCGTCGAGGTGATGCCGAAGGCACTCGACGACTACCTCACGCTGCTCGACCGCAACAAGATCTGGCTGGAGCGCACGCAGGGCGTCGGGCTCCTGTCCGCCGACGATGCGATCGCGCTCGGGCAGTCGGGCCCCGTATTGCGCGCGTCCGGCGTCGACTGGGATCTCCGCCGCGACCAGACGTACCTCGCGTACGACCAGGTCGACTTCCGCGTCCCCGTCTACAACGGCGGCGACGTCTACGACCGCTACCGCGTGCGCATGGACGAGATGGCGGAGTCGACGAAGATCGTTCGCCAGTGCATCGACCGGCTCGAGCGCATGGAGGGTCAGCCGTGGATCTCCGACGACCGCAAGGTCGTGCTCCCGCCCCGCGAGGAGCTGCACACCTCGATGGAGTCGCTCATCCACCACTTCAAGATCGTCACCGAGGGATACCGCGTGCCGGCCGGCGAGATCTACGTGGCCGTCGAGTCGCCGCGCGGCGAGTCGGGCTGCTACGTCGTCAGCGACGGCGGCCCGCGGCCGTGGCGCGTGCACTTCCGCGCTCCGTCGTTCGCGGCGCTGCAGGCGACGGCGACGTGCGCGCAGGGCTCGCTCATCGCCGACCTGATCGCGATCGTCGGCTCGCTCGACGCCGTCATGGGAGACACGGACAGATGAGCCTCACCGACGAGATCCAGAAGGTCGCGCAGCGCTATCCCGACAGCAAGTCGGCGATCCTCCCCGCGCTCCGCCTCGCGCAGGAGCGGCACGGCTGGCTCTCGCGCGAGGCGATCGAGGAGGTGGGCGAGGCGCTCGACCTCACGCCCGCCTACTGCATGTCGGTCGCGAGCTTCTACGACATGTTCAACCTCGAGCCCGCGGGCCGGCACACGATCGAGGTGTGCACGAACGTCTGCTGCGGCCTCGTGAACGCGCAGGCCGTGCTCGAGTCGTTCGAGCGGGAGCTCGGGATCGCCCCCGGCGAGACGACGGCGGACGGCGAGATCACGCTGCGCGCGGTCGAGTGCCTCGGCGCCTGCTCGACGCCGACGGCCGTCGCGGTCGACCACCGCTACCGGCAGTCGGTCACGCCCGACCAGGTCGCGTCGATCGTCGAGGAGCTCCGTGGCCGCTGAGGCGTCGCCGGCTCTCGTTCTCGGCGGCGCGGAGGAGCAGCCGCTCCGCGACCTCGCGTCCTATCGCGCGGTCGGCGGCTATGCGCAGCTCGAGCGTGCGCGCGCGATGACGCCGCAGCAGGTGATCGAGGAGCTGATCGCGTCCAACCTGCGCGGCCGCGGCGGTGCGTTCTTCCCGACCGGCCGCAAGGCGAGCTTCATCCCGACGCCGGACAAGATCGCGAAGCCGGTGTACATCACCGTGAACGCAGACGAGTCCGAGCCGGGGACGTTCAAGGACCGCGAGATCATGCTGCGCGTCCCGCACCGGCTCGTCGAGGGCTGCCTCATCGCGGCCCACGCGATCCAATCGCGCTCGGTCTTCATCTACATCCGCGGCGAGTACTCGACGGAGTACGACGTGCTGCAGGCGGCGGTGGACGAAGCGCAGAGCGCGGGGCTGCTCGGCGACGTGTCCATCGTCGTGCACCGCGGCGCCGGCGCGTACATCTGCGGCGAGGAGACGGCGCTGCTCGAGTCCCTCGAGGGCAAGCGCGGACAGCCGCGCTCGAAGCCGCCGTTCCCGGCCATCGAAGGCGTGTACGCGTCGCCGACGCTCATCAACAACGTCGAGACGATCACGACCATCCCCGTCGTGCTCCAGGTCGGGCCGGCGGAGTTCGCGCAGATCGGCGTCCCGCCCGACTCCACGGGCACGCGCGTCTTCTGCCTCTCGGGGAACGTCGTGCGCCCGGGCGCGTACGAGCGCCCGCACGGGATCACCGTGCGCGAGCTCATCTACGACATCGGCGGCGGCATCGCCGACGGGCGCAAGCTGAAGGCGGTCATGGTCGGCGGCTCGTCGTTCCCCGTCATGACCCCGGACGAGATCGACACGAAGCTCGACGCGACGTCGCTCGGCCAGCGCGGGCTCTTCATCGGCTCCGGCGTCGTGACCGCGATCGACGACCGCGCCTGCATCGTGCAGTTCGCGCTGCGCGTCGCGCAGTTCTACATGCACGAGTCGTGCGGCAAGTGCACGCCGTGCCGCGTCGGCACGCGCTGGCTCGTGCAGCTCCTGCGCGCCGTCGAGAACGGCAGCGCGAGCGAGCACGACCTCGAGCTCCTGCTCGACGTGTGCGACCGGATCATCGGCAAGTGCCTGTGCGTGCTCGGAGACTCGGCGGCGATGCCGGTGGCGAGCTGCGTGACGAAGTTCCGCGCCGAGTTCCACGAGCACCTCGCCCACGGCGGCTGCCCGTTCGGCGCCGACTCGTCCCTCGACCGGCTGTTCGCGCCGGTCGACCAGCATCACCTCGCCCCCGTCGCGCACGAGGCCGGCGTATGACCGATCTCGTTCGCGTCACGATCGACGAGCGCGAGGTCCACGTGCCGAAGGGCACGGGCCTCGTCGAGACCGCCCTCGCAGCCGGCGTCGAGATCCCGGTCTTCTGTTACGAGCCGCGGCTCGGCGCGCCCGTCGGCGCGTGCCGCATGTGCCTCGTCGAGCTCGAAGGCATTCCGAAGCTGCAGGCCGCGTGCACGCTCACCGCCACCGACGGCATGGTCGTCCGTACCGCGCGGACGTCGGCGAAGGCGGCCGAGGGTCAGAACGCGACGCTCGAGTTCATCCTCGTCAACCATCCGCTCGACTGCCCCGTGTGCGACAAGGGCGGCGAGTGCCCGCTCCAGGACCTGACGTTCCGCTACGGGCCGGGGAACACGCGCATGAGCTTCGAGAAGCTCACGTTCGAGAAGCCGATCCCCATCTCGCCGACCATCTCCCTCGACCGCGAGCGCTGCATTCTCTGCTACCGCTGCACGCGCTTCAGCGAGGACGTGAGCGAGGACGGCCAGCTCGTCGCCAGGAATCGCGGCGCGATGTCGGTGATCACGACGTTCGAGGACGAGCCGTACAGCGGCCCCTTCACCGGCAACGTCACCGAGCTCTGCCCGGTCGGCGCGTTGCTTCCGACGCAGTACCGATTCGAGGGGCGGCCGTGGGAGATCCAGAACGTTCCGACCGTGTGCGGCATGTGCTCCGTCGGCTGCAACGTGAACGCGACGGTGCGCGAGGGCAAGGTCAAGCGGATCCTCTCGCGGAACCATCCCGAGATCGACGAGGGCTGGATCTGCGACAAGGGCCGCTTCGGCTTCACTCACCTGCGCTCCGCCGACCGGATCGTCGACCCGATCAAGCGCGTGCGGCTGCGCGGCTTCGAGCCGGTCTCGTGGGACGACGCGCTGGACGAAGCGGAGCGACTGCTGCGCGCGGCTCATGGCCGGGTCGTCGTCGCGCTCTCCGGGTCGGAGACGGTCGAGCAGGCGTACGCGCTCGCAAAGCTCGTGCGCGTCGGGCTCGGCTCGCATGAGGCGATGCTCCCGGAGGAGGTGAGTCACGGCCTCGACGCGTACGGACTGCCGCTCTCGGCGATCCGCGACGCGCAGGTGGTCGTGGTGCTCGGCGACGTCTCCGTCGCGGAGCGCGCGCCGATCGTCGACCTCTGGATCAAGGCCGCGCGCCGCAACGGCGCGCGCATCCTCCACGAGCTGGACGAGCAGGCGGTGCGCGACGCGGACCGCGCAATCCTCATCTGGTCCGGCCCGGGCGGCCGCGGCGGTGCGACGGTGGCGGCGCACGCGGAGCGGCTCGGTCTCGCCGGCAAGCCCGGGTGCGGCGCCTTCTACCTGCCGGAGACGCCGAACGGCCGCGGCGCCGCCGACGCATGGGCCGCCGCGTCCGACGAGGAGCCCGCAGAGTCGGAGTCGGTCGGCCTGCTCATCGTGTCCGGCGACGAGGCGGCGAACGACCCGAACGTGCGCGCGCTCGCGGAGAAGGCGGAGTCGGTGATCGCGGTCTCGATGTTCCACGGCCTCGCGGTCGGCTGGGCCGACCTCGTGCTGCCGGGGACGAGCTACCTCGAGCGCGACGGCACGTACGTGAACCTCGAGGGCCGGCTGCAGCGGCTGCGCCGCTCCGCCGTCCCGCCCGCGCCTGACGAGCTCGCCTGGCTGTCGCAGCTCGCGTCCCGCTTCGGGGTCGAGCTCACACCGCATGCACCGTCCGTGTTCGCCGAGCTGTCGGAGCGCATCTACGGCGGCCTGGCGTTCGGCGAGGTCGGCGAGCGCGCACCGCTACGCGGTTATGCCGGCGCGCCCGAGCACGTCGAGGCGCCGCCGCTGCCGGAGCCCGAGGCCGCCCGGGAGGGCCTGCGCCTCGTCTGTTACAAGCCGCTCTTCTCCGGGCCCGCGGTCGAGCGCGTCGAGGAGCTTCAGTTCCAGCGGCCTGCCGCCGAGGTCGAGCTCGCCCGCGACGACGCGAAGGCGCGCGGGATCGCGAACGGGCAGCCGGTGACGGTCTCGCACAACGGCACGTCGGTGCAGCTGCGCGCGCGAATCGCGAAAGACCTGCGCACGGGCGTCGTGCGGATCGCGCGCGAGCACGCAGGCGACCTGCGCGGCACGGTCGAGGTGAGCGCCTGATGGAGCCGTGGTGGATCAGCCTCATCAAGGCGGCGATCATCGTGAACCTCGTCATGGTGATGTTCGCGTACCTGACGTGGCTCGAGCGCAAGGGGCTAGGCCGTCTGCAGAATCGCTACGGCCCGAACCGCGCGGGCCCGTTCGGCCTGCTGCAGCCGATCGCCGACCTCGTGAAGCTCGTCCGCAAGGAGGCCTTCGCACCGTCGAGCGCGATCGACGTCCCCTACATTCTCGCGCCCATCGTCTCCATGTTCACGGCGCTCGCCGCGTTCTCGGTCATCCCGTGGGGATCCGGCTGGAAGATCTACCACTGGCTCGCTCCTCGGATCGATGCGCACGTGCGCGCAGCTCGTCTCGTACGAGGTGTCGCTCGCGCTCAGCGTGCTCGGCGTCGTCATCCTCGGCCGCTCGCTCTCGCTCGTCGACATCGTGCACCGGCAGGGGACGACCCTGCCGTTCGTCGTCCCGCAGTTCGTCGGGCTGCTCGTGTTCTTCTTCGCGGGCATCGCCGAGACGAGCCGCGCGCCGTTCGATCTGCCCGAGGCCGAGCAGGAGCTCGTCGCCGGGTACCACACCGAGTACTCCGGCATGCGCTGGGGGCTCTTCCAGACGGCGGAGTACATCAACCTGATCACGCTCTCCGGCCTGATGGTGACGCTCTTCTTCTCCGGCTGGCACGGGCCGTGGCATCTCGGGCCGATCTGGTTCCTCCTGAAGCTGCTCGGCTGCCTCTTCGTGTTCATCTGGCTGCGCGCGACGCTGCCGCGCCTGCGTTACGACCAGCTGATGCGCTTCGGCTGGAAGGTTCTGCTTCCGGTCGCGACCGTGAACGCGCTCGTGACCGCGATCGTGGTGGCGGCGACGTGAGCCCGCAGCCCGTCTCCACGCTCAAGGGCTTCGGCGTCACCTTCCGGCAGATCCTGAAGAAGCCGATCACGCAGCAGTACCCGGAGGAGCGCCGCCCGCTGTACCCGCGGTTCCGCGGACGCCATCGTCTGTGGAAGCACGACAACGGGCTGGAGAAGTGCGTCGGCTGCTCGCTCTGCGCTGCCGCCTGCCCGGCCGACTGCATCCGCGTCGTGGCGGCGGAGAACACGCCCGACAACCGCGTCTCCGCGGGCGAGCGCTACGCGCGCATCTACGAGATCAACATGAGCCGCTGCATCTTCTGCGGCTATTGCGAGCTCGCGTGCCCCTTCGACGCGATCACGCTCGGCAACGAGTTCGAGCTCTCCGAGCACAACCGCGACGACCAGATCTACACGAAGGACATGCTGCTCGCCGAGCCGATGAAGAAGATCCCGATCGCAGACCCGGCGATCTTCGACACGCCGATTCCCTACTACAAGTCCGACTCGTGATCCTCGCATCGGCCGGCAACATCGTCGTGTGGATCGTCTGGGTCGGCGCGGGCTTCGCGTGCCTCGCCTCCGGCGTCGCCGTCGTCTCGTTCTCGAACCCGTTCTACTCCGCGCTCGCGCTCATCGGGAACCTCGGCTCGCTCGCAGTCCTCTACCTGCTGCTGTCGGCCGAGTTCGTCGCCGCGGCGCAGGTGCTCGTCTACGCGGGGGCGGTGATGGTGATGTTCCTCTTCGTCATCGCCTACGTCGGGCCCCGCATGGAGACGCCCTGGGCCGGAGGGCCGAGCTGGCAATCGGTGGCGGCGGTATTGGCCGCCGGCTCGATCTTCCTCGAGATCATCGTCGCCGTCGCACTGAAGGCCGGCGGCCGGCTGAGCCACTCCGACCACGTCAACAGCACGTTCGGATCGCCGGGATGGATCGGGCGCCTGTTCCTCACCGACCATCTGCTCGCGTTCGAGATCACGTCCATCGTGCTGCTCATCGCCGCCGTCGGCGGGGTCATCCTCGGGTCGCACACGCAGCGCCGCTCCGGTGAGGAGGCCTCGACGTCGTGAGCGGCCCCGGCGTCGCCTGGTACCTCGGCATCTCCGCATTCCTGTTCGGGACGGGCGCCCTCGGCGTCCTCGTCCGCCGCAACCCGATCATCGTCCTGCTCTCGCTCGAGATCATGCTCAACGGCGGCAACCTCGCCCTGATCGCGTTCTCGCGTCATGCGCACAACGGCGCCGGGCAGATCTTCGCGCTCGCCGTCATGGCGGTCGCCGCCTCCGAGGTGTGCGTCGGGCTCGGGCTCGTGGTCGCGATCCATCGCCGCCGTCTCGCACTCGACGTGGACCGTCTTTCGGAGCTGCGCGGATGAGGAACGGCGCCTGGATCTGCCTCTTCGCCCCGCTCGTGGGCACCGTTCTGATCGTGCTCGGCGGGACGCGCATCTCGCGCCGCGCCGCCGCGTGGGTCTCGACCATCAGTGTCTTCACCGCGTTCGGCGGCGCGCTGTGGGCCTTCTTCGCGCTGCGCTCCTCCGACGCGCGCGCCGGCATCACCTACAGCGCGTGGACGTGGCTGCAGAGCGGCGGCTTCAAGGTCGGCCTGAGCGTGCTCGTCGACCCGCTCAGCACGATGATGATGCTCATCGTCGCCGGGGTCGGCGGCCTGATCGTCCTCTACTCGATCGGCTACATGGACGGCGACGACGAGGAGCGGCGCTACTTCGCGTACATGTCGCTGTTCGTCTTCTCGATGCTGCTGCTCGTGCAGGGGGGCAACCTGCTGCTGCTCCTCGCCGGCTGGGGCCTCGTCGGGCTGTCCTCGTACCTGCTCATCGGCTTCTGGCACGAGCGGCCGTCCGCGGTTGCAGCCGCGAAGAAGGCGTTCGTCATGAACGCGATCGGCGACGCGACGATGGCGCTCGCGTTCTTCGTCCTCATCTTCCACTCGAACTCGCTCGAGTTCGGCACCTCGTTCGACACGGCGCAGCACCTCTCGCCACTCGCGGTGAACCTCGTGGCGCTCGGGCTGCTGGGCGGCGCGGCGGCGAAGTCGGCGCAGATTCCGCTGCACACGTGGCTACCGGACGCGATGGAGGGCCCGACGCCGGTCAGCGCGCTCATCCACGCCGCGACGATGGTCACCGCCGGCGTCTACCTCATCGCGCGCACGCATCCGATCTTCGAGCAGGCGCGAACGGTCGAGCTCGTGGCCGCGGGGATGGGCGCATTGACGCTCCTCGTCGCAGGCCTGATCGCGCTCGTGCAGACGGACATCAAGCGCGTGATCGCGTACTCGACGATGTCGCAGATCGGCTACATGTTCCTCGGGGCGGGCGTCGGTGCGTACGCGAACGGGATGTTCCACCTGATGACGCACGCCTTCTTCAAGGCGCTGCTGTTCATGGCCGCGGGCCTCGTCATCCACGCGCTCTCGGGCGAGCAGGACATCCGCAAGATGCGCGGGATCGGCGTCCTCATGCCGTGGACGAGGTGGGCGTTTCTCGCCGGCGGGCTGGCGCTCGTCGGGCTGCCGCCGTTCTCCGGCTTCTTCTCGAAGGACTCGATCATCGCCGCTGCGCTGCACGACCACTGGTACGGCGTCGTCCTGGCCGGCGCCGGACTCGTGGGAGCGTTTCTCACCGGCCTGTACACGTTCCGGCTGTACTTCATCGTCTTTCCGGGTGAGCCGAGCGCGTTCGCGCGCGAGCATCACCACGCGCATCACGGCAAGGAAGGCCCCCTGACGATGCTCGTGCCGGTCGGCGTGCTCGCCGTGCTCGCGGTGATCGGAGGATGGATCCAGTTCTCGCCGTTCTGGCACCCGCTCACGAACTGGCTCGCGCCGGTCTCGGCGACTCTCGCGGTGGCGGAGCCGACGAACACGCAGGAGGCGATCGCGTCGGTCCTCGCAGTGCTGCTCGGTCTCGCCGGCGTCGGCGTCGCGTGGGCGATCTACGGACGCGGTGAGGTGGCCGTTCCTCGCCTGCCGGCCGTGCAGCGCACGCTCGAGCACAAGCTCTACTTCGACGAGGCGTACGACGCGCTCTTCTATCGTCCCGCCGCCGCGTTCGCCGCGTGGCTGCGCCGCGACTTCGAGGAGCCGGTCATCCTCGCCACCGGGCCGGACCTCGGAGAGGGCGCGCTCGAGCTGGGCCAGGGAGCGAGCCGGCTGCAGACCGGGCTCCTGCGCACGTACGTCCTGTTCCTCGGCACCGGCCTCGCCATCGTCGGGATCGTCTTCCTGGTGGTTCGATGACGACCTCGACGATCACGTCGGTGCTCATCTGGCTCCCGATCGCGGGCGCGCTCGCGATCTGGATCCTTCCGTTGTCGCGCTACGCGACGGGCAGCCTCGCGGTGCTCGTCTCCCTCGTCGAGGTCGGGTTCTGGATCGAGCAGGCGGCGCGCTTCGACTTCGGTCGCAGCGGCCTGCAGTTCTCGGAACGGACTCCGTGGATCAAGGACCTGCATGTCTCGTATCACGTGGGCGAGTACGGGTTCTCGCTGTGGCTCGCCGGCCTGACGGTCGTCGTGATGGCGGCGTGTATCGGCTACGGCTTCTGGGTCGGACGCGACCGGCCGCGCGCGTACTTCGGGCTGATGCTCATGCTCACCGGCGCGACCGTCGGCGTGTTCGTCGCCCAGGACCTGCTCCTCTTCTATGCGTTCTTCGAGGCGATGCTGATCCCGCTCTACGTCCTCGTCGGCGTGTGGGGCGGAGCGAATCGCATCGGCGCGACGCTCAAGCTGCTCATCTACACGATGGCGGGCTCGCTCGTGATGCTCGCGGCAATCATCGTGTACGGGCTCAAGGTCGGCACGTTCGATCTCGTCGACTCGCCGCCGAGCGCGAGCCGCTGGCTCTTCCTCGGCTTCATGCTCGCGTTCGCGATCAAGGCGCCGCTCTTCCCGTTCCACGGCTGGCTGCCCGACGCGTACCGCGAGGCGCCGCCCGAGGTGACGGCCGTGCTTTCCGGC
>Ga0209577_10006261_pt1 | contig 11018 bp, 9 predicted proteins | sample GraSoiAngelo_109_FD_185874 | JGI IMG/M metagenome (GOLD analysis project Ga0209577, IMG submission 185874) | Grasslands soil microbial communities from the Angelo Coastal Reserve, California, USA - 14_0903_12_20cm (SPAdes) (version 2) | ecosystem: Environmental > Terrestrial > Soil > Grasslands ... | reverse complement strand
GCGAGCTGGCGCATGCGCGCATCCTCCCCGCTAGCTCGACCGCGGAGGCCGTCCGCGCTGTGGTGAACGACCGGCACCGCGGCCACGCGGCGCTCGGGACCGTGCTGGCGGCCGAGATCTACGGGGCCACCGTCATCCGCGAGGGCGTGCAGGACTCCCAGGACAACGAAACCCGCTTCGTGTGGCTGGCGCGCGCGGCGCATGGCGCCGCCCCACCGCTCGACGAGGCGGGGGCGGGGGGCTGGAAGACCTCGCTCGTGTTCTGGGGCCCCGGCGCCGAGCGCCCCGGGTGGCTGGTTCGCTGCCTCGACGAGTTCGCGCGCCGCGAGATCAACCTCACGAAGATCGAGTCCCGCCCGCGCCGCCAGGGCCTCGGCAGCTACATGTTCTTCGCCGACCTGAGCGGCGACGCGCGCGAGCCGGCGGTCGCGGCCGCGATCGCGGGCGTGCGCACGGTGTGCGAGGAGGTGCGCGTGCTGGGCTCATACCGCGCCGCGCGCGCACCGAGCACCGCTGCGGCCGGGCCGGGCGCGCCGCGTGATGGGCCCGCGGGCGCGGCGCCCCGCTAGACTGCGGCGCTGAGATGGAAAGCACGGTTCCACCCGAGCCGGTGGGGTCCGTGGCGCCGTACGGGCACCCGCGCCGCGGACCGGAGACCACGTCGCCCACATCGGCGATGGGTGGCCGGGTGCTCGTGCTGAACGCGACCTATGAGCCGATCAACGTGTGCACCGTTCGCCGCGCGGTCGTGCTGCTGCTGAAGGAGAAGGCCGAGCTCCTTGAGCGCGGGCACCTGGAGCTCCACTCCGAGAGCTCCACGATCGCCCGGCCCGTGGTTATCCGGCTGATCACCTACGTGAAGGTGCCGCGCGACGCACACCGGCGCAAGATCACCCGCCGCGCCGTGTTCGCCCGCGATAGCTGGACCTGCCAGTACTGCGGGTCGCGCTCCAACCTGACCGTCGATCACGTGATCCCGCGCTCCAAAGGCGGGGCCTCGAGCTGGGAGAACATCGTCGCCTCGTGCGCTCCCTGCAACCGCCGCAAAGGCGACCGCCTGCCGCGGCAGGCGGGCATGCACCCGCGCCGCGCGCCGCGCACGCCGGGCGCCGAGATCTTCATCGCCGTCGCCACCTCGACGATCCCCACGGCCTGGCTGCAGTACCTGCCTCAGGCCGCCTGAGGGCTTCAGCCGGGACGGGTCCGGCGGCCGGGCGGCGAGAGCGCCCGGCCATGCCGCTGGTCGCGCCAGCGCACGTCCGCTCGAGCGGCTGCTAGAGCGCGGGGGATGCCCTGACTGGCACCCCCCGCGTCACTACCGTGACTGGAAGGGCCGAGACGGCGAAAGCGCTACAGCCGGGGGGACCAGGACCGGCGGCCGTCTCGGGGTGTCCCGGGTTGGATTCGCCAAGCGGTCCAGCCTGCCGGCCTAGCGGCCGGTCACCTCCAGGGTCCCGCAAGAACTGTCACTCAACGTTAGGACCACCTCCTTTCTCTGGTCTGGCCAGAGTAGCGGACGGCGGCGACGCGGGGAAGCACCGGCTGAGGCTTCCGGCGGCAGCGCGCGGGCGCCGCGGAGGAGGCGTGCGCGCACGCGACGGCGCGCGCGAACCTAGCGGATTATGCTCCCGAACTCCTGCGCGTAGGTCGCTCCCGGAACGACGTTTGCGAGCGCTGCTGGCACCTGTGGGTCGATCGCGATGCCCGTGTCGCGGTAGCCGCCGTCGAGCATGTTGGCGAGATGTGGCGGCGAGGCGATCCACGCAGAGACGATGGCCTCCGGGGTGGCGAGCGAGAGCGTACCCCAGGCGAGGTTCTCCCCTATCACGTAGCCCGCCGGGGGCCCGGGAATGTAGCCGGCCGAGCGTGCTCGGTCGACGGGGGTCGCGCCGCTGGGAGACACGTGCTCGAAGTAGTCGGCGGCGAGCATGTCGCGGACGTGCACCTCGGCGGCTCCTTCGAGCTTCGGGTTGGGCTTCAGCGGCTGCTCACCGTTCGCGGCGCGCTCTCTGTTGATGAGACACAGGATCGCCGCGCGCACGAGCTCGAGGTTGCCCGCTTCGGGCATCAGCTGGGTGTTCTGGCAGGGGGTGGCGAGGACCCGGGCGAGCACTGCCTGCGCCAAGCCTGTCTCGCTCGGCAGGCTCACAACGCGCCGCAGGGCGCGGATCGCGCGGCGATCTCTAGACGTGCGCGGGCGCGTGCGCGTGCCGGCAGGCGGCGCCGGGCAGGCGGCGATGGGCGCGCGGCCTGCGCGCGCCGGCGGCCGGCTGCCCGCGAGGCCACAGCGAGGTCGCTCGGCCCGTGCCGGCGAGCGCTGGTGGGCGACGACGGAGACGCTCGCTCGCGCAGGGGCGCTTGCCCGCACGGGCGCAGCCGAGCGCTCCGACGCCCTCAGTCCCAAGGGGTCGGCGATCGCGACACCCGGGCCGGGGACGAGCGTCGCGCAGACGAGCAGCGACGAGGTCACCGCGGCGGGCAGGCGGGTCACCCTGTGCCTGTCGGCCCATCAGCGGCGCGAGCTGAGCGCGGAGCTCAAAAGCTGGACACATCTGGACGCGAGACGCCTCGCGGGGCGAGCAGCTGGCCGCTAGCGAGACCGCTTGGGGCGCCGGCGGGGGCCGTTGGCCGTGCGCCCGTCCGCGCCGGCTTTGACTCGCTTCTGCGGCTGGCGCTCGCCGCCGCTCGGCTTGCCGCTCTGCTCGGCGCCGCTCTGCTCGGCGCCGTTTTCCTCCCCTGCGTCGACGACGAGCGCGACCGCGCTGACGAGATCTTCCTCCTTGAGGTTCATCACGCGCACGCCGGTAGCCGAGCGGCCCTGCCGGGAGATGCCGCCCGCGGAGGTGCGCTGAACCATGCCGCCCACGCTGATGAAGATCAGCTCCTGGTGCTCGCGCACGACGAGCGCTCCAGCGAGGCCTCCCTTGCGCTCGGTCAGCCCGATCGTCTTGACGCCTTTGGCGCCGCGGTGCGTCTTGCGGTAGTGGCCGATCTGGGTGCGCTTGCCGTAGCCGTTCTCGGTCACCACGAGCAGGTCCATGTCGTCGCGCGCGATGTCCATCGCGATCACGCGCCCTGAGCCGCCGACGGCCATCCCGCGCACGCCGGTGGTGTCGCGACCCATCGCGCGCGCGTCCGACTCGGCGAAGCGCACCGTCAGCCCGGCGCGGGAGACCATGATGATCTCGTCTTCGGGGTCGACCGCGCGCACGGCCAGCAGCTCGTCGTCGTCGCGGATGTTGATCGCGATGATCCCGTCGGCCTTGATCGGCGTGTTATAGGCCTGCAGCTCGGTCTTCTTGACGGTCCCGTCGCGCGTGGCGAAGACGAGGTACTTGGCCTCGCTGAAGTCGCGTGTGGAGACGACGGCCTGGATCCGCTCGCCCTCGCGCAGGGGGAGGATGTTGACGAGCGCGCGGCCCTTGGCCGTGCGCGAGGCCTCCGGCAGTTCGTACACCTTCGAGCGGTAGACCTTGCCGCGGTTGGAGAAGAACAGCAGGAAGTCGTGCGAGGAGCACACGAACAGGTGCTCGATGAAGTCGCCGTCCTTCATGTCCATCCCCGTCACCCCGCGGCCTCCCCGCTGCTGCTGGCGGTAGGTGGCCAGCGGCAGGGACTTCACGTAGCCGCTCTGCGTGATCGTGATGACCATCTGCTGGTCGGCGATCAGGTCCTCGATGTCGATCTCGTCCTCGGCGTGGCTGATCTCGGTGCGGCGCTCATCGCCGAAGCGCTCGGCGATCTCTCCCAGCTCCTCCTTGATCACGTCGCGCACGCGCGACTCGTCGCCGAGGATCGCGCGCAGCTCGGCGATGCGCTCGGTGACGTCGGCGTGCTCCTGTTTGATCGCGTCCGACTCGAGCGCGGTCAGCTGCGAGAGGCGCAGGTCGAGGATCGCGGTCGCCTGAATGGTCGTCAGCTCAAAGCGCGCGACCAGCTGCTCGCGCGCGGCCTCGCGGTCGCGCGAGGCGCGGATCAGCTCGATGATCGCGTCGAGGTTGTCGAGCGCGATCAGCAGGCCCTCGAGGATGTGCGCCCGCGCCTCCTTTTCGGCGAGCTCGTGCTTGGTGCGGCGCACGACCACCTCGCGCTGGTGGGCGACGTAGTTGTGGATCACCGCGCGCAGGGGCAGCGTGCGCGGCACGTTGTCCACGAGCGCGACCATGTTCACGCCGAACGTGGACTGCATCGGCGTGTGCTTGTAGAGCTTGTTGAGCACGACCTTGGGGATCGCGTCGCGCTTGAGCTCGATGATCAGGCGCATCCCCCGCTTGTCCGAGTGGTCCTCGATGTTCGCGATCTCGGAGATGCGGCCCTCTTTGACGAGCTCCGCGATCTTCTGGATCAGGCCGCCGTCCCCGCCCTTCTTGACCATGTAGGGAAGCTCGGTGACGACGATCGCCTCTTTGCCGTGGCTCAACGGCTCGATATGGGCGCGGGCCTGCACGCGCACGCGCCCGCGCCCGGTCTCGTAGGCCTCGCGCACACCTGCCCGGCCGAGGATGATCCCCCCGGTGGGGAAGTCGGGACCCTTGATGTGCTTGAGCAGTCCCTCGCTGTCGATGTCCTGATCGTCGATGTAGGCGATCGTCGCGCCGATCACCTCGCGCAGGTTGTGCGGCGGGATGTTGGTGGCCATCCCGACCGCGATCCCGGAGGAGCCGTTGACGAGCAGGTTGGGAAATCGCGACGGCAAGACCAGCGGTTCCCGGCGTTCGCCGTCGTAGTTGGGAGTGAAGTTCACCGTGTCCATGTCGAGGTCGCGCAACATCTCGGTGGCGATGCGCGCCAGGCGGGCCTCGGTGTAGCGCTGGGCAGCTGGCGGGTCGTCGTCGAGCGAGCCAAAGTTGCCCTGCGGATCGATCAGCTGGTAGCGCAGGGAGAAGTCCTGGGCCATGCGGACGAGCGCGTCGTAGATGGCCGCATCGCCGTGCGGGTGGTAGTTGCCCATCACATCGCCGACGATTTTTGAGCTCTTCGCACGGGGGCGGGTGGGTCCGAGGCCGAGCTCGTTCATCGCGAAGAGCACGCGCCTGTGCACGGGCTTGAGGCCATCGCGCACGTCAGGCAGGGCGCGCCCGACGATCACCGACATGGCGTAGTCGAGGTACGCGGTGCGCATCTCGTCCTCGAGCGCGCGCGGCTCGATGTTGCCGCCGCCGATCACGTCAGCGGACGCCATGCCTCACCTCCCAGCTACACATCGAGGTTCGCCACGGCGCGGGCGTTGTCCTCGATGAAGTCGCGGCGTGGCTCGACCTGGTCACCCATGAGCATCGAGAAGATGCGATCCGCAGCGGCGGCATCCTCCAGCGTCACCTGCGCGAGCGTACGCGTGGATGGGGACATCGTCGTCTCGCCGAGCTGGTCCGCGTTCATCTCGCCGAGCCCCTTGAACCGCTGCAGCCTCACGCCCTTCTGCGCGACCTTCAGGACCGCATCGTGCAGCGCCTCGAAGGAGGCCGCCACCTCTCGGGCGTCCGCGAGCCGAACCTCGAACGGAGGTGTGCCCGCAAGCTCGATGAGCTGGGAGTGCACGCGTACGAGCGCCTTGAACTCCTGCGAGTCGAACAGCGTTGCCTCGAGGGTGTGGGTTCGCGCGAAGCCCGTCTGGGCCTCCACCGCCCGGACCTTGATCACCCCGTTGTCACGACTCAGCACCTCGGTCGCGTGCGTCTCGCCCTCCAAGCCAGCGCGACTGAGCAGCTTCACAGCGGCCTGCACGCCCGTCGCCTTCTCGCCGAGCAGGGAGGACTCCTCGAGGAACTGAACCATGTCCGGGCCGTGCGCAGCACGCAGTGAGGAGGCCCAACCCTCGTACTGCTTCAGCAGTCGCGAGAAGCGCTGCCAGCGCGCTTCGGTCAACTTGAGCTGGCTGCCGTGGCGGTCGAAGACCTCGAGCTTGTCCCACTTGTCCGACAGCAGGATCTCCTCGAGCTCGGACTCCTTCTCGACGTAGCGCTCGCGCGAGCCCTGCTTGAGCTTGTACAGGGGCGGCTTGGCGATGTACACGTAGCCGGCCTCGATCAGCGCTTGCATCTCGCGGAACAGCAGCGTGAGCGCGAGCGTTCTGATGTGCGCGCCGTCGACGTCGGCGTCCGTCATCAAGATGACCTTGTGGTAGCGCGCGTTCTCGAGGTTGAACTCGTCGCGCACGCCGGTGCCGATCGCGGTGATCAGGGCCTGGATCTCGACGTTCTGCAGCACCTTGTCGATACGTGACTTCTCGACGTTGAGGATCTTGCCGCGCAGCGGAAGCACGGCCTGCGTATTGCGGTCGCGCCCCTGCTTGGCCGAGCCGCCGGCCGAGTCACCCTCGACGACGAACAGCTCCGCGAGCGCGGGGTCCTTGACCGAGCAGTCGGCGAGCTTGCCGGGGAGGGTGGAGTTCTCGAGCGCCGACTTGCGCCTCGTGAGATCGCGCGCCTTGCGCGCCGCCTCGCGTGCGCGCTGGGCCTGGACGGCCTTGGTGATCACCGCGCGCGCCTCGCTCGGGTTCTCCTCCAAGAACTCGCCCAGCGCGGTGTTGACGATCGACTCCACGAAGCCCGCCATCCCGGGGTTCCCTAGCTTGGTCTTGGTCTGACCCTCGAACTGGGGGTCGCGCAGCTTCACGGACACGACAGCGGTCAAGCCCTCGCGCACGTCCTCGCCCGAGAGGTTCTCCTCTTTCTCCTTCAGAAGGCCGTGGTCGCGGGCGTACTTGTTGAGCGTCCGCGTGAGCGCCGAGCGGAAGCCGCTCAGGTGCGAGCCGCCCTCGCGCGTGTTGATGTTGTTGGCGAACGAGTGCACCGACTCCTGGTAGGAGGAGTTCCACTGCATCGCGATCTCCACCGCTCCCTCCTCGCTGTCGCCGGCGAAGAAGATGACCTTGCGGTGCACGGTGTCCTTGTTCTCGTTGAGGTAGGAGACGAAGTCCTCGATGCCGCCGTCGTACTGGAACGTCGCGGAGTGGCCTCCGGCGCGCTCGTCGACGATCGAGATCTCCAGGCCACGGGTCAGAAAAGCGGTCTCGCGCAGGCGCTCTTCGAGCGTGCGGAAGTCGAGCTCGAGCGTCTCGAACACGTCGGCGTCGGGCAGGAACGTCACGGTCGTGCCGGTGGGCGTGCCGGGCGCCAGCTTGCTGCCCTTGCGCAGCTGAAGTAGTGGCCGTCGCGGCGGATCTCGACGTGCAGGCGTTCGGACAGCGCGTTGACGACCGATACGCCGACGCCGTGCAGGCCCCCGGATACCTTGTAGCCCCCGCCGTCGCCGAACTTGCCGCCGGAGTGCAGCACCGTCAGCACGACTTCGACCGCCGGCTTTTTCTCCTTCGCCATCGTGGCGACGGGGATCCCGCGGCCGTTGTCGACGACCGTGACCGAGTTGTCGGGGTGGATGGTCAGAGAGACTTTCGAGCAGAAGCCCGCGAGCGCCTCATCGACGGAGTTGTCCACCACCTCGTACACGAGGTGGTGTAATCCCAGGGGGCCGGTCGAGCCGATGTACATCCCCGGGCGCTTGCGCACCGCCTCCAAGCCCTCGAGGACGGTGATGACCTTGGCGTCGTACCCGGATGCGCGTGGCTTCGGTGCCGCGCCGTTGGGGCGCGCGCGCGAGCCCCGCGAGGAGCCGCCTGCGCCGCGCTTGCCGGCGCCGTTCTGGGAGTTGTCTTTGCGTGTGGCCAATAGCCCTCCGATGACGTGAGAACGCCCCGGAATCCGGGGCGCAAAACCACTGTCCGGGGCGGGGGAGCGTGTGTACATAACAATAGCACGGCAGGATGTCGAAAACCCCCTAAATCCCTGCAAAATGGCCCTAAATCAGCGGCGTGTGCGCTGACAAACGAGGCTCCACGACGCCCCTGCGCGGTCGGCCGCCGCTAGCCGTGCTCGGGATGGGTGCGTTGTGCCTCGCGGATCTCGTCCTCGCTGGCCCCGGCGCGGAGGGCATCCTCACGCAAGCTGCCCTCGAACACCGCCAGCTCCTCGTCTTTGGCGAACCGCAACCGCCTGAGGGCGAGTGCCTTGGTGCCGTCCTCGACGAGAGCGTCGCCCTGGTCCTTGAGCGGCTTCTCCGGCGCGGGCTGCTCGTCGTTGGGCTTCGCCGGCGGCGCGTCGGGATCGACCTTCAGCAGCCCGCGTAGCGCGTCCTCAGGGTCAAGCGGATTAGAAAGACGGTCCTCGTCGCTCATCGCAGGCCGACCGGTACCGGCTCAGATCCGCCGGCCCTCTACGCGAACTAGCACCCTCAGAGCATAGGAGGAGTCCGGAGTCGCGGACGACGCGCCACCGAGAGGAGGTCGTTCCCGATCCGCCGGACCGGTCCTCGCGGCGGGCCCACTCGGGCAAACGTGGCGCGCATCGAGCAGGGGCACCCTCAGCCCGTCCGGCAGCGCAGCTCGCGGATGGGCTCGCCGGCCAGCGCGGCGTTCAGGCGCGGGATCAGATCGCCCGCCATCAGATCGAGCTCCTGGGCCCACACGGCGGCCTCGCAGGTCACGCTGAGCACGCCGTCGCGCTCTGCGCTCGGCTGGGCCGAGGCGGCGATCGCCGGGCCCACGGTGCGCTCCCACACCTCCTGCACGCGCGCGAGCGTGCTCGCGGGAGCGAGCGCTGGGGTGAGCTCGTGCATGATCGCGGACAGCGGCCGCGGCGCGAGCCTGCTCACGCGGCCATCACCTCGCGCAGGATCGCGCCGCTGGAGACGCGCAGCCGCGTCACGCGCGCATCGGAGGCGCCGGGCACGTGCGCGAGCTCGGTCGTCGCGATCACGCTCTGGCCGCCAGCGGCGAGCTCCTCGGCGAGCAGCTCGCGGCGCTCCTGGTCCAGCTCGCTCATCACGTCGTCGAGCAGCATCAGGGGCGTGCGACCGCGCTCGCCGGCCAGCGCCGCGCGCTCGGCGAGCAGCAGCGCCAGCAGGAGCAGGCGCTGCTCGCCCTGCGAGCCGTACGAGCGCAGCTCGCGCTCCTCGCGCAGGAACGCCAGCTCGTCGCGATGGGGACCGTAGCCCGAGTATCCCCGCTCGAGATCGGCGGGCAGCCGCTCATGCAGCTCGGCCACGAACTCATCCTCGTCGCGGGCGCGCGCGCGCGGCCGGTACTCGACGCTCACCTCGCCGCTGGCGCCCAGCCGGGCCGCGCGATCGGCGAACGGTGCGCGCACGAGCTCGACGGCCGCTGCGCGGTTCGCGCGCAGCGCGAGCGCCTTCGCGGCCAGCTCGCGGTCCCAGGCGGTGAGCGCCGCGCGCGAGCCGACGCCGGCGCGCAGCCGCCCGACGAGCGCGTTGCGCTGCGCGAGCACGCGTCCATACGCGCGCCGATCGGCCGCGCGCAGCGGCCAGATCGCCGCCACGAGCTGGTCGAGGTGGGCCCGGCGTACCGCCGGCGCGCCCTTGATCAGCTCCAGCCTGTCGGGTGCGAACACGCTCACGAGCGGTCTCTGCTCAACGTCGACGAGCTGCTCCACGGGGGCCCCGTCGGAGGTCACGCGCTTGACCGCGCGTGTCCCCGCAATGCCGTAGCCGACGCTCAGCTCGTGCGGCCTCGCACCTTCGGACAGGCACACCACGACGCGTGTCGCCTGGGCGCCGAAGCGAATCAGCTCGCGCTCGTTGCTGGTGCGCGGCGAGCGACCCGTGCAGCCGAAGTAGAGCGCCTCCAGCAAGTTCGACTTGCCTGCTCCGTTGGGCCCGTGGACAACCGTCAGGCCCTCGCCCAGGCCGGCCTCGGCGCGGGCATAGGTGCGGAAGTCGCGCATCTGCACGCTGACGACGCGCACCGCGGGCCGCTCACACGTTCAGCCTGATCGGCATGATCAGGTACACGAAGTCGCCCGGCCCCGTCGATTCGATCAGGCCCGGGCGCAGCGGATTGATGAGCTTGAGTACGAACTCATCCGACTCGACGCTCTCCAGCCCGTCGCGCAGGAATTCGGGGTTGAAGCCGATCTCGAAGGTATCGCCCTGGAAGGGAACGGGGATCGCCTCGCTGGCCTCGCCCACATCGGGCGTGCGAGCCGAGACGGTCAGCGTGCCCTCGCTGAAGCTCAGGCGCAGCGGGGCGTTCTTCTGCGCGAGCAGGCTGATGCGGCGCACCACGTCGCTGAGCTCGGGGGTCGACAGGCGCAGCTCGTGCTCGACCGACTCGGGAAGGAGCTGGCGGTAGTTGGGGAACTGGCCGTCGATCAGGCGCGAGGACAGAACGACGTCTCCGTGCTCGAACACGACCTGGTTCTGCCTCACGCTCACGGCCAGCGCGTCGCTCGGCGACTGCTGCGCGATGCGCACGAGCTCCTGCAGCGCGCGGGCGGGGACGTTGGCCTCGAGGCTTCCCGACAGCGGCTCCTGCAGCGGCGTCTGCTTGACGCTGAGGCGGTAGGAGTCGGTCGCGACCATGCGTAGCTCCTGCGCCGAGGCCGACATGAGGATCCCGGTGAGAACGGGGCGTGTCTCATCCCGCGAGGCCGAGCGCGCCACGCGCGAGATCGTCTGCGTGAGCGCCTCGGCCGGCAACGTGAGGCGCGTCTCGGGATACGGCTCCGGCAGGGTGGGGAAGTCCTCGCCGCGGAGCGTGCGCAGGTGAAAGGTGGCGGCGCCGCTCCTGAGCTCGATGTCCTGCTCTGCGCTGCGCAGCTCGAGCGTGAGCTGTGGCTCCGGTAGAGAGCGCACCACGTCGAGTAGCAGCCGCGCGGGCAGCACGGCGGTACCCGGGCTCGCCGTTTCTGCCTCCAAGGGACAGCGCAGACCTATCTCCATGTCGGTCGCCAGCAGCTGCGCCGGAGCATCGGCGGGCGCGGAGATCATGACGCCGGCGAGCGCCTGTACTGCGCTGCGCGTCGATGCGACGCGGCTAACGGTGTGTAGCTGAGCCAGAAACTCAGGTGTGGCGAGGGATAGCTTCACAGACTCTTCCTAGCTAAGAGGAAGTAATGAGAAGGAGACGTGGATATGTGCATATGTGGGTGAGAGGCGTGGTCGGGGCAGCGCTCTAGCTGTGCGAGAGAGCTGTGGATGATGTGCCAGCAGTGTCTCAGGAAGGG
>Ga0209577_10006260_pt1 | contig 11020 bp, 9 predicted proteins | sample GraSoiAngelo_109_FD_185874 | JGI IMG/M metagenome (GOLD analysis project Ga0209577, IMG submission 185874) | Grasslands soil microbial communities from the Angelo Coastal Reserve, California, USA - 14_0903_12_20cm (SPAdes) (version 2) | ecosystem: Environmental > Terrestrial > Soil > Grasslands ... | reverse complement strand
AAAGTAGAGGCATTGGCATCTTCAGAGGACATTGCTCACGCACCGGGGTCGACGACCCCGGTTACAGCGCGCTCATTTGATATAAATGAGCTGCAAGCCTTTCCGGAAAAAAAACTGAAAGTATTGGCGCGTGATTTGGATTTGTATTTGCATCCCGCGCGCTCTCGCCATCAACACATCCTCGATATTGTTCGCGCTTCATTAGGCGGCGGCGCAACTGTCACTGCGGAGGGCTTTCTGGATCAGGTCAGCGATTCCTTCGCGATGTTGCGCTGGCCGAAGTTAAATTTTTTGCCTCTTCCTGAGGACGTATCCGTTCCGCGCGCCTTCATTGAACAATATCAGTTGCGACCCGGGCAAAAGATTGCTGGGACTGTTCGATTGCCAGGCCAGCGTGAGAAGTTCCTTTCCCTAAACGAGGTGACGAGCATTGAGGGCCAACCGGCCCAGGAATGGATGCAACCAACGCACTTTGACAAGTTAACCCCGCAGTTTCCACAGGGCAGGATTATTCTGGAAAATCCCAAGACCGACTCCATCTGTGCGCGCGCAGTGGATTTGCTGACGCCGCTTGGACGCGGGCAACGCGGTCTCATTGTCGCGCCGCCACGAGTGGGCAAGACGATCCTGCTAAAGGAAATCGCAAAAGCGATTCGAGTTAATCACCCGGACGTTGTGCTCATCCTGCTCTTGGTCGACGAGCGCCCGGAAGAAGTCACGGATTTGGAGCGAGAAGTCGATTGCCAGATTTACCATTCGAATTTTGACGAAAGCGTGCAGCGACACGTGCAGGTGGCTGAAATGGTGTTGGAGCGCGCCAAACGTCTTGTCGAGATGAAACACGATGTGGTGATCCTGCTCGACAGCCTCACGCGTCTTTCGCGCGGATACAATAATCTGGAGCCGGGCAGGGGACGGATTATGTCCGGGGGCGTCGAAGCGAAGGCGCTCATTAAGCCGAAGAAATTTTTCGGCTCGGCGCGAAATGCGGAGGAAGGCGGCAGCCTGACGGTACTGGCGACTGCTTTGACTGAAACCGGCAGCCGAATGGACGAACTGATCTTCGAAGAATTCAAGGGCACAGGCAACATGGAGCTGCATCTGGATCGCGGACTGCAGGAGAAGCGACTTTATCCCGCGATCCATCCGCTGCTTTCAGCCACGAGGCGCGAGGAGTTGCTCTATCATCCCGATGAATGGGAACGCGTGCTGATGTTGCGCAAGACCATGGCAGCGCTTCCGCCTCTGGAGGCAATGGAAAAACTGATTGATAATCTGCTCGCGACAAAGACCAACGCGGAACTGCTCTTGAGTGGGTTGAGATGATCTCACCCGGCAAGAATGACGAAGTTCGAATGACGAATGACGAAGGAAGCTCGAATGACCAAATGACGAAGCAGTTCTTAAAGCGAGCTCATCATCATTCGGATTTCGTCATTCCTTCGGGTTTCGGCATTCGGCATTCTGCGTTACCATCGCGTCTTATTGCGACCGATACCGACTTGTCTGAGCTGCTCAAGAGGATTGAGGCAGCAGATCGTGTCGGGATCGACATCGAGGCAGACAGTCTCCATTCCTATCGGGAGAAACTTTGTCTGCTTCAGATCAGTGTGCCGACTGTTGCCGGCATCGTTGATGCCGGTTCGAGTTTGGGAACTACGTCTCACAGCCGGGATCACCAATCCCGGCCACAGCACGACGTCATTGTCGATCCGCTGGCCGGTCTCGATCTAGAGCCACTGCGCCGGGCGCTTGAATCCCGGGAGATTGTCTTGCACGGGTCTGATTACGATCTGCGAATGCTGCGGCGCGGCTTGAATTTCGTCGCGCATAAAATCTTCGACACGTTGATCGCGGCTCGTCTCCTCGGAATTCGTGAATTCAGTCTGGCTGCGCTGGTCAAGCGGTACTTTGGCTTGGAACTACCAAAGGGTTCGCAGAAAGCTGATTGGGCAAAACGACCTTTGCCGGCGCGAATGGCGGAATACGCAATCAATGATGCGCGTTATCTATTGCCACTTGCAGAAAAGCTGGAAGCCGAGTTGGATAGTTATCAACGTGGCGATTGGCTGCGGCAATCATGCCAACGCGCCATTGAGCAGGCGGCTATGGCGCGTGTCCGAAAAAATGATGAATCTTGGCGCGTGGGCGGATCAGGCTCGCTCAAAGGGCTTGCTGCCGCAGTGCTCCGCGCGCTTTGGCAATGGCGCGAAAGAGAAGCGGAAATGGCAGATCGCCCGCCATTTCACATTTTGCAAAACGAAAAGCTTTTGCATGCTGCAATCAGTTTCGCTTCAGGTGACTTACCTGATTACAAACACTTTTCACCACGCCGCCGGCAGGCGTTTCGGGAGGCGGCCCGAATCGGACTGGCGACACCGGAATCGGAGTGGCCGATACTGCGTCGGCGGTTTGGAACTCGACCAACTGCTGAGACGGTGCGGTGCACAGAGGAGCTTCGGCGGCGACGCGATAAATCAGCTGACAAGCTTGGGTTAGAACCATCATTCGTCGCGCCGCGTGGCACCCTCGAGGCCGTCGCGGCCGACGGCACGCGAGCAATATCGTTGCTGGTTCCCTGGCAACGCGAATTGCTGGGAATTAGTTGAATCGGCTGAGGATGAAAGCGGCGCGAGGACGCGCGCGCACTCCTAAAGCTGTCGCGAAACAGAGCAGCAGGCCCGATAAATTTCGCACGAAGTGCTTTCGGAGTGCGATGCGTCCTCGCATCGCTTTCCTTTCTCGGCGCACCGATCTCTGCAGTTCGTTGAGATGTTCTACCCTGCGAAACACTCCTACGGAATGAGCAACGTCTCGCCAACTGTAAGCTTCTTCGCGTCGCGGATATTTTTTTTGTTCGCCTCGAGAATCTGTTTCCAGTGTTTCGATGACTTATAAAATTTTCGTGAGATCGAGAAGAGAGTGTCACCCGGCCGCACAACATACGTTCGATCTGCCTTCTTCGATGTATTTTTCTTTGAGCTGGCACCATTTGCCTTCGATTTCTCCGGAGCGATTCGTGAAGCGGCACGCGTTTCGAGTTCTTTGCGCAGATTCAGATTTTCGTTCTGCAGCCTGGCTACCTCCGATCGCGCGATGACGGAATCGCCAGACAACGCGGTTAGCGCGGCGACTTCGTCATGTTTTATGGAATTTTTGACCTCGTTCGCGTGCGTACCGTTTGGGCTTAACGCCAGATAGCGTTTGAAATGATGCAGTGCACTGACGGGATCGTTCAGTTTGTCGTCGTAAAGAACAGCCAGTTTGTAGTGAACTTCAGCGTTCCGAGTGCTTTCGGAATCATCGAGTGCGGCTTCGTACAAGTTGATCGCACGCTCAAAATCTCCCTGGGCTGATTTGTTGTCCGCGTCCTGCATCAACTGCGCGTGTCGCGAAGACCCCATTCGATCGCATCCTGTGAGATTGCAGACAAAGAGGATCGACAACGACACACAGCTGAGACGCGCCAGTCCGCAGAATGGAGACACTGATTTACGCGGGGCAGGCCAGAGGTTGTCAGCGCATAACATCGCCATCAATTTGCTCAGTTGTGAAGCGGCGCGCACTTCAATTCTTTTTGTTTGCAGAGATTGCGTTGTTTCTTCCAGCTGCACATCTGCGCGCGGAACTTTCAAGTGGAGCGACCTATTCGCTCAGTTTTGTCGATATGGATGGCAACAAAGTTTCCACCGCTGATGGACGCGTGACTCTCTTGGTGCTGGTCGCAGCCGCTGATCGGGAAAAGGCGCGCGCGGTGGGTGACCGTGTGCCCGATTATTGTCTGGGTAATCCGGATTACAGAATGATTACGATTATTCATTTCACCAGGAAGCCCACTGCAATCGGTCGCAAGCTGATAACGGCGCTGGCGAAACGGCGCGTCAATGAAGAGGCGAAACGGCTCCAAACCCGGTATGACGCGAAAAAAATCACGCGCGACGCGCGCACAGATATCTTCACCGTAATTGACTTCGATGGAAGCGCGTCATCGCAACTTAACGAGCCCGCCCAGTCGGCGAGCGTTCGCGTTCTTGTGTTCGCGCGAGACGGGAAACTGTTAGCGCAGTGGAATGATGTTCCAAGCGCCGAACAACTCGCTGAGGTACTAACGCAGTCGCATTAATACCGTAGCTTCAGCCCGTCAATACGGTTCGGTTTGACGGGCGCGTTTAGCCATCGGGCTAAAGCCACGGTGTTAATCCAGAATTCGGCTCAATACTTCGGCACGCTGGGATCGATCTGCTCCGACCACGCATCGATTCCGCCTTCGAGATTGTAAACGTTGCTGAAACCGCGTTGCTGCAGAAGTCGCACCGCCTGTGCGCTGCGCGTGCCACTGTGGCAATGGACAACGATCTGCTGCCCGCGTTGTAATTCGTCCGCGCGGTTGGCGATTTCTCCCAGTGGAATCAACTGCGCGCCATCGATTCGTGCGATTTCGTATTCAAATGGTTCCCGCACATCGACCAACTCGATTGCTTCGCGCGCGTCCATTTTTCGCTTTAGCTCATTGACGGAGATTGCAGGGACCGTCTCCTCATCTCGCGCGCCGCAAAATTGGTCGTAGTCAATCGGCGAAAAGATTGTCGGATTGTCACCGCAAACTGGACATTGCGGGTCGCGCCGCAGATTAAGTTCACGAAACTTAACGTTGAGCGCGTCAAAGTGAAGCAGGCGCCCAATCAGGGGCTCGCCGATGCCCACAATGAGTTTGATCGCCTCGATCGCCTGCAATAGCCCGATGATTCCCGGCAAAACGCCGAGTACTCCTGCTTGCGCGCAGTTCGGAACTGATTCTGGCGGAGGCGGCTCCGGAAAAAGACAACGATAACATGGCCCGCCCAGATGGGGCGCGAACACGGTCGTCTGTCCTTCGAAACGGAATACCGAACCGTACACATTTGGCTTTTTCTCGAAAACGCACACGTCGTTCGACAGATAACGCGTGGCGAAATTATCTGATCCATCGACGACAACGTCGTATTCAGAGACAATTTCCGATGCATTTTCGCTGGAGAATCGGCATTGATGTAATTCGATGTCGATATCCGGATTGATGTCGCGCAGCCGATCTCGCGCCGATTCCAGTTTGCTGCGGCCAACGTCCTTTGTTCCGTGAAGAATTTGCCGCTGCAGATTCGAAAGATCGACATCATCGAAATCGACAATTCCAATCGTGCCAACACCTGCTGCCGCAAGATAAAGCGCGGCCGGAGACCCAAGGCCTCCCGCGCCGATGCACAAAACGCGGGCTGCTTTTAGCCGTCGTTGTCCATCGGCTGTGACTTCGGGCATTATAAGATGACGCGAGTAGCGGGTCGTCTCCTCCCTGGTTAAGCCGATACCGGAGACTCTTTCCTCTGGGATAACGCTTTTGCGCATGTCTCGATATTTTAGCACGGCTCTCAGATCGGAGCATTTTCCCCAATGTGCGGACCGTCCAAATGTTGGGCAGGAAAAGAAAGCTGCGATTATTAGCGAAAGCAGCGAGGCCAATTGGGAACATGTAAACCAAGGGCCAATACCTGCCGTTGGGATTGGTCGCGAACAGCGCGACCAACCATGTCACGATGTAAGCAATGATCTTATATTTCAACGGGATTCGCTTGGCGGCCATACATTGGCTGGCCCGATTTGAATCCAGCGCCCTTACTCTGTTACTGTGACCGGGGTGCCAACAGGAGCATTTTCAAAAAATCTTACGGCCATTTGTCCCGGCAAACGAATGCAACCGTGCGACGCGGCAAAGGGTGGAACATAGCCCTGGTGCATCGCGTATCCCCCTCTAAAGAACATCGCATACGGCATTCGCGCGCCATCGAAATGGCTCCCCTTCGGACGGGAATCTTTCCGTGAGTCAACATTTGATCTAACAACGTTGCCATAATCATCCACATAATCGCCAAACACGGTCGAGACGTGGCCGGCGTCTTTTGAAAGCACAGTGTAATGGCCCGGCGGAGTGGAAAAACCAGGCTTACCGGTGGAAACAGTCGTTTCACCGACCACGCGTTTGCCCTTGTAAAAGTAAGCCTTTTGTTCGCCGATATGCACAACGATCTTGGCCGAACCGGAGGCGTCGTCATCATTCCACCAACCCGCTGGAGCGGGCCGAGGATAGGCGCCGGACGTAGCGGCGTGAGGATAGACGCCGGGCGGATAAGAGGGATAGGGATACTCCTCGCAACTGAAGAGGATCAGAGCGACAAGGCTTGCACCTATGGCTTGCAACAAACAGCGGGGATTCACTGGAAGCGGATATTTATGCGAGATTCGTCGAGGCATTCAACTCTAAATGTCGATTTTGACCAGCCTCATGGCCGTTTCGTTCTTACGGGTTTGACGCTTCAGATGGGCAGAATACGCTCACGTTATGACTACGGTGCAACCGCCAATTAATCTGAAAAACTGGATCGAGGAGAACGCCGACAAGTTCAAACCTCCGGTAAGCAACCGATACCTTTACGATGGGCGGGATTTTTTTGTGATGGTCATCAAGGGGCCGAATGCGCGGAACGATTTTCATCTGGTCGATTCGGAGGAGTACTTCTACCAGCTGAAAGGGGATATCAAGGTGCGCACCCGCGAAGGTGACCGGATCGTGGACCATATTGTCAGAGAAGGCGAAACCTTCTTTATCCCGCCAAATGTGCCGCATTCGCCGCAGCGGCCGCCGGACACGATCGGTGTCGTGGTCGAGCGACGCCGCCCACCCGGAGAAAAAGAACACGTGATTTTCTACTGCGAAAATTGCGGGGCACTGGTGGAAGACATCCATTTTGATTGCGCGGACATCGTTGAGCATTTCAGCCAGGCGATGCTCGATTTCTGGAACGACGACGCACGCCGCACTTGCAAGAAATGCGGAACGAAAGTCGAGAAGCCCCAGCCGATGAAATCGCTGTAGTGTGCGCTGTCCTCAGCGCATAAAGTCCGCTGAGACAGCGGACGCTACAACATCATGAAGATCGACCTCCACACCCACGTTCTGCCGCGGGACTGGCCTGACCTTGACCAAAAATACGGCTACGGCGGATTCGTCAGGCTGGAACACTCAGACCCGTGCTCGGCCCGCATGATGATCGGCGACCGTGTATTTCGCGAGATAACCGATCGCGTGTGGAACCCCGAACGGCGCATCGAAGACATGGATAACAGCGGTGTTTCGATGCAGGTATTATCCACTGTCCCAGTGATGTTCAGTTACTGGGCAAAACCGCGCGATGCGCTTGATCTTTGCCGACTACTGAACGACCACATCGCCGAAATCGTACGACGATATCCTTCGCGCTTTGTCGGGCTTGGTACCGTTCCTTTGCAGGATGCCGATCTTGCAGCGAAAGAATTGACGCGTTGCATTCGCGATCTTGGGCTGCGCGGAATCGAGATTGGGACTCATGTCGATTCGAACGATCATTGCCACGGGCCCGATTGTCGCAACCTCGATCACCGCGCGCTGGACGCCGTTTGGAAAACAGCAGAGGACTTGCGCGCTGCAATTTTCGTCCATCCGTGGGACATGATGGGCAAAGAGCGGATGCCAAAATACTGGCTGCCGTGGCTGGTGGGCATGCCGGCTGAAACGTCTCTTGCGATTTGTTCCATGATTTTCGGCGGCGTGTTCGAGCGTTTTCCGAAGCTGCGTGTCGCGTTTGCCCATGGCGGCGGCACATTTCCGTTCACGATTGGACGCATCGAGCACGCCTTTCGTGTGCGACCGGATTTGGTCGGAACAGATAACCATACCAATCCGAGAACTTACCTTGCCAATGACAGCACCCCAGCGCGGTTCTACGTCGATTCACTCGTGCACGACCGCGATGCGCTCAGGTTCCTGGTTAAGCTTTTTGGCGCCGAACGCGTCGCGTTGGGCTCCGATTATCCGTTTGCGTTGGGTGAAGCGAGACCGGGGCATCTGATTGAATCGGCGGAAATCTCTGCAGAACAGAAGGCACAACTGCTCGCCGGTGCCGCGCGCGAATTTCTCCGCTTAACGGCGTGATGCCTCGATCGCCGACTGATTTTGGCCACGAATTAACACAGATGAAACACAGATCCCGAAGGCCTCTCAGGTTCCGGATTTGTTTGTCTTAATCCGTGAAAATCCGTGTTCATCTGTGGCTAATCAAAGCTCGTGCCGGATCGCCCACAAATCATGGAATACTGGCTTAAATAACGATTCTTTCAGAAACGGCACACCTGGAGAACCGCCGGTGCCTTTTTTCGCGCCGATGGTTCGCTCAACCAGCTTGATGTGCCGGTAACGCCATTCCTGTAATCCCTCGTCAAAATCGGTCATTAACTCGAACAAGATCGAGCATTCTGGTGACCGCTTGTAGAGGCGAAGAATTTCCTTCTGCACACGCTCGTCGGGTCCATTTGATTGTGTGACATCGCGATTTATCAAATCGTCGGGGATCTGTGCTCCGCGTGAGGCAAGAAAATCATAGAAATGATCAACCACGCTGCGCTCGTGAAATAACTTTTGCAGCCGATTGTACCCAGGGAAATCCGGCTTTAGATACGCAACTGTGGATTGCCGTTTGTATCCAAGCGCGAATTCGATTTCCCGAAACTGCACAGATTGAAATCCCGACGCGGTCTCGAGCCGGTCGCGAAAACTTGAGAACGACGATGGGGTCATTGTTTCAAGAATGTCCACCTGCGCCACCAGCACCTTCATGATTGTGCGCACCCGCTTGAAGGTGTGCACCGCGCCAAACAGATCGCCCGCGGAGAAGTCGCGCTTTATTTTTTCGAACTCATGCAGCAGCTGCTTGAACCAAAGTTCGTACGTTTGATGAATGATAATAAACAGCGTCTCATCGTGCTCCGGCGGACTGGAGCGTGGTTTCTGAAGCGAAAGCAGCTTCTCCAGATCCAGATAACTGGCGTACGTCAGCGGCGGCGGCATGGCTCCTGATGCTGGATACTAGATGTTAGATTCCTGATCACAAAGCGCGATTCTTCGACCATGCATAATTGAAGATTGATGTGACGCTGCGACCCGTCATGCTTTGCCTCGAACTTCACGGAGAGGCTTTTATGAGAAGAACAATGGTTGGCTTCGCTATTTTGATCATCATTTGCGCCGGCGTGCGCTCCGCAATGGGTGGCGACAAAATCGACGTTCCAAAAGTCGTTACCAAGTCCGATGCCGAGAAAATTCTGCGCGTGCCGGTCAAAGACGCCAAAGGCCGCAACCAGAACGGCAAAGGTGGCTACTACGATTCGGAGTGGACTTATCATGCGATCGAAGGCGATAAGGCGCTGATGTTCGACGTTCTCTATGCGGGGCGAGACGCCCCGCCGCATCTTACTCAGACAATGTTTTCCGTGCTACCCGCCGATGGCAGCAAATCGACCCGTATCGACGGTCTTGGTGATAAAGCCATCTTCTGTCCTAACGAGACCGGCATGGCAATGTTGCATGTTCTCAAGGGCGATATCCTGATCACGATTGGAATTCACGGTCTTCCCGCAGATGCGGTTCTCGATTCGGAAAAATCGATGGCCACAAAAATTCTTGCCAACCTGTAACCACGCTAGTGTTGTGCTGCTCGAGCGAGTTTATCAATAAGAGTTCCAATAGAATTCTTCGCGCTTCTTCCCACCTCTCCCCTTGGCGCAAGGGGAGAGGATTAAGGTGAGGGGTTCTCAACGATTGCAGAAGTCAAAGCCGAAAAACCCTCACCCAACCCTCTCCCTTGGGAAGGAAGAGGCGAATCAACGCGCCAATTGTGAAGGAAAGAAGCGCCCATCGAGTGCTGAGGTGGTCAGGGGATCTGTCGCAGATAATAGTCGTCCCACGCTGCCGGGATACTCTCGCGCGCCGAGTACGGCCCGGGTTCATACGCGCGCGAGGCAATGCCTCGCTGGCTCAATTCGCACACGTGCCAGTCTTGCTTGTTTACCATGTCCCAGAACTCAACGGCATCATCCGGATCAAATTTGTAGCCGGGGTCGGTGACCCCGGCCGCTTCCGGATTAAAGAACCAATCGCAGAAGATCAGTGTTCGTTCCGGCGACTGCGGTTCAAGTTGATGCACCATTGCGTAATCCGGATGGAGACTCAGCAGCATGTTTGGAAAAATGGAGTAGTAGAAAACGAACCGGAAATCTTCGTTGCCGAAATTGCCAACGGGCAACGCGCACGCATTGCCGCTCATCGTCAGGCTTTTATCGCTCGCGATCCGCATGAATCCACCTAAAAACGGTCCTTCGGTCAGATCATTCTCTGCGGAGTCGTACGGTGAAATTTTCGAAAGCTCCGGGTGCACGCCCAGACAGTGATAACACTCCGAATAGTTTTGAAAGATTAACTTCCAATTGGCTCGGACGTCATACTCGATTCGTTTTGCCGAGCGCAGTGCTGCCAGGTTCCAGGGCGAAAACTTTCTGCCGAGCGGCTCAAACCATTTCTCCAACGAAGCGGTTGCCTCTCCGAGATTCAGGAAAATAAAGCCTTCCCAAAGACCAAGCCGCGCCGGCTTCAACGGATATTCCGCCTTGTTGAATCCTGGCATCTCATCCATGTGCGGCGCGCCAAGCAATCGCCCATCCAGCGCGTACGTCCACGCGTGATAGGGGCATTGAATTGCAGCGCACTGTCCGTTTCTGTTTTCGATGAGCCGACTTCCCCGGTGGCGGCACACGTTGTAAAACCCATGGATCGCGCCGTGTTTATCCCGGACGACGATGAAGCTCTCGCCGGAGAGCTCTGCGGTGAAATAATCACCGGCTTCTGCGATCTGACTCTGATGGCCGACTAATACCCATTGCCTTGAGAAAATTCTCTCTTGCTCCTGCGCAAAAATTTCCGGCGACACAAAATACTTTTGTTCGAGCGTTTTCGCTCCGGCCATGAAAGTTTCAGCCGTCTTCCGGAAGATTGGCCGGACTTGAGCGGTTCTGTTCATATTGCTGCCTGCCGCGCCGTAGCTTTTGCGAAGGCGGGCGGCAGCGTTTTTGCGCCCGCCCGAAAAGTCTCCGTCGTTTTGCGAAATGCTGTGATCATGGA
>Ga0209577_10006256_pt1 | contig 11022 bp, 8 predicted proteins | sample GraSoiAngelo_109_FD_185874 | JGI IMG/M metagenome (GOLD analysis project Ga0209577, IMG submission 185874) | Grasslands soil microbial communities from the Angelo Coastal Reserve, California, USA - 14_0903_12_20cm (SPAdes) (version 2) | ecosystem: Environmental > Terrestrial > Soil > Grasslands ... | reverse complement strand
GTGCGCTTGCGCTTGGCCACGGCCGCGGCCTGCTTGCCGAGCGCCGTGCGCGTCTTCTTGGGCATGTGGGCGATGCTCTTCTTGCTCCTCGCCGCCTTCTGTGCCTTCTTGACGTTGCGCTTCGCAGCCTGTCGTTGCTTGGTCGTTGCCATACCGAGTATCTACCCAAGTTGATGGCAGCACTTGCGGACGCCGCCCACCACGCCCATCCCACTGCCAGTCAGGGATGGGAAGGCTGGGTCGTCCTTGGGCTCTCGGTCGTCGTGTTCGTCTGGATCGGGGTGTGGACGGTCAGGAACCGTCGCCGGCGGCGATCCTCTTAGCCACTTTGTAATCGGGCTTGCCGCTCGGCTGGCGCGGGACCTCGTCGAGGAAGTGCACGTCCTTCGGCACCTTGTAGCGGGCGACGTGGGACCGGCAGTGGGCTTGCAAGTCCTCGGCCGTGGCCGAGGCACCAGGACGCAGCGCCACCAGCGCGGTCACCCGCTCGCCCCACCGCTCGTCGGTCACACCGACCACCAGGACGTCGAACACGTCGGCGTGGCTCTTCAGCGCATCCTCGACCTCTTCGGGGTAGATCTTCTCGCCGCCGCTGTTGATGCTCGCCGAGCCGCGGCCCAGCAGGTTGATCGTGCCGTCCTCCTCGACGGTGGCCAGGTCGCCGGGGAACGACCAGCGCTTGTCCTCCACCTCGACGAACGTGTGGGCCGTCTTCTCGGGATCGTTGTAGTAGCCGATGGGGATGCGTCCGGTCTTGGCCAGGCGCCCGACCTCGCCGGAGCCGGGCTCCACCCGCTCGAAGTTGTCGTCGAAGACGGCGTTGGTCTCGTCGACGGCGAAACGCCGGCCCTCGGTGGCCCGGCCCTGGTAGCCGGTCTCCGAGGAGCCGAAGCTGTCGAGCACCATGACGTTGGGCAGGAGCTCGGCGAACTGCTGCTTGACCGCGGGGGAGAGCGGAGCCCCACCGGAGCCGATGCCGAGCAGCGACGACGTATCCCACCGACCGGGATTGGCGGCGAAGGTGTCGGCGAGCGGCCGGGCCATGGCGTCGCCGACGATCGTCATGCTGTTGACCTTCTCAGCCTCGACGAGGTCCCACGCCCGCTCGGTGTCCATGCGGGGTCCGTCGAGAAGCACGGCCCGCTTGGCTTCGAACAGAGCACTGCCGGTGACCCACTGGCCGGCGCCGTGCATGAGCGGTGGGACGATCAGGAACGTCCACTCGGCGGCGGCTCGGGCGTTGTCGGCCAGTTCCTCGGGCGACGCCACCGGCTCGAATGCGTATCGGCCTCCGCCGAACATGGCGAAGAAGGCGTCGTCGTGGCGCCACAGCACGCCCTTGGGCATGCCGGTGGTGCCGCCCGTGTAGATGATGTACCGGTCCTCGTCGGCGCGGGGTCCGAAGTCGCGCACGGGCGACGCCGCGGCCAGGGCTGCCTCGTACTCGTCTCCGATCTCGAGCATCGGCCCGTCGAAGGGCGGGTTGAAGTCCGACCCGTGCACCAGGGCGACCAGGTCGGCGTCCTTGAAGAGGTAGCGCAGCTCGTCCTCGACGTAGCGGAAGTTGACGTTGACGGCCGCCGCCCGCAGCTTCATGGCCGCGATGAACGCCTCGATCCACTCGGTGCCGTTGTAGGCGTAGATGCCGATGTGGCTGTCCCTGCCGACGCCTTGCTCGGCCAGATGGTGGGCCAGGCGGTTGGCCCGCTCCTCGAGCTGCCGGTAGGTGAGACGACGGTCGCCGGCGACCAGGCACTCGCGGTCGGGGACGGCGTCGGCCACCACCTCGAACAGGTCGGCCATGTTCCAGGTCATGGCGCTTCAGTGCACCTGCCGGTAGCGGTTGACGGACAGAGGCACGAACACGATGAGGATGGCGATGACCCACGCCAGGCTGATCCACAGGGCGTGCCAGACGGGACCGCCTTGGGTGAGCGCCCGGATCGCGTTCACGGTGTGGCTCAGCGGGTTGTTGCGGGCGAACACCTGGAGCCAGCCGGGCATCGACTGCACGGGGACGAATGCCGAGCTGGCGAAGACCAATGGGAAGATCCAGACGAAGCCGGCGGCTTGGGCCGCCTCGGGGTCGCGCACGCTCAGTCCGATGAAGGCCGAGATCCATGAGAACGCCAGGCCGAAGAGCACGGCTAGGCCGAGCCCGGCGACAGCCGGAATGAAGCCGCCGTGGAAGCGGAACCCGATGGCCGTGCCGACTGCGGTCATCAGCACCACCACGAAGCAGTTGCGAACGACGTCGGACATCGTCCTGCCCGCCAGGACTGCCGAGCGCGACATTGGCAACGAGCGGAAGCGGTCGATCATGCCCCGGGAGAGGTCGTCCGAGAGACCGACCCCGGTCTGCACCGAGCCGAAGATCACCGTCTGCACGAAAATGCCCGCCATCAGGAAGTCGATGTACTTCGTGTGCGCCGGGAGGGCGGCCTTGATGGCCCCGCCGAAGACGTAGCTGAAGAGCAGCACGAACATCACCGGCTGGACCGTCGAGAACACCAGCAGGTTCGGCAGACGCAGATAGCGCAACAGGTTGCGCTTGGTCATCGCCAGGGTGTCGCTGACCACCCACCCCGCCGGCATTCGGCCGGTGATCACCGGCGCGGCCACAGGCGGCGCGGTCTGCCTTTGCGTGCTCGTTGCGGTCGCCGTCATGCCCCTGCCCTTCCTCCCCGTCGCTGACCGTCGCCCCCTGCCTGCCCGTTGCCGCCCGCGGCCGCGTCTTCGGCGCCGCGGCCCGTGAGGCCGAAGAAGACGTCGTCGAGGCTGGGCCGGCGGAGACTCAGGTCGTCGATCTTCACTCGCGCCCGGTCGAGCAGGCGCACGGCGTCGACGAGCACGGCGGCTCCGTCCTGCACGGGCACGGCAACGTGGTTGGTGCGCCTGTCGATCTTGGGCTCGCCCGACGCCACGTCTGCGAGCGCCTTGGCCGCCGATGTCAGCTTGCGGGCGCTGGACACGGTGACCTCGAGCACGTCGCCGCCTGACTTCTTCTTCAGCTCGTTGGCCGTGCCCTCGGCGATGACGTGCCCGTGGTCGATCACGGCGATGCGGTCGGCCAACCGGTCGGCTTCCTCCAGGTACTGGGTCGTGAGGAGCAACGTCGTGCCCTCCTCGACCAGCCCCTCGATGACCTCCCAGAGATCGAGGCGCCCGGACGGATCGAGGCCGGTGGTGGGCTCGTCGAGGAACAGCACCTGAGGGTGAGCCACGAGGCTCGCGGCCAGATCGAGCCGGCGCCGCATGCCGCCCGAGTAGGTCTTGACCAAGCGGTCGGCGGCGTCGGTCAACGTGAACTGCTCGAGGAGCTCGGTTGCCCTCGCCCGCACCGCCTCGCGCGGCATGTGATAGAGGCGCCCGACGAGCTCGAGGTTCTCCCGCCCCGAGAGGTTCTCGTCGACGGCTGCGAACTGGCCGGCCAGGCCGACCACCGACCGCAGGGCCTGAGCATCCCGGACCACGTCGTAGCCGACGACCTCGGCCCGCCCACCGTCGGGCCGCAACAGCGTGGTCAGGATGCTCACGGCCGTCGTCTTTCCAGCGCCGTTGGGGCCGAGGAGGCCGAGCACCGTGCCCGCGGGGACGCTGAGGTCGATGCCGTCGAGGGCCTTGACGTCGCCGTAGTACTTCTTGAGGCCCTCGGCGAGAATCGCAGGTCGGTCCGCCATCCGTGCATTCTGCGTGGACCCCGGCGGCTATACCCAATCGCTCGTCGTTGCGTAGCCTCCGGGGCCGTGGCAGTGGAGATCAAGCCTGTGCGCAGCAGGCTGGGACGGCACCGGTTCGTCGATTTTCCCTTCCGGCTCTTCAAGCACGATCCCGCGTGGGTGCCTCCGCTTCGCATATCGGTGCTCGACCGGATCTCGCCGAAATACCCGGCCAACGATCACCAGGACACGGCGCTGTGGATGGCGTATCGGGACGGCAAGCCCGTCGGTCGCATCGGGGCGTGCGTCGACCACAAGTTCAACGAGTTCCAGGACCAGTCGTGGGCGTGGGTCGGGTTCTTCGAGTCCTTCGACGACCCCGAGGCGGCCGGGGTCCTGTTCGACACCGCCTGGCGGTGGGCCAACGCCATGGGCGTCGAGGAGTGCGTGGGCCCGGCGTCGTTCACCACCAACGACGAGTGCGGACTCCTGGTCGACGGCTTCGAGCACCCGCCGATGGTCCTCACGCCCCAGAACCCGCGGTACTACGAGCGACTGTGGGTCGACGCCGGATGGGAGCCGGCCATGGACCTGTGGGGCTGGTCCGTCGACAAGCGGTCCGCGACCCTCTCCGACCGACAGCGGCGAGCTCTCGAGCGACTCAAGGCCCGAGGCGACATCGAGCTGCGGTCCATGCGTATGCAGGACTTCGATGCCGAGGTGGATCGCTTCTTCGAGGTGTACCACTCGGCATGGGCCCGCAATTGGGGCTTCGCGCCGATGACCCAACCCGAGATCAAGCACCTGGCGAAGAACCTCAAGCAGATCCTCGACCCCGACCTGGCTCTCTTCGCCGAGAAGCAGGGCAAGCCCGTGGGCGTAGCCCTCGTACTCCCTGACGCCAACGAACCCATGCGCCGCGTCCGCAGCGGCCGCCTCCTTCCGACGGGGTGGTGGACGCTCCTTCGCGGGGTCAAGCGGACGAGCGGTGTGCGTGTCTTCGCTTTGGGCGTCCAAGCGGAGCGCCAGAGCCGCGCCATCGGACCCCTGCTCTATGCCGAGCTCCTCGATCGGGCCGGCCGCAAGGACAACATCACGAGGGCCGAGGCCTCCTGGATCCTCGCGACCAACACCGCTATGAACCGCGCCATCGAGACCGCAGGCTGCGAGCGCTACAAGACGTGGCGCATGTATCGCCGCAAGGCGCTGCCTGCGTAGATGGCTCGCCTGCCCGGGCCCCCGTTGTGGCAACAGGGCCTGACGGGCCTGCGCATGCGCCGCGATCTGCTCGGGGAGATCGTCAAACTGCACGAGCGTTACGGCCCGGTCTTCGCCACAGGCGCCGGACCGCTGAAGTACGTCTGGCTCATCGGCCCCGACGCCCACCGCCAGCTGTTCGTCGACATCGAGCGCTTTTCGTGGCGCGAGGTCACCAAGCCGGTCATGGTCGTCGACGGCGAGACGGCTGTCGTCGTCAGCGACGGCGAGGACCACGAGCGCCGTCGTCGCATCGTGCAGCCGGCGTTCAACATCCGCCGCATCGAGCGCCACATCCCGCTGATGGTCGAGGAGGTTCGCCGCACCCTGGCCGGCTGGACGGCCGGCGATCACCTGAACGCCTACGAGGAGCTGCGGGCGTGCATCCGCCGCATCGTGATCCGAGCGCTCTTCGGCGACCGCCTCTCGGACCGGGCCGATGAGCTCGGCGACCGACTCCAACCGGCGCTCGACTTCGTCGACCGACCCCTCCCGCACGTGAAGATCAACGTGCCGGGCACACCCTGGCACCGGGCCCGCGTCGCCCGCCGCCGCACCGACAAGTTGGTGTTCGCCGAGATCGCGGCCCGCCGCCGCGACGGTGGAACGGACGATGAGAGCGACGTCCTGAGCTGGTTGTTGGCGGCGTCGGATCCCGAGGGCGACGGCGCCCGCTTGAGCGATCAGGAGGTGCGCGACCAGGTCGTCAGCCTGATCGCCGCCGGCTACGAGACCACCAGTGCGGCCGTGGGCTGGACGGTGTGGGCGGCTCTCGCCAATCCCGGCGTCTGGGAGCAACTGCGAGCCGAGGTCGGCGACCAGTCGATCGACGCCGACCGGCTGCGCACGATGGCTTACCTCGACGGCGTGGTGTCGGAGAGCCTGCGCCTGTGGCCGCCGGGGGCTGTCGCCGGCCGCCATCTTCTGCAGCCGATCGACGCCGCGGGCGTGCGCATCCCGGCGGGGGTCATCGCCTTGTACTCGCCCTACGTCACCCAGCGCCTGCCCGAGCTGTGGCCCGACCCGCTGGCGTTCCGACCGGCTCGTTGGGACAACGGCGTTCCGTCCTACGTCGAGCCCGTGCCGCTGAGCTACCTCCCGTTCGGCGCCGGCCCCCGCCGCTGCCTCGGCTTCGCCTTCGCCCTCACCGAGATCAAGGTGCTGGTGGCCGAGGTCGTGCGCGCCGCCGACCTCGAGCTCCTGACCGTCGACGAACCGGCGACCGAGAGCGTCGCCAGCATGCGCCCCAAGGGAGGCGTCGCCGTGCGGGTCAGGGACGTGCGCCCGCAGTCCGGCGCTCGAGCCACGACCGCATCGCCTCGTACACCCGAGGGTGGTTGAGGAGGTCGAAGTGGTGGAGCCCGCCGAGGTGGCGGGTGTGGTCCGCCCGGATGTTGGCGCGGGCGCTCGCGGGCTGCACGAGGAGGTCGCCGAGCAGGCGGGCCGACGGGCCGTCTTCGTCCTGTGAGAGGGCGGCGCTGATCACGTAGTGCTCGGCGTGGGCGAGGAGGTCGACGTCGTGGCGGTGGTCCTCGAGACACCGGTCAGCGTTGCAACCCTTCCAGTCCTCTTCGATGACGTAGCCGTAGCGCAGGTCCTTGATGCCGGCGCTGCGCACGTTGACCAGGTCGGCGTAGGGCCGGGTCTCGGCCAGATGCCCGAGCGCCCACCCGAGCCTGCTGACCAGGCGTTCGAGGGATGCGCCCGTCTGCGGTGAGCCCAGATAGAAGACGTCGGTGACGAGCGTCGTCCACGCGCTCGTTCCGTAATGGCAGGCGCTGCGGGCGACGAGTCCGCCCATGGAGTGGCCGATGAGGACGATGCGCTCGACGGGGATGGGCCAGTCGGTCACGGTGTCGGTGAGGAGTCGCGCCAGGTCCTGGCCGTTGTCGGAGATGTGACGGCCGGTGTTGTAGCGGACGTACACGGGGGTGAACCCGAACTCGGCGCGGAGACGGGATCCGAACCGGTGCCCCCACGAGTGGTCATTCTCGCCCAGGCCGTGCAGGAACACGGCGAGCGTCGGCGTGGCGTCGCCGTCGACCCGGACGGCCATGCGGATGGCCAGCGGGTCGCGTGTCGGACGCGCGTGCCACCAACGACGCCACTTCGGCGGCGGCCAGGCCGATGCCCTTGCCGGCGCCGCGGACGCACGCGTACACGAACTTGGCGATGGCGTCGTGTGTGAAGCGAGCGGGAGCGCCGGCGTACGACGTGGGCTTGAACGCCCGCGTCGAGATCGCACCGTGCACCCGCTCGACGTGCGTCACCGCCCCCGCGAACGTCCGAGCTCCTAGCCGTCCGACCGCACGAACCTCATCCGCCTTCATCAGCGCACCTCCTTGGAACGGCGAGAGCGTACGCCCGCGCCGCGAGAAACACGTCGACCCACGGAGCTACGCCGCCTCTTCGGGCGGTGGCCGCTCCCTCGCCTTGTTGTTCGGGTGCCGGGTGTCGTCCGGTGGGACGAAGGCTCGCTTGCCCACGCCCTCGACGAGGGCCCAGCCGTCGTAGGTCTTCTTGTCGTGGTGGTGACAGCAGTAGCCGTCGAGGCCGTCGAAAGGCGTGCGGTATGTCCTGGCCCAGTCCTGGCGATGGTCCCACTGGCGGGCCGGGGCCGAACACCCCTCGACCGCGCAGCTGGGATAGAGCCACTGCAGCCCTGAGACCTGCGCTGCGGTGGGCCGACGCCCCAGGTGGGCGACGCCGGTGACCCGCTGGCCTTTGGTGAGCACGGCGGCCAGGAAGGTGTCGGCCTGGGCCAGGAGTTCTTCGACCACCGACACCGGCACCGGGCCGAATCCCGCGATCTCACAGACCTCGCCGTCGCCCGCACAGCCCCGCACCAGGGTCTCGAAGTCCACCCGCACCAGCACCTTGGTGCCACCGCGGGCGCGCGGAGCGCTGTCTCCGTCGTCGGCCAGGCGCATGAGGGCGTCGAAGGCGTAGGCCTCGGTGGGCTCGTGGCGCCCTTCTGCCCTCGCCGTCTTGAAGATCTCATCGGCGATGGGCTGGAGGCGGGCCATGAACCTGGCTCCGGCTTCCGGTGTCCCCTGGGCGGCCAGTCGCCAGGCCCCGTCGGGGCCGGTCCAGGAACGCACATGGCGCTCGGCGCGGATCCTGTTGTGCTTGTCCTCTTGGTCTTCGGCCGCCGCCTTGCGTCTGGCCGCCTCGTCGCGCAGCTCGCCCAGGGAACTCCGTGCGGCCAGGTCCAACAGATCGTCCTCGGCGTCGGGATCGGCGGAGGCGGCCTCGGTGATGGCGGCGGCCTGCTGAGGAGAGAGCTTTCCCTTGCGCGCCGCCGCGTCGGTCTTGGGGTGGTCGCGGAGCTTTTTGGCCGCCTCCAGCTGCTGGGCGGCGCCCGAGACGCTCTGGCCCGTGCGCCGGGCCAACATGTGGGCGGGGCTGCGGTCACCGCCCAGGCTCCACAGCTCGGTCTCGGCCATGCGGGCCGCGGCCAGGGCCTTGACGGTGGCGGCCATGTGCTCGATGCGCGCGGCGCGCTCCATGACCCCTTCGGCCTGGGAGGCAGAGATCAGCGCCGGCTCGAAGCCCGATGCGAAGGTCCCCATGGCCCTCTCCAGCTCGACCAGCTTCTCGCACATACCCGACCGCCTCGTGTCGACTCCGACGACCACCGGGGGAAGTGCCACCACTATAGCGAACATATGTTCGTAGATCAAGCACCCAGATCCCGTGGGCGATAAGCGCTCGCCAGCTGATGCGATGAAGGAGCGGGGCCTCCGCTCCCCGTGGGAACCCGGGCGGTGAACACTCGGGCCTCTCACCCAACACTGAAAGGGAGGCCCCAATGGAGCGACAGTACGTCGGCATCGACCTGCACCGTCGCACGTCGACGATTCACCAGATGGCAGCGGACGGGACGGTCTTGGGCACCGCACGCGTCAAGAGCCAACCGATGGAGTTGGCACAAGTGATGGCCGACGCCGGTCCCGAGCCGGAGGTCGTGTTGGAGTCGACCTACGGCTGGTACTGGGCGGCGGATCTGCTGCAGGAGCTCGGCGCCAACGTTCACCTCGCGCATCCGCTCGGCAACAACTGGGGCAACCGGCGAGTCAAGAACGACGAGCGTGATGCCCAGGACCTGGCGGCCATGCTGCGCCTCGGTCGTCTGGCCGAGGGCTGGATTGCGCCGCCTCGGGTGCGAGAACTACGAGAGCTCGTCCGCTACCGGTTCCGCCTCGTTCACCACCGGACTAGCTGCAAGGCCCAGATCCATGGCGTCATGGCCAAGAACGGGGTCCTGCCGGCCCGCGGCTTCATGTGGGGACCCGGAGGCGCAGCCCAGCTCGACGCTCTGGAGCTGCCGATGGCCTACACGCTGCGTCTCGAGTCCCTGCGTGATCTGCTCGCCTACTACGACCGCGAGATCGCCATGCTGAACCGCCGCATCCACCAGGAGTTCGAGCACGACGCCGGCTACAACGCCATCCGCCGAATCGACGGGGTGGGCAAGGTCATCGGCGCCATCTTCTGCGCCGAGATCGGCGACGTCACTCGCTTCGCCTCACCGGAGAGGCTGTGCTCGTGGGCCGGGCTCACTCCCAAGCATCGGGAGTCAGACGACAAGGTGAACCGAGGACCCATCACCAAGCAGGGCTCGCCGCTCGTGCGCTGGGCCGCTATCGAGGCCATCTCCAAGTATCGGGGCGGTGCCAAGCTGCGAGACGACTATCTCCGGATCGCGGCGCGCCGGGGCAAGTTCAAGGCTCGGGTCGCGGTGGCCCGCAAACTCCTCACCCTCGTCTTCTACGGCCTCCGTGACGGAGAGATTCGTTGTCTCCAGACCGCGTGAGCGGAGCCCACGGTCGGCTGCGGCTTCGAGTATTGCCGTGGGCCCCAGACATGGCGCGCCCGAGCATCTGATTGAGCCCAGCAGACCGTGTGGCCGAAGCCCATCATGCGCGGAGATCGGCGGAGGAATGGCTGGCAGTCCGCTCATGGACGCCCGTGTCACCGCTCTGACACAACGATGGGGCAAGTGAGGTTCTGACAAGACAGCCGGCGTCGTCGAGAAGATGATGCGCCGCTCGTCGCCGGCGTCAACGCCACGCCCTTCGGGTGGCCTTTGGCCAGCGTTGACCCCGGTGCCTCGCTGACGCGCGTCCGCACATACGACGACGCAGCGAACTGCGGGAGAAAAGGGCCTTGACCTGGCCCGGCTCCTTCAGGAACGGCAATCTGTGCGCTTGGCCGTTGATGAGGTCCTCGGGGCGGCGTTCGCGATCGCGGCGCTTGTCGTCGCCGTTCAAGCGATGCGCGAGCTAGGTCGGTGGAGTCGGGCACAGAAGGCTGCGCTGGCGGGCATGTCGCGTGCAGATCGCCGAGCGCACGTGCGCGCCCGCACGCGAGCGCAGGCAGCGAGCGTGCGCGTAGCAGGATGGGCCGCCTTCACGATGGGTGCGGCGTACACGACGGCGCTTTTCACGGTCGGACAACCCAAGCTGGTTCTGGCTGGTCCGTGGGCGTTGGGAACCGTCGTTGCGGCGTACTTCTGGTTGCGGGCACAGGCAGCTGCGTGGGACCGCTAGGCACGCGGCGATGGCAGCCCGACCCAGTACGAACGTGCCGCTACCGAGCGCGTGACACCGCCGATGCGACGCGGCATCATGACGAGGGTGTCCGCTCCGCCGTGGCGTCGAGTCACTCCCGACGAGGTCGTGACTTCGACAAGCGATGCATATTTCGTGCTCGCATCCCTCGGCGCGCCCGTTGGCCTCGCGTTGTTCTTCTTGGGGGCCTTCGCAGGTGCTCCGGTAGTCCTGTTCGCCGGGCTGGCGATCGGAATGGCCGGGATTCTCCTGAGTTGGGTCGTCATCCTTCGGGTGTCTCGTCGGATCGCGCCTGATCCACTGGGTCCAATCCCGCGCTGGATGCTGCACTCGCAGCTAGGCAGCGTCGCCCAGCGGCCATCGGTCGTGCGACGAGCGGTTGTCGTCTTGCGGCGCTCGTAGGTGCCGCTCTGTGCGCCTGACAGGTAGTTCCGGTTCCGGCACTCCCGAGCGCACGCGCGGCCGCAAACTTGCGGCACGATGAGAGCGTGATTGGTCCGGTTGGGCGCGTCGTTGCGGCAACGGTGGCGGTG
>Ga0209577_10006255_pt1 | contig 11023 bp, 11 predicted proteins | sample GraSoiAngelo_109_FD_185874 | JGI IMG/M metagenome (GOLD analysis project Ga0209577, IMG submission 185874) | Grasslands soil microbial communities from the Angelo Coastal Reserve, California, USA - 14_0903_12_20cm (SPAdes) (version 2) | ecosystem: Environmental > Terrestrial > Soil > Grasslands... | reverse complement strand
ACCGACCAACTGAAGTTGGTGGTATTCGCCAAACTTGTCACCAATTTATTAATCTTTCACTAGAGACACCGTTCCCGACTTCTCATATAATGCTCGTACTCAAAGCGCACCCTGAGACCGAAAGGCGGTCGAAAGAGTTAGCAGGAGGCATGACGATGTTTATCCGAGATGTCATCCAGGATCGCGAACCGTATTCTTTGCGCGCCTCGGCCAGTGTACTGGAGGCAGCGGAGTTTATGGCGGAGCGAAAGATTGGCGCGGTATGTGTCCTGAACGACGAAGGCAAATTGATAGGGGTCTTCTCTGAGCGGGATCTGCTGAGCCGTGTGGTTGTGTTGCGGCGTGATGCGGCGGCTATCAGACTGGGTGAAGTGATCAGCGAGTTGCGTGCGGTGATTCGCTGCGACGAAACTCCGCATCAAGCCCTCGAACGAATGGAGAAAATCGGGAGCCGCCACCTGCCCGTCGTCGATGGCGAGAAGTTTGTCGGCATGCTTTCGATTCGCGATCTGTTGCGAGTGCAGTTGAGTGAGCAGGGTGACGAGTTGAAGCTTTTGCATGAGTACATTAGTCAGTGACAGAACCGCGAGCGGTAGCGACCGGATCATAAAGTAAAGTTGAGCTGTCAATCCGGTCGCTACCGCGGTTCTGACTCATTTCTCATTTGCCATTTTTCATTTGGTCATTTGGTTACGGAAGGAGCCAAATATTAGATTTCGCAGGTGGAGTGATGAAAGATTTGGAATGATTGCGACGTCTAACACGTGAGATGAATCGAATGTTTCTTTTTTCACTTTCACTGGTGATGCTGTTTGTAACCGCGTGTGCTCAACCACCCGGAAGGGGCGCCGGAGAAGTTGAGAGTTCAACTCAGTCTCAGACCAGTTTCAGAGTTGAACCTGTGGTTGAGAATCTTCAGGTTCCCTGGTCGATCGTTTGGGCGCCGGATGGACGAATGATTTTCACCGAGCGGCCGGGCCGCGTGCGCGTTTACGAAAACGGGAGGCTGCGGCCAGAGCCTTTATTTGTCGTTCCTGACGTTGAGCCGAAGGGCGAGAGTGGATTGATGAGCATCGCACTGCATCCGCAGTTTGCTTCGAATCATCTGCTTTATCTCTCGTACGCCTACAACGCGAATGGCCAACAGGTGCGCGTGGTCCGTTATCGTGAAACACCGAGCGGCTTTACCGAACGGAAGGTCATTGTCGAAAGCATTCCCGCCGCGCAGTTTCATGCGGGATGCCGACTGCGATTCGGACCTGACGGAAAGCTCTACATCACGACTGGCGATGCGACCGAGCGTGAGTTGGCCCAACAGCTTGGTTCATTGGCGGGAAAAACTCTGCGGTTGAATGACGATGGCGCCGTGCCGAACGACAATCCATTTGTGGGCCAGCCCAATTCGCGCCCAGAGATTTGGACCTACGGTAATCGCAACGGGCAGGGAATCGACTTTCAGCCCGGCACGAATCTTTTGTGGGAGACTGAACATGGACCGAGCGGCTTCGATGGCCCCGGGGGTGGCGACGAAGTCAACATCCTCGAGCGCGGCAAGAATTACGGCTGGCCGGTGATTCATCATCGCGCGACTCACGAAGGCATGGAATCGCCGGTGCTGGAATATACGCCGGCCTGTGCGCCCGCGAGCGGGATGTTTTACCGGGGCTCGCAGTTTCCGCAGTTCAAGAACAATTTTTTCTTTGGCTGTCTGGTTGGGACGCGAATCATTCGGGTAGTGCTTAATGGCCGACAGGTTCTGAGTCAGGAGAATCTCTTGGAAAAGAAGTATGGGCGGATACGAGATATCGCGGAAGGGCCGGATGGGTTCATCTACTTTTCGACATCGAATCGCGATGGGCGAGGTTCGCCGGCCAATGATGACGATCGGATTCTGAGATTAGTGCCTGTGAAGTGAGGAGTTCGCACAGGGCCCGTTACAGAACCGCGAGCAGTAGCGACCGGCCCTTGTTCGTCGAAAGAGTTCGAATCAGATAAGAGGCCGGTCGCTACCGCTCGCGGTTCTGTAACGTCAAATCTTTTGCGCGAGCACGGCTAACCTGGACCAGCCGATTACGTGAAAAGGCGGGAAGCGATAATGGCTGACGAGCTGAAAATATCGATCGGTGGTCTCGGAAACTTCGCGCATTGGGTGCGCCTTGAATCGAAAGAGCATTTCCAAAAGAGACGTTACGAGCGAGGGGCGCATCGGTAATTGAAGCAGGTAACCGCCCCGTGAAATCACGCGGGCCAGTTCGCTCAATCCCTCATCGAGCGCCACGTATTCCAGGACGCCGCTGGTTACCACCAAATCAAACGTTTCATCGGCATATGGCAACGCCAGGATATTTCCCTGCGTGAAGCGGACCGGTTGCTGTTGCGGGTTGTTCTTATTGACATACTTCTTCGCCGTGGCCATTGACGAACCGGAAAGATCCAGGGCCATTAATTTGACCGGAGCTTTGAGGGTTCTGAGCAGAGCCAGCGTAAGCGTGCCTGTCCCACAACCCGCATCAAGAATTCTCGCGTCGGGAAAGATAGGCAGCGGATGCGCTTCGAAATATTGGTCGAGTGAGCGCCCATAGCCATTAAGCTTGAAAGTCAAATCATAGAAGCGCTCGATGCGGTCGTAGAAAGATCCCGGGCGGGTACTATTCTTGGTTGCGGTCAGGACGTATTCGGCCATTCAAACCTCAGATTATGCCAATCCCGCCTGCGCATAAACGCGAGATTGGTGTTTCCACCGACATAAAAGGCGTCGCCATTCTAACTTGCTTGCGCAAATTTCCCAAACGAAAGTTCGCGAAAGGCGGTCCACAAGGATTTATCGGGAATCTCGCTGAATCTCCCGCCCCAAAAGGGAGCGGGATTCAACCAGGAGATCTCGGCACAATTTGTGTTGAGCCCCAGACGGAATATACCTGCAAGAACCAGCAGGTCTCAGCGTTCAGCCCGCGGGTAGTTCTGATTTTGTTTGGGGTGGGGAGGAGCAGAGAAATGCGAAAGAAGATGTTAGTGATGCTTGGTTCGGCAGGGATTCTGGCCGTTCTAACTGCGGGCACGTATGGCTATTTTGCGCGAAGTGTCGAAGCATTTGGCACCGTCAATACCGCAGTTCCGAACGAACTTTATTCCGAGCCGGTAATTGCGGAAAACGGCTTCTCAGTCGAAGTGTTGGTCGATGGCCGGCCAGTTCCTGAGTACGCCGCGCGCGGTCGCCAATATGTCGAAGCGCTTGAGAACGCCGAATACGAGTTGCGAATTCATAACCCGTTGGGCACGCGGGTCGCGGTGGCGCTTTCGGTTGACGGCCTCAACACAATCGACGCGCGACACACCAGCGCCTGGGATGCCCACAAGTGGGTAATCGAGCCTTATGGAACGATCTATATTCGCGGTTGGCAGATGAGTTCGGAAAATGCGCGGCGGTTTTACTTTACGAGTGAGCGCGATTCTTACGGCGCTAAGTTGGGACAGACTGCAAACCTGGGCGTGATCTCGGCCGTGTTCTTTCGCGAGCGCAGGCCGTACACGATCATGCCGGTAACGCCTTCGCAGTCACGGCCTCCGTACGAGAAAGAAGATACCACGAGGGATCAGCGCTCGGCCCCGTCGACTTCGGCTGGCGAAGCGGGACGAACCGAGGGCGTACGCGATGCTGCAAAGTCGCGCAGCGTACCTTCGTATCCACCACCGGACGACGAGTCCGCCGCGACTGGCATTGGCCGTTCAGTACGAAACGATGTGCAGTGGATCAAGTTGGATTTGGATTCGCGGCCCGCAAGCGATGTCACCATTCGCTATGAGTATCGCGCCGGGTTGGTAAGACTGGGAATCCTTCCGCGCGATTATCCGCGACCGGATGTGCTCGATCGTCGGGAACGCGCAAAAGGCTTTGAGCCCAAGTATTGTCCACAACCTTAAGTTTGTCAGAACCGCCTGCGGTAGCGGGCGGTTGATCTTCGATAATTGCCTCTTCGCAAGATTAAAGATCAACCGCCCGCTACCGCAGGCGGTTCTGACAGCTATCGTCGTTTAAGGTTCGAATCGTACAGCTGACGGTACGCGCGGAAGTAAGACATCACTTTGAAGACGTAGTTCTTCGATTCGGTAAATCCAACTTCAGCCGCAAAAACGCCTTCATCGTTTTGGTTTGAGCGAGCTAGCCAGCGCGCCACGTTGTCCTCGCCGCCGTTATAAGAAGCGGCGATTGCTTCGGGTAGTCCTGCGAACATGCGCGAAAGTTCGCTGAGGTATTCGCAGCCGATGGGGATCGCAATTTCCGGTCGATAAAGCGAATCCTCGGTTACCAGCTTGGTGCCGGAACGCGGCGCGTATTTTTGTGCGGCGTCAATCGTGAGTTGCAAAAGACCACGCGCCGCCGATGGGGACTTTGCGTTCGGCTTGAAACGGCTTTCCTGCTTCATGATCGCCAAGACCAGCCGCGGATCGAGACCTCGCTTCTTCGCTTCGCTCACAATCAACAAACGATACGGGGCAGGATAATCTGTGGCGGCGGACGCGATTGAGGCTTGCACGGAGCGCATGCGATCGGCCGCGCGCTGCCGCATATTGTCATCGGCGGATGCTCCCAATGTGTTAGTAGCCAATTCGCCGTAATAAGAGTTGAGGTTATCGGGGATCATTAGATAAATGCGACTTGCATCCTGCGTGCGGCCCGCTCGCTCGAGCGAGTGCGCTTTGAGATAGAGAAGCTCATCTGCGTTTGTGTTCGAGCCAACGGGAAGCGGCTTAGTCAACAACTCATCGGCTGTTTGCACGGCGTGCTGCCAATCGCTCAAGGCAATATCCAATCTCAGGCGCGCGAAGATCGCATTTGTTTCGGTCGCAGTCCCGGCGAATTTGTCCCGTGTTCGATTGATCCAGGCAATGGCGTCCTGGGGGCGTCCGGCTTCGCGATAGCCATCGATAATGTTCAAGTGCGCGGTGTCTATGCGCTCGCCGTCGGGATACTTCTCGAGGTACTCCGCGTAACGCGCCGCAGCTTCGGCTCCGCGACCCATGCGCAAAAGGGATGAGGCAGAAAAATTCAGCCCTTCGCGGCCTTCTTTCGTCTGCGGATAATCGTGCGCCAGTCTTTCATAAATCTGGCGCGCCTCTTCGTAGCGGCGTTCCTGGTAATAAGAGCGCGCGAGGCCGTAAAGCGCGGCCGGAACGTTAACGTCGTTGGGGAAATTATCGATAACGGCTTGCCAGTGCTCGCGTGCGGGGGCAAATGCGCGATTAGCCATGTAGACGGTTGCGCGCCGCATATGTTCGGCAGCGGTTATCTGTGGCGCGAGCTTTCCATTCGCGGCGCGTTCGGTGCGATCGCTGCTGCGCACAGCGTTGAGGACCGTATCGCTCGAGCCCTGCGAGTAGGCGATTGCGGCAAGACCTATGGGGAGAATGAGAAGATTCATCACAAAGACACAGAGGAGCCACGCAGAGGACTGGAGATTTCGGAATCGATTCTCAGTAGACTGAAAGAGTCCTGTAAACGTTTTCTGACGTGCCGGTTCGATATGATCGCGCGGAGCTTTTCCAGTGTGAACGCCTGGGCTAGAGAAAACGTTATTCGGCAACCGGGTAGGCATCAGCTAAATCCTCTTCCACGATTTCATAGCTCGTAACGATCTCGGCGCTGCCACGCAACGTTGCCGCAACGCTGCAATATTTCTGGTCTGACAATTCGATGGCGCGCGCGACGGCTGCCTCGGAAAGGCCATGCCCACGAACAATATGCTTGACGTTCAATCGCGTGTAGCTGCGCGGATAATCATCGCGGCGCTCGCCGCTCACTTCGATGCGATAGTCGGTGACCCGTTGGCGCTTCTTTTTCAAAATGGAGATTACATCGATACCGGTACAGCTTCCCAGCGCGATCAGCAGCAGCTCCATCGGCGTGGCAGCCCGATTACGCTTTGAATTGGTCTCGACCGCCTGTGCGTGGCCGGACGGCGCGACACCGATGAATAATTCATCGCCCCTGTGTTGGATGATCGCTTTACTTTCTTTGTCAGTCGTCAAGGTGTCACCGCTTTACAATTTCAAGAAAAGAATAACATGCTCGTTTTCAAAACACCGATGAGTGGCTTTATTACTGTCGGCTGTCATCAAATCACTACACTAAGGCTCGTTGTAACTCTTCCTTCTTCGGCAACCATCGACTGCCGCCTGAGAATCACAAGAATATCCTGTCTAAGACTTACTCCCCATTTCCCCGGCTTCAAATTGGCACGTCATTTGATGTGCCGAATCGGCAGGTCATCTATTAATGAAACCGATGATCAAACTGGAGGTGGTGAAAAATGACAAGACGTTTTATGAGAGCACCGTTATCGATTCTGTGCGTGATCATTCTAGGGCTGCTGGCTCAGGCGCAACAGCGGCCATATCGCGGCACTTATCAATCGGTGCGGCAGACAATTTTGCGCCTGGAGACTAGAGCAAATCTCTTCCGCAACAGTATCGAAGCTTGGAGCCAAAGCGATACCGCCGCGAACGTTACGAGCGAAAACGTAAACGCTAGGGACGAAGACGTAAACCTCATGGGGCGCGACTTTGCTGACAGCGCGCACAGTCTTCGTAATCGGTTCACTGCGAGACAATCTACTTCATCCGATGTACAGCAGGTGTTGAGCCATGCGGCGCGAATCGATGACTTCGTTCGCCGGAATTCGCTTGATGCTGGCAGCATGAATTACTGGTCCAGTATACGCGTCGATTTGAATCAACTCGCGTATGCTTACAATCTAACCTGGCCGCAATCGACGCAGTACAATCCGCCATCTGGCAACCAGCCGTACAATCCGCCATCTGGCAATCAGCCGTACTATCCGCCATCTGGCAATCAGTATGGTTTGCAAAGACTATCCGGTACTTATCGCGTCGATCGCTCGCGCAGCGAGGATGCACGAGTGGCGGTCGACCGCGCAGCTATTGGTTTGTCACGGAGCGAGCGACAACGCGTGCTCGATAACATCAGCCGCCGTTTGGATCCGCCCGAGGAACTGGCCATTGACTTGCAGGGAAGCACAGTCACGATGGCTTCGACGCGTGCGCCGCAAGTCACTTTCGACGCCGACGGACGCGAGCGCGTGGAGACTACGCCAAACGGAGGAACAATTCGTTTGCGGGCTTCGATGAGTGGCAACCAGTTGACAATCAGTTCGACGGGCGACCGCGGTAACGAGTTCACCGTGGTGATGCAGCCGGCGGATTACGGCCGTTCATTGAACGTCGTGCGACGCATCTACACGCCCGAGCTGAATAGATCCATCGAAGTGCGCAGCACTTACAACAAGACTTCGAATGTAGCGCGGTTCGATATCTATAATCCGAACGCCACGTATCCGACTACCGCGTACGGAGACTTTGTCGTGCCGGATGGAACTCGTGTCGTCTCCGTGCTCGACAGAAATTTGTCGTCGCGGACCGCGTCGATCGGTGATCGCTTTACGTTGAGGGTTACTGATCCCGTGGAGTTTCAGGGGGCTATCATCGAAGGTCACGTGGCCAACATTCAGCGCAGCGGACGCTTGACTGGTCGATCGGCTATGACGATGGACTTTGATCGGATTCGTCTCAGTGATGGCCGCAGTTATCGCTTTGCCGGCCTTCTCGAAAGCGTGTCGACCACAAATGGCGAAACCGTGAGGGTCGATACTGAAGGCGCGATTCGCGATCGAAGCCAAACGACCACGACCGAACAACGGGCGGCGATCGGCACCGCTGTCGGCGCGATAATCGGCGCGATTGCCGGCGGCGGAAAAGGCGCAGCTATAGGCGCGCTTCTTGGCGCCGGAGCGGGCGCAGGCTCTGTCTATGTGGAGGGGCAAGATGCTCTCGAGTTGTATAGCGGAACTGAGATGGTCATTCGCGCCGGAGCACCAAATAACATACCGAGATAAAGCATCTATCTGGTCATGTTAATAGCTGCAGGTTGTGGCAGTGTCAGAAGAGCGGTAGCGACCGAATCAGGGAATCAACTTGGACGTCGCATTTATCGGTGCGCGGGTTAGTTTCCGGTCGCTTACCGCTCGTGTTCCGACTCTTTACGGCGAGGGTTCCTTGCGCAATTCACTTTCAGCCTGTTCAAGCAGTTCCTGTTCGGCGCGGAAGCTCTCGAGTCCCAGCGGCATGTGCTTTCGGCCTTCGTCGAGGCGGCGCAACATGTAATTAGTTTCGGCCCAGCTCGCGCCTCGACTGGACGCTGCTTCGATCATTTGCAGACGGGCCTCGGCTTCCGCCCGGCGAGATGCGCCCTCCTGCTTGAGGGTTTCCAATCGGCTGCGGTCCCGACTCAATTCCTCGATCAGTACGGCCGTGTCAGGCGCGTTAAGGTATCTCGCCCGATTGATGCGTCTTTCAACTTCCAGCAAGTCGCGGCGCGCGCTGGCTGTAAGGCGAGTTGCGTTAAGCCGTAAAGCCAACGTCTCGCGATAAGCGTCGGCGAGCAACGGCTGTCGCCTCTCCATTTCGCGGAGGACCCGCCGTTCACCGCTGGTCAACTCGGGAATAAAATATCCAACCTCGTCAGCAGTGATGCCATCTGATGCAAGGCGGTCGCGAAGTTTTCGGAGCCATTGCCGGCGAAAGAGAATTGTCACGATGGCGATGAGCAGGGCCGCAATCAGCGAAAATGGCAGTGAAAGTGCCGCCAGCACCAGCAGCGCCGGAGATGTGGCTCCGGTTATCAGATAAGCGAGGAAGAGAGCTAGTGGCGGACTGACAGTCACGGCGAGCAGTTCCACCCAGGGCGCCAGTTGCCAAAGGCGCGCGTTGCGGCGATCGCTGGCCGTCAACTTTCCGGATTGATTGCTGTTGTCCGGTGTTAATTCGAGCATGATTTGAACGAATATACTCCGACCGTGAACCGCAGGCCAATATTCGCCAGCATCAAGAGTCCGAAACCGCCTACGGTAGCGGGCGGTTAGTCTCTACCTCCAATTCGCGATCGAGCTTGAAAGTTCAACCGCCCCGCTACCGCAGGCGGTTCTGACCTATGGTATGATCGGCCAAAGTTCATGAAGACGAAAATCAAACTGCTTCTCATTGCGGCTCTCGTATTTCCGTTCCTCATGGCGCCCTCCGGTTTAGGGCAGAGTCAACCCGATCGACCTGGCCGCGGCGGATCCGCAAAGCCTGTGACCGTTCCCGTCACGATCCGTCTCCGGGAGTCCAAGCCGGGGGTCGAAATGCGGTTCGCGGATTATCTGCTGCGTGAAGATGGCGATATTCAAACACCTCTATCCATGCGGAGCCGCGAGGATAGTCCGATGTGGCTGGCAATACTCATTCAAGATGATCTTGTTTCCTCGATCTCAAACGAGATGAAGGGTCTCTCCGAGTTTATTAATCATTTGCCAGCCGGTTCGCGCGTCATGATTGGCTACATTCGCTCCGGCACGCTGGATGTTCGTCGCAAGTTTACCGCTGACTTGGAGAGGGCGGCGAAAGGCTTGCGTGCGCCACTAGGACTAGCCAGTGCCGGTCCGTACAATCCATACGTCGAAATCATCGAAGCGCTGCGTAAGTTTGATTCGCAGCCGTTGGGTCGTCGAGCGATGATCGTCGTCTCGGATGGCGTTGATGTTTCGCGCGGTGTCGACAGCTCGACGCCGGGACAGAGTTTGGATTTGCAGCGCGCCATCACCGAGGCGCAACGTCGCAGCGTGGCAATCTATTCCATTTACGCACCCTCCGCTGGGAATTCCGGATTTCAGTTAAGCGCCAACGGTCAGAGTTGTTTGGAGAGACTGTCGAACGAAACAGGTGGACGGGCTTTTTTTCAGGGCACGGGAGCACCGGTAAGTTTTGATCCTTTTCTGAAAGAAATTTATGCTTCGCTCGAAGGACAGATCGCGCTGACCTACCTTTCAACTCACACGAATAAAGGCTTTCACCGCCTCGATATCAAGCCGCTGGAGCGCGACGTGGAGATTCGACATCCCGCGGGCTACACGCGATAGGTTACGCAATGTTCTTCTGAAACGCGGCCTGCCGTCGCCGCATCTCTTTCATTTGCATTTGCAGATCCAGCAGATGCATATCGAGCATCAATCGCAGATCATGGTTTAGCTTCAATCCGCGCTCAAAATCCTTCTGCGCCTCGTCTGCTTTTCCTTCCGTTTGCCGCGCCAGGCCACGTTCGGCATAGACCAGAGGGTTACGATCATCTAACGAAATGCTCTTGTCAAAATCCGCGATGGCAAACTTGACATTGCCTTCTATCAGAAATGCCCGGCCGCGTTTGAAATAGGCATCGGCGTCGCCTGGATCGAATCCGATCGCACGGTCAAAGTCTGACAAAGCGCCGTCAAGGTCGAGGCGGTTCGATCGGATGTAGCCGCGATTCAGATAGGCCTGCGCAACGTCGCGATTATTTGCCGCCAGCCCGGGCTCCAGTTCCCATAGGGTTTCGAAATCGGCGATGGCGCCATCCAAATCGCCGCCAGCCCGTCTTGCTTTCCCGCGGTTGAGATATGCTACTGCGAGCTTTGGATCGATACTCAACGCACGGTCGTAATAAGCGATAGCGCCGGCGATGTCGCCGTGGCTGAAACTCTGGATTCCTTGTTTGACGTATTTCTTTGCCGATTGGGAACGTTGGCCTAAAGCATAGGGTGGGAAAATCAAGATACCAAGAATCGCAATGCAGAAGAGGCGTTTCATGGTTACCTCCGTTCGAGAAACCGGAGTCTCCCGTCCGTTAGTAGGCGGGCACGCCGCCATTCAATTATTGTACTGTCGCCGGTAACAGCGAGCCACGACGATCTGTAGCAATGGCCCGGCCGTCCGCCATCCTTCCGATCATCCCATGAAAGTGAATGTCGGTGCCTGATAAAACCAGGAGCACATCGCCCGCGTGATATCGCGGGTCGTCAAGTGGAAACTGGATCACAACAGCTTGTCCGTTCTCGTGCTCGATCGTGTCGAAAGTAAAGTCCGCGGCGTCTACGACGTAAGTCTGTGAATGAGTTGCGGTTCTTTGTGCGTCTGGCATAGTAATTTAATTAGTCCT
>Ga0209577_10006254_pt1 | contig 11024 bp, 9 predicted proteins | sample GraSoiAngelo_109_FD_185874 | JGI IMG/M metagenome (GOLD analysis project Ga0209577, IMG submission 185874) | Grasslands soil microbial communities from the Angelo Coastal Reserve, California, USA - 14_0903_12_20cm (SPAdes) (version 2) | ecosystem: Environmental > Terrestrial > Soil > Grasslands ... | reverse complement strand
GTTCGACGTCATCAGATCGTGCGCGCTCGACGACCTCCCGGAGATGGCGCAAGTCCGTCCGCAGGAGATCGGCGGCTGCCGTCTCGTCGGGCACGCCGGCGGGACGGCTCTCCAGTTCGATGGCGACGGCGGTCACGACAGGAACCCGGTCAGCGGCGACGAGGCGTCGGCCGAGCCGGCGACCCCCGGCAGGCCGGCGAGGAAGGCGTGGCGCCCGGCCTCGACCGCCTGCTTGAAGGCGGCGCCCATGGCCACCGGATCACCGGCGGTACCGATGGCGGTGTTGACCAGCACAGCGTCCGCTCCGAGCTCCATGGCTTCGGCCGCCTGGGACGGGGCGCCGATGCCGGCGTCGACGACGACGGGGACGAGCGACTGCTCGACGATGATCTCCAGGGCCGCCTTTGTGCGCAGGCCTTGGTTGGATCCGATCCAGCTGCCGAGAGGCATGACGGTGGCGCAGCCCACCTCCTCGAGGCGCTTGCACAGCACGGGATCGGCGTTCACGTACGGCAGCACGGTGAACCCCTCCCGGCACAGCACCTCGGCGGCCTTCAGCGTCTCGACGGGGTCGGGGAGCAGGTAGCGAGGCTCGGGCGTGATCTCCAGCTTGATCCAGTCGGGCAGGCCGGCCGCCCGCGCCAGGCGGGCCAAGCGGACGGCCTCGTCGGCGTCGTCGGCGCCGCTCGTGTTGGTCAGCAGCAGCACCCGATCGGACGGGATGGCGTCGAGGATGTCCTCGTCGGCCGTCGGGTCAACCCGGCGCAACGCCACGGTGACCATCTCGGTACCGCAGGCGTCGATCGTCGTCCGCAGTGACTCGTTGGACGGGAACTTCCCCGTGCCGAGGAAGAGCCGGGACGCGAAGGATCTCCCGGCGATGACCAGATGGTCGTCCACTGCACGCTCCCTTCGCCTGCATTACCAGGCCGGTGATGTGAAGGGTCGCGAACCGTTCGTGTCCGCCTCTCAGCCCGGCGCTCCGAGCTCCCCTGCGTTTCGCCTCTTAGGTTAGTGACGTGAGCGAGCCGAAGGCGGCCCCGTGAGCACGAGAAGGCTGATCGTGGCGGCGATGATCGTGGGTCTCGCCATCCTCATCGCCTTCACCGTCCAGGTCTTGATCACCTTCTAGGTGCGGCCGGACGCGTAGTGGGTACCACTCTGTAGGCTCGATTCGTCTCATTCGGACTCGCCCAGGAGGTGCCCGATCGCCGAGCAGTTCGACGTTGTCGTCATCGGCGGGGGGCCGGGCGGGTACGCCGCCGCCCTCTACGGGGCGGGTGCCGGCCTGAAGGTCGCCGTCGTCGAGATGGAGAAGGTCGGCGGCACCTGCCTCCACCGGGGCTGCATCCCGGCCAAGCAGTTCCTCGAGACCGCCAACGTCTTCCGGACGGTGGCCGGGGCCAAGGAGTTCGGCGTCCAGTCGGACCAGCCATCGGTTGACTTCGCCACCAGCCAGGCCCGCAAGCAGAAGGTGGTCGACCAGCTCTGGAAGGGCCTCCAGGGCCTGATGAAGAACCGCAAGATCACCACCATTCACGGCAAGGGGTCCCTGCACAAGAACAAGCTGGTCAAAGTGGACGACGGCACCGAGCTGAAGGGCAAGAACGTCATAATCGCCAGCGGGTCAGTGCCCCGCACGCTCCCCGGTTTCGACATCGACGGGAAGTACGTCCTCACCTCCGACGAGGTGCTGATGCTCGATCAGCTGCCGTCGTCGGTGGCGGTGATCGGCGGCGGCGCCATCGGCTGCGAGTTCGCGTCGATGATGAGCGACCTGGGCACCCAGGTGACGCTCCTCGAGGCTCTGCCCAAGCTGTTGCCACTGTGCGACAGGGACGCGGCCGACGCCGTCGCCAGATCGTTCAAAAAGCGGGGCATCGACGTGCGTACCGGCGTCAAGGTGGAAGGCCATGAGCCGGCCAACGGGAGCACCACGGTGAAGCTGGCCGACGACTCCATCACCGTCGACGCCATCGTGATGTCGATCGGCCGGCGGCCGCTCTCCGAGGATCTCGGCCTCGACGGCACCAAGGTGGGGCTCGACGACAAGGGCTTCGTCGAAGTCGACGAGTACTGCCGCACCGAAGAGGACGGTGTGTTCGCCATCGGCGACGTCATCAACACTCCCCAGCTCGCGCACGTCGGCTACGCCGAGGGCATTCTCGTCATGCAGCAGCTCCTCGGGGAGGACGCCATCCCCGTCGACTACGAGAAGGTGCCCTGGGCGATCTATTGCCATCCCGAGGTCGGGTTCGCGGGCCTGACCGAGGAGGCAGCCAAGGAGGCGGGCTACGACGTGGTCGTCTCCAAGCACCGCTGGGGTGGCAACGGTCGGGCCCTCATCATCGGTGACACCGAGGGCGTGGTGAAGGTCATCGCCGAGAAGGACGCCGATGGCAAGCCCGGCCGGCTGCTCGGCGTGCACATCGTGGGCCCGTGGGCCACCGAGGAGTTCATCGAGGGCTGGCTGTCGGTGAACTGGGAGGCGACCGTCCCGGAGGTCGCCCACCTCCTCCATCCGCACCCCACGCTCTCGGAGAGCTTCGGTGACAGCATGCTCAGCTTCTACGGGAGAGGACTGCACGGGTAATGGCCGACATCACCATGCCGCAGCTGGGTGAGACCGTCACCGAAGGGACCATCACCAAGTGGTTCAAGTCGGTGGGCGACGAGATCAGCGAGGACGAGCCCCTCTTCGAGGTGTCGACGGACAAGGTCGACTCCGAGGTTCCCTCACCCGCATCCGGCTACCTCGCCGAGATCCTCGTCGACGAAGGCGAGACGGTCGACGTGGGCACCAAGCTCGCCGTCGTCTCGTCCGAGGCGCCTTCGGGGAACGGCCAGAAGACCGAGGACAAGTCCGAGAAGTCCGAGGACAAGGCCGAGACCAAGGAAGAAGCGAAGGAGCCCGAGGCGTCCGAGGACGAGGAGCAGCAGGAGGAGGACGAGGCCGCCGAGGAGGTGCCGGAAGACGAGGCGCCGGAAGAGGAGGCTCGCCCGGCCAAGGCCGAGGCCGAGGCCGAACAGGCTGAGGAGAAAGAGGAGAAAGAGCGGCCGAAGGCCTCGACCAAGACCGAAGAGCGCAAGGAGCCCGAGCCCAAGGCCGACGGCGACGGAAAGGGCAGCGGCAAAGTCCTCTCGCCTGTCGTGCGCAAGCTCATCGCCGAGCACGACCTCGATCCGAGTCAGATCGAGGGTACGGGCCAGGGCGGCCGCATCACCCGGGCCGACGTGCTCAGCTTCATCGACACCGGCAAGGGAAAGGCGGCGCCCAAAGAGAAGGAGCGGGCGCCCGCCGGCGGCCGCGAGGAGAGGCGAGAGCCGAAGCGGGAGGCGCCTGCTGCTCCGGCGGCCAAGGCCGGCGAGGACGACGAGGCGATCGCTTTCTCCAACATCCGCCGGCGCACGGCCGAGCACATGGTGCGCTCCAAGTCGACGTCGGCTCACGTGCTCACCGCGATCGAGGTCGACTTCGAGAACGTGGATTCCGTGCGCCGGGCCGCCCAGACCGAGTGGAAGGAGCGGGAGGGCTTCACCCTGACGTACCTGCCCTTCATCTCCCGGGCCGTGATCGACGCCGTCGAGGACTACCCGCACGTCAACGCGTCGGTCGGCGAGGACGAGCTCATCGTGCACCGGCGCGTGCACCTGGGCATCGCCGTCGACCTTTCCTTCCAGGGTCTCCTGGCGCCGGTGATCCACGACGCCGACGGCAAGCGCCTGCGCGCCATTGCCAGGGAGATCAGCGACCTGGCCGCCCGGGCCCGAGCCAAGAAGCTGAGCGCCGACGAGATCCAGGGCGGCACGTTCACCATCACCAACCCCGGCGGCTACGGCACGCTGATCACGGCTGCGATCATCAACCAGCCCCAGGTGGCGATCCTCTCCACCGACGGCGTGAAGAAGAAGCCGGTTGCCGTCGAGCTGCCCGACGGCACCGACGCCGTGGTCGTGCACCCGGTCGGGATCCTGGCCCTGAGCTTCGACCACCGGGCCTTCGACGGCGCCTACGCCTCGGCGTTCATCGCTCGCGTCAAGGAGATTCTCGAGACGCGGGACTGGTCGCAGGAGCTGTGACCCTCCGGGTCCGCTGGCTCGGGAACGTCCACTACCGCGACGCCCTCGCCTTGCAGCGGGGGCTATTCGCATCGGACGGGCAGTACCTGCTGCTGCTCGAGCACCCGCACGTCTACACCTTGGGCGTGCGGGCCGACCCAGCCCATGTGCTGGTCGACCCGGCCTCGGTGGGCGCCGAGCTGGTCCGCGCTGACCGCGGGGGCGACGTCACCTATCACGGACCCGGCCAGCTCGTCGGGTACCCGATCCTCGACGTGGCCATGGGTCCGGACGCCATCCCCGCCTACGTCCACACTGTCGAGCAGCTGGTCATCGACACGCTCGCCGACTTGGGCCTGCCGGGTGCGGCGCGCCTATCCGGCTATCCAGGCGTGTGGGTCGACGAGCGCAAGATCTGCGCCATCGGCGTCCGCGTCAGTCGCGGTCGGTCGATGCATGGTTTCGCCCTCAACGTCGACTCCGACCTCTCGTACTTCTCCCACATCGTTCCCTGCGGCATCGCCGACAAGGCGGTGACCTCGCTCGCCGCTGAGGACGTGAACGCGTCGATGGCCGAGGTCGTCGATGCCGTCGTCGCCCGCGCCGCAGCCCTGTGGGGCCCGCAGATCGAGCGCCAAGACGCTGTTGGCGGTCGTGTGAGCCATATAGCAACACACACGACCGCCAATGCCCTGCAGATCGGTCCGCGGAAGCCGGAGTGGTTGCGGACCAAGGCCCATATGGGGCCGGAGTTCCTCGAGCTGAAGCGGACGATGCGGACGCTGGACCTGGTGACGGTGTGCGAGGAGGCCGGGTGTCCGAACATCTTCGAGTGTTGGGGCGATGGCACAGCGACGTTCATGATCAACGGCGAACGGTGCACGCGGGCCTGCGGTTTCTGCTTGGTCGATACCCGTCGCCCCGACGCCCCTCCCGACCCGCTGGAGCCCGAGCACGTGGCCGAAGCCGTGGCCCGCATGGGCCTGGCCCACGCCGTGATCACCGCCGTCGCCCGAGACGATCTGCCTGACGGCGGCGCCGCTCAGTTCGCGGCCTGTGTCGACGCTGTGCGCCGGCGCTGTCCGGGCACGTCGGTCGAGCTGCTGATCCCGGACTGCAAAGGCGTTCCTGCCGCGCTCGACTCGGTGTTCGCGGCTCGGCCCGACGTCCTCAATCACAACCTGGAGACCGTCCTGCGGCTGCAGCGCGCCGTGCGCCCGTCGGCCTCCTATGCCCGCAGCCTGGCCGTCCTGGCGAGGGCCAAGGACGCCGGGCTGGTGACGAAGTCGGGGATCATCCTCGGCATGGGCGAGGCCGAGGACGAGGTCGTCGGTGCTATGGCCGACCTGCGCAGCGTCGGTGTCGACATCCTCACCCTCGGCCAGTACCTGCGACCGTCCGCCGCCCATCTCCCGGTCGCCCGCTGGTGGACGCCCGACGAGTTCGGCGACCTCCGGATCGCCGGCGAGGCCATGGGCTTCGCCCACGTGCAAGCCAGCCCCCTCACCCGGTCGAGCTACCACGCCCGGGAGGCGGCGACGGCGGCCAGCGCGGGCGCATGACTCAAGCGCGATTCGATCGCGTGCGGCGCCGGCTCGACGAGCTGGCCCTGGATGCCCTGCTGCTGTCGATTGGCGCGGACCTGCCGTGGCTCACGGGCTATCAGGCCATGCCGCTGCCGCGGCTGACGATGCTCGTGCTGCCCGCGGACGGCGACGCGACCCTCGTCGTGCCCCGCCTCGAGGCGCCGCGCGTGACACCGATGCCGGACCTGTTCGAGCTGCGGCCGTGGGAGGAGACCGAGGATCCTGTCGCCGTCGTCGCCGACCTCGTGGGCGGGAGGCGCTCGCTCGCCATCTCGGACCGGGCGTGGGCCGCGCCGCTGCTGGCCCTGCAGGCGTCGCTGCCCGACGCCAAATGGCAGCCGGCGTCGATCGTCACCGGACCGTTGCGGGCCGTGAAGGACGCCGACGAGATCGCTGCCCTGCGCACCGCGGGGGCTGCCGCCGATCGCGTTGCCACCGCCCTGGTGCAGGGCGAGATCGAGCTCGTGGGCCGCACCGAAGAAGCCGTGTCGCGCGAGATCAGCGACCGCCTCATCGAGGAGGGCAACCAGCGAGTGAACTTCGCCATCGTCGGCAGCGGGCCCCACGCGGCCAGTCCCCACCACGACGCGGGGACGCGAGTCATCGAACGCAACGAGTCGGTGGTGTGCGACTTCGGCGGCACCCTGGACGGCTACTGCTCAGACATCACCCGCACAGCGTTCACGGGCGAGCCACCGGCCGAATTCCGCGACCTGTATGCCATCCTCGAACGCGCCCAAGCCGAGGCGGTGGGCGCGGCCTGCGCCGGCGTCCCTTGCGAGGACGTCGACGGCGTAGCCCGCCGCATCATCACCGAAGGCGGATACGGGCCCAACTTCGTCCACCGCACGGGTCACGGCATCGGACTCGAGGAGCACGAGAACCCCTACATCGTCGCCGGCAACTGCGAGCGGCTCGTGGACGGCAACGCCTTCTCGATCGAGCCGGGGATCTACGTCGAGGGCAAGTGGGGGGCGCGCATCGAGGACATCGTCGTGGTCACCGAGTACGGACCCGAGTCGCTCAACACCGTTGACCACGGCCTGGCGCGGGTGGGCTGATGGACCTCGGCATCAGCGGTCGAGTCGCCCTGGTCACCGCCTCGTCCAAAGGTCTGGGACGGGCATCGGCGCTGGCACTGGCCGACGAGGGCTGCAAGGTCGTCGTCTGCGCGCGGGGCGAGGAGGCGCTGCGCGCCACCGAGAAGGAGCTCGCCAACCGCACCGAGGTGCTGGCGATCGTCGACGACATCACCGAGCCGGCTGCTCCCGGTCGGGTCGTGAAGGCGACGGTGGAACGCTTCGGCAGCATCGACATTCTCGTCCCCAACGCCGGCGGCCCGCCCCCCGGCAGAGCCTTGGACGCGGGCGACGAGCAACTGGCGGCCGCCCTCAACGCCAACCTGGTCACGTCGGTTCGCCTCGTCCGTGAGGCGGTGCCCCACATGCGGTCAAGGCATTGGGGCCGTATCTGTTGCATCACTTCGTCGTCGGTGAAGCAGCCCATCCCGACGCTGGCGCTGTCGAATGTCGCCCGCACGGCCCTGTGGGCATGGATCAAGACGGCCGCCCAGGATGTGTTCGCCGACGGCATCACGGTCAACACGGCGTGCCCTGGTTCCCACGCCACCGACCGCATGAAGGAGTTGGGCGGCGGCAGCACCGAGGGCATGGGCGACCCGGCCGACTTCGGCCGCGTCGTCGCCTTTCTCTGTTCGCAGCCCGCGAACTACATCGCCGGCGTCGCCCTCCAAGTGGATGGCGGCGCCACCCTTGGGCTGCTCTAGTCCTCTGTGATCCAGCTCGACGCGGCGACGGTCCTCCTGCAGTGGGCCACGGGCGGATTGCTGTTCCTCTGGGTCACGACCCGCGGACGGGAGGTCGGCGTCGGCTATGGCTGGTTGCTGCGGGGCGTCTACGGCGTGATGGCCACCGGCGCCGTCGCCGCCGGCGTCGCCTTGGGCGGATCCGCCGGCCGCGACCTGTGCGCCGCCCTCACCGCCTTCGCCGCCTTCGTCGCCCTCGGTGTCTCCGTCGTCCGCCGCAAGGCCGGCGTCGCCGGCGAACGGACCCGCGAGCAGCGCGTGTCGGCCCGCCTGTCAGGCGTTCTCGGGGTGGATAACGGGCCCACAGCCCGTTATCCAGCGCAAGAACGCGCAGAGGCGCCCGAGTTTCCGCCGGCGCTCGACGTCGTCGCTCCCATCGTCGGCGCTGTCGGCCTTGTCTTCGCCGGGATCCACGCCAGCGGTGGCCACGATGTGCTGTCGGTCGTTCGTACGTTGGCGGGGGCCGGCTTCCTCGGCGCCGTGAGCGACGCCATGCTGCTGGGCCACTGGTACCTCGTGCAGCCCGGTCTCGGGCGGGCACCGCTGCTCGAGCTCGTGAAGTGGACGGCGTGGGTCTGGCCCGTCGAGGTGGGCCTGCTGCTCATCCCCCCGGGGATGGTCGACGCCGTCACCGGCCACATCGACGACGGCTGGGACGGGACGCTGTCGTGGTTCTGGGTGGCGTGCGCCGTGACGACGATCGCGCTCTGCTTCGTCACCCGGGCTGCGCTCAAGGAGCGGGCCTACTCGGCGGTGATGGCCGCCACCGGCCTGCTCTACCTCGCCATCCTCACCGCCTTCGGGACCGATCTGGTGGCGAGGGCAATCCTCGCCGGTTAAGCCGGAAGGGCCTCCAGGCCGACCTCGACATCGACGTCGGGGCCGGCGATCTCGATCGCCTCGATGGTGCGGGCACCGGCGGGCAGCCAGGCGACGAGCATCCAGGGTCCCGGCACCGCGTACAGCACGAAGCGACCGTCGTCGTCGCAGCGGGTCTCCCCGCAGAACTCGTTGTCCTTGTCGCGGAGCTGCACATAGGCGTTGGCGGCGGGCGCTCCGCTCTCGGTCTTCACGTGTCCGGTGATCCGTGCCATCTCCGACCTACCGAGCGAGGAAGTACTTGGCCTTGGGGTGATGGCAGATGATCGCCGACGTCGTCTGCTCGGGCTGGTACTGCCATTCGGTGTCCTCGCCCACGTGGACGCCGATCCGGTCGGCTTCGAGCAGCTCGGCCACCTTGGCGTTGTCCTCGAGGTCGGGACATGCCGGATAGCCCCACGAGTAGCGACCGCCCCGGTACTGCTGGCGGAACAGCCCGCTGAGCGTGGGACCGTCTTCGCCCGCGAAGCCCCACTCCTCGCGCACGCGGCGGTGCCAATACTCGGCCAGCGCCTCGGCCATCTCCACGCCCAGTCCGTGCAGCTTCAGGTACTCCTGATAGCGGTCGGCGGCGAACAGCTCGGCCGTCGCCTCCGAGACGGCCGGACCCATTGACACGATCGAGAACCCCGCGTAATCCGTCTCCCCGCTGTGGACGGGCCGGAAGAAGTCGGCGATGCAGAGATACGGCTCGCGGCGCTGTCGGGGGAACGGGAACCGCATCCACTCGGCGGTGCGAGTGTCGTCCTTCCAGACGACGACATCGTTGCCCTCGCCGTTGGCCGCGAAGTAGCCGTACACGACCTGGGGCACGAGCACCCCGCTCGCCTTGGCCTTGTCGAGCTCCTCGCGCAGCAGGGCCCGGATCCTGCCCTTGAACTGCTCGTCGTTCTCGCCCTTCTCCGGGCGGTACTGCCACTGGTTGCGGAACAGGGCGGTCTCGTTGAGGTAGCCGGCGATGTCGTCGACGGCGATGCCCTTGACGACGCGCGATCCCAGGAACGGCGGGACGAAGATCTGGTTGTCGGTCTCGACCTCGGGCGAGCGCGACGGGATGGCGCTCTCATCGATGTCGTCGCTGGCGCGCGGCGCGCGGGCCCGGCCCGTGATCTCCCGCCCGAAGTCGGTGTCGTCGACGCCTGACTTCTTGATCTCCATCAGCCGGTCCATGGTGCGCAGGCCCTCGAAGGCATCCTTCCCATAGAAGACGCGGCCCTCGTACACCTGGCGGAGATCGGTTTCCACGTACTTCCGCGTCAGCGCCGCCCCGCCCAATAGCACCGGGATCGAGGAGAGGTTGCGATCGTTCAGCTCATGCAGGTTGTCGCGCATGATCAGCGTGCTCTTGACCAGGAGGCCGCTCATGCCGATGGCGTCGGCCGACACCTCCTCGGCCTTGGCCACCAGGTCGCCGATCGGCACCTTGATGCCGAGGTTGTGCACCTCGTAGCCGTTGTTGGTGAGAATGATGTCGACCAGATTCTTGCCGATGTCGTGCACGTCGCCCTTCACCGTCCCGAGCACGACCCGGCCCTTGCCGCCCTGGTCGGACTTCTCCATGTGAGGCTCCAGGTAGGCCACGGCCGCCTTCATGCACTCGGCTGACTGCAGGACGAATGGCAGCTGCATCTCGCCGGAGGCGAACAGCTCGCCGACGACCTTCATGCCGGCGAGCAGCACGTCGTTCACAATCTCCAACGCCGACCGCGCCGCCAGCGCCTCTTCGAGATCGGCCTCCAGGCCGTCGCGGTCGCCGTCGATGATGCGATGCTTGAGCCGCTCCTCCACGGGCCAGCCGCTGCGGTCCTCCTTCTCGATGTCGGCCGCCGTCACGTCCTCGAAGATCCCCAGCAACTCTTGCAGCGGGTCGTAGCCGTCGGAGCGGCGGTCGTAGACGAGGTCGAGCGCCACCTGACGCTGCCGCTCGTCGATGCGGTTCAGCGGCATGATGCGCGCCGCGTGCACGATGGCGGCGTCCAGCCCGGCGTCGACGCACTCGTGGAGGAAGACCGAGTTCAACACGTGCCGGGCTGCTGGCTTGAGGCCGAAGGACACGTTGGAGACGCCCAGCACGGTGTACACGCCCGGTAGCTCGGCCTTGATCCTGCGGATGCCTTCGATCGTGGCCATGCCGTCGTGACGCAGGTCCGCGTCGCCGGTGGACAGCGGGAAGGTGAGGGCGTCGAAGATCAGGTCGGAGGGCGACAGGCCATAGCGGTTGACGGCCAGGTCGTGGATGCGGTGGGCGACGCGCAACTTCCACTCGATGTCGCGGGCTTGGCCCTGCTCGTCGATCAAGAGGCAGATGACGGCTGCGCCGTACTCGCGGGCCAGCTTCATCACCCGGTCGAAGCGGGTGTCCGGGCCCTCACCGTCTTCCAGGTTGGCCGAGTTGAGGATGGCTCGGCCGCCGATCCACTGCAGCCCGGCCTCCAGCACCGGAGACTCCGTCGAGTCCATGACGAGCGGAGCGCTCACCTGCGTGGCGAACCGAGAGGCGACCTCGTCCATGTCCGCGGCGCCGTCCCGGCCGACGTAGTCCACGCACACGTCGAGAACGTGGGCCCCCTCCTTCACCTGCTCGCGCGCCATGGCCAGACACGTGTCCCAGTCAGCTTCGAGCATCGCCTCGCGGAACTTCTTCGAGCCGTTGGCATTCGTGCGCTCGCCGATGA
>Ga0209577_10006253_pt1 | contig 11024 bp, 11 predicted proteins | sample GraSoiAngelo_109_FD_185874 | JGI IMG/M metagenome (GOLD analysis project Ga0209577, IMG submission 185874) | Grasslands soil microbial communities from the Angelo Coastal Reserve, California, USA - 14_0903_12_20cm (SPAdes) (version 2) | ecosystem: Environmental > Terrestrial > Soil > Grasslands... | reverse complement strand
GGCGTATGACCTGCGCATACATGTACTCAGGAACCACTCCCAGTGGGGGAAGGGTGCCGATGGGATAAATATTTTTGCTGGCCATGGGTTCTCCTTGCTAAATACGTTGTCTTCTCATTCTATCACAGCCCAATGGAATGAAGAGAACCCAGGTACCGCTGAGTACCTGGGCTACTGTCCTGTAATGAATGTTGCATATCCAACTACGCCTTTTTACTGCGCTGAAAGAGTCGAGGGTGGGAACATGCCAGGCGAGGATACCTTTGCTTTTCCCAGGGCAGGAGACTTTATTATTTCCCCACCGGTAGGGGAGAGCTCGGATGGTGTAACGTTTCTGTTCAACTGAATGACCTGTTTATAGACCTCGGTGTATTTCTCTGCCATCACGCGCGCAGAGAAATTGCGCTCGAAGTGCATGCGAACTGCATTCCGGTCAATGGTATCGATTTGTGGAATGCGCTCAACCATTTCATCGACAGTGCGTACCAGGAAGCCCGATACCTGGTCCGCCACGATCTCCGGCGCAGCTCCTCGCGCAAACGAGATAACCGGACACCCCTGTGACATCGCTTCGATCATCACCATGCCGAAAGGCTCTTCCCATTCGATGGGATTGAGGAGGCCGCGCGCGCGACTGAATAAATTCATTTTCTGGTTCACGTTGACAGGGCCAATGTAGGAAATCTGCTCGCTTCCGATTTGAGGTTTGATGACTTCGTTGAAGTAGTCCATCGATTCCTTGGTATAGCGATCAATGGTACCGGCCAGGATCAGTGGCACTTTTGCGCGCTTTGCCGCTTCGATTGCCAGGTGCGCGCCTTTTTCCGGCATAAAACGTCCCAACCAGACAAAGTAGTCTCCCTTTGGCGCGTTCACCCGGTAATACTCTCGCATCGATATACCGTTATGCACCACGCCTATAAAGTTCAGCGGAAAGAGCGCTCCCTCTTCTTTACGCGCGCTTTCGCTAATCGAAATCGTTGGGACATCAGGCGCCCATTCCATATAATAAGAGTCGGCATCACCTATCTTTCCCGTTCGTGCATCGCGATCAAAGGGAAAGTGGCTATGCAATGTTGTGACGTGTGGGGTAGTAAGTGAAGCAGTGAGGGGAAACACGTACATGTCCGCGCTCGAGGAGAGGTGGGTATGAACAATATCAAAACTTTGCTCTTTGATCTGCTCAACGGCTTTATGTAAGTGATAATACGCTTTAAGATGCATGGTCCAGGGAATGCCTTCTTCAAGAAGCGACCGGGGAAAAAAAGATACCAGTTTTGCCGATGTCCTGGCATCTCCGGGCGCAAATAAAGTAACGTCATGCCCCTGCGCAACCTGCGCTTCTACAAGATTATAGAGTACATTCTCCGTTCCGCCATAGTTCTTTGGTGGAATAGGCAGCCAGGGAGGAGCGATTTGTGCTATTCTCATGTTGAGGTTCCTCACATCTAACCCGTTGTTGCTCATCTAGTTACATATATAGCACGTATGAGGTGATTGACGCGTTGCATTTGCAAAAATAGACCATCAGGCATGACTCGATAGCACTCTCATTATCTCACATAAAATGGAGTGCCTGGCAGATAGAATGCATTCTAGCCCTGGCTTTACGTAACGTGGGGAGGCTTCCTCCTCGTCATTTTACATCAATCGCCTCGTTGTAATGCTTGCCTGCGAAGACCCACAGGCGCATGCCGAGATAGGTCACGAAGGCTGTGCCCAATACGGCGCACAATTTTGCGGCATTGGCCCATACCACTGTGTTTGGAATCATGGTATGTAATAACCGCGCGGCGCTCCAGATAATAGCATCATTGCAGAGGATACCGATCACATTGATAATGGCGAAACGGAGTAACTCACCGCCTGTAACGGTGTGTTTACGTTTAAATGTCCAATATTTGTTTAAGAGGAAGCTGTTGAGCGCACCGAATAGGTAGGCGATTGAGTTGTAGATCAACAAGAGATTAGCGTTGTGGATTGGAAACAGCAGAACGAGGATATTTAGCGTTAGTACATCAATGCTAGTGTTCAATATACCTACGATACTAAAACGCAGAATTTGCAGTAACGAGCTATACCATACCCAGGTTCGAGAAACCACTACCTCCTCTACCATCGGTTCAACGATTGGTTCAAGTTCAGATGTTTTAGCCAAAGAAGCCTCCTTACATATTACATTGCAAACATAAAGACGATTGTCACTTCGATATGGTCAATAGTGCTGAATATTCGCAGATTCAGAGGTGACGGCGTCCAGGTTTGGACGGGCATGAGAAGAGGAGGCATTGGCAAGCTGGTTATCAAGATTATCGCGTCCCGGTTCGTAGGGACAATGGGTGGCGTTGAGCGGACGTGGGGGCCTTGTGCTTGTCCCGTTCCTCAGTCATGCTGAGTCTTCTTGTTACACGGGGCGGACAAGCACAAGGCCCCCACATCATCCATCCTCCCGCCCATTGTCCCTACGATCGGAATCGATTAGCCAATCAATTGAGCCAATTGATCAATCTGTTCCAGGTCGGGTGTGCATGGCCAGAGAATCAATTCATCGGTTCCAATATCGGCAAAGCCCTGTATAGCGCCCTTAATCGCCTCAAGCGAGGTTGGCAGCGTCTTCGCCATCATGTCCGCCATCGGCCCCAGAAATGAGTAATAGTGGCGGATATACGCGCCTCCGCGTTCCGCCGCATCTGGGCCAAGGGCATAATACATGGCTCCGACCAGGCGTGGTTTCCCCTCTCTACCGGCAGCCTTCCAGGATTCTTCGGCCAATCTGAAGCCCTGGTTTGACCTCTCTGGCCCTCCGCCTCCAGAAATATAACCATCTCCCCAACGCCCAACGCGTTGTATCGCAACTGGGGAATACCCGCCGATGAGCAGTTCAGGCCCCCCTGGCCGTGCGGGGGCAGGTCCAATTGGCCCTACATCGTCGCTGAACGGTTGACCCGACCAGATACGTTTCATAGTTGTCAGTTGTTCCTCAAAGATTTTCCCCCGCCTGTGAAATGGCACCTCGACAGCAATAAAGTCATCCTCGCGCCCTCCAACACCCAGTCCAAGCGTGAGGCGACCTCCAGAAAGTGCATCAAGACTGGCCGCCTGTTTGGCGAGCAACGCTGCGTTGCGCAGCGGCGCGAGCAACACGCTGGGCATCAACCGGATACGTTGAGTAGTGCCTGCTGCCGCCGCCAGCGTGATCAGCGTTTCGTAGTTTGGGTAAACCAGGCGGTCAATAACAGCAAGACTGGAGAACGGGCCAGCATCCGCTTTTCTGGCCCATGCCAAAACGTCTTTTCCCTGCACGCCAGGGATGACAGAAGGTAAACCAACGCCTATTTGCATAAATATCTCCCTCGTTTCAGGATTACATGTGTACGTTCAACGTTCCCACACTTCCAGATGTCAGGTCGATGACCCTGATGGAGTTGTTGTTGGTGTCCGCAACGTAGAGTTTCCCCTCGGCGGCAGCCAGCCCCGCAGGCTCATTAAATTGAGCGACATCGGGTGCGCCATCCCGGAAACCAGCCTCACCGGACCCCGCAAAGGCTGTGACCTCGCGCGTCTGTGGGTTCAATTCCTTGATACGGTTATTATACGTATCCGCAAGGTATACTGTGCCACCGATAGCACAAACAGCCTGGACATGCTGTAAAAGCGCCTGGTCGCCAACGCCATCTACATCGCCAAAATCGAAAAGACCGGTACCAACGAGGGTCCTCACCATTTGCGTGCCGGAAAGGGCCACCACGCGCACCGCGCTCGTCTCGCTATCCGCGACGTACATGACGCGTCCATCAATACTGAGTCCGTTAGGTTGCGCAAACCATGCCTCGCTGCGTTCTCCATCCAGCAACCCTTCGTGTCCGGTACCCGCAAATGGCTCAATGGCGTCGCGATCAAGGTAAAGCACATACAACTGGTGCGTCCCCGCCATCGCGATATACAGGCGCTCTCCCCATCGCGCCAGATCCCAGGGCGAGCTCAAGGCCACGCTGCGCGCCTCACCCATTGGAGGAGTGCTCACCATCCCCGCCTGTTCCCCTGTTCCGGCAATAGTTTCAACCTGCTGCGTTGCCAGGTGAACACGCCGTACCAAGTGGTTCTCGGTATCAGCCACGTAAAGCATATCACCGACCAGCGTCACGCCCTGTGGCCTGTTGAACTGCGCTTGCGGAAAAGGCCCATCTGTCCTGCCCGCCTCACCTGTGCCAATCACCTGCCGGATTTTGCCCGACAGATTCATCTCCAACAGCCGGTGGTGCCCTGAATCGCTGACGACTAGCCGATTCGCCTGCGCATCTACCGCTAGCTTGCCCGGAAAAGCGATGACGGCTTCCGGCGCGCTCTCGCGTGCAAAACGCAATGGGCGGTGATCGAGCAGCCCCTGTGCATCAAACTCCGCGATCATCTCGCGCAGCAGTTTTTTTGTCGCCTCCGGGTGGATCTCTCCTTCGTGCTTGTCGATAACACGGTTTTCCGGGTCAATGAATACGAGCGTGGGCCACGCTCGCACCGCGTACTCGCGCCAGATGCGCATACTCCTATCGTTCACGACTGGATGCTCTATCCCATAGCGCAGCACCGCATCACGCACGCTATCGGTAAATTTCTCTCGCGAAAACTTCGAAGAATGAACGCTGACGATTGAAAGCTCATCGGGAAATGTGATTTCAAGCTCACGCAACTGCGCAAGCGCGTGCATACAATTGATTCAACTGAGTGTCCAGAAGTGCAGGATGACAATGCGCCCCTTCAATTCGCGAATATGCAGCGGATGGTCGCTATTGATCCAATCTAGCCCCGCCGGGAAATCGGGTGCTCGCACTTCTCCCCGGAATTGTGATGTTGCCATACTATGCCTTCTTTTGCTTTCCCACAGAATACAAAACCATTTAGTGCATCTTATCATATAGGAAGGTTATTGCATCTGCAGAAGCAGAATTCACTATGACCCGCCTGCAAGGAACAGTATCCGTTTACCCAAATTGAACCGTCATAAAAAAGAGAGCCAAAACAAAGGCGAATATTCTTCAGTATCTCAGTGTCTGTGTTGACAGAGAAAGGATAGAATTTATGACGGAGAAGGAAAGCTCCTCTATCGTCGCTGTCTTTAAGGATATGGCGCAGGCAAAAAAGGCCTACGACGATCTCCGAAGCGCCGGATACGGCGATGATCATCTTGGACTGGCAGATACCAAAGTTGAGAACAAGAAAATGGCAAAGCAGCTGACAGAAGCGGGTGTAGCAGAAGATGACAGCCAATTCTATCAGCGCGAATTTAATGAAGGACATCCTCTTGTCACGGTGAGGGTGGGAGGACTACAGCGCGATTCTATCCAGAAGGCGATCAATATCCTGAAACAGAACGGCGCTTATGATGCCAATAGCGGTCGTAACTCTCAGGCTGAATTTGGCTCGAATGTGAAGACCGATGCTCCTCCACCCTACTTTGATATCATTCATGGGGCCAAAGAATCAGGGAATCAGTAGAGGCTATCAAGTGGTAGCCTCTCAGGTAATAGGAGTAGTAAAGTTACCTGACTACCAGCTGTAGCAGCCACAGACCTGCCATCCCCACAATAATCGTGAGTAGCACATTTTTAGTCCGCCATGCCACCAGAGCAGCAAGTATACCAGCAATCAACCGGGCGTTGCTCAGGGTGAGATTGAGCCGGTTGGCGTTCAGGAACAGCGCAGGAAAGATGATGGCGGAGAGCACAGAGACGGGCACGAAACGTAAGGTACGCAGGAGGAGCGGCGGCATCTCTATCTTACCAAAGAACGTGATAAATGACAGGCGAATCGCGTAGGTCATTGCCCCGATGCAGAGTAGTGTCAGCCAGAGGGATAGAGATGTCATCACAGCGCCTCCTTTCCTGTTCGTCCTGGCGGAGTGATCTCTGGTGATTCATTAGTGGAAAGTGTGTGCGTAACGACTTGCGCCTTGTCTTCACTCGTGCTTGCGCGTTTTCTATCCCAAGGCTCAATACCGATGCCAATGCCGATGCCGATCAGGGCCGCGACGACAAGGCCTAGCCTGAGGGGCAAATCCGCCGCCAGGACCGCGACGACCCCCGCCGTGGCTGCTGCCGCTACACTGGCACGCCCTTTGAGCGATGGAACAACCAGCGCGATGAACGTGAGCGGCAGTGTGAAATCCAGTGACCAGCTCGCGGGAACCTGCGCACCAAGCAGAATACCTACCGCCGTACTTGCCTGCCAGGAGGTCCATAAAGTTAGCCCCGCACCAAAAAAGTACCAGTGTTTTCTGGTCCCATTCCCACCTTGCGCATAGTGCGTGATGGCTACAGCATAGGCTTCATCGGTCAGCAGGTATGCCAGCAGCATCTTCCAGCCTGAATTCAGCCGTTTGAGGTAGGGAGCAACCGACGCGCTGTACAGGGCATGGCGCAGGTTGATGATGACTGCCGTGAGGATGATGATTCCCGCTGGCACGCCAGCTCCGATCAGTTGCGCGGCCACAAACTGCGCTGAACCGGCGAGTACAATCAACGACATAGCTTGCACGACAAGCGCCGGGATACCCGCGCTACGCGCCACTACCCCATAAATCAGACCGAAAGGGATGGTTCCCAGCAGGATCGGCAGTTCAGCTTTAATACCGAGAACAAATTCAGCATGCCTGGTTGTCATAGCTTTATCATACCTGATATATAACTCACAGTGATCGTTTGTCATATCATATGTTGCGCATGCGGAAATAACACCGACCATTACGCGGCAAAGAAGGCCAACGGAACCAGCCATTTGGTACTTCCCGCTTCGTTCATTCGTTAACGAAGTATAGGGAATTATTACCTATAGAACAATGCAGGGAGGACTGATTACAGATGCAACAACCACAAGCTATTATCTTCGACCTGGATGGGGTGTTAACCGATACCTCCGAATACCATTATCGAGCCTGGAAACGTCTTGCGGATGATGAAGGCATTCCCTTTACTCGTGAAGAGAATGACGCGCACCTGCGCGGTATTGGCCGCCGCGAATCATTGATGTACATCATTCGAGGTCGCAATGTATCTGAAGAGCAGATACAAGAGATGATGGATCGCAAGAACCGCTACTACAATGACATGATTAAGTCAATGACGCCCAATGATCTTGTACCCGGCGGTAGAGACCTGCTGCAGGAAATCCGCGACGCGGGCATCAAAGTAGCCATCGCCTCTGCCAGTAAAAATTGCCGCACGGTGCTTGAGCGCCTGGATATTTTGAACTACCTCGATGGCATCGCCGACGGCTACAGTGTCGTCAATGGCAAACCCGCCCCCGATCTGTTTGTCTACGCTGCGGGCATGGTGCGGGTTCCCACTCCCGCCTGCCTGGGCGTGGAAGATGCCGATGCGGGTATCGAAGCCATAAAAGCTGCTGGCATGCAGGCGCTGGGCATCGGACCAAAGGAACGTTTCCACAAAGCGGACAAAGTAATGCCAACGCTCGCCAATGCGCACCTGCGAGATATTCTGAGCTAACGGTACTCGTGTTGGGTAATTGTTAGAAACCAGTAGAAAGGGTACTCTGTGGACCTCTGGCATATTTCTGAAGATAGATTTGACGCCTCGAAGCTGCATAGTCAGGAGACTGTTTATACCATCGGCAACGGCTATTTTGGCACGCGTGGCGCCTTTGAGGAAGGCTACCCCAAAGCCACTCCCGCTACTTTATTATACGGAGTGTTCGACCGTATCGCGGTAGGGAAGGAGGAATTAGCAAACGCGCCAGACTGGCTGCCGATCAGGCTGTTTGTGAATGACGAGCGTTTCCGCCTGGATCAAGGTACCATCCTTGCCTACGAACGTGTATTGGATATGCAGCATGGAGTGCTGCGCCGTACTATCTCCTGGGAAAGCCCAGGCGGCTTTCGCGTCCACATTTCCATTGAACGCTTCGCGAGCCTTGCGGATGAGCATGTCGGCGCGATTCGCTATAGCGTCACCGCCGACCAGGAGCAGAAAACCACTGGAGAGAATCTCGACATCATCCTGTGGGCCTCACTTAATATGGCAGTGGGTAACTACGATCTGCTCCACTGGGAGCCTGTCGAGCAGCGTCGTGATGGCGAAATAGTCTGGTTGCAGGCGCAAACGCGCCACTCGGCGGTACAACTGGCCCAGACCATGAGCTTTACCACCTCGTCGTGTCAATTCCACAAGGAAATTATTCGCTCGGACATCGCCCCCAGCATTCGCTTCTATGGAATCCTGGCTCCGGGAGAGACCCTCACGGCAGAGAAAGTCGTGGTGATGTACACGTCACGCGACGTGGAAGATGCTCTGCCCGCTGCTCTTGACCATCATCACCGCATTCTCGATTCAAGCAATCTAGAAGCCATACCAGATGCGCATTTTTCACTGCTGGTCGAGGGTACGTCGCGGGTGTTGCCCTGCATGCAGGTTCATCCCTACGAGATATTACTTGCCGCGCACCAGAGGGCATGGCAGCATTACTGGCGACTTTCCGATGTGATTATCGAAGGCGACGATAGGGCGCAGCAGGCGATACGCTTCAATATCTACCAGCTGCGTATCAGCGTGTCGTCATACGATGAACGCTATAGCATTGCTGCCAAAGGCCTGACGGGTTTTGGATATCGTGGTCACGTCTTCCATGATACCGAAGTATTTATGCTGCCCTACTTTGCCTATGCGCATCCCACGATCGCCCGTAACCTCCTCATGTATCGCTACCACCTGCTTCCTGGCGCGCGTGAGAAAGCGAAAAACAATGGCTTTGAAGGATCGCAATATCCCTGGGAAAGCACGCTAGATGGCAGAGAGGCTACACCCGACGCGATTGTTCACCCGGAGAATGGCCAACTCATCCCCGTTCTCAACGGCCGCATCGAACTACATATCACCAGCAGTATCGCCCATGCCGTCTGGCAATACTGGCTAGTAACCGGCGATGACGAGTTTATGCGTATGTATGGCGCCGAGATGCTGCTGAGTACCGCTGAATTTTGGGGCAGCCGTGCCGAATATCACCCTGAGCGCGAGGATTATGAAATAAACGACGTGATTGGCCCCGACGAATGGCATGAACACGTCAATAATAATGCCTATACCAACTATATGGCCAGGTGGAATATCCAGAAAGCACTGGATATATTGCTTTGGCTTCAGAACGTGGATGCCGCTAAAGCCGGTGCATTAATCCAGACGCTAGATTTGAGTGAGCAGCGGCTGGATCACTGGCATGATGTCATCAACCGTATGCGTATTCCGCAGGACAAAGAAACAGGTTTGTTTGAGCAATTTGACGGCTTCTTCCATCTTGAACCACTCGATCAAGAAGCATTTCGGGATCGTAAGACCTCATACCAGGGAATCCTGGGCGTAAAGGCCGTGGAGCGTTATCAAATTATCAAACAGGCCGATGTTTTAATGCTGCTTACCGTGCTTGATCAGCAATTTGATTTGAAGACCAAGTACGTCAACTGGAACTACTACTTCCCCATCACTGACCATGACTATGGCTCATCGCTGACGCCCGCGCTGCATGTGATCCTGGCGTGCGAACTGGGCCTGACCGAAACGGCCTACAACATGTTCATGAAAGGCGCGCTGACAGATATCGAGGACCTGCGCGGCAATACCGACGAGGGCATTCATGATGCCTGCGCGGGGGCAGTCTGGCAAGCGGCAGTACTCGGTTTCGCCGGTTTACGCTTCACCGATGAAGGTTGTACGACGGCTCCCTCCTGGCCCGATGGCTGGACCCGCCTGGCCTTCAACTGTTTTCACAAAGGGAAACCGCTCTCCATTGATCTCCGTAAGACGGAGTCGCCGAAATAGATATATTGGTCAACACAGAGATGTAACAAACCCCTCCTGGCTATCGTGTAAAGGATATGTGCCAGGAGGTTTCTGGTTTTATGCCTGATTTGTAAGGAAGAAGCCTTTGAAGTCTTTTACTGAAAAGACTAATCAGCCTGAACGCGCGGACCATCACCATGCGGAAGACCGGGAAGATAACCAGCGCGATGGTGTCAATCCAGTCGGGCAGAATATTCAATCTATCACTGAATTACATCAGCATATCGAGGACCAGATCAGTCCACAGCAGCGAGCAATCGAGAGAGTGACTGCTTTTCTGGGGCGTCCTCGCTTTCTCTTCCTCACCCTGATCTTTGTATGCTTGTGGATGTTGGTGAATATCGTGCTGGACCGATTGAAACTGCCAGATTTTGATCCACCTCCTTTTCTGTGGCTGCAAGGGCTTCTCAGCCTTGGCGCGTTATTGATGTCCACAGTCGTACTCATCACGCAAAATCGACAGGATCAGGTGGCGGAACAACGCGATCAACTGGATATACAGGCCAGCCTGTTAGTCGATCAGAAGCTGAGCAAATTGATTCAGATGGTAGATGGATTGCGCCAGTCTTGTGATTCCGGCGAGGGAAAGCGAGATCCGGAGGCGGAAGCGATGAAGGAAACACTGGACCCGCACCAGGTGCTCTCAACACTCAATCGCTCCCTGGGGAAAACTGATGAGTCAAGAGTGGTAGAGAGAGAAAAATAAGGGGAAAGAGCGCTCTAACTGTGTGATGTTGTTCTGTAATTGACTACTCCTAGAGGGAACGGTTCATGCAATTGCCCACGTATATCCAACTTGAACCCGTTGGTCAGTGTAATCTGCGTTGTCAGATGTGTTCGATTCAATTTCGCCAGGATGGGCCGCCGTATGGACCCCTTGCTTTTATGGATTTTGAGCAATTTACCCGTATCATAGATCAATTCACCACGCTCAAGGAACTACACTTGCAAGGTCTGGGCGAGCCGATGATGCACCCCCGATTTTTTGATATGGTCACGTATGCTGCTGATCGGGGTATCGCCGTAACGACCAACTCCAACCTGACGCTGTTGAATGAGCGGCGGGCTGAATGCTGTGTGACCAGCGGGCTGCAATATTTGAGTGTTTCTATTGATGGCGCGACCTCCCATACATACGAACGCATTCGCGTGCGCGCTCATTTTGACCGCGTCGTGGGCAACCTC
>Ga0209577_10006248_pt1 | contig 11029 bp, 8 predicted proteins | sample GraSoiAngelo_109_FD_185874 | JGI IMG/M metagenome (GOLD analysis project Ga0209577, IMG submission 185874) | Grasslands soil microbial communities from the Angelo Coastal Reserve, California, USA - 14_0903_12_20cm (SPAdes) (version 2) | ecosystem: Environmental > Terrestrial > Soil > Grasslands ... | reverse complement strand
CTTCATCCAGCGGACGAGCGAAAATCCGGCGCCGGCCGCGATGATCGAGTAGCCGCCGAGCGCGATGAGCGGCAGCGCGAGCAGCACGCCCGCGAGCCTCTGTGCTTGACGAGGCGCGAGGCCACGAACGCCTGGAGCAGGAACGCCGTCACGTTGACCCAGAACTGATAGTCGCCGACGTACGCGCCGATGAAGGCCTGCCGGTTGAATGCCGGATCGAGCAGTGCCAGCTGTTTGACGTGATCGGTCAGCAGCCGTGAAATCAAGTACTCGCCGGTAGTGTTCACGACGTTGAGCAGAACGATCAGCGCGGCGATCATTCGCAGATAGCTGCTGCTCAACACGAGCCGGAAGCCGCCGGACGAAGACATGGACGGTTGCGGCGCGGAGCTGTGACGTGAATCACGTGCGTTGATCCACACATACAGCAGCACGCTCGCCGCCAGCAGCAGCGCCGAAAGCTGCAGGATGCTCTGCGGAGTGAAGCCCAGACGAAACAGGCGCGCCGATATGAACGACCCGAGCGGCGCGCCCGCCGTCATGCCGATCGCGATGATCGGGAACAGCCGACCGCCCGCTTCCTTGCTGTAGATGTCGTTGGCGAACGACCAGAACTGCGCGACGAGCGACATGTTGAAGATGCCGACCCAGATGAAGAACGCGACGCCGACGTACGGCACGCGTGCGGCGACCGCCGCCGCGAACAGCTCGATGCACACGACGAAGAACGTCGTGACGCCGACGAGCAGCCTGACGCGATCGACTCGCGACGCGAACCAGCCGTACATCGGCACGAATCCCATCAGCAGCAGCGCTTGTCCGGCTGCCGTATACGAGCGGACCTCGGCGCCGCCGCCGAGCAGGATCAGCGGCTCGCGCACGGTCTTGATGACGGAGTAGCAGACGAGCAGCACGAAGATGTTGATCAGCATCAACACCGCCGTCGCGCCTTCGCCGGCACGGACGGCCGTGAAGAGCGACAGCGCACGATCCAGCGGCGACTTCTCGGAGCGGGTCGGGGTGATGCGAAGTCCGGGCATTCTGGTCTCTCCTCGGACCGGTAACGCGCCAAGCGCGGCGAAACCCCGCAATTGGCACGCGTAGCGCGAGCCTTTCAGGCGAGCGTGGCGACAGCGGCTGCTTCTGTGACGGTGAGCGGCGCGGTGAGCTCGACCAGGTGCCGTTCCCACCACGTTCTGGCCGATTCGTTGTCCCAGCGCTCGTGGGGACGACATCGGCCCAGCCAGTCGAGCACGGCTGCCGCGTCCTGCGGACGCCGGCGCGGATCCTTCTCGAGACACGCCAGCACGAGCGCCTCGAGCTCGGAGGGAATCGGCATCTCGTCCGCTGTGACGGCGGGACCGGGGACGCCTGCAGGTGCAGGAGGAACATGTCGGCCGGGTTGTCGGCTTCGAACACCGGCTGTCCCGTCAGCACGTAATAGGCGACGCAGCCGATCGCGTACACGTCCGCGCGCTGATCGACTTCGCCGCCGAGCACGATTTCAGGCGCCATGAACGCCGGCGTCCCCGTCGTGCGGCCCGCTTCCGTCGATCGCGGCCCCAGCGACCGACCGCCGTCGCACGTCACCAGGCCGAAGTCGAGGACCTTGACGAAGTCGTAATCGAGGCCCATCCGGCAGATATAGATGTTCGACGGCGTCACGTCGCGGTGGACGAGCCCGCGAGCATGCGCCTCGCCGAGCGAATGACACACCTGCCGCAGCAGGAACAGCGCGCGCCCCGCTGAGACCGGTCCGAACTCGCGCACCAGCGACTGCAGGTCGCGGCCGGCGAGCAGCTCCATCACGTAATAGAACGTCTGGTCGGTCGTCACGCCGAAGTCGAATACCTGGATCGTGTGCGGCGAGCTCAGAGACGCCGTCGTCTGCGCCTCTTGCTCGAAGCGGCGGAGCATGTTTCGGGCCTCGGCCTCCGTGCCCGCGCCGAGCAGTTCGGGGCGTACGAGCTTGATCGCCGCACCGCGTGCGAGCAGCCGATGCCGCGCGCGCCAGACTTCGCCCATGCCGCCGCGCCCGAGCAGCTCCACGAGCTCGTAGCTGCCCATCTCCTGCGCGCGGCGCAGCCGGCGTCCGATCCGGTGCAGGACGTGCGACGGCAGCGTTGCGACGACGGCGCACGCAAAATTGGGCATGTAGAAGACGAGCGTGGTCGCCAGCGACGCTGACGGCGCGCCGCTCAAATGCACGATCGACGACGCGAGCGGATCCATCGACGCCGCGGCCAGCGACGCGGCCAGCATCCTGCGCGGTGTCGCAGGCAGAATCATGGCGGCCACGAGAATCACGACCGTGTTCCACGACAAGCCGCGGCCGCTGCTGACCGCTGCAAGGCCTGTCAAGGTGTTGAGCAGCGCCACCGCGGCCGCGTTCAGCACCACATACAGCAGCCCGGCGTCTGTTTTCCGCGCGTACGCGTCCGGCGCGTACCGCGCGTAGACGAACATGATCAGCGAGACGGCGATCGCGACGGTCTCGACGACCAGGACGGGCCGCGGAATGGAAACGGCGACCGTGATCGGCCGGACGATCGCATCCATCGCCAGCCCGTAGGTCCACAAGCCCGCTCCGACGGCCGCGCACACCGCGAGCCGACGGATATGTTCGGAAACGAGCGCGTCTGGAAGCCGCTGCGACTCCCCCGAATCGGAAGTGTCCGGCGGCGGTGTGTCGAGGCGCGGTGCGAGGAGCTTCGGCGTGGCCATATCAAGACGCCGCTGAACCTGCGGACACCACCGAGGCGCGCAGCCGCAGTTCCTCGAGGTTCAGCATGATGGAATGGTTGGACCGCAGGAGCTCCGCCATGACCTCGTCACGCGTACGGGCGGAACGCTTCACGGATCGGCGCTCGATGAATGGCCACAGCCGCCTTCGGATGGCCGGCGGCAGGACGCCTTCGAGGTATTCGAGCGCGGTGCCCTGCAGGTACTCGTCGTCGGTGTGAAGGCTCCGAAACGCGATCTGCAGCGGCTCGCGCGGGAGCACGAGCGACAGCAGGGTGAAGACGTGCGCGAGGCTCTCGCCCGCCCGGGTCCGAACGAACTCGTCGAGCGCCGAATGGCTGTCGCCCGCGTCGACCACGTCCAGCAGGCGACGGCTTTCCCCCTCGCCCCACGGCGCTTTCGCGGAGTACGACGGCGAAGATCTGGTCGCGGTCGATCTGAACGCGGGGATTGCTGTCCACGATCGCCGCCAGCGATCGCGCCGATTGGTATCTGACATCGAAACGCAGATCGTCGAGCCCGAACATGAGACCGCTCGCGGCGCGCTGAGAGACGCACACCGAGAACACGCGTGCAAGCCGCCGCCTGACGGCAAAGTCCTGATTGGGATCGAGCAAGGCGTCGACGAGCTGACCGACGCGCTCTTCTGCGACCTTGCGGAGCGCAAACATCGCGTGATCGGCCACCTGATCCCACGCGAGCAACGTAATCGCGTGCGGCACGAGGCCCGGCGTCAGCCCCTCATCTCTCGAGAGGACTTCGACGACGCGGGCTCGATTGCGGGAGCGAAGGCTCAGCACGTCGCGCACTTCGGGCTCGAGCGAGACTGAATCGATCGCGGTGTGCCGAGCGTTCATCGCCTCTCTGGCTCCCGGGTCGATCCGATCGCGTCTGATCAATCCGAGCAGTCGAGTGCCGGTGACCAGCGCCGCGTCCGACGGATCGATGCGGCTCGCGCGCTTCGAGAGATCGACGAGGCTGCTTGCCAGCGTACCGAGATAGCCTCGATTCAGCCGGCTCGCCGCGAGCACGGCGCCTGCCGAGCACAGCATCGCCAGCGAGAGAATGCCGGACGATTGCGACATTGGAGCGAGCAAGACGACCAATCGGACCAGTCCGCCGCCGACACCGTCGCCCAGACGGTCGAATCCGACGTCGATCAGCGTTTTGGCGGCGCGCTTCTCGTCAGCTGGAATCGGCGAGTAGAACAGTTCGTACCCGGCGCGAAAGAAGGAGCTGCGGAACACCGACTCGCCGCCTCGCGCGACGAGCACGCTGCCGAAGCCAGGCGCGACGAGACCGGCCAGGCTCCCGGCGAACAAGGCTCCGGACGGCGTCGCCGCCGACACGCCGAGCCCGAATCGCTCGAGGACCACGCGCGACGCCGACGTCTGAAGCGCGAACGCCAGCAGGCTCGTCGCGGCGTAATACAGCGCGAAAAAGCGCAGCAGGTTGTCGCCGCGCCCGAAAGTCTCGATCGACTGTGCCTTGAACAGATAGTCGACGAGCGCCGCGCCGGTCGTGCCGAGCAGCACCAGCGCCGCGAGATTGCGCAGATAAGGCGCGTCACTCAACACGCGCAGCGCGGAGCGCGATGGCGCCGCGCTCGCTCGCTCGTCGGTCGATCCCATCCCTCCGGCGACCGCGGAGACGGCGGTCTGTCGCACGACCCACGCGCTCGCGAACTGCAGCAGGGCCAGCAGCGGAAGCATGAGCGGAGCGCCGAACGTGGCCGCAACGCGCTCGGTCGCCAGCGCGCTGACGAGTCCGCCCAGCGTGCCGGCCGCCGCGATGTGGCCGTAGCGCTTTTTCGCCGTTCGCGGGTCGAAACGCTCGCTCGCGATCAGCCAGAACCCGGACGCAAGCACCGGGCCCGCGCCGGAGATGTGAAGGTAGATGATGACCGCCGTCGTCGACGGCGCATGCGACCGGACGATCCATTCGATCAGAAACAGCGCGCCGCTGACCGCGAAGGATGCGGGCACCAGGGCGGCCGGCGCGATCCGACGGGCGGTTCTCGCGTTGGCAATGACGATCAGGATCGAACACAGCGAGGTCGCCATCAGCATCGCCGGCAACGCCGACAGGTCCAGCGACGTGAGGAACAGCGCGTCCCGCACGGCCTTTCCGCTGACGAACTGGGCCGTGACCGCCGCGGCGCCAATCATCGCCGGTACCACCGACGGCGATGTGCCTTTCGTGTCCATGCGGTTCTCCCACTCTCCAGCGGGTAACGCGACGTACGGTCCGAAACCCCGCAACTCCGGTTAAACTCGTTGAAACTAGACAAGAACGCGTCACCCGGCCGAGGACCCCGCAGGAGTGAGATGCCGACCAAACGGCCGGAGGCCGCCGAGCTCTTCCCCGTGATCTACGGCGAGCTGCGCCGCGTGGCGGGCCGATATCTGTCCCGGGAGCGGCGCAACCACACGCTGCAGCCGACGGCGCTCGTGCACGAGGCGTGGTTGAAGCTGCAAAACGAACGCAGCGTGCAGCTGCACGGCCGCACCCACGGCCTGGCGCTCGCGGCGCAGGCCATGCGGCGGCTGCTCGTCGATCACGGCCGGCATCAGAAACGCGACAAACGCGGCGGCGGCGTTCAGCCAGTTGCGTTCGATGACCTCCTGAAAGCGGCGGCCACGGCGGCCGTGCCGGTCGAGGATCTGCTCACGCTCGAGGCGGCGCTCACGCGTCTGGAAGCCGAGGATCCGCGCGCGGCGCAGGTGGTCGTGCTGCGGTTCTTTTCAGGCATGTCGAGTCCCGAGGTCGCCGAGTACCTGCAGGTGTCGTTGCGGACCGTCGAGAGCGAGTGGACGTACGCCCGCGCGTGGCTCAAGCGCGAGCTGTCGGGAGAGAAGACGTGACAGGGCGGTAGGGCTGTCTTCTAGCGGAGCAGCGCATACTCGCGGCGCGCTTCCCGCAGCGGTCGAAGATCTGAATCCGCATCGCGCCACAGGGCGAGGAAGCTTTCATAGGCCTTGCGTGCCTTCGCCGTTTCTCCAGCCAGCGCCGCGGCGCGACCCAGGCCGAGATGCGCCAACGGATACAGCGGCGAGTCCGGAGCCTCGCCGCGATGATTCACGATGGTCTCGAACTGGGCGACAGCCTCCCTGCCATTCTTCAGAGTCAGGTATGCCTGGCCTCTGAGATACGCTGGCCAGAATTCCGCGCCTCGAGCATGGTCGTAAGGCCTGACCGGCTCGAGTGCCGCGAGTGCGCGCGCCGGCTCGCCTGCTTGAATGGCTGATGCAGCCACCGACAGTGGGATCTGGATCCGACGGGTAAGCGTCGCGCTTGGAAACCGATCGACCAGCTCGCCCGACAGCCTGGACGCCTCGGTGTCGGCGCCGCACATCGCCAGGACGCGAGCGCTTCGTTCCAGCGTCACGTTATCGCGGCTCAGGGCAATCGCGCCGGCGGTCTCGCGGCGGGCCTCGGCGCACTGGCCCACGAACGCGTGCGTCTCGGCGTCGGTCGTCGACCATTCAGCCGCGGTTTCCGCAAGATCGGACTGCGTGGCCGTCAGGATCGCGCGGCGAAGGTGCTCGTGCGCGGCTCGGACGCGTCCGGCGAACGCAGAGACCCGCGCGTCCCAGCCGGACGTCGAAATTGCATCCGGCAGACGCCGGGCGGCGTCCAGCTCGCGTGCCATCGCCGCCGAATCCCCTTCGACGAATGCGACGAGATACGCGAACCGCCGAAGGCTGACGAGGTCGGGCCGATGCGCGCTCGCCTGCCGAACGACGTCCTTCGCCTCGTCGAGCCGATTGAGCGCCACGAATGCCGACGCGAGATTTTCCAGCGGCGCGACGAAGGTTGGATCCAGACGCGCGGCTGTTCGAAACGGGTCGATGGCCTGGCCGTACTGACCGAACACATTGAACGCGACACCGAGGCTGTTGAACGCAAAGGCCTCCCGCGGATACGTCGCCGTCCACGAGCGGGCCAGATCGATCGCCTTGTCCCAGTCCTGCGTTGCATCGTGATAGTAGCGCCACGAAATGAAGAATCGCTCTCGCTCGCTCACTCTGTGGCGCAGATCGAACGCTCTGCGGGAGAACTCGGGCGCCAGCGCCGACCGGCGTGTGTTGGCGTAAACGCCCGACAGCAGCGCCTGCGCCAGGGCGAAGTCGGGGTCGAGATCGATCGCGCGCTTGAGATGCGGCACGGCTCCAACGCGGGCCACGAGTCTGTCGCGGTCGAGCGCGAGCGCGTAGGAATGCAGCGCCTCGAGCGACGATGTCGTGGCTCTCGGGAGCGGCACGTCGAATTTCTGTATCGACGCGAGCGACTCGCCCATTTTCTCGCGCAGCCGCGCGGCCGCCTTCCCCAGCGCCGCCAGAACCTGCTCCTTCTGCGTGACCTCGACCTGTTCGCGCGCCATCACGTCGGCCGTCTCGGAATTGATGGCCTCGAGGGCGATCACGTAATTGCGGCCCAGACCGCCGATCGACCCGGTCAGCAGCGCTTTCAGCCGTTCACGCTGCGCGATCTCGCGTCCGATGGAGCGGGTGATGCGCTCGTCAGGCGAGCGGTTCATCAGGCGCAGCGCCTCGCGCACACGCTCGTCAGGAAAAACCTTGATGAACGGCGACTGCTCCAACGCGACCGCCAGCGCAACCTTGAGCGTGCCGTCGAACACCGCTTCTCCCGTGGTGTTCACGAAGTCCGCGAGCAGAATCGTGTCCTGGCCGGTCAACGTGCCGGCGCCGCCGCCGATACCGAATGTCGACACGACGATGACGAGCGCGGCCGCCGCCGCCAGCGCCGCCGCGACGGGCCACAAACGGGATCGCGAGGCGACGGCCCTGGGGCGGGCTACGGCGAGGCTCGCGGCCATCGCGGCGGCCGACTCGGGACGCTCGCGCGGGTCCGGCAACAGGGCTTGCATGATGACGCGTTCCAGTTGAGGGTCGACGCCCGGAACCGTCGTAGATGGCCACGGCAATTGGCCGCCGCCTTCTCGCTCGTACTTGCCGCGCGTCTCGCGTCCGACGAGGAGCTCGTACAGCAGCAGACCGAGCGCGTAGATGTCGGTCTTCTCCGAGATCAACGCTCCGCTCGCCAACTGTTCGGGTGCCATGTACCCCGGCGTCCCGACGCCGACGATGTGCCCCGTGTCTTCGTCGCGCGTGACGGCGATGCCGAAGTCGGTGATCCGCACCGAGCCGTTCTCGTCGATGAGCACGTTCGCGGGCTTCAGGTCGCGGTGCAGAATGCCCCGTGCGTGCGCCGCGGCCAGCGCCTCACACAGCTGACGCCCGATGTCGGCGACCTTTTCAGATGGCAGCCGGCCGACGCGCTGGATGAGCGCGGCGAGATCTTCGCCCTGCACGAGCTCCATCGACAGGAATATCTGCCCCTGCTCCTCGCCGATGTCGAATACGCGGCACACGGACGGATGCGTGATTTGCCGCGCAAGACGAACCTCGTTCAGAAGCAGACGCCGCGCTTCCGCGCCGGTCGAGCGCACCAGCTTGAGCGCGACCGGAATTCCGAGCACGAGATCGTCGGCGCGCCAGACATCTCCCATGCCGCCGTGGCCCAGATGCGTCACCATCCGGTAGCGGCGGGCGAACATCTCGCCCGGCGCGAACAGCTCCGTCGCGGAATCGAGGGAAGACGGCTCGCTGTCAGCACGGTCGTACTGGTCGTGCGCGGCGAGCAGCGACTCGACGTCGACCCGCAGCTCCGCGTTGTCGCCGCAGGCCGTCTCGACGAACTCCTGGCGCTCGGCCGGCGGACGGCTCAACGCCGCGAGAAAAAGCTCTTTCGAGCGAGCGTTGGCTGACGCCATGACCGTTCGAGTCTACTCGCGGATTCCCGGTTCGGCACCATGAGAATCGCGTCGCAGCAACGCTGCGTGCACTCGAGGAGATTTTGAGGGCCGGGCGCGCAAATCATCACTCGGCGTGCGTCGGACACACGGCGTTCGATCGAGATATTACGAGATGGGATAATACGAAACCGGAGATCGTCTTTGCACGTTTTGCAGATCGCCGTACCCCTACGCGCCGGACAACTACGAAGGTTTCAGACCCGATGGCACCATCGTCGAAACGACAGGCGCGCTGAACGTCGGCTGGGTGCTCGGCGGCCGGATAGTCCAGGACGTATGGCTGTTCAGGGGTTCGACGACCGGTCGGTCGTCCGGTGGCACGACGCTGCGTCTGTACGATCCGCGGCTCGACGGCTGGCATTCGATCTGGTTCTATCCGGCGGGCAACGTGATTGAGACGTTCATCGCGCGTCAGAAGAACGATGAAATCGTCCTGGACGGATCGAGTCCGACGGGGCTGCCGGAGCAATGGATCTCTTCGAAGATCACGGCGAATTCGTTCGACTGGCGCGAGATCGTGTCCGCCGACCAGGGCGCGAGCTGGCACGTGACCGAGCACATGTGGATCGAACGGCGGCCCGCGAAACAGACACAATCTTCGCGTTGCCCTCGCCAACCAGGTCCGTACGGCGTTCGTGAACCGCCGTATGCTGTAACCAGCTCGAGCGTCGTTCAGCGGGCGGCCGTCGGCGGTGCGGGACGAGACGCGAGCTCGTTCTTCATCACGACGCCGCCCTTCATGACGAACTTGACGCGCTCCATCTCGGTGACGTCGGTGAGCGGATTGCCTGCCACCATGATGATGTCGGCGAACTTTCCCTTCTCGAGGCTTCCGACGCGGTTCGCCCAGTCGTAGTTGAGCACACCGGCTGCAGGCATGAAGGCCGACTGGAGCGCCTGCGCCGGCGTCATCCCCCACCTGACCATCCACGCGAACTGATCGGCCTGTTTGCCATGAGGAAACGCGCCGTCGCCGGCAACGGCGCCGCTGCCGAACACGAGCGGCACTCCGGCCTTCAGGAGTTTCCTGAACGTCAGTTCGGTCATCCGGAGACGCGTCACCGCTTTGTCGCCAGTCAACCCGAGGCTCGCGAGCAGCCGCTTGTCGCCGCTGTCGAGACCGGCCAGATCGTCGATCGTGATCATGATCGGCAGCTTCTTCTGGAGCAGCGTATTCACCAGGGCGTCGTCTTTGTACAGCTCGGTGACGTGCATGCTGAGATCGACGCCCGCGTTGATGCACGAGCGCATGCCTTCGCCGCCGTACGTGTGGCAGGCGACTCTCAGTCCCATCCGATGCGCCTCGTCGACGATGGCCTGAACTTCCTCGAACGTCAGCGACGGTGATGCGACCAGCGAACCATCCGGTTTGAATTCATCCAGCTCTTCGCCGACGAAATCCTGCGTCGTGTAGATCTTGATCCAGTCGACGCCGTGCAGCTTCGATTCGCGCACGGCGGCGCGCGCGAGCCACGGTCCGTTGATGTTCTTGCCTTCCGTGAAGCCCGCATAGGCGCCTGGTCCGGGGTTCGGGTAAGGCGCGCTCGCTCTCTGGTTCAGCGACTGCCCCGCGACCTGCATCCTGGGCCCTTTGATCAGTCCGGCAGCGATCGCGTTTCTCAGATCCACGGTGCCAAAGCCGCCGCGTGAGTCCATGTCGACCGTCGTCGTGAATCCGGCTTCGAGGTCACGGGACGCGCTCTGCACCATGACGATCGTTTTCATTTCGAGCGAGTCGCCGCGTCCGGCATTGTGCACGTGCGCGTCGATCATTCCCGGCAGAACGGTCGCCCCACCCAGATCGATCACGCGCGCCTCCGGCGGGATTTGCACCGATGGACCGACGTCGGCGATACGGTCGCCTCTGATCAGAATGATCTGGTTGTTCAGGATCGTGCCGGCCCTGGCATCGAACATCCGGCTGGAGCGCAGCGCGACAAGATTGTCTGCCGGCGCCAGGTAGGGCGACTGCAGTGGCCGCGCAGTCTGAGACCACAGAACCGCGCTCGACGCGGCGATCACGATGGCGAGGCTCGCGGATCGAACAAGGCTGCGCATCGAGTCCTCCATTTCAGTGGTTCAGACGGCGGTCCATGCACCGTGGCGATTCAGGCCGGAGGGCTCCTTGTGACCGATAGCCACAGCATTGTCAAGATGAAAGAGGCTCGACACGACCTCGCGCTGTCGCGCCCGTGCGTCAGGGGATGATATCGATGGTGTAGTGGCGGTGCCCGCGGCGGACGCGGTAAGCTTCGAAGTCCTTGCGGTCGACCGTGAAGACTTTGCGGCTCCCGAGTGTTTCAGCCGCGACAATCAGCGACGCGTCCGCGAGATCCATGGGATGGTCCGAGTACATGTCCATCAGTTCGAAGGCGCGCGGCAATGTGGCCGAGTCGAACCACCACACCGACAGTCCTCCTTTCAACACGAATTCCCTCAAGCGATCCG
>Ga0209577_10006247_pt1 | contig 11032 bp, 20 predicted proteins | sample GraSoiAngelo_109_FD_185874 | JGI IMG/M metagenome (GOLD analysis project Ga0209577, IMG submission 185874) | Grasslands soil microbial communities from the Angelo Coastal Reserve, California, USA - 14_0903_12_20cm (SPAdes) (version 2) | ecosystem: Environmental > Terrestrial > Soil > Grasslands... | reverse complement strand
AAACCGCCATACGTCACACTGCCCGCCATGGATATACACACCCTCATTAACCGCAACCGCCTACCGCGCAAACAGAAAGGCGAAATCATAGAAACGCGGACGACCTTCTTCGCTCGATATTACCACACAGCAGAGGACGGAACGCGCAAACAGAAGGCCGTCAAGCTGTGCGAAAAGTCGGACCTGTACCGCTCAAAAACGGACGTTCAACCGCTTATGGATCGGCTCATGGAGTCTGTGAACGCGGGCCAGGGCAGCGAGATTATAACGGGCCAGGAGAGCCTCTCCGATTTTATTGAGAAGCACTATTTCCCGTGGTGCGAAGTGAACAAGTCCGCGCCCACAGTGAACGGCTACAAACAAATTTGGAATTGCTATCTGAAGCCGCACCTCAGCTCCGTCGCGCTTGTGAATCTCACCACGGCGCAGGTCACGGCGGTCTTGACGCATCTCGCTAAAAACGGCGGGCGTAAGAAAACTGGATTAGGCCGCTATGCTCTGAGCCATGTCAAATTTGTACTGAGCGGTGTTTATGAGTACGCGATTGCGACCGGCGTCATTCCGATGAACACAAACCCGGCGCTAGGCGCGAAATGGCTCCATAAGGTGCCGCGCCCGGCGAAGCAAACGGAATACGCGCTAGATGAGGTACTGTCCATGCTTCGAATTCTAGAGCCTCTTGACATCCGCGCTGCTGTAGCTGTCGGGCTTGCTTACTTCGCGTCATTGCGTCCGGCAGAGATTCGCGGTTTGCAATGGGCAGAGTGGGACGGCGAAAAGTTGCACGTCAAGAGAACGGTGTGGCGCAATCTCGTAGGCGAAACTAAGACGGAAAGCTCCGTAAGAGATGTCACTGTGATTGAACCTTTGCGCGGTCTGCTAGAGCGGTTCAGGGCACAATCGGCGGATGGTTTCATGCTGCAAAGTTCTTCTGGCAAACCGCTGAGTCTGGATTCGCTAAACGTGCGCGTGATAGCGCCCGCTATGAAAACGGCGGGCATCGAATGGCGCGGGTACTATCCCGGTCGGCGCGGCTTCTCAAGTTTGATGACGGATACATCAGGAAACATATTGAACGCAACCGGTCATCTAGGACACGCGAATCCGGCAACTACGTTAGGCCACTATACCAAGCCGCAACGAAAATCCATCGACGCGGCTCTGGAAGCGATTGAGCAACTGGCAATGAAACCAGCAGAGCCGGAAGTGATCCAATGATGCCCGCCGAATAAGCACGTCTAGACCGGATTGCCGTTGTCGGCAATGCTGGCACGATCCTTCGCGAATTCCCGCGCACTGAATATTCAATGACCGGCCAAGGCCAGCAGATCATGGTTTGTGGCGCTTGGGGGACCCTGCACCCGGCCTCGAATCGCCCTGGAACCTTCTTCCTGCAGCACGGCTTGTCAAAAGGAACAACAACCCACAAGGCCAACTCGCATCGAGCACCTAAGTGCCGTTTCATTCGATAACAACTGACCTGAGAATTAAATCTCTCTATCTAGGGAGAATTTAATATGCTTTTATTTTTGCTGAGGCTAGTGCTTCCGAAAGACAGCCGAGCGTACCATCATGTATTTGGTCGAACAGAGTCGGGCCAACGGCTAATTGACAGAACGATGTGGTTCGCGGTTGTTTTTTTTGTCTTCATATTGGCATTGATGGCCGTCGAAGCAATAAACAATTATTGGAAAGCGATCGTTGGTGAGGTGAGAGTGGGGTTGTTCTTTTTGGTTTTTCCGGTTTGTATTATGGTGATTCTGTATTGGTTGGTGAAATTCGCCAGGTTGGCATGGGGACGCGAAGGCAACAAGTAGCTAACAGGCGGACGCACAGGTTCAGTGATACCAGTGATAACTCAGACCGGTTGCGAAACTGCAACATCTCTTCATTGGAAGCCCGAACAAGAGTCTCGCACGCTCGAAGGTCACAGCCGCCGCCGAAGTTCTTGCTTGCGGTCTAGCAATCGCTCAGTCCGCAAATCTTTTCCATCACAGGTCAACATATCGAATGCGAAGAAGCACGGCGGGTTACGGCGGAACATCAGATTTTTGAACTGCGGTCTGCCACGTCTATCGAGCGAGCAAATTTCGCCATCGATGACGGCTCTCACATTCGGCAGCGAATCGGAAATTGACTCTGCTAGTGCAGAAAACGACGCGAACGGATGCCCATTGCGTGAAAGCAACTGAGCACGGCCATGCTCGATCACGGCGAGTGCTCTAAAGCCGTCCATTTTTAATTCGTAAATCCAATCGGGATCATCGAATGGAGCGGCCCGCTTCAGGAGCGGCATTGGCTGGAAATGAAGTGACATCAGTACGACCAGAATAGCAGGATCAAGCTGGCAGTGCGCTAGACCGGCAATCTCTCGGACTGCGTACAATCCACACTAAAGTTGTCAACGGCTTTTCCCCTTGATTCTTGCCGGGCAAACGTGACCCCATTTCTGGAGTCACGACGAAGAGGCGACAAAGGCTGGCTTCAAACACGGAGTAGCGAGGCATCCCGTCTGCGGCTAGACGGGCTACAAGGAAAGAGTCGCAAGTGGCAGGTCAAATCCATAGCAGGGTTACGGCCTCTTTGTGCGGAGGAGCCTACTCCGAATTCGCGCTTCCTGTCAACGAACATTGAGAGCAACGTGCCGCCCCGTTCTGGTGAATCTATGCCGCATGTACCTTTTTTAGGTGCTCGGAAAATAGTTCTTTCAACTTGCGTTCATGGTCTCCGTGCTTACCACGCTTTGAACCAATATCGAATACGATATGAGGACATGCGCTGCAAATCCCTCGTACTGGCACCTCTCCGACTTTTTGGGTTATGAGGAGTTCCGGCTTCTTCATGCGGTCTAGCATGGCACAGTTTGATCCTGTGGATTTCACCTGCACCACTGCACGGACTGCGCTGCTCCCTATAACCGTTGATCTCGCAGGATACAGAATACGGCCCCTCTGGCTCTCAGGCCGCCCTTGGAGTGAGCAGGCTACGGGCTTTGCTAATCAAGACGGCAGCATCCTGCGACTTTGAAACTAGTGCGCGTATGCCTATCAAACGAGCTTGCCGCTCTATAAGCTTGTCCCCGAACGCGCTGTACATAATGAGTGGCACTGAGGGCATGAGCCGCCTCAGTATTCGGGCGGCGTCCAGTCCATTCATGACCGGCATGGAGAGATCAAGCACAATCAACTCAGGCCGTAGCTGCTGGGCTTTCTCGATTGCCTCCTTTCCATTCTCGGCTTCCCCGCACACGGCAAGGTCCGCTTCCCGTTGGAAGCGTTCGCAGAGCACCTTGCGAATCCACGGATTGTCATCCACGATCAGAACAGATTTACAGGATTGGGAGCTTGGCGATCTCATGTCTTGCCTCTTGTGGCTTCCTGATCGCTTCGATCTGAACTTCAACTTCGGCCCCCTGTTTCAATCTCGCTTCCTTGCCCTTCTCACCCATCAGTCTGTTCTCAATGCGAATTTCCCGATACAGATCATCGGCTTCGTCAATGCTGATTTCCGCTTTTTCGGGCTGTGTCGGATAAGCAGGCCTGATGATCTTTCGCACTTTAGCTCGTAGCGTTTTGTGCGCTCGTTTCATAGTCCGCTTTGAAATCGCGGTGCATAGGATGGCCCTTCGCCTGTGCATGGAATACGGCAGAGATTGTATTGAGAGCGCATTTATGCGGTAGGACACGCTGTTTCGAGAAGGATGCGCCTGGGTAGTGGGTCAGGACGACGCTTAGGATTTCAGAATACCGGCGACCTCTGTCAGCCAGATCGTGGGGTCTTCAGAGAAGGTAGACACGTCGGCCTCAGGGAACTTCTCCCAACTGCTGAACTGCAAGACGACGACCGGAATTTTGGGGTAGTGCGTTTTGAACCAAAGAACCATCGCAGCCCGAACAGAATGCTCAGCGGAGAAACCGACGACGATTAAATTAGCACCCGCAATCACCGCCCCATCCAGCCCCATAGCATTGTCGTTGCCTGAGACGGATGTAACTTGATAACCGGCAGCTTCAAGCATTTTTACGCGGAGTTCCCGCAGGGTGTCATAGTATGCGACTTGCAGAATGTGGGCAGCAGCCATCGGTCCACCCCCGACGACACAAAAACTTACTCTCTCTTTTACGCCCTTCTCTTGTCTATCTGCTGTAGGTACACCGCCGCCTTCTTCTTTTGTGCTTCGTCTAATTCTCGGTTTAATTCGTTAACAATCGCTATCAGCCTAGCTGGGTCTGTTTCGGCGACGGCTTCTCGGCAGAGATCACGCCAGTCTTTGCGGGCATCTTGGGTCATAGATGCCTCCCAAAAGCGGAAGAAATATACTCGAATGTTATAGCAGAAATGTTAAGCCGCCCTACCTGTGCAAAACTTGTCCTGTTGTGCAAATTCGCCTGCAAGTCCGCCGCTGACAATCTCCATAGCAAAACGAAAGCGGAGCCTCTGGCCGAGTTCTCCGCCTCCGTTGTTATGCGCCACTTCGTCTGGGACACAGAGTAGGAGAGCATCTACTTACCTTCAAGGAAATTCCAGAGTAGATAAACCCTTTCGCATGGAAGACAAGACCAGGGCTATAATCAGCGGCGCGGGAGAAAGGGGGAACCCGCGAGACACTAGCCCTCCCCCGTGGCGAGGCCGCTTCTGTTCTTTCGGATTTCCCGACTCCCGTTCTGCTCCCCATTACGCCTCAAGTGAGCAGCACGGAGGCCAGCCATGAACGACCTAGAACTCTCTCAGATTAAAGTCGAGCTGACTCGACTCTTTAAAGAGCAGGTCGAGTTTTTCAGAAAGCGCAGCCTTGGGGAGCTTGCTCTCGTCGAGCACCACAAGTACGAGAAAAGACGCGAGCACATCCGGCAGTTGTTTGCCGAACTAAGCGGAATGCGAAAAGTGGCGTAGGTGCCCGGAAGGAGATGGCGTATGATCGCCGCAATGATTGATGCTAACCACATTTCGGAGCGGCTCGCCAGTTTGAAGCTAGAAATGAGCGATCTCAGAGTTGCGAATGCCCGCTATTGGAGTCGTAAGGAGCACACCGCACTCGACAAATCAGCAAGTGCTCTCCGACAGCAACGCCTGATACAGATCAAATTGGAATTGGCGGATATGCGCAAACGCTGCGCGTAAATCCCGCACACGGACTCTCTCGAATCGCGCTGTTCTCATGCGACGATTTCCATAGCAAACGCGAAAGCGGAGCCTCTGGCCGAGTTCTCCGCCTTCGTTTAGTGCGCCACTTCGTCTGAGACAGGGTTAGGAGAGCATCTACTTACCTTCAAGAAAATTCCAGAGTAGATGAACGTTTTTCTTCGCGGCGCTCGGATTAGGCGGCTTCATTCGAGAATAGCAAGAACCCAGACAAAACGCGCAGGTCGTGATGCGCGTGGCCGCGAAAGCGCCGTCTGACACGGCATTCCGCGTCCCTCCGCAATGATTTGACTTGACAACCAGCGGTTGGCAGGAATCGTAACTTTTCGCACAGGCTGTGCACTTGCACCTGTAGACTTTGCGGACCTACAATTTCGACCGTGGGAAACACGCTTCAAATCGAACGATTGGGCAAGGTTAAGGGTCAGAGCGTGCTTTGTCTTAAAGGGCCGCTGACCATGGAGAATGTCTCACTGTTTCAGGGTGCAATCCGGCGCGAGGAAAGCTTCTCAACTGTGATTCTCGACTTGAGTGATGTTCCCTATATTGATTCAACCGCTTTGGGAGCACTCGTCTCTGCCTATGTTTCTCGTCAGAAGGTGGGAAGACGAGTAGTGCTCTCCGGCGCAAGCGAGCGAGTGTCGAGAATGCTCAAAATCACTAGCGTGGAATCGCTTTTCCTCACGTTCCCGACGCTTGAAGATGCAATAGGCGATCTCAAGCGGGCGGGCACAGCCTAGAGGCAGATGATCCAGATCAACCTTCCTTCACTCGACGGAGGAAGTCTTGTGCTTCAATCTGCACTTTTCTGGCGATGTCGGGATCATGGTCGTTCTCGAACATGATCTCTCTTGCTGCGATCTCAGCCGCATCTTTGGGCTTAAAACCACGCATCACTAGTCCTTCGGCACGGTTGATGAAGCTTTCGGGGGCGAGAGACGCGGGGCGGTGAGTAGCACAATCATGTCTCTGAAACTTGGCCGAGGCGAGCCTGTCATAAGCCTTCTTTGCCTCGGGATCGCTGAGAAGCGAAGGAAGAGGAAACGTCCAGCCGCACGCGGAGCAGGCCCAGCCAGTAAGCTGTTTACCCGACACCCACATTAGCGATCTCATAGCAGTTCTCGCCCGCAGTTTCACTATAGTATCGTTCATGGCCAATCGAAGGCGGCGACAAGCAAAACCCGGCGCAGAACTGCGGGCGATCCGTCAGCAACTCGGATGGTCGTTGCGTGAAGTTCACGCGGCAAGTGTGGCGCTTGCGAAAAAGAGTCGGCAACCTGCGTTTGTGATTCCTCCCAGCCGTCTGCACGACATCGAACGCAAAAATAAGATTCCCAGCATTCACCGCTTGTACGCGCTGGCACTCATCTATAGGCGATCGTTCCGTCGAACTCAATGATGAGGAGCTTGGCCGAAAACCAGCTCGAAAGAATAGCGTCGCTGTAACGGATCAATCTGTGGCACGACCATCGGCATCAATGACGAGTGCTTGTGCGCGAGATGGCTCATGTGAGTGTCATAGACGTATCGTCCGATGAACCAGCCCATCGTACCGCCAGCGAAAACATCTGAAGCGAAATGTTTTTGCGCTGCGATTCGAGCCGCGCTCACTATTCCAGCAAGGCTATATGCGGTCACGCCGACGATCTTCTTGTGTTTGTACTCGTGATCCAGCAACGAGGCAATTGACCATACCTGAATCGCATGGCCGGACGGGAATGACGTTCCTCCGCCCCAAAAGTCGCCGGGATGTTTCTCGTTCGGACGGTTACGTCGGAACGCTTCCTTTAGAACTCCGGCCAGGATAAGACCGTCCAGCAGAGACTCCGTTCCCAGAACACCGATCTCTCGTGCTTTCGCATTGTCCCTCCATGCCCCATAGACATAGGAGCCAGCGACGATAGGGATCAAAGTGTACGACGCGCCGACATTTGACACCCGACCACCCCACCGAACCTGTCCACGGCTGTTTTCAAAAGCATTCGCAATGTGGGTATCGGCGGCAATCAATCCTCCCGTGGCAGCCGTGGGTAGCAACCACTCCAACGCATTATGCCGGTTTGCGTGAAAGGGGCTGGTGAAAATTTCTTCCTGATCGAAGACGATGTTTAGGAATAGCTTTCGAAGGAGGGGCTTTGGCCGCTCCGTGTCTCCGGGATAAAAGATGCGGTCACGTCGGTCTAGGACCGGCGGTGGTTGGCTTCCCGAATCATTGCTGCCGGCATCGTTTTCAGCCGTATCGGTCGCCGCCAACAGGCCTTGCCTAGCAGTCGTTGGTGTAGCGGTAGCCACGTCGTCGCTTGCACGTGCTGCACCGACGAGAATCCCTGCAATCATGAATATTTGCAGCAGCGCAATTTTTTTCGCCATCATCCTTGAGTAACCTCATTTCTTCGATGCGGGTTCGACTAGCCGGGGGATACTGACATTGGCAAGGAACGCGGCCCGCATACAATACGCGGATGCTCGTGATTATCAGTGTGGCGAGCCTGAGCAGCGGCCATCTCGAAGTCTTGGTACAGCGACCACAGCACCACGCGAATGCCGCCAGAATCTATCAATCTTTTGAACAAGTAAAAGCCACACTGCTGAATTTCGGAATCGCCGAAAAGGCTTTGGATGAAGCCCTCAAACTTCTGCCACAGCTAGGGACAGGTGAGCGCCTGAATTTCCCGCCTGTTGATGTGCCACACCATGATCTCGTCGCAGAAGGGTTCAAGCTCGGGATCGGATAGGGTCGCTTCACCTACAGTAAACACCTTATTTAACTCTGACGTTCTAACGTGGATGATATGGCACGCTGGTGGGGTTGGGTCGTGAGCACCAGCACCTTCCTTTCCATTCGAAATGGCGACCCAGCCTAACCGGATTAATGCTGAAAGCTGGGTGTTTGTGACTCTGGCAGAAGATATCCGCACAAAGTATGGTCTGACGAGCCTTAAAGCAGGGGGCGGTTGCCTTACTCTAACGGCCATCAATGAGGCGTTGGAAGCGGCAGCAGAGATTGCGGATCGAAGCCACGCTCCTGAAATCGCCAATGAGATTCGAGCTTTGAAGTGGGAGGCCAAAATGCCTTCTTACGCCTCCGAAATTCAGACCGAGAGAGATGTGGCGTAAACATTTTGTTGTCTTGCAAGGTCGTCCGTGCATTTTCAGAGGTGGGAGGGCTGCCATTTGCTGGATCGGAACAAAAGCCGCTAACAATGGGCGTCCGAACGGTTTGCTCTGCGCTGTTGCCAGCGAACGGCGGAGGGCAAAATGGAAGGCGAAAAGCGAGAGCATTGGATGCGGCTCTGCGTGGAAGCGGCTGACGGGCAGGACTCGAAACGCTTGCTCGAATTAATCTCTGAAATCGACTGTCTGGTGCATGAAAAAGAGATGCGGATCAGAAACGTGCGGCGGGAGGCAAGCAGGTACGTTATCGAAGCTGCTGAGAAAAGGCATCCTAGCCGTTGAGTGCCCATTTTTGGCCGCTCGAAGCGCCATCCTTAGAATCAGCAACATGGGAATCGGGTAAATGCCTGATTACTCCCTTGCCCGCCACGGGATAGCCCCCAAAACAAACGAAAGCTGCACACACAACGGGAAAGGAATGATCGCATCGAAGAAGTTGCGACGCTAGAACTGTGCTGGCCTCAATCCCCAAGGGATTTGCCGATGGCGAAGACCGTCTTGATCGTGGATGACAATGCGCTGATCCGTCAGGCGCTCTGTGAGCTATTCAAACGCGAAGCGGACTTCGAAGTCTGCGGAGAAGCAGAGAACGGGCGAGAGGCGATTGAAAAAGCTCAGCAGTTGCATCCTGACCTGATTGTGATGGACCTCTCAATGCCGGTGATGAATGGCATAGAAGCTGCCAGTATTCTGAAAAGTTTGATGCCCACGGTGCCGTTGATTATTTTCAGCGAGTACAGCTATGTGTTCTCTGAGAAGGAAGCTCGTACCGCAGGGGTATCCGCGCTAGTCTCGAAGTCTGAGCACGCGTCTGTTCTGGTCGGCAAAGCCCGCGCTTTGCTTTACGACATTGCCGCGTGAATTCTCACTTCTTTTCCCAATCAGGAAACCCAAGATTGTCCCTCTTGAGAACGCGGAGGCTCGCCAGAGCATCTTCGATGGCCTGCCGTTCAGCATGGGCGTCTGAGCTATGCGATATAGCCTGAAGACGATTGAAGATAGCGGTTTCTGCCGCCTTTACTCGTTCCAAGAGCTTTTTGCGGTCAAGCTCCAAAAGCGCAACTTGGTATTCATTTTGCCATTCGGGATAAAGGATTTCGGGCGACGGAGAATTTTTTGCGTCTGCCATGGAAGGATGTGTAACAACGAAACAGAATATATCACTTCTTGTGTGGCTAGACTGTTCGTTGCAAAACAAGTGATCGATCCACATCCTTGAGCGTTCATGCGCGTGGCCGCAAAAGTGCCGTCTGACCAGCAGCTTTGTTTTGAGCACAAACAGGTCTCATTGGGTATTCCGAATGAAACCTGTTGGCGAGTTTACTGCACGGAACTCGCTACGGAAGAAAAGACGTTATTTGCGTTGCTGCCGACCAGACGAATCGTGCCGACAACAATCACTAGAATCACAGCTAGCATAACCGCATATTCAGCGATGTCCTGACCGCTATCATCGTTCCATAGATACAAGGCGAGGTTGAACATCAGAACTCCTTTACGAACAAGTTTTGAACTGGTCTACCGCCAGAAAGTTGGGGGAGGGCTTAGAAACTATTATACCTCTGATTCGGTAGTGGGGAGGGTTCTGTTGGCAACCATGCCCGGCGAAATAGCTTGCCCTTTGGATGGCGAAAAGGAAAAGGACCAGATCGCTCCGGCCCTTCTTCCGTTCCGTCTCTAAATCTTGCTGACGGAGAATAATCGGATTCCGGTGGGGCAGTCAATCCCAATCTGAGCGGGCTACCATAATTCCTTTTTGACAAAGGTAAGTAGCTGCCGGAGAATCTTGACGGCGGGACGGCTCAAGGTTTTGTGTCCGTGAGGCGATTGGCGCTTCACGGCCCTTCTCCTCCCTCCGCCCCACTCCATTCCTACAGTAAACACCCTATTTGACCTCTGGCGTCATAACATAGATGATATGCCACGCTGGTGCGGATCAGGGCTGGGCCGTGAGCACCAGCAACCCTCCTTTCCATGCCGAAAATGGCGGCTCAACCCTGTCTTCTTGCAGTCTGTCCGTGCATTTCAGATGTGGAGGGCTGTCATGCTCGCTACGAATTGGCAAGAGTTATACGAGGATGCGATATTCGAAATCAATCCTGACAAACTGACAAGTTGCATAGAGGAGGCAGAGCAAGCCATCGCTCAACGAGAATCATTTGTGGATATTACACAAGCAGAGCGTCACAGGTTGGCGGACGCCCGTTCAGTGCTCAAGAGCTTGAGCAGAATTGCTTTGCCGTAAGAGGGCGAATCGCTGCTATGCGCCTGCTACGAGTAGCGACCGAAAGCAGGATGTTCAGCCTGGAACTTCTCCTGCTTTGTCTGAAGTTGGTCTACAGCAGCGTTGAAGTCTTTCAGATATGCACAATCCTCTCGCATCAGGTCTTCGGCACGTTTCAGCAGTTCTTCCGTGGTTGGACTGTGGGAAGGCACAGCGGATGCAAGTATACGCCTCTGCGAATCCAGTCTGCTCGCAAAGATCGGCACGCAGAGTGTCCTACAGTGCGTTGCTAGGCCGACGTTGCTTGATCGCCGAATGTTGAGCAGACATGCTGCTCAAACTTGAATTGAGCCATCAAAAGATACTTTTGGGTTGTCTCTTCCGGGGTTTGCGGGGAATATATCCAGTTGCACTCAGCACAGCCGTAGAGCAGCACCACTGGACCCGTCTCCGGTGATGCAGTCATGTGCCGCACGTCTCAATGCTAGGCTC
>Ga0209577_10006246_pt1 | contig 11035 bp, 8 predicted proteins | sample GraSoiAngelo_109_FD_185874 | JGI IMG/M metagenome (GOLD analysis project Ga0209577, IMG submission 185874) | Grasslands soil microbial communities from the Angelo Coastal Reserve, California, USA - 14_0903_12_20cm (SPAdes) (version 2) | ecosystem: Environmental > Terrestrial > Soil > Grasslands ... | reverse complement strand
AAGTAGAAGTCGGCTGGACGTTTTTGGAACGCGAATTCTGGGGCGCAACCTACAATCGCGAGTTGAAGCGACTCATGCTTGAACACGCTTTTCGATCTGTGGATCGCGTTCTCTTTGTTGTTGGTGAGCAAAATATTCGATCGCAGAAAGCGCTCGCAAAAATTGGCGCCAGTTTTTTGAAGAAGGCCGAACTTCCAGCCGACGATGGCACAATTAAAACAAATCTGGTCTTTGCCATTACCGCAAAATCGTATCGCGTGGTTGTGCCCGCGGCGCAGCATTAATAGGCCCGGGCCGCGGCGATTCCGTGTCATCTGAAACCGCGAAGAAAATGATATGATAGGCCGACGATGGCCGATCCGATTATTACCGGAATGATGTCGATTTTGTAGCGTAGCATTGCGACAAAGGCGACGGCGCAAAGCAAAATTGCAAACCAATCGACTGTGCCGCTGGTTGGAAAGAAAACACGGAGGCCGAACCAGACCGCGAGATTAAGCACAACTCCGACGATAGCCGCCGTGATGGCACTGAGCGCGGTCGTCAATCTTGGGTTACCACGCAATTGCTCGATGTAGGGGCCACCCAGGAAAATCCAAAGAAAGCACGGAGTGAATGTGGCCCAGGTTGTAAGCAATGCGCCAATTGTGGCCGCAACTAGCGGCGGTAAACCTTCCGGATGTTGCCACGCGCCCATGAAGCCTACGAATTGCACGACCATGATTAACGGGCCGGGCGTGGTTTCCGCCAAACCGAGACCATCCATCATCTGGCCCGGTTTCAGCCAGCCATAATGAGAGAGCGCTTGTTGCGCAACGTAGGGCAGTACGGCGTAAGCGCCGCCGAACGTCACCACGGCTGCTTTGCTGAAAAACAAACTCTCTTTAAAAAGCGTGCTCTCCCATCCGCGCACCGCACCAACGATCAATGTCGGCGTCAACCATAGCGCCAGCCAAAGAACGGAGACCCGAAACGCGCGTGCCAAATTTGGTTGCGCATGCGGGGGTGATTCCTCTTCGTCGCCGATCACAGATAAGGTCGATCCCGAATGCTCTTTCGATTCGCTGTCGAATTTTGATTTCCAGAGCAATCCACCGAGAAATCCAACGATACCAGCACCGAGGACGATCGCGGGAAAGGGGACTTTGAAAAAATAGATCGCGATGAAAGCGAGCGCGGCCAGCGCCCACATGACTTCGTTCTTAAGCGCTTTCCGGCCGATGCGAATGACCGCCGTCAGCACGATCGCAGTCACGGCAGGTTTGAGCCCATAAAAAATCGCTGCGATCCACGGGACATTGCCGTAGGCGGCGTAGATGAAACTCAACGTCCAGAGAATAAAAATCGACGGTATGACAAAAAATGCGCCGGCGACGATGCCGCCCCAGGTTTTGTGAAGAAGCCAGCCGACGTAGATGGCGAGCTGTTGTGCTTCCGGGCCAGGCAGCAGCATGCAGAAGTTGAGCGCGTGCAGAAATCGCGATTGGCTGATCCACCTTTTCTTTTCGACCAGCTCCGTCTGCATAATCGCGATTTGCCCGGTCGGTCCGCCAAAGGAGATGAACCCAAGCTTCAACCAAAAGCGGAATGCATCAGCGAAGCTGGGCGCAGTTTGTCTAGTTCGGAGCGGAATTGTTTGTTGGAAATTCACCGGCGCTGCAAAAACGAGTAGAGCGCTTCAAAGCACTCAAAGCCGCGACGTAAGATTTCTTCGTCGGGCAGTCCCTCTTTAGCCCAGCCCTTCAGGACGCGATCGATTCCCACGGCCTCGACCCGCTGAAATCTCGCGTCATCCAAATCGGCGTCGTGGATCATCTCGCCAATTTTCACGACCGATTTATCCGAAATGGCAAAGCGCTTGGTGAGCGTTTCAAACGTGCAGTTGTTGCCGTGATGTGAGAACTCTGCGTCGAGCATGTCGAAGGGAACGGCGTCGGGAACGGCCTGCGCGATTGGGGCGAAGACAAATTTTGCTTTTGGGTCAATGAATTTGGAGATCAGCCAGGCCGATCCAACGCGGTCGATTTCCGGTCGTGGCCGCGTGAGCCAGATTTTGCCGCGATATTGCTTGGCGTCCAGTACTTCCAATTGTCGCGAGCGGCCCGGTCCTTCCGCCCGACGCAGAAGCATTGCGATATCGTGTCCGCGCGCGCTATCGAAGAAGTCGATCTGACGAAGCTCGCGAAATTGTCGAGTCAATCGCTCGAGCTCGGCCGCCGCGAGCTCCGCGTCTAGTTTTTTCCGGCGCGCGATGAAACTCTGAAGGGATTTTCTTAGCTGAGAATACTCTTTGTCGCGGGCGGCGTTGAACAGCGAGGTGACATTATCTTTCGTTAGCCCTTCGATTTCCTGCGCGCGAACCAAAGTTGAATCGCCGCCGTAGTCGCGAATCTGTTTCGCGAGCCATTGGAACTGCTCATACTGGGCCGGTTCATCTGGCAAGAGATACGTCGAGGTTTTGATCTGCACCGCGCCCATTTTCTTCAATCGACGCCAGACAGCGACGCGCTCGGTGTTGCGATTGGTCGGCAGACTGTAGAGAAGCAGGAGCCACGAGGTCGCATTCATCACATCTCATGCTGTAATGAAATACGTATTGCAAATAGTATTTGCGCTTACATCCAAGCGATTGTTTCGTACGCGAAAGAACTAAAAGGCAACAATCAACCCAGGAGGTTAAAAGAGGAAATACCAATGAAAAAAACAATCGCAGCAATATCAATTGCCATGATCGGCGGTTTGGCCTGTCCGTTTTTTCTGACGGCCGCAGAAGAGAAAGAGGAGACCGTTCAGTTGTCGAGCCTGCCCGAGGCGGCGCAGACGACAATCAAAGACAAGGCTGGCAGTAACGAGATCGTGAAGATCGAGAAGAAGACGGAAGAGGGCAAAACCGTTTACGAAGCCGTGGTAAACAAAAAGGGTAAGGAGTGGAGTATTGAAGTTGATGCCAACGGCAAGTTCCTGAAGCAATACCAGGAGAGCAAGGAAAAGGAAGAGAAGGGCGAGAAGTACTAATCGAGAAAGGTGGATCGAGCAGTCCCTTGCTCGATGTTAAAGAGGCGGCGAAGCCGCAACGTTTTTAGCATCGCCCGACGGAGCGTCCGATCCACCTTTACCTTGGGAATGAAAAAACTCTTGATCTTGGCGGCGATTTCTGCCGCGATGAGCGTCAGCGCGCTGGCGGCGCTGGATACAAAGAAGATCGACGAGATCACCGGGCTCAAGGGTAAGTTGAACGAGAAGGAAGGCGTTTATAAAGTCACTTTCCCGCGCGAGGACGTGAAGATGGTCGTTGATGGATGGACCATGCCGCCGTTTATGGGCCTCGGCACCTGGGCTGGGTTTACCGGCGGAAATGAGCGGGCCTTGATGATGGGCGACACCGTTCTATTCGAAGACGAAGTGAACCCGGTCATGTCGGTCGCGCTCGATCAGGGCCTGAGCGTAACGGCGCTGCACAATCACTTTTTTTTCGACCAACCGAAGGTCTACTTCATGCACCTCGAAGGCCAGGACAGTGTCGACAAGCTGGCGATGGCCCTTCGTAAAGTGTACGACAAGATTAAAGAAATCCGTGCAGCCAATCCGACTCCTAGGAATACTTTTGCCCAAAAATCGTTAGGTGAGAAAAGCTCCATTAGCCCGGCTCCTTTGAACGAAATCTTCGGTCTGCCAGGCGAAGCCAAAGATGGAATGGTTAAGTTTAGCATTGGCCACAAAGCGAAGATGCATGAGTTCGAGATTGGCAATGACATCGGAGTCAATACCTGGGCCGCGTTTGCTGGAAGCGATGACAACGCTATGGTCGATGGCGATTTCGCAGTCGAGGAAGATCAATTGCAAACCGCGCTCAAGTCTCTCCGACGGAATAGGATCAACATCGTAGCGATTCATTCACACATGACGCACGAACAACCACGCATTCTGTTTTTTCACTACTGGGGACGCGGCCCGGCCAAGAAATTGGCGGAGGCGATTCGGGATGCGTTGGTGGCGAGCGGTCTGAGTGGGGTCAGCACCGAGGCGCAACGATAAGAAACAATTTTAAACAATTTTTTGGGCGTTTTTGCGCGGTGGCGGCAGCGCTACTGATTTGTCAAACTGCGATCGCGACAGACGAACATAATGCTGCGCTATTGCAATTAAAGCAGACGATTCCCTTGCCTGGAGTCGAAGGGCGGATCGATCACCTCGACCTCGATATTAACGGCAAAAGGTTATTTGTTTGCGCGCTGGGCAATAACACAGTCGAAGTGATCGACTTGAACAAAGGCGAGCGCATTCACACGATCAGTGGTCTCGGAGCTCCTCAGGGTGTTGCATTTGTTCCTGAGCTGAATCGCCTGCTTGTGGCAAATGATAAAGGCGGAGTTTGCAACATCTATGATGCCGATTCCTTTCAGCTTATTGGCAAAGTGGATTTTGCCGATGACGCCGACAACGTGCGTTACGATAGCGCGTCGAAACAAATCTATGTGGGCTTTGGCAGCGGCGGAATCGGAATCATCAACGCGGCAGATGGCAAGCGCATTGGGTCAATAAAATTCGCAGCGCATCCAGAGGCATTCGAGCTGGAAAAACAGGGCCGCCGCATCTTCGTGAATGTTCCCAATGCGCGCCATGTCGCTGTGATTGACCGGGACAAAGGCGAAGTCACTGCAACCTGGAAGACGGACGGTGCATTCGGGAACTTTCCGATGGCACTTGATGAAACTAATCGCCGGCTTTTTGTCGGCTGCCGTCTTCCGTCCAAGCTCGTCGTGCTCGACACGGAATCGGGTAAGGTGATTGCGAAAATCGACATCTCCGGCGATTCCGATGACATTTTCTACGACAGCAAGCGCCATCGCATCTATGCAATCTGCGGCGCGGGAAAGGTCGACACCGTCGAGCAGACTGATCCAAACAGCTATAAACCCTCAACTAAAGTTGACACAGGGGACGGCGCTCGCACCGGACTTTTTGCTCCGGAACGCGACACCTTGTTCGTAGCCGTTCCACATCACGGATCGCAAAAGGCCGAGATCCGCGCTTACGGTGTAGAATAATTTTGTGCAGCCAATGTCAAAAGTTGGATATGGTTCGCTAAGCTGGAGGTTAAAGCCTGTGAAGCTCGGTGCAGTCGCGTCGCTCCCGTTTTTTTTGGCAGCAATGCAATTGAACGGGCACAAGGTCACATCGGACTATGAACTCACGCCAATCTCCTTGCCCGGTGCAAGCGGCGTCGTTGCGCTCGACTATTTTGCTTATGATCGCTCGACAGGGAAATTGTGGGTGCCGGCCAGCAACACCGGCAACGTAGATGTAATCGACGAGAATTCCGACGCTGTCTCACAGGTGTCTGGATTCAAGACCGGCGAGGTCGAGCTGCGCGGGCGAAAAGTTCCATTAGGGCCAACAGCGGTCAGCGTCGGTGATGGCGTCGTATATATTGGAAATCGCGGCGATTCGACCTTGTGTGTCATCGACGCTCGGAGCCTCAAACGTGGAGAATGTCTCCAGGTTGCTCCTCCGTCGGCGGGTCCGGCGGCCGCGCCCGACGCCGTGGTTTATGTTGCGGCGACACGGGAGTTATGGATCACGACTGGTGCGCCACCTATCGGAGTCCCATCAGCAGACAAGACGATCCAGGTGTTTGATGTTTCGGAGCCACGCCATCTTAAACCAAAATTGAAAACCCCATTGGACGGATCAGCTGAAGGCTACGCTATCGATAATCAGCGCGGATTATTTTACACAAACGTTGAGGAGACGGGAAAAACGGTGGCGATCGCCAAGGCACAACAAAAGGCTTGGCGATTGGCCCGACAGTGGCGTGGCGCCCAACAAAGAATGTGCGCTTCGATCTGTCGCCGCTTCTTGGATGCAGTGATCAAACACCTGCTGTGCAAGTGTTCGCAGTTTTTTCCCTCTCTTTCGGCAGATCTGCGCCAGGTGATGTAGAAATGCCCGCCTCCGCGCGGGGCCACTAACCGACTATCATTAAAGCAGTGCTCGACGTTTGCCTAGTGACACGTTGGCGAGTCGAACGCCCCGATTAGGAACCTCAAGTCTCGAATCGAGCGGATCAACAGGCCAGACATGTTTAGAGTCAGATAATGACTGGTACCATTGAACTCGGTGAAGCGGACGATATCGTACACGAGAATGACTCGGCGAAAATTTCTTGGTACCACAATTGCCGGCAGCGCTACCGTGCTGGCAGGAACGGTTTTTCAAAAACTTGCTTTAGCAGTGACGACTACAGCTACCCCGACAACATTTCAATTGGGCGGGGATCTTTCGGTAAATCGGCTCGGCTTTGGGGCGATGCGGCTGACGGGCGAGGGGATTTGGGGTTGGCCGCCCGATCGGGAGAACGCGAAAAAAGTTCTGCGACGTGCGATCGAGCTTGGCGTCAACCTGATTGACACGGCCGACGCTTACGGTCCGGAAACGGACGAGCTCTTAATTGCGGACGCGCTTCACCCTTATCCGAAAGGATTAGTCATCGCGACCAAGGGCGGCATTACTCGGCCCGGTCCGGGACAGTGGGTACCAAATGGTCGTCCCGGGTATTTATCGCAATGCGTCGACAAAAGTCTCAAGCGATTGAAAATCGAGCGGATCGATGTTTATCAGTTGCACACCGTCGATCGCAAGGTGCCCATCGAGGAATCGGTCGGCGCGCTAAAAGCCGCGCGCGACGCAGGAAAAATTCGGCACGTCGGATTATCAAACGTCACGACGCAGGAAATTGATCGGGCGAAAAAGATTTTGCCCATTGTGAGCATTCAGAACCGATACAACATCACTGACCACGAATCAGAGGACGTGCTCGGTTACTGCGAAAAAGAAAAGATGGGATTCTTGCCATGGGCTCCAGTTGGCGGCAGTGGAAGAAGTTCGTTAACCAAAACTGGCAACCCGCTCGAAGCTGAAGCGAAACGTCATAACGTCAGCGCCGTGCAACTCGCCCTTGCCTGGTTGCTGCAGAAATCGCCGGTCACGTTGCCAATCCCGGGAACATCGTCGCTCGAGCATCTCGAGGAGAATATGGCCGCCGCGAAACTTCAGCTCACTCCGGATGATTGGAAGAGGATTGAAGGCGAAGTAGAGACCGCGTAAAACGCTGTGCGTAACGCGGCTGCTGTGTTTCACGAGCACGAGCACGATTCCCAGGTCGAAGTGAATCGGACTCGCGGCTGACGAGTTATAGCCGCGCGAAGTAAACAGCCGACATTCCAAGGCCGACCACAATCACGATCCAGCGGAGTAGTTTCGCGGGGACGCGAGAGGCAATCGCACCGCCGATCGCACCGCCAACCAGCGCGGCGATTGCCATGATCAGTGTGATCGTCCAATCGATTCGCCCCAAAACCAAAAACACGACCGCGGCAGTCACGTTGACGGCGAGCGAGACCAGCTGCTTGAGCGCATTGAGTCGGGTCAGCGAGTCGTCGACGATCACGACAAGGACCGCGAGCAGAATCACGCCGAGCGCCGCGCCGAAGTAACCGCCGTAGATGGCAGCGATTCCGACCGGCACAATCGACCAGGCTTCGCTGTGGGCGCCACGTTTGCGCGCCATCATGAAAGCCTGCAGTTGATTTTGAAACGCGAGCAGCGTGACCGCGAAAAGCAACAGGAACGGCACAAGGATGTCGAACGCCTTCTCGCCTGTCCAAAGCAGCAGCAGCGCCCCAACCACACCACCGATCATGCTTGTCGGGAGCAACATCATCACGCGGCTCCGCTGGCCAACGAGATCGCGGCGTTGCGCGAACGCTCCGCCGAAGTATCCCGGGCACAATGCAACGGTGTTCGTTATATTCGCGGTCACCGCCGGCAGCCCCGCCGCGACAAGTGCTGGAAATGAAATCAAACTGCCGCCACCGGCGATTGCGTTAACGAGCCCGGCCGCGAGCGCGGCACCGCCGCTCAGCGTGACGGATGCTACATCCAAACTTTGCATCGAGGCTTATCTTTTAAATGCCTGCTTGCCTGTTGCCGAGCTGTTCTTAGATCGATCGACGCTCCAACAACGCCGACTGCGATTCCTACGATCGTGTCGACCATGCGCAGAAGCGGCTGCTTCCAGGTCTGCCTGCGACGGATGTGGCCGTTAAAGCAGACGATTACGATCAGGAGCACGAGCGCGATTCCCGTTCCACCCCGGAGCCTACGGGGCTCGAACCCGCAACCTCTGCCGTGACAGGGCAGCGCTCTAACCAATTGAGCTAAGGCTCCTCAGAAGTTGGCCACGATAGGTTCGGAGCGCGTACGCTTCAACCGGATTTGAAATGAGCCAAACGACGAGCGGGTCGCGACACTGATTTTGAAGTCTGTGTGAACGGCGCTCGTCGATGAATGACGAAGCACGAATGTCGAATGACGAAAGAATGACGAAGTCCGAATGACGAAGACAGTGGCCGAGTCTTGGCGTACAAAGTTGCGTTCGCCACCGTTTGAAGAGCCAAGTTTGGTTATTTGGGCTTGGGGATTGCCTGGAACTTGGATCTTGGCGTTTGGGATTTCGGGCGGCAGCTACCGGTCAGGCTTGTTTCCAGCCGTTGCCGTCCCGTGCCATCGCGTACTCCGGCGTGAGCTCGGTCTCTTCCGGTTCTTCCTCAACTTCCGCCACAGCTTTCTCGTGATGCTCTTTGGCGAGGAGCATGTAGAGCGATGGAACGATGAAGAGCGTGAAGATTGTTCCGATGGTCATCCCGCCGACCAGCACCAGACCAATGGAATTTCGGGCGGCTGCGCCCGGGCCGCTCACCAGCGTCAGCGGAAAGTGACCGCAGACGGTGGCGATGCTGGTCATGAGAACCGGCCGCAACCGCGTGCGCGATGCCTCGGCGATGGCGGCGAGTTTCTCGCGACCCTGCCGCTGCAATTCATTGGCGAACTGCACGATCAGGATGCCGTTTCGTGAAATCAGACCGACCAGAGTGACGAGACCAACCTGCGAATAGATGTTCAGCGTGGTAGTCCATTTGTCGGTGAAGAATGCCATGTTTGGGTTCGGCATTTTCAGGAAGGTGAAGATCAACGCTCCGAACAAGGCGAGCGGGACGGAACCGAGCAGAATAATAAATGGATCGCGGAAGCTGCTGAACTGCGCGGCCAACACCAGAAAGATGAGCACAATGGCGAGCGCAAACGCTGGGAGAAATTTGTTTCCCTCCGTGCGAAGCTGGCGCGATTCGCCAGTGTAATCAATGATATAACCTTTTGGCATCATCTTTGCGCTTTCGTCCTCAAGAAATTTGAGCGCTGCGTCGAGGCCGCCAGTCGGGACACCCATGATCTTCACAGCGTTGAGCTGCTGCATTCGATTGAGCGAACGCGGCACGGTGCGGTTCTGGATTGTCGCGACCGTGCTGAGGGGCACGAGCTGATTGTTAGGCCCGGTCACATACATGTCAGCAAGCTGATCCGCGTTCAACCGATCGATCCGCTGCACCTGCGGGATCACTTTGTAGCTGCGGCCGGAAATGTTGAACCAGTTGACGAAATTGCCGCCGACCATGGCGGAAAGATCGGCGCCGATTTGCTTCATATCGAGGCCGAGCGAGGCGACCTTGTCGTGATCGATCGCAATCTGAGATTCGGGCTGGTCGATCTTGGTGTCGATCGGAGGCGGAAATCTGAAAACGCCAGCCTTCATCGCGCGCATTTTCAATCCCTCCGCCAGCTCAAGAATTCGCTCCGGCTCTGCCGTGGAACAAATGTAAAACTCGACCGGCATAAATCCGCCGCCCGGCAGCGCGGGCGGCATGAGCGGAAACATTTCGATTCCCGGGATCTGCATCAGTCCCATCATCACCGGACCGACAAACGCTTTGGTCGGTTTCGTGCGAACGCCCCACGGCTTCAACACCATTCCAGCGAAGCTGCCTTCGTCCGGCGACGTGATCTGGAACGAGAAATTGGTTTCGGGAAAACCGTGGAAGACTTTGCCGGCCGCATCCGCGAACGGTTGGAGCTGATCAAGGGTCGCATTGGCCGGCGAATCGACGAAGCCAAAGATCACGCCCTGATCTTCTGTCGGCGCCAACTCGTGCGTGGACATGTTGAACATCGGAATCGTGAGCAGCGCAAGACCCACCCAGACGACGTAAACCGCTGGTCGCACTTTCAAGGTGCGATCGAGCAGTCGGCCATAAGCATTGCGGAACCGATCGAAATTCCGATTGATTAGTCCGCTAAATCCTTTTTCGGCGTCGCCACGGTGAAGCAGCTTCGAGCAAATCATCGGCGAGAGCGTCAACGCGACGATGCCGGAAATGAACACCGCGCCCGCGAGGGTTAAGGCAAATTCGCGAAAGAGCGAGCCGGTCAGTCCGCCTTGCAAACCGATTGGGGTATAAACGGCCGCCAGCGTGATCGTCATGGCGATGATCGGCGTGATCAATTCGCGCGCGCCCAGTAGCGCGGCATCCATGCCCCGCATTCCTTCACGCAAATGCCGTTCGACGTTTTCGACCACCACGATCGCATCATCCACCACCAATCCGACTGACAGCACAATGGCGAGCAGCGTTAGCAGATTGAGCGTGAACCCGAAGACCTGCATGAGAAAGACGGCGCCGATAAGCGAGACCGGGATGGCCACGATGGGCGCGAGCACCGATCGCCAAGAGCCGAGGAACAAAAAGATCACCAGCATCACGATCGCCAGCGTCTCGATCAAGGTCTTGAAGACCTCGTGCATCGCGTCGTTGATGTAGGCGGTGGCGTCGTAGGCCACACTCGCCTCCATTCCGGTCGGGAGTTCGTGTTTGATCTGCTCCAGCTCGACGCGAGCGCGCTTGATCACATCAACGGAGTTTGCGTTCGGCAATACTCTGATGCCCATGAACACGGCGCGCTGCTGCGAGTAGCGCACTTCCGTATCGTAGTCTTCGGCGCCGAGCACGACGTCGGCGATGTCACTTAGACGCACCAGCTTTCCATTCTCCTGACGAATGACGAGCTGTTTGAAATCATCCGCGGTGTGCAGATCGGTGTTGGCCGTCAGATTAACCTTCACCAGCGAGCCCTTGGTCTG
>Ga0209577_10006245_pt1 | contig 11036 bp, 11 predicted proteins | sample GraSoiAngelo_109_FD_185874 | JGI IMG/M metagenome (GOLD analysis project Ga0209577, IMG submission 185874) | Grasslands soil microbial communities from the Angelo Coastal Reserve, California, USA - 14_0903_12_20cm (SPAdes) (version 2) | ecosystem: Environmental > Terrestrial > Soil > Grasslands... | reverse complement strand
CCACTCCCAGCGGAGGCACGATCACCTACACCTCGACCACCCTGGGCAAAACCTGGACCAAAGTCACCACCGCCGACCCCAGCAGCGGCGACGACTGCCTGGCGACCGACCAGTCGAACGCGGTCTATCTCTGCAACCTGGCCGGAAGCCAGGGCGGCGTGGCTCCGCTGCAGGCCGACGTCTGGAAGTCGGTGGACCACGGTAACACCTGGAGCCACGGGGCCGGGGCCATCCCTCAGTGCGGTACCAGCTGCTCTCCGTTCGGCGTCGACCGTGACTGGGTCGCTGCCTCGATACCCGCCGGGGGCACGACGAGCACCGCCGAGGTCGTGCTCATGTACCACGACTTCTACGGCCCCAGCCAGATCTGGGTCAACATCTCGCACGACGGGGGCGCGACCTTCGGGGCGCCGCAGGAGGTCCTGACCAGCCCGGCGGTCACGCCGGGCGCGGTCACCGGCACCCTGGTGGCCCAGGGCTATACCTTCTGCAACACGGTGCCGGCCGGGGTCCAGATCGTCAAGCCGGGTCTGCCCGACGCCGGACGCATCTTCGTGGCCTGGATCGCTGCCGACCTGCCTACGAACGCCACCGGCTGCAACATCACGATGGCCCAGCCCTTCCACACCCTCTGGGTCTCGTACTCGGACGACAAGGGGGTGACCTGGACGCCCCAGCAGGCCTTCGACGCCGGGATCGGCCACGACGCGTCGTCGCCCTTCGCCGGCTTCACCATCGACGACCAGGGCAATCCCTACTTCGGGTTCGCCAACAACCTGACCGCCAATCCCGCCACCTGCTCGGCGGAATCGACCGCGGGAACGGTGCAGTCCGACCCGTCCTGCGAATACGACATGTTCGTGGTCTGGTCACGCGACGGAGGCACGACCTGGGACGGCGGCGGCGGCCTGATCAGGGGCAGCGCGGCCAGGGCCTATCGGGTCAACGCGCCGCAGGAAACCGGGACCCACTGGTTCCCGACCATCGCCGCCGGCGACCCGGGCCAGGTGGACGTGGCCTACCTGCGCACCACCGAGATCCTGCCCACCGACCCGCTGGGCAAGGCCGACCCGGGCGGCTGCGCCGGGCCGGGGCCGGGCAACGGCAATCCCACCACCTATCCGCCGCCCTGCAAATGGAACCTCTACGCGGCCCAGTCGACCAACCTGAGCTCGAGCCCGGGGAGCGCAACCTGGAGCACGACTCAGATCACGACCACGCCGATGCACGTCGGCGACATCTGCAACCTGGGTATCTTCTGCGTCGCGCCCAGCTCCAACCGCAACCTGCTCGACTTCATCATGGAAGCGCTCGACCCGCAGGGCTGCGCCCACATCGGCTACGCCGACGACAACACGGTGAACATGCTGCGCGCGGCCAACCAGACGTCAGGGCCCTGCATCATCGGCCATCACCATGCATAGACCGTGGACCAGGAGGATCGCGCCCAGGACCTAGAACCCGCTTGAGCCGGCTGCTGCGTCCCAGGCTGCTGATTCCCCTGGCCGCCGGCGTGTCAGTGGTCGCGGCCCTGGTCGGCCTGGCCGACATGGGCAAGGTGCTGGTGGCTCTGCGCGGCTTCCGGGCGGTCTACGTCCTCCCGATCGTGGCCCTGATCGTCGGCTACAACCTGGTCCGCGGCCTCCTCTGGTATTACCTGCTCCAGCGGGTGGACGTCCGCCCGCCGTTGCGCACCGTCGTCTTCAGCTACGCCGTCGGAGAGATAACCAAGTACTCACCGGTCGGCAACTACGTCCCCAACTACCTGCTTCATCGCATTCGACGGGCGAATTTCGGGCTCTCCTCGGCCGCCACCACCTACGTGCCCTACAGCGAGATGGCGATCTGTCTCCTGGCGCTGCTGGCCCTGGGCCTGGACCACTGGACCTGGCTGCGCCCGGCCATCCTGGGCGGGCTGGCGCTGCTGGCCCTCTCCGCCACGACGGTGGTCCGCCTGGGGTGGAAGCCGCCGCTTCCCCGAATCCTGCGCCGGCGTGCCGTGCTGGAGCAGCTGCACAGCTTCCTCGAGGCGTCGAAGGCCCTATTCCGGCCCCGGGTCCTGATGGTCACCGGCCTGCTGGGCGCTACCTACCTGCTGGCCGCGGCCGGCGCCCTGCTGCTGATCGCTCGCGGCTTCGGCGTCACCAGCCTCAGCCTGCCCTCCGCGGTCGCCGCCTTCTGCTTCAGCCTGCTCCTGACCCTGGTCGCACCGCTGCCCACCGACGTCGGCGCCCTGGAGCTGAGCGGTACCGGCGCCCTGCTGGCGCTGGGGGTTCCGGGCGCGCGGGGGGTCGCCATCATGCTCTTCAACCGGCTCTTCACGGTGGGGGTGGCGCTTGCCGCCGCGGGCCTGGTATCCCTGCTCTTCCCGCAGCAGCTGAGCGCAGCCATGGCCGACCGGCGGATGCCGGCGGTCTGACCACCGCCGGTAGGAGACCCGGCGGGCTGGACTCAGTTGTGGTGACAGGGGAAGCAAGGCAAATCCTGATTCCGGCGCGTGTCTTGTGCCGCGCGGGCGCCGGATGCATGATTGGGTCACGGAGTGGAGGACTCCGGGAAAGGGCTGAATGCCACGCCGCCTGCTGCGTGAGCCGCACCTGCTCGCCCACGAGCTGAGGACGCCGCTGAGCGTCATCTCCGGCTGGTGCTCGCTGATCCGTGACGGTGACGTGCGCCCGGACGCGACTCCAGAAGAGTGGGAGAGAGCGATGGCCGCCTGCGAGGAGGCGGTGCAACGATTGAATGTCATCATCAGCCAAGCCTGCGACGAAGCGGAGGCTCTCAAGCAGGTCAAGCAGCCCGAGGTCGAGCGGATAGCCGCGCTGCTCGAGACCACCAGCGCAGCCATCGGCCATTCCCGGCGGGTGCTGGCCCACGTCCAGCAGGAGCGTGTACGCCGGGCGCACGATCAGCCGCCGGCACCACCGCCGCTCTGACGCTGGCAGAGTGTCGTATCAGACGGCGCTGGGCGGCTGGCACGACTTCTACGTCGTCGCGGGGACGGCCTCAGCGACCCTGGTCGGCCTTCTCTTCGTCGGACTGTCGTTGCATCTCCGGATCGTGGTGGCCAGCTCCGACGTGCGCAGCCTGGCCCGGGTGACGCTGACCAATTTCGCCACGGTCCTTTTCGTCGCCCTGTTCATGGTGATACCGCAGGATCAGTCGGCCGCGGCCTTCCAGCTGGTCGGCACGGGTCTCGTCAGCCTTCTCGTCAACGCGCCCAGCCTGGTTGCCGCGGCTCGAAGCCACGAGCGGACTCTACCGTTGTCCCGCCTCGTGCTGCGGTTCGGCCTGAGCACGGTCAGCTATCTGGGAGTCATCCTGGCGGGCATCCAGCTTCCCTCCTCCTTCAGCGCCTCCTTCAGGTGGCTGGTCATCGCCACCGTCGTGCTCCTGGTCGTCTCCTTGCGCAATACCTGGGACCTCCTGGTGACGGTTGGAGACGTGACCCTGGGTGGCGAGCGGGAAGAGGACTGAAAAGGCGATCAGGCGGGCTGATCAGCGGTTGCGGACCTTCTCCAGGGAAGCCTGGTAGGAACGGAGCTTTCTGACCTTGGGCTGGGCGTTGAAAACGATGTAGGGATTGAGGGGATTGCGGGCCGCGTAATCCTGGTGATAGGTCTCAGCTTCGAAGAAGGCCTGCAGCGGGGTCAGCTCGGTGACGATCGCTCCGTCGAAGACATGGGCCTGGTTCAGCTGCTCGACGTAGGCGGCGGCGACGCGCTTCTGCTCCTCGTCGACGGGGAAGATCGCCGACCGGTATTGCCGGCCGACGTCGCCTCCCTGGCGGTCGCGCTGGGTCGGGTCGTGGGCAATGGAGAAGAAGACCTTGAGGATCTGGCCGTAGCTGATCCGGCTCGGGTCGTAGACGACCTCGACCGACTCGGCGTGGCCGGTGGTGCCGGTCGAGACCGTCTCGTAGTCGGCGGTATCGGCCGAGCCGCCCGCGTACCCGGACTTGACGGAGACAACTCCTTCGAGATTCTTGTAGACGGCCTCCACACACCAGAAGCACCCACCGGCCAGGACGGCCCGGCTCTTTCCAGGCTTGTCGGCGAGGGCGGTGTCGACGACCGGATCGGGGAATTCCTCAGGAGTCACTCGGGCCATCGGATCATCTTAGCCGTCTCGACCCAGGCGCACTCTGCAACCTTCGCCTGCTCCTCCGGGGCGCCGGACCCATGTAGAGGTCGGCCCACTGGCCCAGCTCGAGCAGGCTGGGTCCCAGGGCGCGGCCACTCTGGGTCAGCCGGTAGACGACTCCCAGCGGCGGCCCGGGGATGACCTCGCGGTCGACGATGCCCGCCTCGGCCAGCTCGGCAAGCCGGTCGGACAGCATCCGCTCGCTGATCCCGGGGATGGTTCGCGCCAGGAGGGCAAAGCGGGCCGGGCCCTGGAGGAGCAGCCCCAGGATGACGCCGGACCAGCGCTTGCCGAGCAGCGCGAATGCCCGTGTCAGGCGCTCGTCGCATTCCCGCGCCTGCCCGCCCAGCTTTCGGGCCACGCCTTTCAGTGTAGCTTGCCTCGATGATTACCGCAGGAACTTGCAAAAAGTAAGCTTGGCGTGCTAGCGTCGTCGGAGACCGTCTTTTAGAGGAGGCATGCCAAATGGGAACCTGGAAGCTCGACCCCTTCCATACTCAAGTCGAGTTCTCGGCCAAGCACCTGGGGATGATGACCGTGCGCGGTCACTTCGCCGAGGTCGCGGCAACCGGCGAACTGTATCCTGACCATCCCGAACGCTCGAAAGTCGAGGTGACCATCAACACAGCGAGCATCCGGACCCACAACGAGCAGCGGGACAACGACCTCCGGTCATCGAATTTCCTGGAGGCCGAGAAGTACCCCACGATCACCTTCAAGAGCACGAAGATCGAGCCCAAGGGCCCGGACCGGGGGGCCATGACCGGCGACCTGACCATCAAGGGCATGACCCATCCGGTGACGCTCAACGTGGTCAAGTACGGGGAATTCAACGATCCACGGATGGGCCACCGGATCGGCTACGCCGCCGAGACCAAGATCAACCGCAAGGACTTCAACATGCGCTTCGACATGATGATGGACGGCAAGTTCATCGTCAGCAACGAGGTGGAGGTCAACATCGAAGGCGAGCTGGTCGAGGTGGAGGAGAAGGAGCCGGCCAAGACGACGGCGTGAGCGAAACGCTGGACCAACTCCAGTAGCTGGTCGACCTTGCGTCCGGCCGGTGTGGAGGCATCAACCGGCTTCGAGGGCAAGCTGGATGCTCCGCATCAGCGCGCGTGCCGAGTCCGGGCTGAGCTCGACCGCCACCCGGGCCTCGGGGCCCGAGGCTTCGTCGATGAAGTCGATGTTGAGGGTGCGCTCCAGCGGCGTGAAATAGGGATGGTCGAAGCAGACACAGGCGGTGCTGAGGGAAAACCATCCCTTTGTCCCCTTGCCGCTGCCCGTCACGGACGTCTTCTCGATGGCGTGCGAACACATTTGGCCTGTACCTCCTCAGGCGGATGCGAGATGCCGCCCGAACCAATCGAAAACCCGTTGCCAGCCCTGATTGGCTGCCTCCACCCGATAGCTGGGCCGGTCGGTGGCGAAGAAGCCGTGGCCCGCGCCCGGGAAGGTATGAAACTCGAACGCCTTGCGGTGCTGCTCCAGGATCTCGGCGGTCCTCCTGGTTTCGGCCGGCGCCGGGTGGGAGTCCTCGGCGCCGAACAGGCCCAGCAGCGGACAGCGCAGGTCCGCAGCGCGATCGATCACCGGCGCCATCCGCAGCGGCATGCCTTCGGGCGGTGATTCGGCGACGAAGCCACCGTAACAGTCCACCGCGGCATCGACGGGCAGGCTGCAGGCGGCCAGGAACACCTGGCGGCCGCCCGAGCAGTAGCCGATGGCGCCCACCTTGCCGCTGCAATATGGAAGGCTGCGCAGGTAGTCGATGGCGCCGGCCGCGTCGCCCAGGAACCGCTCGTCGGGCACACCGCCCCTGGCCCTGACCGCGGCGGCGGCATCGTCGGGGCTCGACCCTCCGCCCTCGCGGTAGTGCAGGTGGGGACATATGGCGGCGTAGCCGCGGCTGGCGAAGCGGAGCGTGATGCCCTTGGTGGCCTCGTCCCAGCCCGGCATGTGGTGGACGACCACGACCGCAGGATACGGTCCAGGTCCCAGCGGTCGCGCGAAATAGGCCGCGATCCGGTCGCCCCCGTGCCCGGCGATCGTGACCGTCTCGGCCATCATGGCTTGATGCATCGATCTTCTGTCCCGATAGGTTAGACTCTTGGGAGTGTCTGGCAGGTTCGTCTCGCCGTTCGTACCGGGCGAGCTGGTAGTGCATGCCACGCACGGGATCAGCCGGTACGCCGGCACCCGGATGGTGCAGGCGGACGATGGCTCAACAGCAGAGTACTTCCAGCTCGACTACGCGCAGGGAGATCGGGTCCTGGTCCCGATCGAACACGTGGCCCGCCTGAGCCGGCATTCCGGTGAGGGCGTCGACCTGGCACGACTTACCGCCGCGGTCGAGCGCCGCACTCCATACAGCCGCCTCCCGAGGCCAGCGACTCCAGCGACTCCAGCCTGACGCGTCGGCGCCGGGTTGGTACCAGATATCGCCCTTCCCCGGGTGGACCAGGGCTCCCCAACCCGTCAGCGTCCCTGCTTCACCTGTTGCTGGCACCAGACGTAGAGAGCGTCGTACATGGGGGTCTCGAGCCGGATCTTCTCGTGGTCGTCGTCGCCATGAGCCAGCGCAAATCCCTGTGCGATGGCCTGCAGCCCGGCCGACTCCGGCGCGATGTCGACATCAGCGGAGACATCGGCTCCGTGCACGATCCTGGCGAGCCGCTGCAGCGCCGGTTCGGTGAGCTGATACTTGAGCATGATCGACTCGAAGCTGCACCGTCCATCCACGTGCCCTAGCTCGACGCCCTTCACGTCGTAGGGAATCGCGCCCTCCCGCTCAGCCACCGCTAAGACCTCCTCGACAGGCACGTACAGGAATTCGGCATCGCTGTCCACGAACCGCCGGATCAGCCAGGGACAGGCAATCCGGTCGACGTTGGCATTTTTTCGTGTTATCCATTTCATCGGCGGCCTCCTCGAGAAGGGCTAAGTCGATCCAGCGAGCGTACCGGTGGCTTCCCCACCCCAGGTCATGGGGTCGGTGAAACGGGCGTAGGTGCCGGCGATGTGCGCCCAGACCACGCTGGTGTAGACGAGGCTGACCAGGATCCCGACGGCCAGCCCGACCAGGCCGACCACGCCCACGAAGAGCAGGATCACGGTCAGTCCGGCCACCACCACCGTCAGGCTCGGGTTGAAGCGGAGGCGGCGGGAGATGGCGCGAAGGCTGAGGGCGGCGCCAAAGCCGCCCCGCGCGTACTGGGCCCAGACCGGCATCTGGATCACGAGGACCAGGAACTGCCAGACGTTGCCCGCGCCCGAGAGCACGTCACCGAGCCTGGACCAGGCCGGCCCCACTGCCGGCGCAATGTCGGGATCGGTCAGGATTCCTCCGACCAAGGAGACCACGATGCCGGGAATGGACCAGATCACGAAGAGGACGGCGATCGCGAAGCCATCCTTGATCTTGCGCCAGCGGCGATCCCAGGCCGGCATAGCGCCGTGACCGTCGCGAACGGAACGGGACAGGTCCAGCAGGTACCCGAGCAGAAGCAGGCCCGGGATCACCAGCCAGGCAAAGGCCAGGCACAGGACGCCGGCCAGCATTCGCCGTTTCCAGCGGGGCGAGTGGAACGCGTAGGTGAAGGCTTCTCGCAGGTCGAGGTCGACCCCGCCCGACACGGCCGGCTGGCGGGCGAGCGCCTGCGCGATCCAGAGCGCGATCAGCACGGCGATCAGCTTGTCGGGAAGGTCGACGGCAAGCTCCCCCAGGAAGGCGGCGAGGACCCGCGGCAGGTGAGAGGTCATCGAGGCGTACACGGCATCGCCGAACGGAACCCCGCTCTGGCCGCCGCTGACCAGGAAGTTGATCGGGGTCGAGAGGAGGGCTGAGATCGCGGTCACCACCGCCCAGAGCAGGATCCAGCCACCGGCGCGCCGCTGCCACCTCAGGTAGCGGCTGAGCCCGGCGCCGAAGCCGACGGCAAAGGAGACGATGGCGTAAGAGGCCGCGATCGGGTCGAAGGTGTTGGAACTGAGCAGGTTGGAGAGGACGCCGAGCGTGCCGCCGGCCCACGGTCCGGCGACGATCCCGGCCAGGATCGTGCCGGCGGAGTCGAGAAAGAAAGGCAGCTTCAGACCGACCGCGATCGCGTGGCCCGTGATGTTGATTCCGATACAGATCGGGAGGACAGCGAGGTCGAGGGCGTCGAGGCGCATCCGGAACGGCCCCGTCCAGCCGCCTGATTCGAGCGAGGCGAGGGTGCGTCGCAGCCAGGCCCGGAGCACCAGCGCCAGGACCACGAGCAGGACGACTGCCACCACGCCGAGGACGACCTGGTGCGTCCCCGCCTCCACCAGCGCGATCACCGGACGGCCGAAGGCAGCCCCCAGGCCGACGAAGCCGAGGACGTAGACCACGGCGGAGGGGACGAGCCCGGCGAAGTACGAGGAGCGTGCCACGCCGGTGACACCGGCCATCTGCGTGGTGTGGACCCGGAGCCCGGGGATCAGCCGCGCCGTGAAGACGGTGCGCCAGCCGCCGCGTCGCAGCAGCTCGGCGACGCGCTCGAGCGCCTTCTCCGCCCTCAAGGGACGGGCCAGCTTCATGAGCCGCTCCCATCCCAGGAGGGCGGTGAGCTCGCGGCCCAGCATGGCGCCGGCCACGATGACCAGGAACGTCAGGGAGACGAACCAGACCGGGTCGACCCGGCCCGCAGCGACGGCGATCCCCCCGATCAGGAGCACGACGTCCCCGGGGGCGAAGGGGATCGGAACGCCGAGCTCCTCGATGAAGAGGAGGCCGCAGATCACGGCGATCAGGGCGATCCCTCCCAGCTGCTCGATGCCGGTCACACCGATATTCTGACCAGGCGACCGCCTCCATCACCCCGGTAACGTCCGGGATCTTGCGCCGAGGCGGCGCCGGCTTTTCGCCGCCGAGCCCCGCTCCAGGTTCAAGACCGCCCCGATGAGTGACAGATGGGTCAGCGCCTGGGGGAAGTTGCCCAGCATGGTGCCGCTCCGCGGATCGAACTCCTCGGCGAACAGCCCCAGGTCATTCGCGGTCTCCGTCACCCGGGCGAAAAGCTCTTCGGCCTCCCGCAACCGGCCCATCTGGGCCAGCACGTCCACCATCCAGAAGGAACAGATCAAGAAGACCCCCTCGTCCTCGCCGAACTCCGAGCTGGAACCCTCGTAGCGAAGCACCAGGCCATCCCGCGTCAGCCGCCGCTGCAGGACCTCCACGGTGGAGACGACCCGCGGGTCGCTCGCCGGGATCATCCCCGTCAGCGGCACCGTCAACCCGGTGGCATCGAGGGTCTCGTCGTCGAAGGCCTGGGTGAACGCCCCCAGGCGCTGGTTGTAGCTGCGCCGCAACACCTCCTCCTTGATGCGGCCGCGAGTGCGCCGGGCGGCGGCCCGGCGACGGGCCCCCATTCGCAAGGAGGGTTCCATCCGCAGCGCCCGATCGAGCGCCAGCCAGCACATCGCCTGGGAGTAGAGATAGCGCCGCTTGCGCCGGCGCGATTCCCAGATCCCCGAGTCCTCCTGCTCCCAGTTGGCGATGACCTCGTCCACCACCGCGTTGAGAAACCGCCGCCGCCGCGGGGGCAGCCGCCGTCCAAGCGACCAGGCGCTGAAGGCGGTTTCCAGGACCTCGCCGTAGACGTCCAGCTGGCGCTGGGTGCTGGCGGCATTGCCGATCCGCACCGGCTGGGAGCCTCGATATCCGTCCAGGAAGTCGAGGCTCTGTTCATGGACGTCGGGATCGCCGTCGACGCGATACAGCATCTGGAAATCCCTCGGGTCGCAGGCGCAGCGGCGGTCGAGCCAGCCCATGAACTCATCGGCCTCCCTGACGAACCCGAGCTGGTGCAGGGCATTGACCAGGACCGCCATGTCGCGCAGCCATGTGAACCGATAGTCCCAGTTGAGCGAGCCGCCGATCCGCTCCGGGAGGGAGGTCGTGGGGGCCGCGACGAAGGCTCCGGTAGGGGCGAACTGCATCAGCTTCAGGAGCAGCGCCGAGCGGCGCACCTGTTCGTCGAAGCGGCCGCGATAGGTGCAGGCCGAGAGCCAGTCGCGCCAGAAACCGTCCGTCGACTCGAGCCACCGGTCCACTGTCGCCAGGGGCACGGCCGCCGGGGGACGCCCGCCATCGCCTATATGAAAGAGGAGGAAGGCGCACCGGGTTCCGGGGGCGCTCGTCCCCGTAAGGGTGGCGCCCTCGGCCGTGGGCTGCAGGTCGAAGTGCTCCGGGTAGCGAAGCCAGAGACGCGCCGCTGGGCCGGATGCCGAAAGCAGGCCGGGGCCGCGCCCCTCGATCCGGGCGGGCCGCGCCCCGTAGTCGAAGCGGGGCATAAAGCGCACGGTCCAGCGCACGCTTCCCCGAATGGGCTGGATCAGGCGCACCAGCCGCAGGCCGGTCGGCGGTGGTCGCCCTCCAGCCGCGGCGGCCAGGGGCATGAAGTCCACCACCCGGGCCTGGCTCCGCTCCACGGTCCACACCGTTTCAAGCACGTTGGAGTGCGTCCGATACGCGTGCGTGGCCGCTGCGGCTGCGGAAGGAGCGATCGCAAAACAGCCGCCGCGGCCCCAGTCGAGGACCCGCCCGAAGACGGAGGGGCTGTCGAAGCGCGGCAGGCAGAGCCAGTCGATCGAGCCCTGCACGCTCACCAGCGCCGCGGATCGAAGGTCGCCGATCAGCCCGTACGCATCGAGGGGCGGATAGGGATCCGCGTTGACACGGCCCTGCTCCATCTGTGGACTCTAGCGGTTGGCCGACGACCCTGGCGTCAGAGGTATGGTGGGTGCGGGACCGAACCGGCGGCTGATGAGCTGAGACCGATGAGCTTCATGCCGAGGGTCAGTCGTAGGAGGTGATTGGACTTCTCAGGAGGGTTTGCATGAACAGGACAGCGGCGTTAAAGAGC
>Ga0209577_10006243_pt1 | contig 11036 bp, 9 predicted proteins | sample GraSoiAngelo_109_FD_185874 | JGI IMG/M metagenome (GOLD analysis project Ga0209577, IMG submission 185874) | Grasslands soil microbial communities from the Angelo Coastal Reserve, California, USA - 14_0903_12_20cm (SPAdes) (version 2) | ecosystem: Environmental > Terrestrial > Soil > Grasslands ... | reverse complement strand
TGCGAACGCCGGATCGCGGCGCCATCTCGGTCCTGGGCCTGGATCCGAAGCGGGACGCCTACGCGCTGCAGAAGCGGATTGGCGTCCAGCTTCAAGAGGCCCAGCTCCAGAAACGGATCAAGGTATGGGAGGCGGTCGCTCTTTGGGCGTCTCTCTACCAGAAACCTGGCAGCGGCGATCGCCTGATCGAACAGCTCGGGTTGAGCGACAAGCGGAACGCCTGGTTCATGTCGCTCTCCGGTGGCCAGAAGCAGCGGCTCTTCATCGCGCTCGCCCTCATCAACGACCCCGAGCTGGTGTTCCTCGACGAGTTGACGACGGGACTCGACCCGCAGGCGCGGCGGGCCATCTGGGATCTCGTGCGCGGCATCCGCCGGCGTGGCAAGACCGTGCTGCTGACGACGCATCTGATGGAGGAAGCGGAGCGGTTGTGCGATCGGGTGGCGATTATCGATCACGGTCGCATCGTCGACGTCGGCACGCCGGCCGAGCTCGTGCGGCGGCACTGTCCCGAGCACACCGTCGTCGTTGCCACTGACGACCCGGCAGCGGCCATGCGATTTCGCGACATTCCACAGATTGATTCGGTGACCAGCGATGGGTTGCGGGTGACCATTCGTGGCCGCGGTGATGATCTCGTCACTCAGGTCATTCAGCGTCTCGCCGAGCATCGGATGCGGGTCATCGATTTCCGCACGGAGACGCCGACACTCGAGGACGTCTTTCTTCGGCTGACCGGCCACGCCATTCGCGAGTGAGAAGCCGACATCATGCTGCGCGGACTCTGGCGACTCACCTGGCTCGAGATCAAGATTTTCGTCCGCGAGCCGCTTGGCGTGATTGGCACGGTCGGCGTTCCAGTGCTCGTCTTCGTCGTCCTCGGACGCCTGCTCGGCCCGCGGGTGCGAGCCGGCGCACCTGACATGCCGCGCTTCGTGTCGGTCGATTTGCCAATCTTTGTTTCGATTCTGATCGCCGCCAGCGCGGTGCTGTCGCTCGTCGCCATCGTGGCGATCTACCGCGAAGGCGGAATTCTCAAACGGCTGCGGGCAACGCCGCTGCGCCCGCTGACGATCCTCGCCGCCCAGGTGCTGGTGAAGCTGCTGTCCACCGCGGTCACCCTCGCGCTGATGATGCTCGCCGGCCGTCGTTACTATCCCGTGGATGCCGACGTTCCGATTGCGTCGTTCACGCTCGCGCTGCTCCTGAGCACCCTGAGCATCGTCTCGCTCGGCTTTCTGATTGCGAGCGTCGTTCCCACCGCGCGGTTCGCGCAGCCGATCGCCACGCTGATCGTCTATCCGATGATTGGGCTCTCGGGATTATTCGTGCCAGTCGAGGCGCTGCCGCCGACGGCGCAGATGATTGCGCGCGCGCTGCCGTTCACGTCCGCGGTGTCGCTGCTGCGGGGAATCTGGCACGGCGAGGGCTGGTACCGTCACGCCGGCGATGCCGCTGTGTTGACCGTGATGTTCGTCATGTTCATGACCCTGTCGTCGAAAGTCTTTCGGTGGGAGTAGCTGTGGCCGGCGGCGGCCAACGAAGTATCATCGGGCCGGTGTTTCACGACATCGACGTGCGGCTGGCGCATCACCACGGCGTAGTCCTCGCGACGAAGACGGTATGTCGATCGAGCGCAGTGATCCACATGCACGTCGCGCGAATCGCCGTCTCGTCTGGCGTGAGGCAGCAATGGAGGGAAGACGATGAGGCTTCTTTTGAGCGCGGCGCTTGCGCTCTCGATCACCTGGCCCGCCCACGCGCAGCTCGCGGCGCCCAACGCGGCCGGCGTTTCCTACGGACATGTGCATCTGAACGTCAAGGACGTCGAGCTTCACAAGAAGCTGTGGGTCGATCACTTCGGCGGCGTCGTGGTTCAGAAGGGGCCGCTGACGGCGATCAAGCTGCCCAATATGCTGATCGCGCTGCGCCAGGCGGAGCCGACCGGCGGGTCGGAGGGAACCGTGGTGGATCACTTCGGCTTCCGGGTCCGCAACATCGCCGACGTGCTGCAGTCGTGGCGTGCCGCCGGCTACCAGGTCACACGGGAGTTCACCGGCGCGGAAGGCTTTCCGAACGCGTATCTGTCGGGCCCGGATGGTCTGAAGGTCGAGGTGCAGGAAGACAAGACGCTGGCAGTCAGAGCGGCGCCGAATCACGTCCACTTCCTGACGCCGGATTACGTGAAGCTGCTCGATTGGTACGTCGACACGTTCTCGCTCGTCAAGCGGAAGCGCGGAACGATCGAGACGACCGCAGACGTGCCCGGCCTCAACCTCACCTTTGCGACGTCTCAAACGCCGACGGTGGGGACGAAAGGCCGCACTATCGATCACATCGGATTCGAGGTCCAGAATCTCGAAGCGTTCTGCAAGCGCCTCGAAGCGCGCGGCGTCCATTTCGATGTTGCGTTTCGGGAAGTGCCGGCCATCGGTCTCAAGATCGCGTACATCACGGATCCCTCGGGCGTGTATATCGAGTTGACCGAGGGCTACAACAAGTACTGATGAAAGAGATTCTTTAGCTGTCGAAGGGCTACGATAGGTCAACAAGGAAAGCACAAACATGACATCGAACATCCGCCGTGCCATTCGTCGTCCTCGTTCCCTGAGTGCCTTCGTCGCGGCCATCGTCGCGCTCGCGGTCGGTGCGGGTCTGGCGACCATCTTGGGCCAGGAAAATCAACCGGTCGACTTCAGTCACAACGTGCTCGACGCTCCGGCGCCCGTTGCGGGCGCCGTGTTCGGCAGCGGTCCGGCGCTCCAGCCTGGAGATCTCATCTGCACGACGCCGTTCCAGACGAGCGCGAACGTCGACACCGATTGCGAGAAGAAGGGTCCCAGCAACGAGACGTCGATCGCGATCAACCCGATCAATGAAGACAACATGATCGGCGGCGCGAACGATTACCAGCTTGGTCTCAATTCCGGCGGACACGTGACCGAAACGATCCACTCTCGCGCGCACGTGACCTTCGATGGCGGCAGGAGCTGGTCAGAGTTCCCGATCCTGTTCGGATCGGCCTATCAGGCCACCGGCGATCCGGCCGTCGCGTTCGACGCGGCCGGTCACGCGTACTACGCCACGCTCGGCTTCCGATTCGTCGGGCCGACCAACGCGCAGAACCCCGACGTACTCGTGGCCAACTCCGGCGACGGCGGCAGGACGTGGGCCTCGGTTCGCGTCGCCACCGGCAGCGGCAACTTCGGCAGCGTCGGCGATCTTCTCGACAAGGAATACGTCGCCGCCTGGGGCGACGGCAACGCGATCGTCACCTTTGGCGACTTTCGACTGGCTCAGAAAGGCTCGTTCGTCAGCGCCCGAATCTTCAGCTCGGTCACTCACGACGGCGGGACGACGTGGTCGACGCCGCAGGTCATCTCGGGAAATCTCGATGAAGCGTTCGTCTCGGTGCCGGTTGTGGCTGCCGATAGCCGCATATACGTGGCATTCCTCAATACGACCGATCTGACGACCGGCCGCGACGACTATGAGGTCGTTGAAGTCAGCCCGTCGACCGGCGCCCGTCTTTTCGGTCCGGTCAAGGTGGCCACAACGATCGACGGCTTCACCGATTATCCGCTGGCGTTCGGACGGCAGACGTACCAGGACAGTCTGTTCCGGACCTGGGCGGCTGGCAACATCACAGCGGATCCCACCAACGCGGCACATCTCGCGGTGGTGTGGTCGGACATGCGGAACAGTGTGCTTCCCGCTCCCGGCAATCCATACGCGGCCACGACGAACTCTGACGTCATCGTCAGCCAGTCATTCGATCGTGGGCGGACATGGACCGCGACGCCCGCTGCGCTGAAGCTGGCGGGCGATCAGTTCATGCCCTGGGGCGCATACGACAGACGCGGCATCCTTCGCATCGGGTTGTTCGATCGCCGGTACGACGCGGCCAACCACATGTACGGCTATAGTCTCGCGACCGAGAAACGCGCCGGCGCCCTGATCTTCACAACGACTCAGTTGACGACAGAACTGTCGGATCCGACAACCGGAGATCGCTGGTTCGCGGCGACCGTCAATCCGGCCTTCCGGTTTGCGACGACGTTTCTGGGCGACTACTCGAACATCGCGGCGATGCCGTCGGGCGGGGTTGCGGCGTATTGGACGGACATGCGTCTGAAGGCCTGCTTCGGAAGCCGGTGCGGACAGGGCGAGGACGCATTCTTCGCTCTAGCACCGTAAGCAGTCGTTGCCGGTTTTCCTCTGATCGGTACCCGCGTTAAACGCGAGATACGCTGCAGGGATGAAGATTCAGGCGGTAGAGGTCGCGGAGGCCACGATGAAACGGACGTTCACGTTGAATCTGTCTACGTGTCTCGTCGCCGTGGTGATTGTCGGTGCCGGCCCTCACACGCTCCATGCGCAGGGCCAACCGCCGCCGGATCATCCGGCAATCACGATCCGGGGCCAGACGTATACGCCGCGATCGATTCTGGCACGCAACATGGGCACGCCAGAGGACCAGAGCACCGCCTTTCCTCCTCACAAGATCATTGGCAACATCTATTACGTCGGGACGAGGACCCTGACGTCCTTCCTCGTCACGACGCCACAGGGTGCCATCCTCATCAACAGCACGTACGAGCGGAACGTGCCAGTGATTCAGAAGTCGGTCGAGCAGCTTGGCTTCAAGTTCTCCGACATCAAGATCGTGCTTGGCAACCACGCTCACGGCGACCATCAGGAAGGCGATGCGCTGGTCAAGCAACTGACCGGCGCCCAAGTGATGGCTATGGCCGAGGACGTCCCCGCGCTCGAAGCGATCAAGCCGGGTGGCAAGGCGCATCCGATTGATAGAATTCTGCACGACGGCGATCGCGTGACGCTCGGCGGCACCACCCTCGTCGCCCATCTGACACCGGGCCACACCCGCGGCGCAACGACGTGGACGATGAAGGCACAGGACGCTGGAAAAACGTACGACGTGATGTTCGGCTGCAGCCTGCGTGCGCCCGAGAAGCTCACGCCTCAGAATGTCGACGAGTTCAACCGTTCGTTTGCGCTCGTGCGCGCGTTGCCGTGCGACGTGCAGCTCGGCGATCACGCGGCCCAGTACAACATGCAGGCGAAATACGCCAAGCTCCGGAGCGGCGGTCCGAACCCCTTCATCGATCCTGACAACTGCAAGCTCGAGGCGGAGATCTCAGAGACGATGTTCCGCGCGATCCTCGCCGAGCAGGGCGCGCGGCAGCCTTGAGCTCCAAGCGCTCCCTCGGCACCATCTAACGCGCGGTTCACGAGCGCCCGCGGGCGAGGCTGCGGTCGCGGGCCGCGATCAGGAACCGGCGCGGCACTCCGGTGTCTAAGATTAGGCAGAAGCTGGCCGATGCGCGCGAAGGAACGAACGAATCTGGCGCACCGCCAGGGGAATCCGCTCCTTGGGCTCCTTCCACGGGAACATGCTGACTTCGGCGTTCGGCGCGAGCATCGCGGCCTCCATGGCGACGGCGTACGGATGCGCCGGGATATCGTCCGGCAGAATCAGCACGGGCGTCCGGCAATTGCGCACGAAATCGCGCGTCACGGTGAAGACGAAGTCGGGGTTGGTGCGGTACATCTTGGTCAGAAATCTGTCGACCATTTCCATCGTGATGTCGGGCCGGCGAGCCGTCAGAGCCGGACCCCAGCCCTTGATATTGGTCTCGTAGAAAAGGTCACGCATCTCCGGACGCGACCCGCTGGGTTGCGCCAGCACGGCCGCGACAATGCGATCAGGCGCGCGCTTCAAGAGGTTCCAGATGAAGGGGCCGCCGATGCAGAAGCCCATCACCATGAACCTATCGATGCGCAGGTAGTCCATCAGACCGATCTGGTCATCGGTGTAGGCATCCCACGGCCGGTCGATCTCGAGCGGGCCGGAGGAATGGCCGTCATTGGCATTGCGCAGGTCCGACGCGATGCAGCGGTACTCTCGCTTGAACTCCTCGATCGGATTGAAGGGATCGCCGCGGTGCAAGCCGGAGATCGTCGAGTTCAATCCGCCGCCAGCGATGAGCAACAACGGGAAGCCGGAACCGGCCTCCTCATAGTGGATGCGAACCGGGCCTTTCTCGTAGAAGGACATGGCCGCACCTCCTTGCCCAGTCTGCTGACCAAACACGCGCGGCGATGCGGCCATCGCCGCCGCGCCCGCTGCCAGTATCTTGCGTCTGATCGGATCCATAATCGACATCCTCCTCGATCATTGTCGCGGCCGGTGCGTGCGGACGAACGCCCGACGTCGCCGTTCATCCACCGATAGCGCATGGACTATAGCGCAACATACAGCACTTCAGGCGCTTCCTCACAGAGGCACGGTATGGAACTACCTGCGTTGCGCAGTCTCCGGACCGATCTTTCAGGGGGCTATTGACGCGCGTTGAGTCCACAGTACGCTGACGACAAATGGTGACCGCCAGCCGGCACAACGGCTCTGCCGAGGGCGCAAAGCCTCGCGGTTTAGCGGTGGCGCGCATGCTCCTACGATTTGCAATCGGCGAGCGTCAAAATGCGGCCGGAGAACGGATCGACGAGCCGAAGCCGCTGGTCGCTGACGCGAAGACGCGCACAGCGGATCCCTTGCGTGACGCGCGCCCACAATGTCGCCTGCTCGACCGACTCCGTCTCTGCCCGCGCCGGAATGCGCGCGGCAATCAGCTGATGGTCCTGCGCCAGCGAGCCAGTAGAACACCGAGGCAAGCAGCACGGCGGCCGGATCGAGCGGTCACTTGCGCGGCCAAATTGTCGATTGCGCGCGTGTCACTCGACGCTCCAGCCAATGCCGCGGCCATGTCTTGACCGATGAAGGACACAGGCCGAATCGCTGTCTGAACTGCCGCGAGAAGTGACTGAGATTCGAAAACCCGCATTCGAAGCATGCGTCTGTCACGGATGCGCCTTCAAGCAGCATGTGTAATGCTGCTCGATATCGAATGCGCAACAGGTACTGATGTGGAGCCGATCCCACGAGTTCGCGAAACATGCGCGCGAACTGGAACGTGCTCATGCCGACAGTGCGCGCAACCGAACGCAGCTGGTGCTGCTCTGCGAAGCGCTGCGCCAGATGCTGCCTGGCCGCCTCAATTCGTTCCGCATACCACGCCAGTCGAACATCGCGGAGACAGCGGGCACTGCGTGCGTTGGTCAGGCATGTCGCGAGCGCCAGGTCCACGAGCCACTCGTCCAGAGCCAGGTCAGGCGACTCGTGCAGCAACGCGTCCAGGCGCCATCTGAGGAATCTGAGATCGTTGCGGTTTCCCAGCACAGGCTGGACGTCTGCGAATTGGAGCATCGGGAGTTCATCGCCCATGCACTCCGACAAGGGCGCGTTGAACCGGACTGACAGAACAGTGTCTGGCGGGACGCCTCTCAGGTGGCGGTATTGATGGACTCGACCCGGCTCGGTGACAAAGGCGCATCCCTTCTCGATCACCCACTCGCGCTTGCCGAACTGCAGGACGAAGCAATTCTCCTCGACAAAATGAACGCCCCTCCACGCGCACACGGAGGTGCGCGGCTCGACGTTCGGTGGTTCCGGACCGTGCTTGAGGACGACGATATCGCCAAGCGCGGTCGTTGCGAGCGCGATCTCCAACGGGTAGCTCCCCGAGTGCTGCAAGCCTATCAGATCGCGACACCGTTCGCTCTCTCCTCCTGTCGATGGTTGATGAACTCGCGCGCTTGCTCGACAGGATTGCTGCGGTTCTCCTGCCTGCGACAAACCGCTATCACTTGCGTGTGTAATGAAAGACCGTGGTCCCGCGTTGCCCTTTGTACATATAGGCCCATCGCTGCGTCATGTGATCGTTATCATCGAGTGTGATGATGAGACCCGTGTTGTGCCAGTCATCAGGTGTCTTCATGCCCGTAACTCGCTCGAGCGAAAAGGTCAGCCCCTTGCGCAGATCGACCGGGGCGCTGCTCACCATCTGGGGCTGGTTGCCGGCGCTGCAGTAGTGCGTCGCGATCACGCGATCGCCGTCCACGGTGACCATCGTGATCATCGCCGGCTCATTGCGCGGCTTCGTCTCCACTAACAGCGCGCTTCCGTTTGCCGTCAGCGTGTACGTCTCCTTAATGGGTGTGCCGTCCTGAACAGTCTCCCACTCGCCCGCAAGTGATGCGAGTTGCTTGAATGCAGCCTCGCTGTTCGTTCTGTCCGGCGAGTGGTCTTGTGCAGATCGCCGGTTCATGTGGTGGTCCTCCTCGACCGTCCACGTGTTTCCGGCGTCGTGAGATTTCTCTCCTTGCCAGCGGAACGATTCCGGCCTTATGTCACGAAACGTCCATCGAATAGGCAGGCCGTCCGTATCCACGCCGCGTAGAACGATCCAGTCGCCCTGCCGCCCGCCTTGTGTGGTGACGACATAGTTGAACTGCGGGTTGATGAAGACAATGCGCCACTGTTTGAGCTTCGTGTCGAAAAACCGAATCGTTGTTCCGACCGTGCGCTCCTTCTGATTCCCGGCCGGATAGCCGATCCAGAGGTCCTGTATGGCGTGGCCATCCATGACCCAGCCAAAGTGCAGCTCTCCCTTCTTGCGGAACACGGTGCCGTCGTCGCGGTGGAACGTGAACTCCGCATCCCAGGTGCCCACCAGACGGTCGAAAGTCTGCGCCTCTTCGCCAAGCGACGGATTCGGAGTCGGCGACCCGAGAACATCGACCATTGCGGCTCGAAATGACGCAGCGTTCCTTGCCGACACGAGTCCTGCTGTGGCGGCGATGACGATGAGACCGAGACAGATTCCGACACGTGTGGTCCGGATGTTCCTCGACATGGTGAGGCCCTCGAGCGCTGCGTGTCCCTCACCCAATTGTTGGCGAACCTCGGGATCAGCCGCTTGCACTTTCTTGCTCATTCCACGGACGACCAGCGCGCCGGACGCCCGCAGAGGATCGGCGCGCGGCGGTTTCACTCGAATGATTGCCCGAAGGTGAGCCGATTCCGCTCGACCTCCAGCACGCTGAATTCGCGAAGACCCGATCGTGTCTCCTGTATTCGGAAACGCGTCGTCGTGCATGACGCCGCGCGTAGCGCCCGCGCAACGATTCAACTCCGCGGCCGGCCCAGTCAGAAGGGAGAGATAAACGCCGGGTGTTTCGGAATGTGCATTACGGCATGAATTCCGGCCCGGATCGCCACATGGCGACTAGTGAGGACTATCCGCCGGTGCAGTGCCAGCGGGGAAGCATCAACGGTAGCCGAACACGGGCGGGAACATGACAACCACCAGTGCCGCCCATACGGAGTACACGGGCAGATAGGCGATCTGCCATCGCTCCAGGGCGGCAAACGAGCCCCGGTGACGCAGGAAGCACGCATAGAGCCACGCCGACCACGCCAGATTGACGAGCAGAATGAGATTCTCGCCAAGAGCCGCCACTCGGTTGGGAGTGAAGCCAAACTCGGAGATGCGGGCCGCGATCGCCGCGAGCGCCACCCCGTCGACCACGAGCGCGCTGACCACAAGCAGCAGCTGCAGGCCGTCGAAGAAGTCGGGCGGTGCCTGCGGGTCGCGCGCGGAGGCGGCGTAGAGCACCAGCCCAACGACGACCGCCAGCAGCAGATCGAAACCGATCAGCACCTCGCGCTTCACGTTGATGGGGCTGCCTGTCCACGCCATCGTGGCCAGAAACACCAGAAGCAGAATTGTGAAGAGCGGCGTGAACAGCCTGGTCAGCACTGGTGCCATGTTCTCGATGACACTTTGCTTCGCCTCCACCAACCAGGATCCGATGATGACGGCTCCCGCCGCCCCGCACGGGATCAGCCAGCCCGCTACGAACCAGTCAGCTTTCATGTCGATAGCGGCGAACATCATGAACGTGAAGCCGGTGAGGACGCCCCCGCCGAGCGCGATGAGCACGTAATAGATCGCCAGCTCGCCCGAGAACCGGACGAAGTTCATGCGCCCACCGTCGGCGAACCAGCGGCCTCGGACATACGCGAAGCCCACGGCCAGCCAAAGCGCGATCGGCAGGTGCAGAGCGGTCAACCTCTCAGTGTCACTGCCCGTGCGGAAGGGGAACATGTTGGCGAACACAGCCCCGGCCGCGAAAGGCAACGCGAGCCAGAGGCCACTTGCAACGCCCAACCCACGCTTCCACAGGAAGTAGACCGTCAGCAGCGGCAAGACGAACAGACTGGCGTTCCGGAAATAGAAAGGCGGCAGTTCTTGATCAGGGCGGAGCGGAAGACCGAACAGCGCCGGCAGCTTGACGGCCAACGCCGCGGCGACGGCAAGGCCCAGGACGACGAGGATCTCGGTGCGTGAGGTGTTCGCCGACTGATCGGCAGCGTCGGGGGCAATGACCAACTGCTTCCACAGCCGCTCGGAGTGCGCGCGTGCGAACTCGCGTGACAGCGCATCGAGGCTGCCCATGCGCTTGACCGCGACCAAGAAAGCCTCATCCCCTGCCAGGCCGACCTCGGTGAGCGCCACCAGCTGGTCGCGGAGATGTCCCTCGAGCTCCTCCACGTCGGGAGCGTGAACGGCCTGCCGACGGCGTACGTACGCCCGCCACTGCGCGATTTGCTCCTCGAGCGGTCGATCGGCGAAGGTCGTCATGCCGTGCACGCCTTCATCCAGATACCCCGCAGGGTACCGTCCACGACGTGCCACTGCTGCCGCTGGGCGGCGAGCTGCGATCGGCCTTCTTTCGTGATCCGGTAGTACTTGCGCCTGCGGCCGTTCTCGGACGCGCCCCACTTCGCCGCGACATGACCTTGGCGTTCAAGCCGGTGCAGCACGGGATAGAGCATGCCGTCGGTCCACTGTAGGTGCCCGCCTGACAACTCGGTCACTCGCTTGATGATGGCGTAGCCGTAACTATCGCCTTCGGCAAGGATGGCGAGCACGAGCGGCGTGGCTGAAGCCGCAACCAGATCCTTACTCATATCCATACGTAAAAGTTCTTATACATTGTGGTTCTATGTATGTCAATAACTGAGGTCAAGCGCCTCGATTGATGAAGCAGGTGGGGGTTGAATGGCGAGCGGTTGGATGCCGCTGCAGCGGACGCGGCTGCGTGCGCGCGTC
>Ga0209577_10006242_pt1 | contig 11037 bp, 13 predicted proteins | sample GraSoiAngelo_109_FD_185874 | JGI IMG/M metagenome (GOLD analysis project Ga0209577, IMG submission 185874) | Grasslands soil microbial communities from the Angelo Coastal Reserve, California, USA - 14_0903_12_20cm (SPAdes) (version 2) | ecosystem: Environmental > Terrestrial > Soil > Grasslands... | reverse complement strand
AGTGGCGTCGGGCCGGCCGCGAGCGCAGCGGCGCCAATCCCGAATAGTGAGGTGAGGATCAGATCCGGGCGCGAAGTCTGCATCAGGCCGGTGGCTACCTCGGCCACCCGCAGGGACCAATCGGCAAGCTCATCGCGGAACCGCTCGCCTTGCTGCTGGACCGTCAGCCCCTGGCTGCCCCGAGCGAATTGCCCGAGGATGGCGCCCAGGCTCAGGTCCGAGGACAACAGGGTGCACTCGGCACCAAGCGCCGCGACCGCATCGGCCACTGGACGATCGCCGAGAAAACGCACCTCGTGGCCTCGTTGTTTCAAGCCGCCGGCGACGGCCATCAGCGGCGGTAAGTCGCCTCCGGCACCGGCGATCGCGATGATGAGGGCACGCATCGGGCTGCTGGGCTCGCTCACAGTGTAGAGTCGGGACCGCTATGCGGAGTGCCGAAGTCGACCGGTGGTTCAAGGACAAGAAGCTGCCGGCCGAAGCGGCTCTACAGCGGGTGCGAGAGGTCATTCTGCGAGCCGATCCTCGGGTCAGCGAGTCGGTGAAATACGGGACCGTAATGTTTGCCTACAAAGGCGACCTGGCGACCTTCGTCCAGTACAACAAACCCCAGGTCAGCGTGATGTTCAACCGTGGCGCCAGAATTCCAGGGAAGTTCGCACATCTCGAGGGCAGCGGTCCGACGGCCCGCTTCATGCGCTTCAAGAATGTTTCCGAGGTCGACGCGCGGGCCAATGAGCTCCGCAAGGTCGTACGCGCCTGGTGCGCGCTGATGGATCCTAAGCGCGGAAAATGACAGCCATGTTGTTGAAGTCGGCGAAGTTGGCCTCGAAGAGGGACTTGCTGACCCAGTACTGACTGGCGTTGAGCACATCGTTGACCCTGACCTCGGTCGGGGAAACACCGCTCAGGGTCACGGAGTGCTCGGCATAGGAGTAACGGACCGGAGTTCCATCCCACGCCGTCCAGGTCCCCAGCGGCACCCGCGCGAATCGGGTCTCGATCCAGACCTGCACCGGCTGGCCGGCGGCGAGTGCCGCATAGATCGCCGACGGGGCGAAGCCTTCACCGCCGATCGCATTGGGCAACCCGTGACTGCGGGCGAGCTCGAGAATGACCGGCCAGTAAACGCCGTAGCCGGTGGGCGCCCAGTCGCTGCCGTTGACATAGCCGACGAAATTCGCATAGGGGTTGCCCCAGCGCAGCACGGTGTGATTCGCCCCCATCACCGGTAGGCGCGTGTCGGCGTTTTCGAGCGCGAAGAGGGCGGGTTGGCTGAGGTTGATTCCGTAATAGGCGAGCCCCTGCTGCAATGCGGCGGTTTCGCAGTCGAGCACCATGCTCTGCTGGATCACGGGCACCGGGATCGTGACGGTGGCCGGTGTCGGTGCGGGTGTTGGCGTCGGGGTTGGACTGGCGGTGTGAGTCGGACTCGCGGTTGGGGATGGGGTTGTGGACGGGGAGACAGAGCGGAACGCTGCCGAGGCCAGGCTGGAGCTGAGCGCGGCGCCGGCGAGCGCGGCACCGCCCGCCGCCAGAAACTGCCGCCTCGTCGCGAATCCCGATCTCATGGTCCTCATGCTGCTCTTAGCGATCTTTCAGAAACATGACGGTCGGCGTCACGATTTCGTAAGGTGCCGCGCACGACCATGAGCTCATGTCAATCGGACTTTCACGAGAGAGGTGAGCAACTTGGTTGCGCAAGAATTTTTCGACGGTCGTTCGCAAGCACCGGCACCGGCGGAAGCGCCTGCCGCGCCGCCGGCCTCGCCGCCGCCCAAACGGTTTCGGGGCCGATTGGCCGCCGCCGTTCTCGCTCTAGCGGTTGCTGGAGGCACCGGCTCCGGAGCGTTAGCCGCGACATTGATCGAACACAGCACTCCGACCGTGGCGGCGGCATCCACCAGCGGCACGACGTCGACCACGTCGACATCGACGCAGTCCTCGACCACGGCAGAATCGGTGTACAAGCAGGTGTCGCCGGGAGTCGTCACGATCACCGCCGCCGTCAGTGGCGGGCGTGGTCAGGTCGGTCAGGCGACCGGCTCCGGGATCGTCCTCGATACCAAGGGCGACATCCTCACCAATGACCACGTCATCGCCGGTGGCACCCAGATCCAGGTGACCTTCAGCGATGGCACGAGCGCCAACGCCACGTTGGTCGGGTCGAACGCCGGCGCCGACCTCGCCGTGCTCCGTGTTTCCGTCCCAGCCGCGTCCCTGCACCCGGTCACGCTGGGCAACTCCAGCTATGTCCAGATCGGTGACTCCGTCTACGCGATCGGTTCGCCGTTCGGGCTATCGGGCTCGCTGAGCGAGGGGATCGTCTCGAACCTCAATCAGACCGGCTCGGCTCCGAATGGCGGCACCATGAACGGGCTTCTCCAGACCGACGCCGCGATCAATCCCGGTAACTCTGGCGGTCCCCTCGTCAATGCGCAGGGTCAGGTGATCGGCATTAACAACTCGATCGAGAGTCCGGTGGATGGAAATGTCGGCGTTGGCTTCGCCATTCCGATCAATCAGGTGACGCAGGTGCTGTCATCGCTCGAAGGCGGGTCGAACGTATGAGCCCGCGAGTCTTGCTCGTCCGCGATGGGTTGGAAGGCGCCGCTCCCTGGATGGCGCAGGTCTTGCGCGATGGGGGCTTGAACGTACGGACCATCTCCGACGCCGAACTGGCCGATGTCGCGCCTTCCGATGTCCTGCTGCTCAAGATCGTCGATCGCCAGGCGGTGGCCACCTGCTGGACCCTTCACCGGCAGGGCCATCGCTCGGTGATCGCGGTCAGCGGTGCCGCCAGCAGCAAGGAATGCATTCGGCTACTCAACGCGGGGGCGGATTACTACCTGGATGCCTGGCTCCCGGCCGCGGAGCTGGTGGCCCGCGTGCGGGTGGTGCTCCGTTTCACGGCCTGGATCGATGAGCGAACGGCACTCCTCGCGAGTGCCGGACGCGCTAGTTGAGCAGGTCGCGGAGTTGGGCCGGCGTGATGTTTGAGCCGCTGAGGATCAGGGCGACACGCTTTCCGCGAAGCTCGTCCTTCAGCCGCAAGGCGGCCGCCAGTGGCGCCGCGCCGGCCGGCTCCGCCAGGTTACGGGTCGTTTCGATCATGAGCCGGACCGCCGTGCGAATCTCGGCATCGGGGACCAGCACGAAGTCGTCGAGCTTCTCCCAGAGGATGCGTTGCGGTAACTCGAAGGCCGTCCGGGTCGCCATGCCCTCGGCGATGGTCGCCATCCGGTCGGTGACCAAACGCCGTTCCTTCCAGGATCGATAGGCGGCCGGCGCCTCAGCAGATTGCACCGCGATCACGCGGATCTTCGGATTCATCGCCTTGGCCACGATGCAGGTGCCGGAGGCACCGCTCCCGCCGCCGACCGGCACGATGATGACGTCGATATCCGGCTGCGCTTCGAGGATCTCGAGCGCCTGCGTCGCCACGCCCGCGATCAGGTGCGGTTCGTTCCCCGAGTGGATGTACCGGTAACCACGGGCGGCGGCCAGCTGCTCGCAGTGCTCGCGGGCCTCGTCGAAGTCCTTGCCTTGGGTGACGATCTCCGCCCCAAGGCCGCGGATCGACTTGACCTTGACCGGATTCGCGCCCTCCGGCACGCAGATGATCGCCTTGACCCCGAACAGCCGGGCGGCATAGGCGATCGATTGCCCGTGGTTGCCGGTCGACGCCGTGATCACGCCCCGGCGGCGCTCGTCCTCGGAGAGCTGGGCCATGAGGTTGATCCCGCCGCGGACCTTGAAGGCGCAAATCGGCTGGTGGTTTTCGTGCTTGACCCAGATCTCGCCGCCGACCAGCTCGTCCAGGGCGGGATAGTGGTGGAGCGCCGTGGGCTTGAGGTAGGGGGCGATCCGCTCGCGCGCGGCGAGGACGTCAGTGAGGGTGGGAGTGACAATCGAGATCATCCGGTGGGGTGATCCTGGATCGTTCCGCGCAGTGGGATTTCGGGCAGGAAGAACGTGATGACCAGGCCCGCGGCCGCCAGAGCGCTGGCCAGCAGAAACGCCCGACTCGTCCCGATGGCCAGGCTCGTCCGGAGCGCCGTCAGCACCTGATGCGCGACCGCCGGCTGGAGCTTGCCAAACGCCTCGGTCAATCCCTGGCTCTGGCCGGCGATGAGACCCTGGGCGCCGGAGGTCGCGGCGTTGGCCAGTTGCGATCCCAAGCCGGGCGGTAAGTGGCTGGGTAGTTCGTTCTTTAGGGTTTCAATCACGATGGTGGCCATGACGGGGACGCCCATGACCGCGCCGAGATTGTTGAAGAACTGGCGCGCCGCATTCGCGGTGCCCAGCAGGCGATAAGGAAAAGCGCTCTGCACGACGACCGAGAGGGTGGGGAAGACGGCGCCGACGCCGATCCCGGTGACGGCCATCGCGATCAACGCCTCGGTAAAGCCGGTGGTGGCCGAGAGTCGGGACAGCAGGAACATGCCGACGACGCCAACGGCCATCCCGATAACGGTTTGAAGCTTGTAGCGGCCGGTGCGGGTCGTGAACTGGCCCCCAACCAGGCTGCCAAGCACGAATCCGAGCATCAGTGGCGAAAGCACCAATCCGGCATCTTGCGCGCTGTAACCCAGGACCCCCTGCGCATAGAGCGGCAGGAAAGTCAACGCGCCGAAGAGGGCGATCCCCATCAGAAAACTCAGGATCACGGCAACGGTGAAGGCGCGGCTCTCGAACAGATGCAAGGTCAGGATTGGTTCCGGCGCGTGGTTCTCCCAGATGGCAAAAGCGATCACAATCAGCGCGCCGCCGCCCAGCGTCGCCACCACCTGAACGGAAGCCCAGGGGTAGGTGATTCCAGCCCAGGTGAGGCCGATCAACATCGGAACGACGCCGCTGACCAGCAGGACGATGCCGACCCAATCGATGCGCACGCGCCCATGGGCGGCGAGCCTTGGCAAGAGGAAGGCAACCAGCCCGAGCGCGATCAGGCCAGGGACGATGTTGACATAGAAGACCCAGCGCCATCCGAGGTGATCCGTGATGAAGCCACCAACAAGTGGCCCGAGGATGCTGCCCAGGCCGAAGACAGACATGATCAGTCCCATCCAGCGGCCGCGCTCGCGCGGTGAGAAGATGTCGCCGATCGTAGTGACGCTCAGCGCCATCATGGCGCCGCCGCCAATTCCGGTCAACGCGCGGGCGGCGATCAGCTCGCCCATGTTTTGCGAAAAACCGGACGCTGCCGAGCCGATCAGGAACAGCAGCAGGCCGGCGATATAGAACGGGCGGCGCCCGAACAGATCCGAGAGTTTGCCCACGACCGGGACCGTCACCGACGACGCCAGCAGGTACGAGGAGAACAGCCAGGCGTAGAGATTGAGACCGTGCAGGTCGTCGACGATGGTTGGCGCCGCAGTGGAGATGATCGTGCTGGTCAGGATCGAGACGAACTGCACCAGCATCACGGTGGCCAGCACCCAGTAACGGCGATCCGCCGGGATCTGGTTGGTGAAAGCCGGTTGCGGCCGCGCTGCTGGCGGCGGCGTGCTTGATCGAACCGCACTCATGGAAGCCTTCAGTTTACCTGCGTGAGGTCACGCGCTGGCTTCCGCCGAGGCATCTTCCCGCCGGACGCCGACGATCAGCAGCCAGGCACCCGACACCATGAAGACAAAGGACGCCATCATGCCGACGCCGACGGCGTAGAGACCCCGGGCATCGCCGGTAAACAGGACGACGGCACCGGCTTGTTCGAGGAGTAGACAGGTGAAGCTGCCGATCGTCCGCCAGAGCAGGGCCGGATCGGGAGTCTCAGACGAGCGCAGCGCTTGCCGGATGCTGAGATAGAGGATCGCCTCGACGCCGAGCAGCACACCGATCAGCTCGGCGGCGACAGCCTGAGCGCTCTGCGCCGCCATCAGGACCAGTGAGCAGCGGATGAAGACGGCCGTCAGGCCGGTGAGGACTGTCCGAGCCCGATGCCGGTGGGCAACGTTGAGGGCGATCTGGTCGAGATGTAGCGACATCGCGACAAAGACCAGCCCGGTCAGCGCCGCGGCACCGCCGCCGACCACGATGAAGTAGTCGTGCCAGGCGGCGGGATCGAACGTCATCGGACTATTTCCGCGCGTCGTCCTGGGGCAGCGTCGAGTCGAGCCCCGAGACGATGGCGCGCAGCCCCTTGACCAGGCCCGCCCGCTCCTGCGGCGTGAGCGGCTCGAGCGCCTCTTTCAGGATGGCGGCGCGTCGCCCGACAAACGCACTGATCGCCTGCCGGTGGGCGGGAGCGAGATCGACGATGGTCCGCCGCCGATCGGTCTGATCCTCACTGCGGACCACCAGGCCGACCCGGCCGAGCTCGCCGACGATCAGGCTGGCGGTTGCCAGGCCGACCTCGAGCCGGGCGCTCAGGTCGCTGACGCTCATCGGACCGCCAAGCGCGAGCGATACCAGCAGGTTCATATGGCGGGGCGCCAGCCCGTGGCGATGCCAGTCGGCCTTGATGGCGGCCGGCACCTCATGGGACTTGCGGGTCATGGCCTTGGTCAGGGCGGGCAGAAGGGGAAGAAGCTCGGCCAGCTGCGCCTGGGTCACGGCGGGCGCGGCGGTCGAGGTTCGCCGCGCCATCATTGCAACTCCGTTTCGGCTTTGTTTGAATACATCATTTGCATTCTCAAACTATTTGAGAAAATATATCGACATGAACATTGTACCCGAGAGGAGGAAGATTGAAATGCCCAGATCCACGGAGGTTCCCGGGTACGTCCTGGCCTTCAACCCACTGATCTTGCGTTTGCTTCGAGCCGGCGTTCCGGTTGGACCCATGCGGCTGCTCTCGGTGCGCGGCCGGTCGAGCGGCCAGTTGCGAACCACCCCGGTCGGGCTGTTCGAGCACGACGGGCGTCGCTGGCTGCTGGCGACGTTCGGGGAGACCAACTGGACCCGGAACCTGCGCGCGGCAGGGAAGGGAATCCTCAGTCGAGGGCGGCACCACGAGTCGATTGCCGGCATCGAACTGACTCCGGAGGCTGCCGGACCAGTCCTGAACGAGGTGCTGGGGCCGCGCTTGAAGTCGCCCTTGCAGGCGGCCTTCCTTCGTCGTTTTTACACGCTTTCCGCCGACTCGTCGATGACCGACTTCATCCGGGAGGCCCAGCGGCATCCCGTATTCGAACTGAGGAGCAACAGGAATGGAAACTAAATCCCGCAATCTCGGCCTCGCCCTCGTCGTCATCGCCCTCGCCCAACTGATGGTCGTGCTCGACACCGCCATCGTCAACATCGCGTTGCCCTCGATCCAGCGAGCGCTGCACTTCACGCCCACCGGGCTCGAGTGGGTGGTCAACGGCTACGCCCTCGCCTTCGGCGGGCTGCTGCTGCTGGGCGGTCGTGCCGGCGACCTGTTCGGCCGGCGCCGGATGTTCATCCTCGGCGTCGTGGTGTTCACGCTGGGATCGCTGGCCGGCGGATTCGCGACCAGCTCGAGCTGGCTGATTGCCGCCCGAGTCGTGCAGGGGATTGGTGGAGCCATCGTTGCACCGACCGCGCTGTCCCTGGTGGCCGTCATGTTTCCGGAAGGCGCCCAACGGAATCGCGCGCTCGGGGTCTACTCGGCGGTGACCGTCGCCGGTGGGGCAATTGGCCTGCTGCTCGGCGGCCTGATCACCAACTATTTCTCCTGGCGGTGGGTGTTGTTCGTCAACGTCCCAATCGGCATCGTCCTCTCGCTGGCGGCCCCGCGCGTCCTGGCGGCCAGCGAAGGCCGGCCGGGTCGCCTCGATTTGCCGGGCGCGGTCGCCGTCACGGCTGGGCTGACGTTGCTGGTCTATGGTTTGAACAAGGCCGCTGGCAGCGGGTGGACGAGTTCGCTGACGCTGGGCCCCATCGCCGCCGCCCTCGTCCTGCTGGCCAGCTTTATCGTCATCGAGCTGCGGAGCGCGCAGCCGTTGATGCCACTGCGGATCTTTGCGAACCGCGATCGGTCGGGCGCCTATTTCATCCGGTTCGCCATCGGCGCGACCCTTTCCGGCTTCCTGTTCTTTCTGACCCAGTTCCTGCAAAACATCCTGGGCTATAGCCCGCTGAAAGCCGGTCTCGCCTTTCTGCCGATCACCATCGGGATCGTCATAGGCGCTCAACTCGCCTCCCGGATGATCGGACGAATCGGCGCGCGGATCCCGACGACGGCTGGATCGCTGGCCGTCGCGCTCGGTTTGTTTGGTCTGTCGCGGATCAGCGAGCATTCCGCTTACCTCACGGGGGTCCTCGCTCCAGCGATGGTGCTGTCGTTTGGCCTTGGGCTGATCTTCGTCTCCACCGTGATCGTTGCCGTGAGTGGCGTCAGTCCTGGGGAATCAGGTCTCAGCTCGGCTCTGGTCAACGTCGCCCAGCAGCTGGGCGGCTCGATGGGCCTGGCGGTGCTGGGCACGGTCGCTGCCACGGTAACCAAGAACGACCTGCTGAATATCCTGCCGTCGCACGCGGTGATCAGCCACGCCATTACCGCCGGCTATGGCTCAGCCTACGCGATCGCCGGCGTGCTGGCGGTTGGGGCGCTGATGATTGCAATTGCGGCGATCAGCGGCCGCCGTCCAAGGACCACAATGGCAGCAGTTGGAGAGGCGGCATAACGCCGCCTCTCGATCTCAAGGAGGTTGGACATGAACCCCGAAGATTTCCCGGCACCGAAGGGCGACGGTTTCGTAATCACCCAATTCCTGGTAGTTTCCGACCAGGATCGGTCCCGCGACTTCTACCAGCGGGTCTTCGGCGCCCAGGTCGTGCTCGAGCGAGACCCGGTGATCATGAAGCTCGCCAATACCTGGTTGATCCTCAACGCGGGTGGCGGACCGACCGACGACAAACCGACGGTGACGCTGAGTACGCCGTCGGACCCGAATCGCACCAGTGCCTTTATGAATATCCGCGTCGGCGACATTCGCAAGCTCTACAAGGAGTGGTCGGCCAAAGGCGCGAAGTTTTTGACCGAGCCCAAGGAGCACGCCAACGAGATCCGGGCCTACATCCGTGACCCGGACGGCCACCTGATCGAGGTCGGCCAATTGACTCGCCGCCCGTCGTCCTAGTACACCGTTGACGATGGATCCAATCACGACCGTCGACACCGACACCCAGCGGCGGCTGCTCGCGCTGCTGGAGCGCGGGCAGGCCGACCAGGATACCTATGCGAGGCGCCTGAGTCCCGACGAGCGCGCGGCGCGAGGCGAACTCCACAACTGGAGCCCCAAGGATGAGGTGGCGCACAACAATTTCTGGCGCCAGGACGCCATCAATCGCCTCAAAGCGGCGCACGACGGCAGCTCACCTCCGGATACGTCAGACGATCTGGCGTGGAATGATCGCATCTTCCTGGAACAGCGCGAGACGCCCTGGGAGCAGCTGGTGGGGGAGACGGAACGCCTCCGCGCCGAAACCGGCGCCTTGATCCAGCTGTTCACCCGCGACGACCTCTCCCAGAAGAACCGCTACCCGTGGCAGCGCGGCGACTCGTTGGAAACACTGGTCCTGGTCAATTGGTATGACCATCCCGCCGAGCACTGGGCCAACGTCTATCTGCGCTGCCACGAGGTCGAGCACGCGCTCGAGCTTCGGCGGGCCGTGGCCGCGACCATCCGCGAGCTCTTCCCGGACGAGCCGAAGCTATACAGCTACATGATCTTGAAGCTCGGCGCCTATGCGGCGCGCGGCGCCAGGGCGGAGCAGGCGATTGGCGCCATCCGCGAGGCGCTGACCGTCAATCCATCCCTCTACGAGCAGGTCCGCAAGGACACCGACTTCGACCCGGTCCGCGCTCTGCCGGAGTTCCAGGCGCTGTTCGGCGCTCAGGGGCAGAGCTGAAAGAGGTGATCGTCGCCGGGCATCGGGGTCCCCCGCGTATCGCGATTGTTCGTGAGCAGGTAGGCGCAATGATCCGGCCCGGCGACGATGTCGCGTAGCCGTCCCTTGCCCTGAAGGACGACCTCCTGGCTGATCACCTTGCTGGGGTCGGATGCATCGATGATGAACCGCTGGAGCGCCTGCCCTCGAAGCTCGGCCACCAGCAAGGTCGCCCGCTCCGTGCTTTTCGGCGTATAGAAGGTGATCCCGCTCGGCGCCCAGGTCGAGTCGCCGCTGTTGGCGATCGGTCCGCTTCGCGTCGCCGGCATGCCGTCCTGGCCGTACCGAGTCGTCACGGTGGCCGCAAACTCGGGCCACCCGTAGAAGCCGCCTGGCTGGATGTAGTCGATCTCGTCGTGACAGCACAGTCCCAGGTCGCCGGTCGGTCCGTTATTGCTGGCATAGAGCCGGCCGCCGGCATCGAACGCGATTCCCTGCGGATTGCGAAAGCCCCAGGCGAAGACCTCGGGGCCGCTGCCGTCGAGGTGGAGGCGCAGGATCTTCCCGCTCAGGCCGCTCGAACTGGCGGCGCGCGACGGCACATAGCCCTCACCCGTGGTGGCGTACAGCCATCCGTCGGGCCCAAGCTTGAGGCGACCGCCGAAGTGGTAACAGGTCCCCCCCGGGACCCCGTCGAGCAACACCTGCTCGCCGACCAGCGAATCGCCCTGAATCGTGAACCGTGAGATGCGATTCGTGTTGCCACCCGATCCTCGGTAGGTGTAGTAGAGAAAGACGTCGGGCTCCTTCACGGCGATGCCGAGCAGGCCGCTCTCGCAGCCGGTATTGGTCACGACGTTCAGACTGAGCGCCGGCGTCGGAAGCAGCTGGCCCTTGCGAATGATGCGAACCCGCCCCGGTCGCTCCGTCAGCCAGATCGTGCCGTCGGCTGCGAACGCCAGCGCCCACGGCGCAACCAGGCCTTCGGCCACGGATCTCACCATGAAGTTCAGCGGCTGGGGCGATGTCATGCTGGTGGCCTTCGGCGTCGCCGTCGGCCGGGGTGATGAAGTGGTGGCGGTCGACGAGCCGCCGATCGTGCAGCCGCTGAGCGCGAGGCTGACCAGGACTGCGCCAGCAATCCGGTGGGGCATCGTCTTGATGCTAGCCGCTCAAGAGATGAGAGGCGCCTTTATAAGGATGTCCTCACGAATTCGTCATGCTTCTGAAAGGGAC
>Ga0209577_10006238_pt1 | contig 11038 bp, 8 predicted proteins | sample GraSoiAngelo_109_FD_185874 | JGI IMG/M metagenome (GOLD analysis project Ga0209577, IMG submission 185874) | Grasslands soil microbial communities from the Angelo Coastal Reserve, California, USA - 14_0903_12_20cm (SPAdes) (version 2) | ecosystem: Environmental > Terrestrial > Soil > Grasslands ... | reverse complement strand
TCCGGAGAGGATAGCGACGAGCAGAAAAAGCGGCAAAGAGTACTTCTGCAGCTCGACATGGTCTATCTTTCTGCGCGTGACTAAATATATCCAAAACCGGTGAATGTCAAGTTTGACTCGGTGACCGTGTCAAAGCTCTTTAGAAATGTCCCCTTCCTTAGCTCTTTAGAAATGTCCCCTTTTTCTGTTCTGGTTCTTCGATCTTTTGTGGAGTTCGGCAACTTGCTTTGGCCCTCTTCGTTTGTTTCTTGGCCCCTTTTTTCTTTTCTTGTGCCGATTCCCGTTTTCCTCGAAAAAATTCCGCGCCAGGATGCCCTAGGAACAACGATTCCCATCTCGCTCGACCTACAGCATCCCCTGTTTTGCCTGTTGGCCTGGCCCGGAGCGCAGCCCTGCGGAGCCCGAAGGGCGAAGCGTTTAGGGCGCAGCGGAGGGCCAGGCCAATCACGACCGCGGCACAGCCGTAGCTCTGGCCGAAATTCGCCTCTCTCGTTCCTCCACTCCTCGACGAGCAGCCTCTCGCCAGGGGTGGTTCGCCGGAGGTATCCAGGTCCGCTTCCTGGGCTCGGCCACTCCCTCCCCCCGGCACGGGGTCTCCGGCACGCTCGGCCTGGCCGGTGCCGGGATCTCTTGCCATTGCAGCGCGTGCCCGCGGTACTCGATAGCAATGCTGCCGTGCCGCCCTTCGCCTATCAACACTTTCCCTTGCGCTGGCGCGTAGTGACGACGCTGCGGCTCGAGTTGAAAAAATCGGTTGTCGTAGCGCACCACCCAGTCCTCGCTAATCGTGCGCTCGCTTTCCAGCCGGAAAATCCGGTCCAATTCTGCTGCACGCGGCACACGACGGTGATAGTCCTCCGGTTTCGCCGCTGCCCGTGCAAACCTGCGGTTATGTTCTGGCAGATATTCCCGGTCCAGATACACGTTGGCTGGTTCGTAACTGCTCATTTGCTTCCGTCGCAGCTTTTTCACCAGCCGGTCCTGATGGGTACCATGAACGCGCTCCACGCGCCCCTTGGCTTGCGGCGAATTGGCCGCGATGATCGCGATCCCGAGCTTCGCGCACATGCGCCCAAATTGCGTGATCGGCTCGGCTCCGCGCAACCGTTCCCTCGGCGTGGCCGGCCGCTTGTACAAGTTCTTCCAGTCCACGTACAGCGCCAACGGGACTCCGTAGCGCTCAATCCAAGCGCGCAACGCATCGGCTACCGCCCAGATCGTCTCTTCCTTGCCCAGTTGTGCCCAGGTCGTGTTGGTGGCGTCATCCACCATGTCGATCAAACAACCTTCGGGGCCGCGTTCCTCCAACCACGCATGAAAGCTCCCGTCCAGCTGCACCAGCTCCCCAAAGTGCTCTTTGCGCTCGCGCCGCCGACGATGCCTCCGGCGCTTCCGCTCCCGACTCCACAACCCCTCCGCCAGCATCCAGCGTCGCAGCGTTTCGGCGTCGATGCGCAACCCATCCTCGGACACCAAATGCTCCGCCGCCAGTGTCGGTCCGAAACGCTCGCCCACCGGCCCACCGTACTTCTTCCGCACCAGCCGCAGTACCTTGCTGCGAAATGCCTGCTCGTGTGCTCGATTCGATCGGCGTCCCGCATTGCCGTGCTGCAGGCCCGCTGGCCCTTTTTCTCGATAGCGCTTCCACAATCGCTTCGCGTGTCGATAGCTCACGCACATCAACACGCCTGCATCCACCAGACGCAATTGCTTGCTGCGCACTCGCGCAAGCACTTCCACTCTCCTCAACTCCCTCTTGCTCATCTCCGTCCGCCTCAATCTGACCTCCTCTCGGAGGTCCTATTAAGGGGACATTTCTATCGAGGACAAGAGGGGACACTATCATCGAGGTTCAACAGGCGGGCTGCTGCTAAGCCTGCATCTGGGAATAAATGATCCAAAGCCGGGGGCGAAAGAAGAACCGCAACGGCTATTCTTCGACGAGAAAATCGACGGTAGGCGGGCCCGGCAGCAAGCCAGCCTTGGTGCCACGCTTGATCAACTCTTTTACGGCCTGCTTGCCCCTTTCGCCGTAGCCGAGGGTCCATTTGTTGACATACATGCCGACAAACTTATCGGCCAGTTCGGTGTCCATTTCACGGGCGAATTGCATGGCATAGTTCAGGGCTTCTTCGCGGTGCTCCAGGCCGTAGGACACGCTGTCGCGGATGGTCTTGGAGATTTGGCGGGCGAGTTCCGGCCCCAGCGCGCGGCGCACCGCATTCCCGCCAAGCGGCAGGGGCAAGCGCGTTTGCTCCTGCCACCAGATACCCAGGTCGAGCACCCGGTGCAGGCCCATTTGGGGGAAGAAGAGCTGCCCTTCGTGAATGAGAAGGCCAGCCTCGACCACTTCCTTTTGAACGGCGTCGATGATTTTGTCGAAGGACATAACCACCGGTTCAAAATTCGGCTCGTAGAGTTTGAGGGACAGATAGGCCGAGGTCTTCAGGCCGGGCACGGCGATGCGCTTGCCCGCAAGCTCTTGGGGCTTCAGGGACTTCGTGGAAACGACGATGGGGCCGTAGCCTTCGCCGAAGCTCGCGCCGCAATCGAGCAGGATGTATTTGTCGCGGAGAGAGGGGTAGGCGGCAAAGCTAATGGCGGTGACGTCGTAGGTTTCGGTGAGCGCGGCCTCGTTCAGCGACTGAATGTCTGAGAGGATGTGCGTGTACTTATAACCGGGCGTGGAGAGTTTATGAGTGGCGAGGGCATAAAACATGAAGGCATCATCGGAATCCGGAGAATGCGCTAGCTTGATCTCGACCGGCTCTTTCTCGGTCTTCGAGGCTGTTTGTTGGCCAGGCATGGGCTTGCTCGTTTCCTATTCAGGCGCGACTCCGGCAGGGCCGGGTCATTTCAGTCGAACCGCCAAGCGGTCGCCTGACCCTGGCTTTGGTCCTTCCCAGAAAGACTTTCCCGCGGAGGAGAGGGTCTATCGGAGACCAACAGAAGAAAACGTGCGCGTCGCAGGGGCTTGCGTGGCGCTAGGCCGGGCGATTTCTTGCAAGTGAGAGCCTAGCATATTGGTGTCCGGCGAACAATCGGAAGAGGCGCGCGCGGCATGCCTGGGACAACGAGAAGCAGAAGTAAAAGGGGGAATGCGGAACGGAGCAGGCGATTCTTCTGCTTTGAAACGATATAATGCTCGATCTTTGGCGAGTGTCGTGGCCATTTCCGAGGCCAAGCGCTTTCCATCGTCGGGGATGGATTTGAAATGAAAAACGAAGCGATGGCGTCGCGGCAGACACACCGGCGAACCGGCATTCCCGTCCTGTTGCTAGTCGGTATGGCCCTTCTCGGGAAGGCTGCGTTGGCACAGACGATCCGCGTGGATACGACGGCTGGACGCGCGATCAGGTTCGATCCAGACCAGGCACTGGGCAGTTCCATGGACATCCTTCCGGCGAACCTGGTGGATAAGGTTTACAGCGAGCCCATCCTCAAAGAGGCGCTCTCCGCCGGCTGGGGACCGATCACCTACCGGCAAAACACGGAACTGACAATTGCGGCGTGGCACTGGAATCCCAATGGAACGTGGAGCGATCCGGCGCACCAGAGCGGTTACTTCACGGGGAGCGCGGAGCCGAAGGAGTTTTTGCGGCACTCCTTTGGATATTCGCTGCCGCACCGGGGCAGCACCCGGAGCGACGCCTCACAGGGCAAGTACTCGCGGTTGACGGATGGTGATCCGGCGTCGTATTGGAAGAGCAATCCGTACCTCACAAAGAAATTTACAGGCGAGGAAGATGCGCGCAACCCGCAGTGGATGGTGGTCGATTTCGAAACGCCGCAGGAGATCGACGCCATTCGAATTGCCTGGGGGAATCCGTATGCTCGTAAATATACGGTCGAATATTGGGTCGGCGAAGATGCGTTCGGCAGGCCGCTCGGGGGAGCATGGTTGCTTTTCCCGGGCGGTGATGTACAGGACGGAAAAGGCGAAACGGCGGCGCTGAAATTGTCGGACGCGCCTGTGAAAACGCGCTACCTGCGAATCTCGATGACGGAATCGTCGAACACTTGCGACACGCACGGAAGCGATGATCCACGCAATTGCGCGGGATACGCAGTGAATGAAATTTATGCGGGGAATTTTGCGGCGAGCAGCGAATTTATCGACATCATCACGCATGCGCACGGGCAAAACCAAACGGCGGTATACGTCTCTTCGACCGATCCCTGGCATACGGCTGCGGATATCGAGTCCAGCCGCGATCAAACGGGCTTCGATCTGTTTTTCACCAGCGGAATCACCAACAAACTGCCGGCGATGATTCCGGTTTCCTTGCTCTATGGGACGCCCGAGGACTCCGCGGCGGAGATCGCCTACATCGAGAAGCGCGGCTATCCGGTTTCGTATGTGGAAATCGGCGAAGAGCCAGACGGGAAGAACACTTCTCCGGAAGACTACGGTGCGCTGTACTTGCAGTGGGCGACAGCCTTGCATCGCGTCGACCCCAAGCTGAGGCTTGGCGGGCCGGTGTTTGAAGGCGTGAATGAAGACATCAAAGTGTGGCCGGACGCGCAGGGAAGAACGTCGTGGCTGGGGCGCTTCATCGATTATTTGAAGGAGCACGGCCGGATCGAGGACCTGGCGTTTGTTTCGTTCGAGCACTATCCCTTTCCGCCGTGCGAAATCAATTGGCCGGACCTGTATCGCGAGCCGGAGCTGGTGAAGCACATCCTGCAGGTGTGGCGCCAGGATAGCGTGCCAGAGAACGTGCCGCTGATGATCACGGAGAGCAACATCTCCTGGGCGCTGACCGAGCCAATGGCGGACGCCTTCGCGGCGCTGTGGCTGGCGGACAATGCCGGAGCGTTTCTCGCGAGTGGCGGCGCGGCATTCTACCATTCCCCGATTCAGCCGGAGCCGCTGCGCTCGGGCTGCCACGGATACAGCACCTACGGGAATTTCGTGGCCAACGAGAAGCTGGAAATTCAGCAGCACACCTCGCAATACTTCGCGAGCCAGCTAATCAACCTGGAATGGGTGAAGCACGGCGCGGGTGTGCATGAGTTGTTTCCAGCCGAAGCGGACGTGAGGGACGACGCGGGGCACGTCTTGGTGACGGCATACGCCGTAAAGCGGCCCGGTGGTGAATGGTCGCTGATGCTGATCAACAAAGACCCGTCGAATGTGCACGCGGTGAAGATCGAGTTTGCCGATGCGAGCGGCAAGCAAGTGGCGCACTTCACCGGGCCATTGACGATGGTGACGTTTGGGACAGAACAGTACGTGTGGCATCCCGAAGGGGCCAAGAGCCACGCGGACCCGGACGGCCCAGCGGCGAGGAAGACGCTATCTGCGAAGAGCGGTGAAGTAGTGACACTGCCGAAAGCGTCGGTGACTGTCCTTCGAGGCCAGATTGATGGAGCCGCGGTTCGCGGGGCTCTAAATCGGGACGGAAGAGAGCAAGCACAATAACAAACACTATAGGGAAGAGACCATGCGAGCGATGGCGTCGTCGAAGGAGGCACTGCCGTCCAGGTACGGTTGCCAGAATTTCTGCAGTAACTTGAAGTAGTCGTTCCAGCCGCGCTGGTAGAGACCTTCGCGCACGGCGTAGGGAGTGTAGCCGCCAGGGACGGTGCCGTCTTGGTCACCGGCAGTCGCGCCGGAAGAGCCAAGCACCGGTCGGATAACTTCACCAGTGGTGTAGAAAACCAGAGCGTGCCAGAGGTCGCGGGGGATGGCTTTATCGCGCTGGCGGCACTCGCGGATGATGGCGGCCTGCACAGGCTCGGCGATACCGTGCGAACCTTCGTGGAAGAGAACTTCGAGGGCTTCGGCGCCCTGATTACGTGAGTCCAAGCTGGAGATGGTGACACGCAAGGGATCGGCGGTGGTATAGGCACCGGTCCAGTTGGCATAACCGGTGAGGTCGACGCGGATTTTTTCGCGCGGCCAGCGTGTCTGGTAAATGTCCGCAAGCCGTTCCGACAGGCCCACGCCCTGTTCGCGCACCAGCGGGGCGACGCGCATGATCCAGCGGCGGTTGGCGCGATCATGGTCCGGCCAAAGATGTGCGCGGTAGACGGGCGCCGCGGCTTCCAAAACCTGCGTCAACTTTGCGGGCAAGCCGGCGTCGCAGAATTTTCGCTTCCTGCCAGAGAGTTCATCGCAATCCTCGAAATCGCCCAGCTGATCTTTCAATTGGATGAGCTCGGTGGAAAAAAGCAGGTCCTTGGCGGCGTAATTCGAAACGTAGTAAGCGACAGCATCGTCCCAGAGCTGCCGTTCTGCAGGCGTGAAAACGGGTTTCGCATCCGGCGCGGTGTGCAGCGCTGGTCCGAAGGTCTTGCCGCTTTTGTCCGGAGACGCGGCGGCGGTTCGCTGCCTGGCTTCGTGATAGAGGGTGTGATGAAGATTGATCCAGAACCCGCTGTGAAGCTCGAAGACGGGAAGAGGCCCGTAGGCGAAATTATTTTGTGACTGGGCTGACGCCCGAACGGGGGGGAGCAGAAAAAGCGCGAGCAAGAGAAAAAGGAATCGTGCTGGCGCTTTGCGAGGCATAGCGAATCGCACGATAGTAGCGCCAAGTCTTGCGGAGCACAAACGCAACTCAAGCGATGACAAGCGTTGAGCGGAGATTTTCAGACTGTGCCAACGGCCAAACCCGCCAATTTTTGGGATCACTCTTTTGATCGTTGAACGGGATGCGTCCCGGGAGGTTTCACTCCACTTTGGGGTCTGCCTCGCTGCCGACCGCACCACGCCGGTCAGCGGCGTGCAGGGCGCCGTTCGAATCGCGGAAGAACGACCGGCGTCCGGTGCGGCCGTACTGCAGCGGAGTTGCGGCCAGCTGGTATTTTGCCGGAGCGCCGAGAGTGCTGGCGCCGACGATCACGTAACGAATGGCATAGCCGTTTTTCATGCCGTTCGCGATGTCGGAATCGAGGAGCCCGGCAGCCTCGCCATTCGCCGCCCCGTGAAGGGGCGGCCCCAGATTCGCCAGAGATTCGGGCAGACGCAAATATTTGTTGCGGTAGGTTTCGACCGCGGCGGAAACTTTCTTCAGAGCTGCGAGGGCTCCTTTTTCCGTCGATTCCACCTCGGCGGCATCCCATTCCGCTTCCAGGGCGGGAAGGTCCAGGAGAAGCAAGCCCAGCGAAAGCAGCTTCCAATCCCCGTCCTCGCGTACCAGCCCCATGGTGATCTGGTGGATGCTTGCGCCGGTGGTGTCGCTGGAATCGCGGAGCTCCATGGGAAGAAACGCCATATTGTCGCGGAGGTCGGCCCCGCCAATCTGCATCTCCGTGGTGACGTCGGGAGTTTGGCAGCGGAGAATGGGGCGGCCGGTGGGATTCGCCGACGCCGTGGGTTTGCCCGGCTCATTCAGAAGCACAAAGCGCTTCAGCAACGCGACGCGGGCAGGTGGCGTCATGCGAGAAAACGCCTCTCTGTTGCGAGCCGTGAGAAAACGAACAAACTCGGTTTGGTTCTGGGAACAAGCCGCGGAAAGCACGGCTTTTAGCGCGGCGGTGGGTCCGCCTGTGGTTGTAATTTCGCTCGGCGCGCTAGCGGCGCTTCCCGCGGGCTTGGAACTGGAATCTTGTGAATGGGCGTTCGCGGCTTTGAGCAGAATGGCGCAGCTTAGGAAAAAGACGCGTCCGCGGATCTTCGATTTCCCTGATTTCACGTCAATCCTTTGCCGAGCTCAGTATCGCCGCCAGATTTTGCGTGAAGCTCGAGCGCGGCAGGACTTCATCGCATCCCGCCGCCTGCGCTTGAGCGGCAAGCTCTTTTTGCACGTGCGAGAGGAAGCCGACCACGCGAACGTCCTTGCGCGCCTGTCGCAACTTTTCAATGGCCCCGATTGGCTGGTTCCGCGCGTTCAAGTCCACGATGACGAGTCTTGGCTCGCTCGCCATAAGTCCCATCAATGCCTCGCCGTTGGCCGCCACTTTCACTTCCACGCCGAGCTGCTTGGCGGTTTCCGCCAGCTTCATCTGGAAGAACAAATCGTCCACAAGCGCCACGACTGTTGCCATTTCGCTCCGCCTCTTTTTAACCGTTTGTCAACGACTGCTTGTTATTATGCGCCGGTTCTTCCCAACGGCGCCCGCTCCCCGGTAAGATGCAACTTCGCAACGAAACGATGAGCGCTCATCCCGAAGACGCCCGCCTTGCCGCTTCCGGGCCCCGCGACGTTACTCTCTACACCCGTCCCGGATGCCACCTCTGCGACGAGGCCAAGTCTGCCATCGCGCCGCTCTTGCGAGAATTCGGCGCGGCCCTCCGGGAAGTCAATATAGATGCCGATCCTGCACTGAAGGAGCGCTACGGTTGTGATATTCCTGTAATCTTCCTCGGCCCGAGGAAAGCGGCGAAGCATCGCGTGGATCTGGAGCAGTTCCGGCGGCAGCTTCAGGATGCCGGAGCAGGCTGAAATCTTCAGCCGAAATTTCGTGGCAGAGGATACTAGTGGCCGCCGCCGGCCTCGTGTGCGCCGACGGTTTCGTCCGGAATGTCGCCTTTGCGGCCCTTGACCCGGTCGTAAACGCTGACCTGGCTGACAGAACCAAGCGCTTCATTGTAGAAGGTCGGAACACCCAGAGCGGTGCGCAATTCTTCGTTGAACTTGCACAGGTTTTGGAGATGCCTCGCGAGTGCCGGCAATTTCAGCCCTTCATCAGTGAGCAAGAACTTCTGGTAGCCGGCGTCCCACAGCCGCGTAAACTGGCCCTTCACCATAATGGTAGGCATAATCGTCATCTGGTAGAGGTCATCGGTGCCCTTGCGAAACTCCGCGCCGCAACCGTATTTTTCCACGCGCACCACGCCTCGCGTGCTGCCCACGGCAAACCCCAGCGCCGCGAGACTCTCGATTGCTTTTGGCGAGAACCGCTCTTCGACATTCCACATGGCTGATTCAGAGTAATGAATGGGCGGGATTCTGTAAAGGCATCCTGGTGGTGAGCTCCATCGGTTGCAGACGCACCTTTCGCAGAGAGGATTACCTGAGGAATTCACGTGAAAGGCTATTCAGGCCAAATTCAACGATCTCTCACATTTTGTACTAAGTCCTTTAATCTCTTTCGCCTAAGTAATGGGGACAAGGACGGCGGGCAGGTGCAGGGGACAGGTGCGTCCCACCTGAAATTTGGATATTCACAGGGCGGGTATCGCTTCTTCCCGCCGATTGTGGTTTCATTCGGGGCAGAATCTCGGACTGGGGGTGATCTTCGATGATAAGGGCATGTCGTTCCATCTTCTGTTTTCTCAGCGTTTTTCTCTTGCTCGGACTTTCTTCCCATGGGCAGGAGCGCAAAGGCACAATCACCGGCCACGCTACCGACGTGAATCACGATTCCCTGGTGGGCGCCCGCGTGGAGCTTCAGCCGCTCGGACGCACCGCGACGACGGACGGCCAGGGCCAGTTTACGATTTCCGAGGTGATGCCAGGCAAATACACACTTACCGTTTCCTATGTGGGATTCAAGCCGTTTTCCAGAGAAGTGACGATCGCTTCAGGTGGCGTGGAAAACTTAGACCCCGTACTTGAGATCGAGACGGTAAGCGAGCAGATCATCGTTCGCGGAGAGCGCGAGCGTGGAGAGGTCGAGGCGCTCAATCGCGAACGAACCGCCGACAACATTGTGCAAGTGCTGCCCGCCGAAGTCATCACCAGCTTGCCGAATACCAACATCGCCGATGCCGTTGGCCGGCTGCCCAGCGTGTCCCTGGAGCGCGACGAGGGCGAGGGCAAGTACGTGCAGATTCGCGGCACCGAGCCTCGCCTGAGCAATGTGACCATTGACGGCGTGCACGTGCCGTCTCCGGAAGCGGTGCGCAACGTGAAGCTGGACGCCATTCCCGCCGACCTGATCGAATCCGTCGAAATCAACAAGACGCTTTCAGCCAACCAAGAGGGCGACGCCATCGGCGGGTCGGTGAACCTGGTGACCAAGAAGGCCACCGATCAGCCTTACGTCACCGTGATTGGCATGGGCGGTTACACACCAATTGCGGGAGGCCGGCACCTCGACCAGTTCGGCGCGACCGCTGGTAAGCGCTTCGGCAGTGAAAAGCGCTTGGGCGTAATGTTTGGCGGCAGCTACGACTGGAACGCCCGCGGCATCGATGACCTGGAACCCGCACCTGGACTCACGGACACGGGGAATGGCGATTTCCAGAGTGGGGTTCCGGTATTCTTCGGCGCAGATATGCGCGAATACTGGTATGACCGCACGCGGTTTGGCTATGCTACCAGCATCGACTATAAACTCGGTGCCGCGTCGCTTCTCTACCTCCGTGGCTTGTTTTCGCAGTTCAAGGACATCGGGCAGGACTGGATCTATTCTCCGGGTCTTGGGCCCTTCACTTCTGCGACCACAGCCGACGGCGCAATGAGCTTCGACCACGTCTACCGGAATCCTTGGCAGCAGATTTTCAATATCACTGCCGGCGCGCAACATACGATTGGGTCGAACTTACTCTCCTACGAGGTCTCCGGTGGCCAGGCGCGCTACACGGGCGGTTTTCCGAGAGCCCGTTTTCATGGACCCGGGGACAATGGACTACCAGGCGACCAACCGATACAGTTTGGGCTCGATACGAGCAATCCGAACACGCCGAAATTCCCGGTCCTGGATGGCACAAATATCTTTGATCCGACAAAGTACGTTCTTACCGAAGTTTGGTTCAACAACAGGCCTATTTCGGAGCGCGATTTCACCGGCGCGATTTCGCTGACGCATGTATATACCGTTGGCACGCGGGTCGGGGTAATCGAGGCGGGCTTCAAAGTCAGGGACGCGCAGAAATCCCAGCGCGACAATGAACTCTATTACAGCTTTAACGGCAGTGCCGACATGAGCCAGTTCCTCGGAACTTTCACGAATCCGAACTACTACTTTGGCGCCTACAAATACGGCCCGACCACCGATTGGAATAAGGTTCTCGCGTTCTTCAAAGGCAATCCCGGACTGTTCTCCCATGAGGTTGACCGGGAACACCACAACTCGGACTCGAATAACTTCGACACTTCCGAACGCGTTTATGCGGGATACGTGATGAATAGCATCACGCTGGGCC
>Ga0209577_10006237_pt1 | contig 11039 bp, 10 predicted proteins | sample GraSoiAngelo_109_FD_185874 | JGI IMG/M metagenome (GOLD analysis project Ga0209577, IMG submission 185874) | Grasslands soil microbial communities from the Angelo Coastal Reserve, California, USA - 14_0903_12_20cm (SPAdes) (version 2) | ecosystem: Environmental > Terrestrial > Soil > Grasslands... | reverse complement strand
CGGGGCTGCCGATCTATTGGAATGCCATGCCGCATTCCGGCGTGCAGCTCAAATGCGACCGCGGCGGAGGAGTGACGGTGTTCTGCGGCTCGACCGAGATCGGGCAGGGCTCGGACTCGATCCTCGCAGCGATCGTCGCCGAGGTGCTGGGGATCGATCCGCTGGACGTGGCCGTCGTCACCGGCGATACCGAGCTCACGCCCGTGGACCTGGGGAGCTATTCGAGTCGCGTCACGCTCATGACCGGGAATGCGGCGATCCAGGCAGCCGAACGGGCGCGCGCCCAGATTGCCCGACATGCGGCAGCGAAGCTCGAGGTCGCCGTCGAACGCGTCGGATTCGCGGACGGCCGCGTGTTCGATGTGGAGCGTCCCGAGCTGGGACTCTCGTTTGCGGAAGCCGTACGGCTCGCCGAGGCCGCCGAGGGAACGGTGGGGACCGTGGGCTCGTATACGCCGCCCCCCTCCCCCGGCAAGTACCGCGGCTCCGGGGTCGGCCCGTCGCCCGCGTACTCCTACAGCGCCTGCGTGGCGGAGGTGGATGTGGACCCGGCCACGGGCGTCGTCCGCGTCCCGCGGATCTGGATCGCGCACGACGTGGGGCGGGCGATCAACGCCGCGACCGTGATGGGGCAGATCGAAGGCTCCGTGTACATGGGGCTGGGCGAGGCGCTGATGGAGGAGATGACGTACCGGGGCAACCGCAACGTCGTGCACAAGATTCCCAGCCTGCTCGAGTACAAGAGCCCCACCACACTCGAGATGTGCGACGTGGTGACCTACGTGATCGAGGACCCGGATCCCAATGGCCCGTTCGGGGCCAAGGAGTGCGGCCAGGGTCCGCTCTTGCCCGTACCGCCCGCCGTGGCCAATGCCGTGTACGACGCCGTCGGCGTGCGGATCGACGAGGTGCCGATCACACCCGAGAAAGTGTTCAAGGCCCTGCGTGCAAAAGCAAAGGGAGAGGAGGGACGGGTCGGGCCCAAGAGCTTTCCAGAGATTCCCTGGCCCGAGCCGACGCGGGTCCCGCCGCCCTGGGAGGGGGGGGACGGCAGGGCGGTAGAGGGCGGCAAAGGCGGCAAGGGGCGGCAACGGGCGCCAAAGGCGGCAAGGCGCTGATGCTGCGCCTCCCCTCCTTCACCTACCTCCAGCCGCGGACGCTCGCAGAGGCCCTCGGCATGAAGGCGGACGCGGGCCCCGACGGGATGTACGTTGCCGGTGGGACGGATCTGTACCCGAACATGAAGCGTCGCCATCAGGAGCCGCGCACCGTGATCTCGTTGATGGGGATTCCGGAGCTCGCAGGATGCGAAATGCGGGATACGGGATGCGTCGTTGGGGCATGCGCGACGTTGAGCCATCTGATAGCGCACCCGACCATGCGTCAGCATTACGACACTGTCGCGCATGCGGCTGCGCTCGTGAGCACCCCGCTGCTCCGCAACATGGGAACCCTCGGGGGAAATCTCTGCCTCGACACGCGCTGCAACTACTACAATCAGACGTACGAGTGGCGCCAGGCGATCGACTTCTGCATGAAGAAGGACGGGCACATCTGCTGGGTGGCACCGTCGTCCCCGCGGTGCTGGGCCGTGAGCTCGTCCGACGTGGCCCCCGTGATGGTGGCGCTGGCCGCGGACTACGTGCTCGTCGGTCCAGGCGGCGAGCGCGTCGTGCCGGCGGCACGCTGCTATCACAACGACGGGATCAATTACCTGACCAAGCAGCCGGATGAGATCCTTCGCGCTGTACGCCTGCCGCAGCCGGACGGGTGGGACGCGGTGTATCACAAGCTGCGCCGCCGCGATGCGTTCGACTTTCCCGTGCTCGGCGTGGCGGCATGGGTGAGATGGGAGACGGCAAACGTGGCGGAAGCACGCATCGTGCTCGGCGGCGTCGCGAGCTGGCCGCAGGAGGTGCCGGAGGCCGGTGGGGCGCTCGTCGGGACGGAGCTCGCGGACGACGCAATCGCGGCCGCGGCCGCCGCCGCGTATCGGCCCGCCAAGCCCCTGGACAACACCGATTTCGATCTGTCGTGGCGCAAGCAGATGACGCGCGTGTACGTGACGCGGGCGCTGGTCGAGCTGCGCCAGCGCCGCTCGCGCGCGCTGACCTCTACGCCGGAGTCCCGATGGAAGAGCTGAGTCCCCTCGAGCCGTCCCTCGCCCCGACTCACAACCTGGTGGCGGAGCGCCTGTTCCGCGCGCGCATCGTGATTCTCACGGGCGAGATCACGCAGCGCGTAGCGGCCAACGTGACCGCGCAGCTGCTCGCCATGGCCGGCGAATCGAGCGACGACATCACGGTGTTCATCAACTCCCAGGGCGGGCACGTGGAAGCGGGCGATACGATCCATGACCTGGTGCGGTTCCTGAGTCCCCGCGTGCGGATGGTGGGCACCGGGTGGGTCGCGAGCATCGCGGCCCTGATTTACGTGGCCGTGCCGCGCGAAGACCGCTACTGCCTCCCCAACACGCGCTTTCTGCTCCACCAGCCGGCGGGCGGGGCGGGTGGCTCGGCGAGCGACATCGAGATCGAGGCGCGCGAGATCCTCAAGATGCGCGATCGGCTGAACCGCGTCTTCGCACAGCAGACTGGGCAGCCGCTCGAGCGCATCGAGGAAGACACGCGCCGCAACTTCTGGCTCTCGGCCGAGGAGGCGCGTCGCTATGGGCTGGTCGGGCAGGTCATCGAGCACCAGGCAGAGCTCGGCACGGCACGGTGACCTATGAGACCACACTGGATGATGATCGTGGCACTACTGGCCGGCTGTGGCCGGTCCGACCGGGAGCCGGCGCAGGCGAAGGCGACCACGACGGCCCCGGCGAGCTTCCGCGTGCGGTTCCAGACCAGCGCCGGCCCCTTCGTCGTCGAGGTGACGCGCGCCTGGGCGCCGCACGGCGCGGATCGACTCTACGACCTCGTGCGGCAAGGGTTCTACGACGGAGGGCGCTTCTTCCGCGTGGTCCCGGGGTTCGTCGTCCAATTCGGGCTGAGCGGCGATCCGGCGGTGTCGGCCCGCTGGCGCCCGGCCACTATTCCGGACGATCCGGTGACCCAGCATAACACCCGCGGCACGCTCACCTTCGCCACCGCGGGGCCGAGCACGCGGACCACGCAGCTGTTCATCAACTTCCGCGACAACATTCGCCTCGACGGGATGGGCTTCGCACCCCTGGGTCGCGTGGTCGAGGGCATGGACGTGGTGGATCACATCTACGCGGGCTACGGCGAGCGGCCCGATCAGGCGCAAATCGAAGCGCGGGGAAACGCGTACCTCGCGGCCGCGTTCCCCCGCCTCGACTCGATTACGCGCGCGACGATCGTCGCGCCCTAGGCCGACGTCTTCACGTCCCCGAGGGCGAGGGCCTCGACCTCGCCCCGCATCCGGTCGAGCAGCTCCGCCAGCGTGCGTCGAGTGGCATCATCGCGCGCTTTCCAGCCGGCGCGGTACACGGCGCGCACCAGCCGCGCCGCGGCGCGGTTCACTTCGATCATGCCACCGCCCAACGTGCGATCCACGGCGTCGCGGACCCGCTCGAAGATGTCGTCCACGACGTCGCGATGCTCTTCGAGAAAGCGCGTTCCCGCAGCGGTGATCTCGTACACCTTCTTCCCCTCGACCTCCTTGGAGCTCACCAACCCCTCGTCCTCGAGCCACTGCAGCGTGGGGTAGACGGTTCCGGGCGAGGGCGAGTAGCAGCCGTGCAGCTGCTCTTGCAGCTCCTTCATCACCTCGTAGCCGTGGCGCGGCTTGTCCTTGAGGAGCTTGAGGATCACGTACTTCATATCACCCGACTCGAACCACTGGCGGCGCCGCCCGCGCGGCCCGCCCCAGAAGAACGCCCGTGGGCCGAAGCCGAAGGCGAACCCGTCCCATCCGAACTGTCGCGCCATTGTCTCCTCTTTGATATGCGATGTAACTTCAAGATATACCGTGACGATATATCGTGTCAATCGGTCGTAACACCGCTCACAGCAATCCCGTCACCCGTCGCACAACTTCCAAGGCCGCATGAACTTGTGCAGGGGGAGCGGGGTGGTACATTTGGAGCCCGCGCTCACCCTGTTTCCCTTAGCCCGCGCGCCCGGAAGGAGCTTCGATGTCCGTGCAGGTGACCCCCCACCCCGCCTGGGTGGCCGACCTGGATGCCACACTGGATCCCAGACGCGAGGCGATCCTCGACACGCCGGTGATCGTGCACGCCTCGGAGAACGAGCTGGTCGACGGCCAGATCCAGAACTTCCTCGTGGCGTTCTATCCGATCATCCGGGACTTTCCCCAGTGGCTGCAGGTGCTGCTGGACCGCTCGCCGGAGGATGGCAAGGTGTTCTTCCGGGACAACATCCGTGTCGAGAAGCGACACGACGCCATGTGGCGCGCGATGGGAGACGGCTTTAACGTCCCGAAGGAGCGGTTCCAGGTGCCCGAGCCGATGATCCCCGAGGTGAAGGAATTTCACGCCTATCTGACCGAGATGTGCCGCAACGCGACGTTCGGCGCGGCCGTTTCGGCGACCAACTACGCGGTGGAAGGCGTGGCGCAGAAGATTTCCGAGAAGGCGCTGCGGGGGCTCGCCAAGAACGAGAAGATCGGACCGCGCGGGCGCTGGTGGCTGGAAGAGCACGCCAAGTACGACGACGAGCATCCCATTCACGCGCTCGAGATCATCAAGGGCTGCGTGAAGCGCGGTGAGGCGCCGCGCGGCGTGGCCGAGTCGGCGCTCAAGAGCCTGGACCTGATGAAGGACGCCATGGTGGCTTCGTACGACTCATGAGCAAAGGCCGGCGCGCTACGCCCGCGCGCGGGCTCCGGTCTCCCGTGCCGTCGCCCAAGACGGCGCCCAAGCGCCCGCTTGATTCGCAGCGCGTCGCGGCCGAAATCGTGGCCGCGCTCGCCGACGCGGTGATCGTCACGGGTCTCGATCGGCGGGCGCTCACCGCCAACCGCGCCGCGGCCGAGCTGTTCGGCCGGCCGCTCGAGGACCTGCCGGGAACACCCATCGACGACCTCGTGGCCGCCGGCGAGCGCGCGCTCGTCGCGGAGCACGAGCGGCTGGCCTTCCAGGGGGAGGAGCAGCACTACGAGACGAAGGTCGTGGGCGTGAGCGGCGAGGAGCGGGTGGTCGCCGTCTCCACGACGTCGCTCGTGCTCGAGGGCGAGCTGATCGGAGCCGTGGCGACGTTGCGCGACATCACCGAGCAGAAGCGGGCAGAGGAAACACTCACCCGCTCCGAGGCTCGCTATCGCCATTTGTTCGAGTCGGCGTCGGATGCGATCGTTACCCTGGACGCCACCGGCCGCTTTACCACCGTCAACCACGCTTCCGAGATCATCTCGGGCTACCGCCGCGAGGAGCTGCTCGGGATGTTTTTCGCTCCCTTGTTCCCGGACGACGAGCTTCCCCGGGCCTTGAGCCACTATCAAAGGGCGCTGGGGGGCGAGACGGGGTTGTTCGAGACGGCCTTCTACCGGAAGGACGGTGAAGTCCGGACCATTCAGGTCACGTACTCGACGCCCCAGCTCGACGAAGAGGTGCTGTGCGTCATCCGCGACGTCACCGACCAGAAGATGCTGCAGGAGCAGCTCATCCAGTCGGAGAAGATGTCGGCGATCGGGCAGCTGGTTTCCGGCGTCGCGCACGAGCTCAACAACCCGCTGGCGGGGATCTCGGCCTTCGCTCAGCTGCTGCTGAGTGAAAAGCGCTTCCCGCCCGATCAGCGCACCGCGGCGGAGATGATCTACGCCGAAGCCCGGCGCGCCTCACGCATCGTGCAGAACCTCCTGACCTTCGCGCGCCAGCACAAGCCCGAGCGCTCCCCAACGTCGGTGAACCAGGTGCTGGACGACACGCTCGAGCTGCGGGGGTACGAGCTGCGGGTGCGGGGGATCGATGTGCAGCGCGACTACGACGATCAGGCCCCCGAGACCTTGGCGGACGCGCACCAGCTGCAGCAGGTCTTCTTGAACCTGATCACCAACGCCGAACAGGCGATGGAGCGGGCCGAGCGGGACCAGCAGCGCCTCACGGTGCGCACGCGCCAGGCCGGCACGCTCATCCGCACCGAGATCGAAGACACGGGCCCTGGCATCCCCCCCAATCTGCTGGAGCGGATCTTCAACCCGTTCTTTACCACCAAGCCCACGGGATCAGGCACGGGCCTGGGGCTCTCAATCTCGCTCGGCATCGTGCGCGAGCATGAGGGGCGCATCTGGGCGGAGAACGCCCCGCAGGGCGGGGCCCGGTTCGTGATCGAGCTGCCGGTGGTGGCGGCACGGGCCACGGGGGAGTTCCCGAGCACACCGGTGGTGCAGGCTGTCACCGACCGGCTGCATGTGCTCGTGGTGGACGACGAGGCCTCAGTCCGAGTCGCGCTGCAGCGCTATCTGTCCGGCCGGGGCCACGAGGTGGAGACGACCGCCAGCGGCCGCGAAGCCCTCGCCCGCATGCGCGAGGACGCTTTCGACGCGGTCATCATCGACATGCGGATGCCCGATCTTTCGGGCGAGCAGCTGTTCGGGGAGCTCAAGGCGCGCGATCCGTCCTACGCGGACCGCGTGATTTTCACCACCGGGCAGCTGGTGGACGATACGGTGCGCAACTTCCTCTCGTCCACCGGCCGCCCCTGTGTGCCTAAGCCGTTCGAGTTCAGCGCCTTCGACCAGGTGCTGCCGGCGCGTCGCGTCTCCTGATCAAACGCGCTGCAGCCGCGCGCGTCGCAGCAGCAACCGCCGCAGGCCGCTCTGCTCCTCGCGCATCTTGCGTTCCAGCTCGTGGCGCATGCGATGCTCCCGGGCCTCAGGCACCTTCCAGGTGAGCGACATCCGCTTCTGCTTGCGCAGGATGTCGATGGATACGGACTCCCCCGCCTCGTAGGACCGCAGGATGCGCATCGCGTGGGACTGGCTGGTGGGCTTCCGCCCGCCGATCGCCAGGATCACGTCCCCGCCTTTGAGCGGGAGGGTCGAGTCGGCGGGCGCCTTCACCACCAGGATCCCGTCCTTGGTGCCGAAGTACTCCCCCAGGTCCGGGTTGAGGCTCACCAGCTCCAGGTCGCCCCAGGGCTCTCCGAACGACCACTCGAAGTCCATTCCCGGCATACGCGGCATCACCATGGGGCCCGGCATGTCCATCCGCATGCCGCCGTCCAGATCCTCGGCGACGAGGGTCGCCTGTTTCGCGTCCGCGCCGCGGCGGTACTCGATCCGCACGGTGTCACCGGGCTCGAGTTTGCGGGCGAGGGCGACGAGCTTGTGTCCTGGGCCCGACTCGTCCTCGTCTTCCGCCTTGATGCCCCCGAGCGATGTGCCGGCGAACTTGGTGATGATGTCACCCACCTTGAGGCCCGCCTTCTCGGCCGGGCTGCCCGGCGTCACTCCCTCGATCTTGGCCCCGATCTTGTCGCTCTCCGCGCTCGCATCGGTCCGCACGATCACGCCGATCCGACCGTGGTTGTCGCTGAATGAAAAGGCGAACGCGCGCGGCGCCCGTGGGGCCCGGGGCGTGCGGGGTACTGGCGGCGGCTCCTGGGCCGCGAGGCCGGCCGCCCAAAGGCCCGCGACGGCGACAATGACGAACCACTGACGCTGCATATACGAACACCTCCGGGGCTGCTACAGCCCCACGTAAGAAGCCCGCGTGACGTGAACGCCCACGAGCTCCTGCATGAGATCCACGCGCTGCTGCCACAGCTTCACGAGCTCGTCGGCACGGCGCGCGGCGTCCGGCGAACCCACCCGCGCCAGCTCGCCGTCGATGACGGCGATGCGGTCCTCCAGCGCGGCAGCCAGCGCCGCCGTCCGGCCGCTCATCACGCGCGCGTCGGGGTCTACAGCCCTCAGCTGCTGCTCGAGCGTCGCCGATTCCTGTTTGATCGAAGCGAGATCGGCGGCATTTGCCTGCCCGGTGCCGAACGGCCTGAACACGAGCAGCCCGGCGACCGTCGCCGCCGCGGCCATGCTCCATGCCCCCCAGCGGCTGCGCCGCCGGCGTCGGTCCACCAGCACCGCGTCGCGCACGACCGGCCAGCGGTCGCGCGCGGGGCGTCGTGCAGGCAGCGCCTTGAGCTGCGCGATGCGCTGATACAGCGCATCGAGCTCCGCCTGGCACGCCGCGCACCCCTCAGCGTGCGAGCGCGCCCAGGCGGAAGCCTCGCGCGCCCGCAGGGCCAGCAGATCGTCCATCGTGCAATGCATCATGGTCCCGCTCCTTCATCCAGCATGCCCCGCAGGCGCGCGTGCGCCCGCGCCAGCTGCGACTTGGAGAAACTCACCGTCTTGCCCATCTGCTCCGCGATCTCCTCGTGTGTGTACCCTTCGACGTCGTGCAGCCACACCACCGCGCGCGACGTCTCGCTCAGCCGCTCGAACGCGCGCTCCAGGTCGACCCGCGCCGGGATCGCCGAGCCCCCCCCTCCCGGTCCGGCGGCCGCTTCTTCGTGCAGCTCCTCCGTGGCCCGCACCTGGTTGCGCCGGATCCGCATGAGGGCCTTGGACGAAGCGATCTGTCGGATCCACCCCCACAGGTGTCCTTCGCCGCGGTACTGCTTGATGCTCCGCACCACCTCGAGGAACGTCTCCTGCAGCACATCCTCGGCGTCCTCCGGGCTGCGCAGTATCCGGAGGGCGAGGTGGTACACGGGCGTTTCGAAGGCCCGATACAGCGCCTCCAGCGCTTCCAAGTCGCCAGACTTTGCCCGGGCAACCAGAATGTCGGGGACGGCGAGCGAGATGGTCATCTCCTGAAATAGATAGATGCGTCGAGTACGTAAGGCGTCGCGGAACGGCGTCACGAGAAGGGCGTCGCGGAGCGGCGTAGGCCACGTATTTCCGCGACGTCGTTCCGCGACGTCTCTCCGTGAGGCCTGTCTAACCGATTGCTATTAGGCGAGTTGCAGCTATTTTGCAGCATGCCTCTCGACCGCGAAACGTTGCATACCTGGGTCCACCACTGGCAGGACGAATACGACGCCGCCTACCTGTACCTCGTGCTCGCGGGTCAGGAGCCGGAGCCGAAGCGCAAGGACGTGTACATCAAGCTGGCCGGGGTGGAAGAGCGGCACGTGCAGATGTGGGAGAAGCTGCTGGCGGAGCACGGCCATCCGGTGGGCCGCCCGCTGCCGTCGGTGAACGCGCGACTGCGCGCCTGGTTCGGGCGGCGCTTCGGGACCAGCTACCTGCTGCCGCTGCTGCTGCGCGAGGAGGGGCAGGAGGTGAAGGGCTACATGGACCTGCACAAGCAGGCGACCTTCGCCGATGCGCGCGAGGTGTCGCTCAAGCTCGCCAAGGAATCGGCGGCGCACGCCGAGACGCTGGCGAACCTGGCGGGCCGGGCGACGGAGCCGTGGCACAACACGGGGTCGGGCGGGTTCCTGCGCAACGTCGTGTACGGGTTCAACGACGGGCTGACCGCCAACTTTGGTCTCGTGGCGGGCGTGATCGGCGCCGCCGTCACGCCGCACATCGTGCTGCTCTCGGGACTCGCCGGCATGATCGCGGACGCGCTCTCGATGGGCGCGTCGGGTTACCTCGCGGCGAAGAGCGAGCAGGAGGTGTACGACCACGAGATCGCCATGGAGAAAGAAGAAATCCGCATCATGCCCGAAGTGGAGGAAGAAGAGATCGCCCTGGTCTATCAGACCAAGGGCATCGAGGCGGGGATCGCCCGCCAGATGGCGGCCGAGGTGATGCGCGACTCGCAGCGGGCCCTGGACGAGCAGGTGCGCGAGGAGCTCAAGATCGGCGAGGCACACGCCACTCCGTTCAAAGAAGGATGGGTCACGGGGGCGTCCACCGCGGTCGGAGCGCTGATTCCGGTGGCGCCGTTCCTTGTGCTGAGTGGGCCGGCGGCCGCGTGGACCGCGTTCGCCATCGCCATGCTCTCCCACTTCGCGGTCGGGGCGGCACGCAGCTTTTTCACGGGCCGTGGGGTGATCCGCAGCGGGGGCGACATGTTTGTGGTGGGACTGGGGGTCGCGGGGGTCGGGTACGTCGTCGGCGACGTGATCGCGAAGGTGCTGTAACTCACCCCGGGCGCGAGCCCGGGTACGCGAGATGGCCACTCATTAACCCCGGGCTTGCGCCCGGGGTTAGTTACACCACCAGGTTCAACAATCGATCCTGTACGTACACCGTCTTTCTAAGCTGCTTCCCGTCGACAAATTTTCGCACAGACTCGTCTTGCATTGCCAGGGCGACGACCTCCGCCTCGCTCGCGCCGCGGCCCACCGTCACCCGGCCCCGCACCTTGCCGTTCACCTGCACCACCACTTCCACGTCGCCCGCCGCGGCGAGCCGTTCGTCGAACGCCGGCCAGGCCGCCGTGAAGATCGAGCGCTCGTGTCCGAACAGCGACCACAGCTCCTCGGCGAGGTGGGGAGCGTAGGGCGCGACCATGACGACGAGGGGCTCGATCGCGCTTCGCGTCCCGCCACCTTCCTCCCGCACCGTGTTGAGATACTCCATCATCGCGGAGATGGCCGTGTTGTAGTCGAGCCGCTCGGTGTCGGTCGTCACCTTCTTGATCGTCTGGTGGAGCTTTTGTTCCACCACTGACCCCGGGCGCAAGCCCGGGGTTCCCGGGGTCAGTTGGGCCGCCTCGTGCGCCGTGGTCCACAGTTTGTCGAGGAAGCGGCGCACGCCCACGATGCTCGTGTCGCGGAAGTCGCCGCCTTCTTGGAACGGACCCAGGAACATCAGGTACATGCGCAGCGTGTCGGCGCCCCATTTCCGGATGTAGGCGTCGGGGATGACCACGTTGCCGCGCGACTTGGACATCTTCGCGCCGTCCTTGATGATCAGGCCGTGCGCGCGGAGCTTGGGAAACGGCTCAGCGAAGTCCACCTTCCCCAGCTCGTGCAGCACCATCGTGATGAAGCGCGAATAGAGCAGGTGGAGCACGGCGTGCTCGTTGCCGCCGATGTAGCTCGACACCGGCAGCCACGTCCTGGTGCGCGCCGGGTCCCACGGCCGGTCGTCGAATTCGGTCGACGGGTAGCGCAGGAAGTACCACGCCGAGTCGAGGAACGTGTCGGACACGT
>Ga0209577_10006235_pt1 | contig 11041 bp, 7 predicted proteins | sample GraSoiAngelo_109_FD_185874 | JGI IMG/M metagenome (GOLD analysis project Ga0209577, IMG submission 185874) | Grasslands soil microbial communities from the Angelo Coastal Reserve, California, USA - 14_0903_12_20cm (SPAdes) (version 2) | ecosystem: Environmental > Terrestrial > Soil > Grasslands ... | reverse complement strand
CAGGAAGTGGTGGGCGGCGCGTGCGACTGGAACAACGAGATCGATTACCGCAAACAGCACTATCCGCGCTCGGGCGCGTTCGGCCACACCAGGCAGCACATCACGATTCTCGACAAGACGTCGCCGATCGTCGCCGGCCTTGGCGACGGCTACGACATCGTGGACGAGGCATATGCCTGCCCGTACGCCGCCGCGCTCGGCGACAAGACGATTCATCCGCTGCTGCAGACCGATTTCGTGCCGCAGGATCCCGCACGCAATCTGGGACCGAAGGGCAAGTACAGCAACCTCGTGGGCTGGTACAAGTCCGCGGAAAACAGCCCGGTTGTGTGGATTCAGCACGGCCACGACACGGCGGCATGGACCAATCCGTCGATGCAGACGCTCGTGACCAACGCGATCAAGTGGGCCGCTTCGCCGGACGCGATGGCGTGGGCGAAGAAAAATCCGACCAGGATTTTCAAAAATGTGAAGCCGCTGAAGGCCACAAAGACAAGCAACTAGCCGGACGCCAGCTTGGGACGGGCTCCAGGCGTGCAGGAGAAAGCATGAAGACAATTCTGTTGAAAAAACTTTCTATCGCAGCAGTCGGCGTGGGATTTCTCGCGGCGGCGGCGAGCACGAGTGTGTTGGGCCAGGCGCCGGCGGGTGGACGTCAGGGCGCCGCGCAGGCTCCCGGCGCGCCGGGAGCGCCGGCGGCTCCGGCGCGCGGCGGCGGCCGCGGCATGGCGCAGGGCGGGCGCGGCCCAATCAAGGTGCTGCTGATCACCAAGGGGCATCCGTTCGAGCGGCAGGCCTATTTCGAGTTGTGGGATGCGCTCGGTGAAGATTTGACATGGACGCACGTCGAGCACCCGGCGGCCGACATCATGATGACAACGCAGTATGCGAAGGATTACGACGTGCTCGCGTTCTACGATCTTGGCGGGCCTGGCATTCAGACCGTCGCGCGCAACGGAGGACCGGCTCCTGTGATTCCGCCGGGGGCTGTCATCACGCCGAACAACCGCGCGTATCCGCTTCCATCTCCAGAATTGAAAAAAGGCTTCGAAGATCTCGTAAAGCAGGGCAAGGGCCTGGTGTTCCTGCATCACGCCAACGCGGCGTGGGCGCACGTGTGGCCGGAATATTCCGAGATCATCGGCGGTGCGTGCGACTGGTTCGCGCCGTCGAAGATCCGCGGCTTCGACCATCCAAACATGGGCTTCTTCGGCATGACGCCGCAGCACATCACGATCGTCGACAAGACGCATCCGATCACGCAAGGCCTGAGCGACTTCGACGTGGTCGATGAAGCGTACGCGTGCCATTACTTCCCGGAAACGTTCCACGTGCTGGCAACGACCGATTTCAAGCCGGCCGATCCGACGAAGAACCTGAACCCGAAGGTTGCCTACAGCAACGCGACCGCGTGGGTGAAGAGCGCGGAGACCAGCCCGGTGTTCTATACACAAATTGGGCACGGTTCGACGGCGTGGGCCAATCCGGCCTATCGCGCGCTCGTGCGCAACGCCGTGAAATGGGCGGCGTCGAAGGAAGCGCTCGACTGGGCGAAGGCGCATCCGTCGAAGATTTTCGGAGCTCGGACAAACTGAGCAGTCGGCTCCAGGCTTCAGGCTGCGGGCTTCCGGCCTCAACGCGCGTGACAGCGCGACCGGCCCAAAGCCCAAAGCCTGAAGCCTGAAGCCAACTCAGTCACCTCGTCCCCGGTGCGGCGGTCGTTGGTGCGGGCGTCGCGGCTGGTGGTGGCGGCGGCGGGGCATTCGGATCCCACGGCGGCGGCGGCGGTCCCGGCTTCACAAATATCTCCACAACCTGCACCGCCGCCGCGCCTTTGTTCGCGAAGCCGTGCGGCTGGCCCTTCACCATGTAATACGCCTGGCCGGGAATCGCGTTGATGGTGCCGAGGCCGTCGGCCGTCACTTCGAGCGTGCCGGTCACCGGAATCATCATGTGGAACGTCACGTCGTTGTGCACGTGCTGGCGGCGAACGGCGCCCGGCTGCAGCGTGACCTGCAACACGCGCACGCTCGGGTTGTCGACAATCACGATGTAATGCACACCGGGATCGGGGTCGCCCTGGCTGCCGACGCCCTGTCCGCCTCCGCGCGCCGGGGTGCCGCCGGGCGCAGGCGCCTGTGCACCACGCGCCGGCGCATTCGGCGCCTGTGCCTGCGCAAACACCGTCGACGACAACAGCGCGCCGATCACCATGGGGAGCCCAATAATTCTTTTCGTCATCAACACCTCGCTCTTAGTGGCTAGTCGCAAGTCGCAAGTCGAGAGACTCGTGTCTACCGCCCGGCCTACCGTACGTGCCTTCCCCCGTCGACTCTGATTGTTTCGCCCGTCACGAAACTGCAACTCAAGATTGCCAGCACCGCTTCTGCAATTGCCATCTCACCGCCCCAGGCTCCAAGAGGCGTGGATTTTTCAACTGCGCCCAGCTCCGCTTCCGTGGTCTCCGGCGGCGCCAGAATCGGCCCAGGCGCGATCGCGTTCACGAGAATCTTGTCGGGTGCCAACTCCAGCGCCAGCGCCTCAGTCAGTGCAATCACGCCGGCCTTGGCGACGTAGTACGGCAGGTACCCCGTGTAGCGGGGCCGGCCGCTGCGCGGAAGCCAATCTGAAAAATTGATGATGTGGCCGCCGCCCGTCTTCCGCAGATGCGGAACCGCGGCGCGTGCGCACACGAACGCGGAACGCATGTCGACGGCGACGTTCTCGTCATACTGTTCGACGGTCAGCTTGTCGAATGGAATGCCGACGTAGATCGAGGCCATGTTGATCAGAATGTCGAGCCGGCCCAGCGCTGTCGCTGAGTCGTTCACGAACGCTTCGCAGTCGGCGGCGTTTGTCAGGTCCGCGTGCTTGATGAACACCCGCCGTCCGAGCGCTTTGATGGTCGCTCCTGTCGTCTCGGCTTCCGCGCGAGACCGGTTGATTCGCTTTCCTCCGGTCACAATCGCGACGTGATTGGACAAATCCATGGAGGGAGAATATCAGCATTGGAGCGCCGACTAGTGACTGGCGACTGGTGACTAGTGCCTGATAAGCCTACCGGGTATTGATGCTCCAGTCAGTCACGGCGACCGCGAGGCGCTGTTGTTCTTCTCTCATTTCGCCGGGCAGGCGCGGGCCGAGCGAGGCCAGGAAGGTTTCCTGATCGGCGGCGGCTTCCGCCCAGTCGGCGGGATCGACTTTCAGTAAGATTTCCATCGCGGCATCAGACACATTGATGCCGCTCCGATCGACGCCGTCGAGCGTGGGCACGATGCCAATCGGCGTCGGCGCGCCCTTGCCGCCGCCGTCGCAGCGATCGAAAATCCATTTCACCACGCGGAGGTTTTCCCCAAAACCGGGCCAGAGAAATTTTCCGTTGTCGTCGGTCCGGAACCAGTTGACGCGGAAGATGCGCGGCGGCTTCGTCACCGAGCGGCCCATCTCGAGCCAGTGCCTGAAGTAGTCGCCCATGTTGTAGCCGCAGAAAGCCAGCATGGCCATCGGATCGCGCCGCAACACGCCCACGTTGCCGGATGCGGCAGCGGTGGTTTCCGACGACAACGTCGCCCCGAGAAACACGCCGTGCTGCCAGTTGCGCGATTCGTAGACGAGCGGCACGCGCCGACGCCTCCGCGCCCCGAACATGATGGCGTCGAGCGGCACGCCGTTCGGATTCTCGAACTCGGGTGAAAGCGACGCGCACTCAACGGCCGGTGTGGTGAAGCGCGCGTTGGGATGCGTGGCCTTCTCGCTCGACGCAGGCGTCCACGGGCGGCCCTGCCAATCGAGCGCGTTCGCCGGCGCCGGGTCGTCGTGCCCTTCCCACCACGGCGTGCCATCGGGACGAAGCGCGGCGTTCGTGAAAATCGTATTGCGCTGAATCATGTCGGCCGCGGTGGGGTTCGTCTTCCGGCCGGTGCCTGGCAGCACGCCGAAAAATCCGGCTTCCGGATTCACTGCCCAGAGACGGCCGTCTTTACCGGGCCGAATCCACGCGATGTCGTCGCCAACTGTAAAAGTTTTCCAGCCGGGCATCGACGCGGGCGGCACGAGCATCGCCATGTTCGTTTTGCCGCACGCGGACGGAAACGCGCCGGCGATGTACCTCACGGGGCCGTTCTTGTGCTGGCAGCCCACGATCAGCATGTGCTCGGCGAGCCAGCCTTCATCGCGCGCCTGCCAACTGGCAATCCGCAGCGCGAGGCACTTCTTGCCGAGCAGGGCATTGCCGCCGTAGCCGGAGCCGACTGACCACACGGCGTCGTCTTCCGGAAAATGCACGATGAAGCGGCGATCGGGGCTCAAGTCGCCGAGCGAATGCAGGCACCGCGTGAAATCGTCCGAGCCTCCGAGTTGCTCGAGCGCAACGCTCCCCATGCGCGTCATGATGCGCATGTTCAGCACGACGTATCTGCTGTCGGTAATTTCGACGCCGATCTTCGAATAGGGAGAACCCGGCGGGCCCATCAGGAACGGGACGACGAACATCGTGCGTCCCTTCATGGCGCCGCGGAACAGCGGCGTCAGCTTCGCCCTGGCTTGGAGCGGCTCGATCCAGTTGTTCGTGGGGCCGGCATCCTCTTGATCGGTGGTGCTGATGAAGGTGAGATGCTCGGTGCGGGCCACGTCGTGCGGTGCGCTGCGGTGCAGATAGCAGCCGGGCATCTTTTTTTGATTCAGCTCGACGAGCTCGCCGGTGGCCAGGCATTCTCGGATCAGCCGCTCGTGTTCGGCTTCGGATCCATCGCAGTAGCAGACCGAGTCCGGAGACGTCAGCTGCTGGATTTCGTCGACCCAGTCGTGAATCGCCCGGTTCATGGCACTTAGCATATAACGTCCGAACTGCCGATCAACAGAGCCCGCGCAGCGCGCCGAGACGAGCTTCACGGTGGAAGGTACGAGCCTCGCTGTGCCATGATTTGTGGCCGATGGCTACGCATTCCCTCGCTGCGGACCGCCTCGTGGAGCTCGCCGACGTGAGCCGTCGCGTGAAGGCGATCTTCATCGGCTCGATCGGCAATCTCGTCGAGTGGTACGACTTCTATACCTACGCCGCGTTCGCGCTGTATTTCGCCGCCTCTTTTTTTCCGGGGCAGAATGCCGTCGTCCAGCAGCTGAACGCGGCGGTCCTGTTCGCCATCGGCTTCATCGTCCGGCCGATCGGCGGCTGGCTGTTTGGCCATCTTGCGGATCAGTATGGGCGGCGCAAGGCGCTGATGTGGTCGGTGCTGTTGATGTGCTTCGGTTCACTGATGATCGCCATCATGCCGACATACGCGTCCGTCGGCATATGGGCGCCGGTTCTGCTCGGCGCCGTGCGCATGATCCAGGGATTGAGCCTCGGCGGGGAGTACGGCACCAGCGCGACCTATCTCACCGAAGTCGCCGACGAGAAACATCGCGGCTTCTACTCGAGCTTTCAATATGTCACGCTGATCGGCGGTCAGCTCTGCGCGATCCTCGTCTTGCTGCTGCTGCAGCGGCTGTTTCTCTCGGAGGCCGAGCTCAGGGCGTGGGGCTGGCGCATTCCGTTTCTGATCGGCGCGCTGCTCGCCATCGTCGCGCTGTTGATGCGGCGCAACCTGCACGAGACCGACGACTTCCTCGCGGCGAAAAACACGGCGGCCACGGTGAAGAGGGAGAGCTCGCTGAAAGCGCTGATGAAATACCCGCGCGAGGTGCTGCTCGTCGTCGGCCTCACGATGGGCGGGACGACCGCGTTCTACACTTACACCACCTACATGCAGAAGTTCTTGAAGCTCTCGGTGGGATTGAACGACAACCAGACGACGCTCGTCACAGCGGGGTCGCTTGTCTTCGCGCTGTTTCTGCAGCCGCTGTACGGGACGGTGTCGGACCGCATCGGCCGCAAACCGGTGTTGATATGGTTTGGCGTGATGGGCACGCTCTTCACGATCCCGCTGCTTGATGCGCTGCAGGCGACCAAGAGCGCCGCCGTGGCGTTTGTGCTGATTGCCGGCGCCTGGATGATTGTCGCCGGCTACACATCCATCAATGCCGTCGTGAAGGCGGAGCTCTTTCCGACCAAGGTCCGCGCGACCGGCGTTGGCTTGCCGTACGCCGTCACCGTCTCAATTTTCGGCGGCACTGCCGAGCCGCTGGCCCTCTGGTTCAAGTCGATTGGCCACGAACGGTGGTTTTATTACTACCTGACGGCGCTCATCGCCACCTCGTTAATTGTCTACACGACGATGCGCGACACGAGGCGTGAATCGGCTATTGGAAGACACGAGTAGTCACGGCTTCAGGGTTCGCAGCGTGAAATCGAGCATCAGCTGGCGTTCGTGGCGATTGAGCTGCGGGTCGGTCACGCCGTGTCCGGACTTGGGATAGATCATCATCTCGAACTGTTTGCCGGCGTTCTGCAGCTCATACGCAAACTGCATCAGGTTTTGCAGATGCACGTTGTCGTCCATCTCGCCATGCGTCAACAGCAGTTGCCCGTGCAGGCGGCCGGCGCTGAAGCGCGGCGAGCTTTTTCTGTAGCCCTCCGCATTTTCCTCCGGCAGCCCGAGATAGCGCTCCGCGAATATCGTGTCGTAATCGCGCCAGTCGGTGAGAGCGCCTCCCGCGATGCCCATTGAAAAACTCGACGGATGCGTCAGCGCGTACGTGGTGAGGTAACCGCCATAGCTGTAGCCGAAGAGGCCGATGCGCGAGCTGTCCACATATGGCTGCTGCTTGAGCCAGGCGAGACAGTCCTCGATGTCGCGGAGCTCGAGCTCGCCGAAATTTCTAAACAGCGGCCACACCGACACCGCGCCTTTGCCGCTGGCTGTTCTGTTGTCGCACGCCCAGACAAGCACGCCCCGCTCGGCGAGGAGCTGCTCGTACATGTAATCCAGCCCGCGCCAGCTGTGGGTCACCTGCTGAAGATGCGGCCCGCCGTAGACATGTTGAATGACCGGATATTTCTTCGAACGGTCGAAGGCGGATGGTTTCAGCATCATCGCTTCCATCACGAAGCCATCGCGCGCCTTCACCTGCAGAAATTCGGGCGCCGATAATCTGTACTCTTTCAGCGCAGGCACCGGATTTGGCTCAACGACGCGAATCGGACCGCCGCTCGCCCGATGCAGGCTCACCTGCGGTGGGGTGATGGCGTTGCTCGACGAATCCAGATACATGGTGGCATGTGGACTGAAGATCGCATGATGCACGCCGGGCGCCGACGTGAGCTGTTGCAGCCCGCTCCCATCGAATTTCATGCGGTACACGTCACTGCCGATCGCGCTGCGCGCGGTTCCGGAAAAATATATCAAATCGTCGGCTTCATCCACGCCATCGATGCTGCGGATTTCCCATTGGCCGGTCGTCACCTGTTTCAGCAGCGTACCGTCAGCGTTGTAGCGATACAGGTGTCGCCAGCCGGTCCGTTCGCTCAGCCAGAGAAACGATCCATCTCTCAACCAGGTCGGGTCGGCACTGGAGTCTTCCCATCGCTCCACCCAGGTACTGCTCGTTTCCCTGAAGAGGGTGGTCGTCTTTCCGTTTGCGGCCGTCGCGACATTGAAATCGAGCCAGCTTTGCCGTCGATCCTGCACCTGAAAAGAAACGGAGCGGCCGTCCGGCGTCCACCCGGCGTTCACGATGAGGATGTCGCTGTATTTCGACGTGTCGGCCCATGTTGCCGGTCCACCGGCAATCGAGACGATTCCGAGCCTGGCCACCGGATTGGGATCGCCGGCTTTTGGATACTTCCAGGTTTCAATGCCTGGGTGGTACGCAATATCGTCGACGAGCGTGTATGACGGCACGGCCGTTTCGTTCAGCTGAAGAAATGCAATGCGAGACGAATCGGGACTCCACCAGTACGCCTGATGATGGCCGCGGCCGTAGAGTTCTTCGGAATACACCCAGTCGAGTTTGCCGTTCAGCACGTCGGCATTGCCGTCGGTGGTCAGTGCTGAAACGGCAGGCTTGTCGATGCGCGTGACGTACAAGTTGTTGTCGCTCACAAACGCCACAGCTTTGCCGTCCGGGCTGAACATCGGCTCTTCCTTTGGATTGGTCGAGCGCGTGAGCCGCACGGCGGCCCGGCGTGGAATGTCGTAATAAAACAGATCGTCCCCGACCGTGACGACGAACCCGTCGTGGCGTGAATTGAAATTGGCAGGCCGGTTCCGCGCCGCGAAATTCGATTCCTCGACGTTCACACCGAGCGCCGTCAGGGCGGCAACGAGGGAAGCCGGATCGAAGAGCCGTTCCTTCTTGCCCGACACGGCCTCGACCAGGAGCCATCGCGAATCGTCCGGCCACAGGAAATGCGTGTCGTCTACCCAGAGGTTCTCGAGCGACGCGGGCGCCGCCGATGGGTTGCCGTTGAAGCGATTGTCGCCCCCGGCGCCGTAGATGTCATCGAGCGTGAGCCGCTTCTGCTGCGCAAACGCCGACACCATGAGCACGGCCATGCCAAGCGCCGCGAAAGTGGTCCGACGCATGCGGTTATGATAAGGCGATTTGTTTTCCTCGCGCCTGCGGCACGGCTTCGACCGCAATCGTCTCGCGTGCGCGCTCGATCGCCGCAGATCGGACGGGCTGCCGATCCTCGATCTCACAGCCTCGAATCCCACGACGGCGGGTTTTGACTATCCGCCCGCGCTGCTTGCGCCGCTCGCTCAGCCGCGAGCGCTGCGATACGAGCCGGCCTCATTCGGTCTTCTGGAGGCTCGGCGCGCCGTCAGCGGCGATTTCCGGCGCCGCGGCGTCGACGTACCACCGGACCGCATCGTCCTGACGGCCAGCACCAGCGAAGCGTACTCGCTGCTATTTAAATTGCTGTGCGATCACGGAGACTGCGTGCTCGCGCCGCGGCCGAGCTACCCATTAATAGGGCATCTTGCTGACCTGGACGAAGCTGCCGTGGATTTCTACAGTCTCGAATTTCACGGCGGGTGCGCGCGATCATCGTGATCAGCCCCAACAATCCGACCGGCTCCGTCGTATCGCCCACCGAGCTCGCCGAGGTCACGAGGCTGGCTGCCGGGCACGGCCTCGCGCTGATCGCCGATGAAGTGTTCGCCGATTATCCAATCGGAACTTTGGCGATCGCGAGCACGCTGTCGCAGGACCGTGCGTTGACGTTCGGCCTTGGAGGATTGTCGAAGACCATCGGCCTGCCGCAGGTGAAGCTCGGCTGGATCGGCGTCAGCGGTCCGAGCGAATTGGTGGGCGAAGCGCTCGAGCGGCTCGAGACGATCTGCGATGCGTACCTGTCCGTTTCGACGCCCATACAACATGCCGCGAGCGATCTTCTCGAGTGCGGCGCAGCCGTGCGAGCACAGATTCAGGCTCGAGTGCGGGGCAACTACGACACGCTGTCGCGAATGGCGGCTGCGCATCCGGCGAGCTGTCTGTTGCCCGCGGACGCCGGATGGTACGCGGTCGTACAGATTCCAGCCGTGCAACCCGAAGAAACGTTCGTCGTCTCTCTCCTTGAGCGCACCGGTGTGCTCGTTCATCCTGGATTTTTCTTTGATTTCGAACGCGAGGCGTTCCTGGTTCTGAGCCTGCTGCCGGACCCCACCACATTTTCCGCCGCTGCCGCGCAGTTGTTCGCTGAAATCGAGCGGCTTTCATGAGCCGTGTGGGCGAGGAGCGCCGGGCCGGCATCTGCGTGCCGCTGTTTTCACTGCGCTCCAGCCGAAGCTGGGGCATCGGCGAAATCGGCGACATCCCGGACGCGGTGGAATGGCTTCGCGCCGCGCATCAGTCGGTGCTGCAAATCCTGCCGCTGAACGAGCTGGCGCCGGACGAGACGTCGCCGTACTCCGCCCTCAGCGCGATGGCGATCGATCCTCGCTACATCACCATTCGCGACGTGAGCGATGCGGAGGATTTCGAAAGCGCGTGGGCAGACGAGATCGCCGCCGTGCGGCGCGCGCCGCGCATCGCCTATGCGGAGGTGATCGACCTCAAGCAGCGCGCCCTGCGCGCCTGCTTCGATCGATTCATGGAGATCGAGTGGCGCCGCGGAAGTGCGCGCTCGGATACGCTGAGGCGTTACATGGCCGCGGAAGCCTGGTGGCTGAACGACTACAGCCTGTATCGCGCGCTGCGCGCGGAGGCCGGCGAAAAAAAATGGACCGAATGGCCGCCCGAGCTGCGCGACGGCGATCCAGCCGCGATTGCGGCCGCGCGGGCCCGGATATCAAACAAGATTTTGTTTTATCGGTACGTCCAATGGGTCGCGGCCGAGCAGTGGCAGGCCGTCCGCAAGAGCACGCAAAGCGTCGAGATTCTGGGCGATTTTCCGTTCATGGTCACGCTCGACAGCGCCGATGTCTGGAGCCGGCGTCACGAGTTCATTCTTGACGCGTCGGTCGGCACGCCGCCAGACGCGTTCAGCGATACCGGTCAGGAGTGGGGCTTGCCTCCCTATAACTGGGCCGAAGTGCGAGCGAACAATTTCGAATGGCTGCGGATGCGCGGCCGGCGGCTTGCCGAGTTGTACGACGGCTTTCGCGTGGACCATCTCGTCGGCTTTTACCGGACGTACGTGCGTCCGCTCGATGGCCGCCCTGCGTACTTCTCACCGCCTTCTGAAGAAGAACAGCGCGCGCTGGGAGAAGATGTGATGGCGGTCATCACAAGTTCCGGTGCCGATGTGAGCGTGGAAGATCTTGGCACGGTGCCGAAATTCGTGCGCGCGTCGGTGGCGCGCCTGGGCCTCGCCGGCTATCGCGTGTTTCGCTGGGAGCCAGGCGACCCGACGACATATCCGCCGGTGTCGATTGCGATGACAGGCACGCATGATACGGATCCGTTGGCCGCATGGTGGGAATCGTTGACCACAGAAGAGCGCCGGCTCATCGCTGAGATGCCGAGCGTGCATCGGACGCATCCCCAGGGGAGGGAAGGTGTGGCAGGCAGCTCATCCTTCGACGAAGGCATCCGCGACGCCATATTGACCGCCATCCATCGTGCCGGCTCCAATCTGGTGCTGCTGCCCATTCAGGACATCTTCGGCTGGCGCGATCGCATCAACCATCCGGCGACGACGGGCGAATGGAACTGG
>Ga0209577_10006234_pt1 | contig 11043 bp, 8 predicted proteins | sample GraSoiAngelo_109_FD_185874 | JGI IMG/M metagenome (GOLD analysis project Ga0209577, IMG submission 185874) | Grasslands soil microbial communities from the Angelo Coastal Reserve, California, USA - 14_0903_12_20cm (SPAdes) (version 2) | ecosystem: Environmental > Terrestrial > Soil > Grasslands ... | reverse complement strand
CTGGTTTTCCAGCCTGACCACGGTGACTCCCATCACCCACAACCATTGCCGCATTGACGTGGTCGCAGCCTGGAACATCTTTCGCTGGCTGCCCTTTGGCCCCACGCTGCTGAAGTTCGTCTTTGGCAAGTTCGTGGAACAGGATCGCCGCACTATGGAAAAACAGGCGGAAGGGCTGAAGCACAACCCTCACATGATGTTGATTGACGATGCCGACCGCCCGGCCAAGTGGTATTTCCAACTGAAGCAGGAGTATCTGGAATCGCGTCGGAACGCGGAGGAGTTCCGGCATCCGATGAGCGGCCCGGTAACGTTGAAGTGGCGTAGCTAGCCATTCAAGGCTTTTAACCGCAGAGGTCGCAGAGACAACGCAGAGGACGCAGAGAAGGACCTGGGAACCCGGCCTCCGCTGACCTTACGACGACCCGCCCTTAATCGTGCACCAGCCAGTCCAGCGCCTCTTCACGTGTCTTGAAGCTCGTGAGCTCGCGCTGCGTGAAGCTCTTCATGTTTTCAAAAAAAACGTGTGGGATAGCTTCCGTTCCGACCCATGCCGAGCGTTTGATGTGAGGCCGGTCAAGCACCGCCCCCAGCTTGATGCGATCCGCGGCTTTGCGATTGATTTGAGCTCCCGTGAAGTCCCCCAGTATTAGCAGCGAGTCGCGGGGCTCAACAGTAACGAACAAAGGCACCAGTCCCGAAATCCTTTCCACCTCCGCCGCAGTGCAATGTGAGAGGTCCACCAGAAGAATTTGTTTTCCTTTATGCGTGATGAAGCGGATGCGATCTTCCATGGTGGACCCCCGAGCAGCAAATGACGGTGTCATAGCTCACTCCACTGGGCGCGATCCCGGCCCCGAGCGGAGTCGAAGGGGGGTGCAGACTACGAAACCGCGTGAGCGGGTCACTGTCCGCCCGAAGCAGGACAAGGCGCGACAGCTGACAATTATGGCCGGTTTTCGACTATCTATTTCCCCAGCAGCGATTCCACCACGGTATACACCTGTTCGAGCGCCGAGTCCAGAGCCTCGGGATTCTTTCCTCCCGCCTCGGCCATGTCGGGACGCCCGCCGCCCGATCCACCGACGGCCTTGGCCACAGGCCCAATGACCTTGCCCGCCTGAATGCGGCTAGTCAGGTCCTTCGTGACCCCGACAATAAGAGCCACTTTGCCATCGGAGGCCGAACCCAGCACCACCACGCCCGAGCCCAGCTTGTCACGAAGCTGATCAATCAGCGTGCGCATCTGCGCCCGTTCAAGATTATCTACCCGGTGGGCCAGCACTTTAATGCCACCAACGTCCTTCACTTTTTGCGTTACCGAACCAACCGAGGAAGATGCCGACTTCATGCGCGCCTGGTCGAGTTCACGCTGCAGGCGTTTGATTTCGGCGTCGCGCTTGTCGAGTTCCAGCTTGAGGGCGTCGGCAGGAGTGGCTGCGTCGGAATGGCTGGCCAGACTGGCAACCACACCCTCCAGTTGGTGATCCTTGCGGAAATGCTGCAGCGAACCTTCACCGGTGACCGCTTCAATGCGCCGCACTCCGGAGGAGACGCTGCCCTCTTTGAGAACTTTGATCAACCCAATCTCGCCAGTGGCTGCCGTGTGGGTGCCGCCGCAGAGTTCGGTAGAGAAATCGCCAATCCGGATGACGCGTACCTTGTCGCCATATTTCTCCCCGAACAAGGCCATTGCCTTGTATTCATTGACGGCGACGTCTATGGGTACATTTTCGATCACCTGGACCTTTTCGTTTCGCAGCACTTCCTTGTTGATCAGGTCTTCGATGTCCTGCAGTTCCTCGTCTTCGACGGCCGTGAAGTGAGAAAAGTCGAAGCGCAGATGATTGGGCGCGACTAGAGATCCGGCTTGCTTCACGTGCTTGCCCAGCACCTCGCGCAGTCCGGCATGGAGAAGATGCGTGGCGGTGTGGTTGCGCATGGTGGCTTCGCGGAAGGCGGTGTCGACCACGGCATCTACTTTGTCTCCGATATGAACCGGCTGCTTGGCAACTACTTTGTGCGCCCGAACTCCTTGAATCGGGTAATAGCAGCCAATCACCTCGGCAACGACGGTGTTGTGATCGTCGCTGTAGAGCCATCCGCGGTCGCCGACCTGTCCGCCAGATTCGGCGTAGAAAGGAGTGTGGTCGAGAATGATTTCTCCTTCGTCGCCCGGCTTAAGTTCCTGCGCGCCTTGACCATTCTTGATGATGGCGAGCACTTCAGCGCCATCGGAGCGGGTCTGACGGTAGCCTTCGAATACAGAAGTGGGTAGCTTCTGATAAGCAGGATTGGCTGTTTGCTTAACAGCGCCTTTCCAGGAAGCTTTGGCGCGCTCGCGCTGCGCCTCCATAGCGCGGTCGAATCCGGCCTGATCAAAGTTGATGCCCTGATCCCGGGCCGCGTCCTGCATAAAGTCGAGCGGCATGCCGAAAGTGTCATAAAGCTTGAACGCATCTTCTCCCGAGTAGGTTTGTATTCTCCCACCATTGTTGCGGGCTGCCTCAACCAATGGCCGCAGATCGTCTTCCAGCCTCCTGAGCCCGAGATCCAACGTGTGCGCGAAGCGAGTTTCTTCGGCCTGCACCGCCTTTGATACTCGATCCGAGCTCTCCTTCAACTCCGGATACGCATCCTGCATCAGGTCGCGGACAGAAAAGATCATCTGGTAGAGGAACGGCTTGCTTTGCCCGAGCAAACGGCCGTGAGTAATGGCGCGACGAATAATCTTGCGCAAAACATAGCCGCGGCCTTCGTTCGAGGGCAGCACGCCATCAGAAATGAGGAATGTTGCGGCCCGCGAATGATCCGCAATCACCCGTAAGGAAGCCGCCGATTTCGCGCGCGCTTCCTTTTCCAACTCCTGCTTCAGTGAAGTTCCCGTCAGCTCCGCGGCGCGCTTGATGAGCGGCACAAACAAATCGGTGTCGTAGTTCGAAATCTTTCCTTGCAGCACCGCGGCCAGCCGCTCCAGTCCAGCACCAGTGTCAATCGAGGGCTTGGGCAATGGATTCAGCTTCCCACTGGCATCGCGGTCGAACTGCATGAACACCAGATTCCAGATCTCCACATACCGTCCGCACTCGCATCCGATCGCGCAGTCGGTGTGTGCCTGGTCCGAAGCCTCCGGACCCATGTCGTAGTGAATCTCGCTGCACGGGCCGCAGGGGCCGGTGTCGCCCATCTGCCAGAAGTTCTCTTTCACGCCGAATTCGTAAATGCGCTGTTTCGCCACCCCTTGGCCGAGCCACAAGTTGTAAGCTTCCTCATCCCGCGGCACGCCGCCTTCGCCCTTGAAAATGGTCACGAACAGCTTGTCTCTCGGAATGCCGAACCATTTCGGCGAGGTGATCAGCTCCCAGGCATACGCGATCCCTTCCTTCTTGAAATAGTCGCCAAAGGAAAAATTCCCCAGCATTTCGAAAAACGTGTGATGACGATTGGTGAACCCGACGTTCTCGAGGTCATTGTGCTTGCCGCCTGCGCGCACGCATTTTTGCGACGAGGTAGCCCGTGTGTAATCGCGCTTTTCCAGGCCAAGGAACACATCCTTGAACTGGTTCATGCCCGCATTGGTGAAGAGCAGAGTGGGGTCGTTGGCCGGAACGAGCGACGATGAGTGGACCTCTTTGTGCCCGTGCTGGACAAAATAGTCCAGGAACTTACGCCGAATTTCAGAGCCGCTGAGCATGTCGGAAATTCAATTCTAAATGAAAACCACAGGGGACACAGAGGATCACAGAGGTAGTTAAAATCTGTGCTGGCCAGCAATTTCTGATTTCGAGTTTATGGATTCCAGCCCTCTGTGTCCTCTTGGGGAGAATTTTCAGGAACTCTCTTCTTCGAGTGCAGTGAGCGTCTCCTCATCCACGTCCCACTTTTTAAGGATGGAGAAGATGGTTCTGCTGCCAAATCCGGCGCGAGCAAGCTGGCGGAAGATGCGGGCGCTCTGCTTCTGGTCTTTGGGTTTGTTCAGGCGCTTGCGGCGCAGGTAATTGCGGGCCTGCTTTTCCTCGTTTACGTCTTCATAAGCTGAATCCACCGCCTTCTCGATTACCTCGCCGTGAACTCCTTTGGCCTTGAGGTCGGTGATGACCCGCATGCGCCCGAACTTTTCGTTGTCGCGCCGGAAGGCGGAGTAGGCAGAAGCGTATTGGGCGTCGTTCAGATAACCCTGGTCTTTCAGGCGCCGGATGACGAGTTCAATGAGGGTCTGACCGTATTCGGTTTCCGCTTCCACCCGCGGACGGAGCAAGCGCTTGAGTTCCGCCACCGAACGCATGCGGCGGCCTAGGGCGCCCACGGCATATTCGTAGAGTTCGTCCTCCGTGTAGGTTTTTCTCGGACGCGGAAAAGACATATTTAGAGACGTTACCGCAAAAGTTCGGGAAAAGCACATTTGAGGATGGCATGCCCCGCGAAGATGATGTGCCGAGCTTCAGCCGCCGTGGACGGGCCGGGACTCACCCCAGACGTGAAAACCCACGAGGGCAAACAAAAAAGGGGCGCGCTTGCGTGCGCCCCACCAGGAGGATGGGAAATTAGCTCTTGCCAAAGCCGGCGGACTGCATGGCTTGGCGAGAGATGTCGGCTGTGGAGGCGATACCCTGCATACGCAGCTTGAAGTCGTCGGCGTTGGAAGCGTTTTCCAGCGCGGTTTCGTAATTGATCAGACCGGCCTGGAACAGATCCCAGAGCGACTGATCGAAGGTCTGCATCCCATACTGTGAAGTGCCGGCAGAAATAGCATCGCGGATGGCGCGAGTCTTTTCCGGCACGAGAATGCATTCGCGAATGTATGCCGTGTTGATCATGACTTCCACCGCGGGCACGCGGCCTTCAGCGTCGCAACGCTTAACCAATCGCTGGCTGACTACGGCGCGTAGCACTGCCGCAAGCTGCAGACGGATTTGCTTCTGCTCGGGCGGCGGGAAGATGGCGATGATTCGATTGATGGTTTCGACCGCGTCCAACGTGTGCAACGTCGAGAAAACCATATGACCTGTTTCCGCGGCATGCAGTGCAGTGGCGATGGTTTCGAGGTCGCGCATTTCGCCCACCAGGATCACGTCCGGATCCTGACGGAGAGAGGCGCGCAGCGCGGTGGCAAATGATGGCGTATCTACTTCCACTTCGCGCTGGTTTACGTATCCTTTTTTGTCGCGATGCAGAAATTCGATGGGGTCTTCGATGGTGATGATGTGTTCGGCGCGGGTGGAGTTGATGCGGTCCACCATCGCGGCCAGGGTGGTTGATTTACCGGAACCGGTGACGCCAGTGACCAGAATCAGCCCACGTGGCATGTCGCATATCTGCTCTACAACTTTCGGCAGGTAAAGTTCGTCGAGGGCGCGGATCTTGGTCGGAATGACGCGGAGCACCAGCCCTACGTTGCCGCGCTGCTGAAATACGTTCACACGGAAGCGCCCGAGACCAGCCACGCCGTAAGCCATATCAATTTCCGTGGTCTCTTTGAACTTTTGTTTCTGGCGGGCTGACATCATGCTGAAAGCCATGGTCAGCATGTCCTCGGCGCTGACACGCGGCTGGTCAGTCAGCGGAACCAGTTCGCCATCGATGCGCAGGTGAGGATAGTTTCCTACCTTTAAGTGCAAATCGGAGGCTCGCCGTTCCATGGCGATACGCAGCAGATCATCAATATTCATGCGACACGTCTCCCAAGAACCTTTCCGTATGATGGACTGAAAAGTCACCGGGCCCAAGATGACCTAAGTAATGGGTCAGGCAGCCATTCGCAGGCGCACTGACCAGTAATCAGATAAGACTTCGGAGTTGCGCTAAAGAAGAAAGCCGCCCCGAAGAGCGGCTGATTGTTTCCCGACGTAGAGACCGGGGTAGCCCGGTCTCTAAAGAGTGATTATGGAAAACTCAGGCAGCGGCCTCAAAGGGCTCGTCGTAGCTGCCGCCATAGATGGATGGCACCTTAGCTCCCATGGGGCGCAGGTAGGTGGCGAGCGCTCCGCGGTGATGGATGCTGTGGTTGTTGAGGAATGCAAGGTAGAACACTGCCGGGAAGTTGAAAAGACCGACAAAGTCAATCGGCGTGAGAAGTTGTTGCGCGGTTAAGGCGCGGATCCGGTCGGCAGCGCGCTTGTAATTCTTGTCATACCACGACACTAGCTCGGCCACATTCTTTGGCTTGTCCTTCGGTTCGGGGTTCTCCATCGTAAACTTCAAGTCGGCAATGCCGTCGAGGAATTGCACGTCGCTGTTAGCCAAATGCCACGCCAGTTCCCACGCAGTACGCGCGTTGGGATCGGGCCGGTAATCCCGTTTGTTGTCGGGAATGGCAGCGATGACTTTCTTGGTGGTTTCGACTTCGTTGTCGAAGCCTTGCAGCAGTAGTTGGCGATACATTACGGCGAACTCTGGGGTCGGACCTTGATGAGGCGTTGCCATGGTGTTCTCCTTCTTCTGTGTATGTGTTATGTCCTGCGGGAATTAAAAAACCAAAAGGGCGCGAACCCTGCGCCCCTTCGACCTTGGATAACCAATTTTACTACTTCCTGGCCTTCTACACGCTCACGGGCTGCTTGCTTTTAACTGGAACCGGGGTGAGCCACTGGAATCGGTCTGGCTTCTCCCCACGGATGATCGCGTAGAACTCTTTCTGAATGGCCTTGGTGATGGGCCCGATAGTCCCTTTGCCTACGCTGATTTTATCGACCGAACGTACCGGCGTGATCTCGGCCGCCGTTCCGGTAAGGAATACTTCGTCGGCGATGTAAAGCATCTCGCGGGGAATAACCTGCTCGGTGATTGGAACGCCGATCTCGCGGGCAATCCGCAGGGCAGAGTCGCGGGTTATGCCCGGCAGCACTGAGTTCCCCAACGGAGCCGTGTGCAACATGCCGTTACGCACCAGGAATAAGTTCTCGCCGGAGCCCTCGCTGACGTAGCCGTTGGAGTCAAGAGCGATGCCTTCGACGTAGCCATTGACGATGGCTTCCATCTTGATGAGCTGCGAATTCATGTAATTGGCGCCCGATTTGGCCATCGCCGGCAGCGTGTTCGGGGCAATGCGCGTCCAGGAAGAAACGCAGACGTCACAGCCCTGCTCGGCATCGGAGCCCAGGTACTTGCCCCAAGGATAGTTGCAGATGTAAACCTCGGTCGGTGAATGAAACGGATTCACACCGGCCTCACCATAGCCGCGCAACACGATAGGCCTGATGTAGCAAGGCCACACGCCATTGTTTTTCACCAGTTCGACCATGCCGTTCACCAGGTCGTCGCGTGTGAAATCGACGTCAATGCGGTAGATCTTGGATGAATCCAGCAGGCGCTGGATGTGATCCTGGGCACGGAAAATGGCCGGGCCACTGGGAAGCGCGTAACAGCGGATACCCTCGAAGATTGAGGAACCATAGTTGACCACGTGCGACATCACGTGGATGTGCGCGTCATCCCAGCGAATCAACTTCCCGTTATGCCAGACTTTTTCCGTCTTCTGAATCGCCATGGGCGCTCCTTAAGCGAACGTTGTACAGATTCACGGGCGTGGCTCAGGGTTTCCAATATTAGCCAAAATTGTCTGCGGATGCTCTTGCGGGTCGCGAAAAGCAGGCGGGGTGCTCAACTTGGCTGAGATCATCCGGTGCCATTCGGAAAAAGGCAGGTTCAGAGCGCGTCCGAGGGAACTGACGGTTTCCCCGGACACCAGACCTGATGCTGGATATTCATCCGATTGGGGATGGTAGTACGTTCTAAAGATCACATCCCAAAGCGGAAAGAACTGCGCAAAGTTCTTGTCGCAGTGCCCGGGCAACCGTGAGTGGTGGATTCTGTGAGTTTGCGGCCCAGCCAGAACCCAGCTAAATCTCCCGAAGCTTAGCCGCACGTTAAGGTGGATAAGATAACTAACCAGGCTAGTGAGGAAGAAGGCGATCGGCACGGTAATCAGGGGCGGCCGGAACAGCAGCATCATCGGAGCAGTCACGCATAGGGCGTTCAAGGGCATCTCCAGCCAGTGATGTCGTACGGACGTTGTGATGTTTAGATGCTCATCAGAATGGTGCAGCATATGCTCGGCCCATAGCCACTTGGAAGCGTGCTGCAAGCGGTGCAGCCAGTAGTAAAAGAAATCTCTGACGGCAAGCCATGCGGCTGCTAAGGCAAAGGCCAACACCAGATTTCCTCGGTCGCTGGCGAAAATCGAAATCTTGCCGTGCTGCCCGACCAGGAGAGATGCGACCAGCAGGGATGCCATCAAGTCAAAGGAAATGAAGAAGAATCCGCAGACGCAGTTCAGCAAGAAGTCTCGATTGCTGCGCATCTCGCCCGCGGGCGCGATCCTCTCTAATAGGAAGCCGAACAGAAAGAGCAGCGGAATAAAGAAAATTCTTCCATAGAGAAGATCAACAGCTACATGCCACATGGGCATCATCCTCCATCAGGCTGTTTTGAGCACCGAGGCAACACTCAATCAAGGTGGCATGCATAGGGCAGGCACAAAGACGAGCTAATTGGGAGCAATTATAACCGAGGTGGGAAACAGGCGACCGCGCACTTAAGCTGCCGTAAAACGCGGCGAGCCGCATCTCTAGAGCCGGGCTAGGGACGGCTAGCCGGGATGTCTGCGGCGTTTGGCGCAAGGGGCGCTATGGCCTGCGTGATCTTGGTCAGTTCATCGCCGCGGAAATACTGGCCCTTGGCGGCACGCATCTCAGGCATGGCCGCATAGGGCTTGCTGTAGTCGTTGTTGGCGTTCCAGAACAAGAACCCAATTCCGCCTTTATTCTTCGCCGTCAGCACCTGCGTTTCAATGTACTTAGGTGAATAAGTGCGGGTACGCCAACGGAACGCCTGTAACCAGGGACGGAGAACGACTCCGCTGCCCTTGGTGATTGTCTGAAACCGGTCCATCGATTCACCGATGAAGTGCTCCGGGGCGTCGCCGGGGTGGGCGTAACCATCCATACCGAAGAAATGCGATGGGTAGATCATGGGCGAGAGCACATCGCAATATTTTGCCATGCCAACTATATCCTGCCCCGTATGAGCCAGATCCACCTGCCGCTGCCAGGCCATGATGCCGAACACGTCCAAGGACAACAGGACTCCGCTGGGGTGGATTTCTTCGTAAGCATGCTTCAGGAAATCCGTAATGACATCAGTGCGATGCCAGGTGGGGTGCTCTTTCTGGAACACGAAGCTGGCGTCTTTTTGGTCGCCTTCGGCCGGGAAGCGGACGTAGTCGAACTGGACTTCATCTGCGCCGGACTCGGCCGCTTTCTTGGCCAGAGCAATGTCATAGTCCTGAACTTTGGGCTGGGAGGGGTCGGTCCAGACCAGCTTGCCGTTCTCGCGCCAGGCTTGGCCGGTGCGATGCGACTTTACGGCCAGCTCAGGATGGGTAACCACCAGGCGCTCATCGCGAAAGATTGCAATGCGCGCAATGGCATGCATGCCTTGGGAGTGAATAAAGCGCGTTAATTTGGGCAGATCAGAGATATAGGGATGGCGCCCGCCAACCGCCAGCGGGTGATCGAAGGGGATATTGACGATTCCGTCGCTATCCTTGATATCGAAAACCACCGAGTTGCCGCCCAGATCACGCCAACGCCGGATAATCCGTAACCCGTGTTCGCTGCTGGCCATAACGCCAGTCAGGTAGACGGCGCGGACTTCGAAGTCGCGGGCCACAGCAATGGACTTTTCGACGATGGGGGCGTCCAGAATGCCGGGGATAATGACGTACTCCCCTGCCTTAAGCATGTTGCCGCGGCGATCTCCATTCGCCTTGCGAATGGCATCGCTCAACTCAGCGGATGTCAAATAGGAGGTTTTCTTAACGAATTGCCGGGCTACGGAGGCGATATTCTCGCCCCGTTTTGCCGTGTATAGGGCGCTGCCGGGGGGTGCTACGACGGCTGGCTGTAAGTCTGAAGGTTCGGGCGCCTTGACAGCGGGAGCGTTCGTTCTGGAAGCCGGAACCAGTTGAGCGGGTTGCGATTGTGCCGCGAAAGCGGGGGAAGCAATGGAACTCAGGCGCCAACCCACGCCGACCAGCAGCACGCATATGACGATAACAATGGTTGCAACAGTCCAACGACTCAAAGTCTCCTCCCCCAAACGAACGATTCAAATATTATGCCGTCAACGCAGTTGTTGCCAGTTACTTCCGGCCAATCACAGCGGCAATCCCATCACAGTTTCAGAATGCCACGGTTTGGGAAATCCAGAGCTACTGTTATTCCTGTAAAGCGGCCCCAAAAACTTCCCGATTGCGCAAATTATTTCTCTTAACTCTGTGCTAAGCCACGACTTCCGCGTAGCCCGGAAGCTTCTAGCAGCATCTAACCAGACCGAAAGCAGGAAATGGGCAGCTCAAATGAGGATGGCGAGTCGTTTGCAGGATAGAGGCCGGAAGCGAGTGACAGAATTTGTCACCCGGTTCCGCAAGCAACGACACGCACTCCCAGGAAGAGGTAGAAAGGCCCAGGAAAGGCAAGGGCCAAAGACCCTATGAAAACCAACCTCGCCACAGTGCTCGACCCGACCCGTCGCAGCAACGATGCCAGAGACTTTGAAGGTGCCATGCGCCGCAAAATCGTCGGTCAGGACCAGGCCGTCGAGAAAGTGGCGGAGATCTACCAGATGTTTCTGGCGGGCCTGAACCCGCCGGGGCGCCCGGTAGGAAACCTCCTGTTCCTCGGACCCACTGGCTCCGGGAAGACCCGGGTCGTGGAGGCGATGGCAGAAGCGATGTTTGGCGACGCACGCGCCTGCATCAAAATCGATTGCGCGGAATTCCAACACTCCCATGAAATCGCCAAACTGATTGGTTCGCCTCCGGGCTACCTGGGACACCGGGAGACGCACCCGCTGCTGACCCAGGAAGCGCTCAACCAGTGGCACACGGACAAGTTGAAGCTCTCGATTTTGCTCTTCGACGAGATCGAGAAAGCCTCCGATGCGCTGTGGCAGCTGCTGCTCGGAATTTTGGACAAGGCAACACTCACGCTGGGTGATAACCGACGCGTTGATCTCTCGCAGTGCATCATCATCATGACCTCG